>WNFF01010897.1_pt1 | contig 13040 bp, 13 predicted proteins | sample 5400441 | NCBI WGS metagenome assembly WNFF01 (sample SAMN13153345, study PRJNA577476) | soil metagenome | isolation source: 120 cm saprolite under Douglas fir tree site 2 hole 3 replicate 1 | place: USA:California | collected 2015-04-18
CCGCGCCGACGATCGCGGAAATCTTTGCCTCGTCCCATCTTCGATCTGTCTAGTGGTTCGGGATTAAAAACAATCGCATATCACGCGAACATGCGCCAGATGGCAAATTGAGAAATGAAAAATCTTTCCCCGCTCGATTCGAACCGGCTGGCGCAGGCGGCGAATCGATAATCCGTCATCTTGGTGTCATCGTGGCGCCGGCGGCACGAGGATTGGGCGGCCGCAATTGTCGGGCCGAGAGATTTGGACCGGCGGTCGCTACGGCGCGTCCGGTCACATGGAAAATCGCTAGCAAAATCATGCCGTTATCCACGGAGACCGGCGTCGGCAGCACCGCTTTCCTCAAGGCTTCGATGCCGGCGCAAGAGCGCGGACGGGCCAGAAAATGCTATATCGACCAGCCCGATCGGCAATCCGGCCGGTCAGATCGACAGGGAGCATGCGGGTGAAAATTGCCGTGATGGGGTCAGGCGGCGTCGGCGGCTATTTCGGTACCCGGCTCGCCAGAGGCGGCGCGGACGTGACCTTTGTGGCGCGCGGCGCCCACCTCGCCGCTATGCGCGAACATGGTCTTGCGGTCGAGGGTGGGCCGGACGAGATGCGCCTGCCTTGCGTGAATGCGGTCGAGGACACGGCGGCGATCGGCGTCGTCGACCTTGTCATGTTTGCCGTCAAGCTGTGGGACACGGAAGCGGCGATCGACCAAATCAGGCCGATCGTTGGGCCCGGGACGACGGTGATCTCGTTCCAGAACGGCGTTCTCAAGGACCGATATTTGATGAAGGCCTTCGGCCCAAGCCGGGTCATGGGTGGTGTGTGCTATGTGGCAACTTCCATCGCTCGCCCCGGCGTGATCCGACGGACCGGCACCCTGGAGCGAATGGTTTTCGGCGAGTTCGACGGAGCCTCCGGGGCCGCGGGCGTCTCGCCCGCCCGGTCAGAGGAGGGCGTCGGTGCGAGGGAAGAAGAGCGGGCGGGACGCCCGCGGTCCGGCCAGCCGTCGCCTCGGGCGAAGCGCTTTCTGGACGCCTGCCTTGCGGGCGGCATCAAGGCCGAGATTGCCCAAGACATCCAACGCGAGATCTGGGAGAAATTCGTGTTTCTGGTCGCCCTTTCGGGGACGACCACCACCATGGGAACCACCATTGGGCCGATCCGCAGCAATCCGCAAACCCGCGACTTCCTGCTCGACGTCATGCGCGAGGTGGTGGCGGTCGGCCGCGCCCACGGCATCGACCTGCCGGAGGACTACGCCGAACAGCGGCTGCGATTAGCCGACGACCTCGCCGCCGACATGACGTCGTCGATGCATCACGACCTCGAGCGCGGCAGCCGGCTGGAGGTGCGCTGGCTATCGGGCGTCGTCGTCGAGCTTGGCCGTATGGTCAAAGTGCCGACCCCGCTCAACCGCGCGATAGCTGACGTTCTGGCGTTACGCGCCGACGGCGGGGACAAGCGGCAGTGACTGTGGCGCTCGATCGTGCGCTGCCGACCCTGACGGTGCGGGCGGTGCAGAGCACCGCGGTTACGGTCCCGGTGCGTTTTGCGCTCGGCACCAGCGCTGCGACCGTACGCGAAGCGCCGCTGCTGCTGATTGATCTTCTGACCGAGGAAGGCGTCACCGGGCGCAGCTATCTGTTCTGTTACCGTCCAAGCGGCAGCGTCGCGATCGCCGCGGTGTTGCACGAAGCGGTTGGCCTGATCGCCGGCGACCGGCTTGCTCCGGTGACGATCGCCACGAAACTTGAGCGCTGCTTCGCGCTGATCGGCGTGACGGGCGTCGTCCGGATGGCGCTCTCCGCGCTTGATATGGCGTTGTGGGATGCGCTCGCCGTCGCCGCCGGACTTCCGCTCGCCACCATGTTGGGCGCCGCGCCACGGCCGTTGCCGGCCTATAATTCATGCGGGCTCGGGCTGATGGCGCCGCAAGCCGCAGCCGACGAGGCGGAGCTTCTCCTTGAAGGCGGATTTCGCGCCGTCAAGCTCAGGCTCGGCCACGCGACGCTGGCGGAAGATCTCGCCGTCACCCGCGCGGTGCGCCGGCGCCTCGCCGACCACATCGCCATCATGGTCGACTACAACCAGGCCCTCACGGTGGCGGAGGCACTGGCGCGCGGGCGGGCGCCGGCGGGCGAAGGCGTCTATTGGATCGAGGAGCCGATACGACACGACAACATCGCCGGCTACACCAAGCTCGCCCGCAAACTCGCATTGCCGATCCAGATCGGCGAGAATTTTGACGGCGCCAAGGCCGTGACGGCGGCGCTCGATGCAGCGGCTTGCGATTTCGTGATGCCGGATGCCGGCCGCATCGGCGGGGTCACCGGGTGGCTGCAGGCGGCGGGCGTGGCGGCGACGCGCGGTGTCGAAATGTCGTCGCATCTCTTGCCGGAGGCGAGCGCCCACCTGCTCGCCGCGACCCCGACCGGCCACTGGCTCGAATACGTGGATTGGGCGAATGCGATCCTGGCCGAACCGCTGGCGATCGCTGACGGCTGCGCGATTGCGTCATCATCTCCCGGCACCGGCATTGCCTGGAACCACGATGCGGTCGCGCGCTCTCGCACAAAATAGCATCGTGCGGCCCGCAACGACGAAACAATGGAGGTCATTTTTGCCGAATTTCCGGGAACTTATCCAAGGCGACGAGCTGATCGTCGCTCCCTGCGCGCTCAATCCGATCATGGCGCGGATTGCCGAGGATGCGGGCTTCAGGGCGGTCTACATGAGCGGCGGCTCGCTCGGCTGGCTCAAGTGCGTGACCGAAGCCAACGTCACCTTGCCGGAGATGGCCGAAATCGCGGTCGATATTCGCGCCGTGTGCCGGCTGCCGATCATTCTCGATGCCGGCGGCGGCTGGGGTGATCCGATGCACGTCCACCGCACCATTGCGCTCACGGAGGCGGCCGGCTTCTCGGCAATCGAGATCGAGGATCAGCTGCTGCCGCGTCGCGTTGAGCATCACATCGGCATCGACAATCTGGTCGACACCGGCCTGATGGTGGACAAAATCAAGGAGGCTATCGCGGCGCGCACCGACCCCGACCTCGTCATCATTGCCCGCACCAATACGCGCCGGGTGCATGGCCTCGACGACGCGCTGCGCCGTGGCGAGGCGTTTCATCGCGCCGGCGCCGACGTGCTGTTCATCTACACCCGGGACGCCGGGGAGATGCGCTTCGTGGGCGAGCGCCTGCCGGCGCCGCTGATGACCTTCGCGCCGCCGGACGGCTTTGCGACGTTCGCGCTGTCGCAGTCCGATCTGTTCCGGCTTGGCTATCGGGTGGCGGCTTCGTCGGGCAGCTCCTTCGCCGCCATGTACAAGGCGGTGCGCCAATCCATGGAATGTCTTGCGGAGAACCGGCTCGACCCCTTCCTCGGGAAGGGTGGCGCGGAGATGGAGATGAAACGGTCGCACCAGACCTCACGGCTCGACCGGCTTCTCGAGGTCGAGCGGCGCACCGTGAAGGGGCGGTGAACGGCATGCCGCCGTAGGGGCGGGTTCGCTTTAACCCGCCGCCCCCTCCTACCCTCCCCCGCATGCGGGGGCTAGGGGATGCTTACTTCCAATTGGTGGCCGCGCCGGGCTTGAGCTAGGGCAAATTTTGCCCTATATAGGGTAAGCTCGCGGGAGAGCGCATGCCGGAGATCAAGCGGTTCGGCAGCTTCAAGCTCCTCATGTTCTTCCAGGACGAGAACCCGCCGCACGTCCATGTGAAGGGTGCCGATTTCGCCGCGAAGATTCGCATCTCGAACGGCGATTTACTTGCAGGCCATGCGCCGAACAAGGCGTTGAGACAGGCGCGCCGCTGGGTTGAAGAAAATCGGGCAGAACTGTCGACGATGTGGGACGAATTCCAGAGGTGATCGGCATGAGCGATGACGTAACGAGAGTCACAAAGGTACGCCCGGCTGGGGGACATGTTCTGCTTGTCCGTTTTGCCGGCGATCGACAGGACCATAAACTCGACATGACCGGGCTCATTGCTCGTAGTGCGCATTTCGCGCCGCTGATGGACGATGCTCAATCCTTCGCCAAGGTCGCGATTGTGGAAGACGGTCTTGGGCTTGCTTGGCCGATCGAAACCAAATGGGGGCGATTGGACGTTTCGGCCTCGACGCTACGGCGGATCGCTGAGGAACAGGAGCCGATGACTGGAGCTGATTTCGCCGAGTGGCGAACGGGATTGGGACTGTCGCTGACCGAGGCAGCAAAGCTACTTGGGGTTGGACGGCGCACGATCATGGGCTATCTGAAGAAGGAAGAGTTGCCGCCCGTTGTTGCAATCGCCTGCCGAGCACTCGCCCGTGATAAGCACCTCCTGGCGGCTCACTACGTGCCGGCGCGGAAGATCAACCAGCCGGCCGCCTGAACGCCCTCCGCCCCGGCGGCCCGTTGAGCGTGCGACGGCACGCCGTTATTGAAACAGCTTCAGATCGACAGCCTCGCCCATCGCCTTGTAGCCGGCATCGTTTGGATGAAGGTGGTCGCCGCTGTCGTAGGCGGCGGCGATTGCGCTCGGATGGGCTGGATCCGCAACGACGCGATCGAACTCGATGAGGCCGTCGAAGGCGCCGCTGGTCCGAATCCAGTTGTTCACCGCTAGGCGTTTGGCTTCCTTTTCGGGCGTGAAATAGCCCTGATTGGGCCCTCCCGCGAGGGCATTCTCGAATGGCGTCAACGGGCTGCCGATGACCTTGATCGAGCGGAGATGGGCCCGTTCGATCATTTGCTTGTAGCCTGCAATGATCTCGTCGGCGGTGCGAACGATGCCGCCGGGCTCGATTGCGGTGCCCGGAAATCCGAAGTCGTTGATGCCAACGAAGATCACAACGTGCGAAACCCCAGGCTGGCTCAGCACGTCGCGCTCAAATCGCGCGAGCGCGCTGACGCCGGCGCCGTCGCTCAGCACACGATTGCCTGCGATGCCCTGATTGAGAACCGCAGCGGCAACTCCGGCTTCCTTCAAGCGGCGTGCGAGAACATCGGGCCAGCGCGCATTGGCATTGACGGTCGAGGCCGTCCCGTCGGTGATCGAATCGCCGAAGGTCGCTATCGCCCGCACAGGAGAACTGGGCACCACCATGACGCCGGTCAGGAAGAAACGATTTACGAAGCTGTCTACGACGGGGAACTCCGAACTTGCCGTGAAGTCGCCCGTGGTCGAAACATAGGCCGTCTGCAGCCCGGTCGCGTGAACCGTTCCAAGCTCCGTCGCAGCAGGCAGATACAGACTCACTGCGACATCGGAAAGGGGAGCGACATTGAACTCCACCGGATCGCTCACGGCCGGGGCTCCCGGCTGAATGATGACCGACTTCGAGCCGCCGAACGTAAGCGGACGCAGGCTTGCCGAGACAATGTCCGAAGTTCCGCCAGCCATCGCGACGCTGGCGGCCCCTATCAGGACGGGTTTGGCGCCGAACTCGTTGGACAACCGGACCCTGATCTTGTTGCCGCCAATACTAAGATGCACAATTTGGCGAATCGTCCGGTTCGAGAAGCTCGCGGGCATCACCCCGCGGGGCGCCTGAGGACTGGCGGTCCAACTGCTGATCCACGACGTTGTCTGGACCTGAGCGCTGGCCGGCGAGAGCGCAAACGAACTCACCGACAACGCGGCGGCGCCGACAATCGCTAGAAGATGGCGATCGATGAAAATCATCCGGGTTCTTCGCGGACTGGCCGAATAGGAACCCCGCAAGAAGACGTTGCTATCCATTTCCTTCCCCCCTACGAAAACCCGATCCAGCGTCCGCCCCACGCCACGCCAAACCACAGAACCAACGATATGAGCGCGGTAACGCGGCCCTGCACCGGCCGGTCGGAGGTCAGGTCCATTTGCGTCACGCGGCGGAGGACCGTGAACGTAAAGAGGAGCACCAGGAACAGCGATGTCATCTTCACCCAGAAGGCAAAGCTGTACAGACACTTGATCGATTCGGAAAGGAACAGGGGAACACCCGACGCGAACATCAAGGTCACGCTGCCAAGCAACCACGGTTGAGTATTCGCCCACAGCTGCGCGGCGCTCTGTTTGCGCAGGCCCACGCCTAAGAGGCGCAAATCTACGACCAACACGGCTCCCGCCGTTAGTCCAAGACCGAGGAGGTGGAAGGCCTCGATGACGGGGAACAGCCAGGTCGAATTGCGTATCCCCTCGCCGATCGGCGTGCCGTAGCACCACTGAAAGAATGGCAGCAGATCCATCGGCGCGCCTATTCAGAGGGTACGCAACTGGTCAGGAAATTGATGATCGCCGGTTGCGGCTGTCTATCGCAGTCGAACCAGTTATAGGCAATCATTCTTCCCGAAAAGACGATGCCGATCCATAGGACAAGGGAGAGCGCGCCGGCAATCCTGGCGGCCTTTGGCGGTATGGCGTCGGCATCCCATTTGGCCACGCTTGGAAAAACGCGTGAGTGAAAAAGCAAGATGTTGACGCCAGCGAGCAGCAGCAGAAGCATTTTGGTCCTGAAGAAAATATTCTGATAGGAACGCAGAGGTATGGCGTAAACCAACAGCGTGCCGGTGATGACCATCAGGACGAACCCCGCGATGGTCCACGGCTGCAGGCGACGAATAACCTCCGACACCGGCACCTTCCGCATGGTCCAGCCAAGGAGGCGCAGGTCGAACATCACCGTCATGCCGAAGAACAGACACAGCGACCACACGTGCAACGATTCGATGAGGGAGTAAGCAATCTCCGATTCGTGGAGCGCGACGCTCCACGGTGTTTCGGACAACTGCTCGAAGAAACTCAGAAAAGACATTCCCATCCCGTGGAACTACGATCGCGGGTGCGACGTACGACGGGCAAAGCCCGTGGCGGCCGACTGGTTCATCGCGGACTAATCCCTGTCCCCCAACCTTACCCGCAAGCGGGGCGAGGCAGCGCGCAGACCGCACTCCTGGGATGGCCGGGACGAGCCCGGCCATGACCAAGCGGGAGCCGATACGCGTTTTTACCCCTATATGTGCGGCGCTTCAGGCGAAACGCCATCGCTTATGAGGTCTATTGGGTCTTAGGCGCAGCCCCGGGGGTCAACTCGTAGGGAGCGCCGGTTCCCGAGGAACCAAGAAACAGCTTGCGTCCGTCAGGGAACGTGAGATCCCGCCCGTTGGCGCGATTCGTCCCGTCTTTCGACTGGTACCCATCGATTACGATGTCGGTGCCGGGCACAAGTGAATCCTTGGTGAATCCGCGCCGGAACAGGACATTCGGCGTTCCCGCTTCGATCGCCCATTTTACAACCGTGCCGTCGGCGTTCTTGACGTCGACGTGCAACCAGGTGTGGGGATTGACCCATTCCATTTTCGTGATCGTCCCCTTGAAATTCACCGGCCTGTTGGCGTCGAACTCCGCGGCAAACGCGTGGTGTGCCGAGGCCGAAGACGCCCATCCGGACATCGCGAAACCCATGCAGACTGCTAAGGCAAGCTTCGTTCGCATCGATTTTCTCCTCCACTATAGAACCAAGAAAGGGCGCCCTTGCCATGCCTGACCAGCGGCTGCTTGCGAAGATTTCCGTACATGAACTCCTCGACGAATTCGTTGCAGCGAAACTCGAGGAGCTGCATGTTCGGTTCGGCGCGCCGATAGATCGGCATGGCGATGCGCCACGGACGGGTGAAAACCTTGGGGTCCTCAATCGTCACTTCGTACCAAATGACGTCAGGCGATCTGAACGTGAAGCGCTCGACCAGGTGCAGTGCGTCGCTGTGAAAATTGCCGGCCCGGTCGAACCAGGTCCGATCGTTGAAATTCGTCACGTCGACGACGAGCGTGTCTCCGTCCCATCGTCCGACTGAGTGGCCCATCCAGGTGTCGTCGGGCGGACCGTCGACCTTGTCCAGATGGATCGTGCGCGCCGTGTTCGAGAATGCGTAGGCAATGTGAATCTTGTTGGTGCCCTGCGTGATCTGGAACGGATGGGGCAGGTACATCGCCCGCGGAATGCCCGGCAGGTAACACTTCAGCTCCGGATCGCGGTCAATCCAGTGTTCCGCGTTCTCCTTCTTTGTTGCCAAGGCTTCCGGCTTGTAGGGGATCTCCCCGTCGCCCTGCACAACGCCGAGCGAGCCGGGCACGGCGCCGGCAGCGCCGAGCGCGAGAACCGGCGCCGCCGGCACCCGCGCATAGTCATAAGCATAAACGCCCGGCTGCGTGACGGCGGCGGGACGGGCCGCATGCGCCTGCAAATCCCAGTTGGCCTCGTTGTTGGCTTGCCATATGCCGGTGAAGTTGGGCTTGCCGCCGACGGTGGCGGGGCGTGCGCTCTGCGCCTGACCCGACGTCTGCGTGATGGACGCCGAAATGACGGCGCCGACAGCGGCCGCCGCAATGGCGACCGTTATCGTTGAACCTAAGTATCGGCCGCGCATAGTGGACTCCTCCCTGGCTTTTACTTGACGCTACTGTAACGACGCTACTGTAACGGATCATCTTCGACGCCGACAAAGTCCGTAGCGTTGTCCTTTGTCGCCGGATGCGGACCTCGTCCCTCCGCAAAGGCGAACTCTTCCGCACGCGCTCCCCGCATCAGTCCCGGCAGACCATAGTTTCCTTCGATGCAGCGGGGCTCGTAATAAAGTCTGTTCTCCTGATCGCTCTGCCTGGTGAACTCTTGGCGGACAGTCCACGGCCGCGTCCACACCGCCGGATCTTCGATCGTGACAACGTACTCGAGCGAGGTCGGCCCGGTGCGCGTCCAGCGCTCGACCAAATGCAAGTTCTCGCGCGAGCCCTGAAAGTCCGTCTTCAGGCTGAAGTTCGTCACGTCGATAACGAGCGTATTCCCTTCCCAGTGACCACGCGAGTCACCGTACCACTGGCGGACATTGGCCGGCAAGTGCGGACGTCTGTCCATGACGATGTTGCGCTGCCACCCTTGCCCCTGACCCACGTCGTAGAAGATCGAGATGCCGCCCGGCGTCTGCACGATCCGGCGGAAGCTGCCGGTCGCGGCCCCAAACTCCGGCAGACCGCCGGTCAGGCAGCGGTCCGGCAACGAACCGTCCTCCGGACCGTCATGGCGATTCATGCGCGCCGTGTTGTAGCGAGGAGGAAGTTCCGCTATTCGCGGCGACGGGGTCGGATCGTATTTGCCGCCGCTACAAGCCACCGACTTGCTCCTGCACGTCTCGGTCGCTTGCAACAACGCAAGACGGAACTCCCGGTCGGCGCCGGCCATCTTCTGAGCCTCCGGCGCCAGCGGCGGAATCCGGCCGTTGGCCGGATCGACAATCATCGACGTGCGCGCGCCGGTGCGCTTCTGGGTCATGAACAGTGCGTTATAGGCGCCGGCGACGTCGAGTTCGGTCCCCCGCTCGACACGCCTGTCGCGGCGCAGCAGCTCCGACCGCTCTTTGTCCAACTCGGCGCGCTGAACCTCGGTGAAAAATTCTTGGGTAGCAAACTTGGGAGAGCGCTGCAAAGGCGTATCAGTTTCGTCGGTCCAGATGCCCTGGAGATCAGGTTCGCCCCAGGGCGTTGTCAGCGCTGGGGCCGGCGGCGTGACAGAAGCCGCCGGAGCCTGGGCCGATGCCCGTGTCATGGGCACCGAAACGAGGGCGCCGGCAGCGGCAGTGGCAATCGCGACCGTTAGCATTGAGCTTGACAGCCGGTCACGCATGATGGTCTCCCTTTACCTTCAATCGACTTATTGCAGCGGATCGGCCTCAAACTCAACACCCTTTATGCTGTCCCTGGTTCTCGGATCAGGACCCCGTCCCTCCGCAAAGGCGAACTCTTCGGTGCGCCGGCCATGCAGCAGACCCGGGAGGCCGAAGTTTCCTTCGATGCAGCGAGGCTCGTAATAAATTCTGTTCGCCTCATCGTTCTGCCTGGTGAACTCTTGCTTGGCCGTCCATGGCCGAGTCCACACGGTCGGATCCTCGACGGTGACCTCGTATGCAAGCGATGTTGGCCCGGTCCGCGTCCAGCGCTCGATGAGGTGCAGGTTCTCCCGGGCGCCCTGAAAATCGGTTTTCGGACTGAAGTTCGTCACGTCGATCACGAGCGTACTGCCCTCCCAGTGGCCACGCGAGTCGCCGTACCACTGGCGGATGCTGGCCGGCAAATGGGCACTTCCGTCCATGACGATGTTGCGTTGCCACCCCTGGCCTTGCCCCACATCGTAGAAGATCGAGATGCCGCCCGGCGTCTGCACGATCCGGCGGAAGCTGCCGATCCCGCCTGCAAACTCCGGCAGCCCGCCGGTCAGGCAGCGGTCCGGCGGCGTGCCGTCCTCCGGACCATCGTGGCGATTCATGCGTGCGAGGTTGTAACGGGGAGGAAGTTCCGCAAATCGCGGGGAGGGCGCTGGATCATACTTGCCACCGTTACACGCCGCCTCCTTATTTTTACACGTCTCGGTCGATTGCAACAGGGCAACGCGAAATTCCCCTTCCACAGCGGCAATCTTCTGAGCCGCCGGCGTCAGCGACGGAAGCCGGCCATTTGGCGGATCGACAATCCTCGACGTGCGCGTGCCGGTGCGCCTCATGGGCGTGAACGTCGCGTTGTAGGCGCCGGCGACGTCGGCCTCGGTCCCGCGCTCCGAACGCCTGTCCCGGCCGAGAAAGGCGGATCGCTCCTTGTCCAATTCGGCTCGCTGTGCGTCGGTGAAAAATTCCTGGGTCGCATACTTGGCGGAGCGCTGCAGGGGCGTGTCCGATTCATCGGTCCAGATGCCCTGCAGATCGGGGTTGCCCCAGGGCGTTGTCAACGCTGGGGGCGGCTTGCCGGAACCCGCCGGAACCTGAGCCGGCGCCGGCGTGGCGGACATCGAAATGCCGGCGACAGCCGCTGCCGCGAAGGCGACGGGTACCAGCGAGCTTGAGAAGCGGTCACGCATGACGGTCTCCTCCCTGCATAGCGGTGTGTTTGTTATTGTAACGGATCCTCTTCAGCACCCAGAGAATCCGCAGCGGTGTCCTTCGTGGCCGGATGCAGACCTTGTCCCTCCGTAAAGGCGAGCGGATGCTCCAAATCGACTTCAGAAGCCGGATCCGCATCTCGTGCCTCCTGCTGCCCACAGCCCCCCTCCCTACCCTCCCCCGCAAGCGGGGGAGGGTAGGGAGGGGGAAGCTCGACACCAGGGAAGGAGCACATCGGCCAAGTGCCGTCATTATCATCGGGCCCGAGGCAACTGTCCAGCGGATTGGATGCAGATTGCAACCTATCTCTTCGGCGACGCCCTTAACTCGTTACCCGCAAACCGTCGGCGCCGGTGGTAGGAAGAATCGGGTCTCGTTACTGTTCAATGCGATAAGAGCGACAGCGATGCCAAGCAATGTCAACCCACACACCATCGTCGAAACCGAACGCCGGATTCGGCCATATATGCGGCACACGCCCGTGGTCGAGGTCGCCGGCGCAGACTTCGGTCTCGGGTCGGGAAAAATTCATCTCAAGCTTGAGCTTGCGCAGCACTCCGGTTCATTCAAGGCACGCGGAGCCTTCGCCAATCTGCTGATGCGCGATGTGCCTTCCGCCGGCGTGGTCGCGGCATCGGGCGGCAACCATGGCGCCGCGGTGGCCTATGCGGCGCACAAGCTCAAGGTCAGAGCCAAGATATTCGTACCGGAGGTTTCCTCGCCGGCGAAGATTGCACGCATCCGCAACTACGGCGCCGATTTGGTGATCGGCGGCGAACGGTACGCCGACGCGCTGATCGCCAGTGAAGCTTGGCGGATGCAAAGTGGCGCGATGGCCGTGCATGCTTTCGACCAGATGGAGACGCTGCTTGGCCAGGGAACGATCGGGATGGAGTTGAGCGATCAGGTTCCCGATCTTGACACGCTCCTGGTGGCGGTGGGCGGAGGCGGGCTGATCGGCGGCATCGCAGCATGGTTCTCTGGAAAAGTTCGCATCGTGGCGGTCGAGCCCGAGGCGGCGCCCACATTGCATTGCGCGTTCGCAGCCGGTCGGCCCGTCGATGCCAAGGCTGGCGGCATCGCGGCGGATTCGCTGGCGCCGCGGCGGGTGGGTGAACTCGTCTTCCCGATCGCCCAACAGTTCGTCGATCGCGTGGTGCTCGTCACGGACGATGCAATCGCGCAAGCGCAACGCGCGCTCTGGGAGGTGGTGCGCATCGTTGCCGAGCCGGGTGGCGCCGCAGCGTTTTCAGCGCTGCTGTCAGGCCGCTACCAGCCGAGGTCCGGCGAATGCGTCGGCGTCCTGGTCAGCGGCGGCAACACCGTCGCGGTCGATTTCGACCGCCACGTATGATAGCGCCTTGGCATGAAGAGGGCGGGCGGTACTGGAGCAAGACATATTGGAGCAGGACATATTGGAGCAAGACATGGACAGCGCCGTTGACATCGTCCCCCTCCATCCGACCCCGACGGTGATTTCGGCCCTGACCGAGGCCCTGATAGAAGCGGTCGCCAGCGGCGCCTCGGTCAGCTTCATGCATCCGCTGGCGCCGCAGGCCGCATCAGCCTTCTGGACGAAGTCGCTTGCTGCCGCCGCCGCCGGCGAGCGCGTGGTGCTGGGAGCCATGGATCAGGGCGAGCTTGCCGGTACGGTGACCTTGCACCTCGACACCCCGCAGAACCAACCGCACCGGGGCGAGATCGCCAAGTTAATGACGCGCGTTCACCGGCGCCGCCGCGGCGTCGCGCGCGCCCTGATGGTCGAGGCCGAGCGCATCGCCCGTGAGCGCGGCCGCACCCTGCTCACCCTCGACACCGCCACCGAGGATGGCGCTGGACCGTTCTACGAGAAGATGGGCTTCATCAAAGCCGGCATCATTCCCGATTACGCGCTGATGCCGTTCGGCGGGCTTTGCGGCACGATCATCTATTTCAAGCGGCTCGGCCCTTCCTCCGAATAATAATAGTGATTAATTCATACATGAACTAAGGTTGCATGAACGATAAGGGCCGCTACACGCGGCCCTTCTGCCGGAAGTCTTTAGCCTATGCCGAAGAGTCTGCTGTTCATCCCCGGACCGGTTGCCGTCTCCGAACCCGTACTGGCCGCGATGGCGAAGCCGCTGATCAATCATCGCGGTCCCGAGTACGCCCG
>WNFF01003647.1_pt1 | contig 13038 bp, 8 predicted proteins | sample 5400441 | NCBI WGS metagenome assembly WNFF01 (sample SAMN13153345, study PRJNA577476) | soil metagenome | isolation source: 120 cm saprolite under Douglas fir tree site 2 hole 3 replicate 1 | place: USA:California | collected 2015-04-18
TTCGCGCATGAGAGCGGCATCCACCAGGACGGGATGCTGAAACATTCCGGCACCTACGAGATCATGACGCCGGAATCGGTGGGCCTCACCAAGTCGAGCCTGGTGATGGGCAAGCATTCGGGCCGCCACGCCTTCAAGATGAAGCTGAAGGAATTGGGCTTCGAACTCGGGGACAACGCCGTCAACGACGCGTTCCGCCGCTTCAAGGATCTCGCCGACCGCAAGAAGGATGTCTACGACGAAGACATCGTCGCGCTGGTGGACGACGAAGTCGTGCGCGGCCATGACCGCGTCAAATTCGTCTCCCTGCAAGTGATCGCCGGCTCGAAGGGGCCGCAAAGCGCCGAGCTCGAGCTCGATATCGATGGCAAGCGCCAGCTGGCGAAGACCACGGGCAACGGGCCGGTCGACGCCACCTTCAACGCAATCAAGGCGATGGTGCCGCATACCGCGCGCCTGCAGCTCTACCAAGTGCATGCGGTGACCGAGGGCACCGACGCGCAAGCCGAAGTCTCGGTGCGGCTCGAGGAGAACGGCAAATCGGTGAACGGTCAGGGTGCCGATCCCGACACGCTGGTCGCCTCGGCGCGGGCCTACATCCACGCCTTGAACAAGCTTCTCACCAAGAGGGAAAAGACCGCGCCGGCAGCGATGTCGGCGTGATCGCCAGGGAGGGGCGTGCCGCGGAGGTCGCCCCTCCACAAAGGAAAAGCACTTGTCGCAATCGCAACTAGCGGATCAATAGGCGAACATGTTTGGAAATCTGTTGGGTATGCTGTCCGCCGATATGGCGATCGATCTCGGCACGGCGAACACGCTCGTTTACGTGAAGGGCCGCGGCATCGTGCTCAACGAGCCGTCGGTCGTCGCCATCGCCAGCGTCAAGGGCCGCAAGCAGGTCCTGGCCGTCGGCGACGAAGCCAAGATGATGCTGGGCCGAACGCCGGGCAACATCCAGGCCATTCGGCCGCTGCGCGACGGCGTCATCGCCGATTTCGAAGTGGCGGAGGAGATGATCAAGCACTTCATCCGCAAGGTGCACAACCGCCGCAGCTTCGCCAGCCCCCAGATCATCGTCTGCGTGCCCTCGGGCTCGACCGCCGTCGAGCGCCGCGCGATCCAGGAATCGGCTGAAAGCGCCGGCGCGCGGCGCGTCTTCCTCATCGAGGAGCCCATGGCCGCGGCGATCGGCGCCGGTCTGCCGGTGACGGAACCGACGGGCTCGATGGTCGTCGACATCGGCGGCGGCACCACCGAGGTGGCGGTGCTGTCGCTGGGCGGCATCGTCTATTCGCGCTCGGTGCGCGTCGGCGGCGACAAGATGGACGAGGCGATCATCGCCTATATCCGCCGCAACCATAACCTGCTGGTCGGCGAGAGCAGCGCCGAGCGGATCAAGAAGGAGATCGGCTCGGCCTGCATGCCCGAGGACGGCGAAGGCCGCGTCATGGAGATCAAGGGACGCGACCTCATGAACGGCGTGCCCAAGGAAATCGTCATCAGCGAGCGGCAGATCGCCGAGAGCCTCGCCGAGCCGGTCGGCGCCATCGTCGAGGCGGTCAAAGTGGCGCTCGAGCACACCGCGCCCGAGCTCGCCGCCGACATCGTCGACAAGGGCATCGTGCTGACCGGGGGCGGCTCCCTTCTGGGCAATATCGACTATGTCCTTCGGCACGCCACGGGGCTGCCCGTGTCCATCGCCGACGACCCGCTTTCGTGCGTAGCGCTGGGCACCGGCCGCGCCTTGGAAGAGATGAAAACCCTAAAGAACGTTCTAATCAGCATGTACTAGCGTGCGGCTTCCATGTAACGTCAAGTTGAATATTTGCATTTTGGCCGGAAAGGTTCCGGCCTGCCAGGCGGAGCACATCGTTGCGGGAGCGTTCGGGAACGGTTGATCGGTTCACAGCGCCTTTCAGGGCAGCCGCCCAGCGCGCCGCCGTCCCCTTCCTCATCTTCCTTTCCGCCCTGTTCATCGTGCTCGGCAAGGCCGATATCGTGCTGTTCGAACACTTGCGCATCACCGTGGCCGACGCCGCGGCGCCGATACTGCAGGCGGTGGCGCAGCCCATCGCGACCGCGGCGACGGGCGTGCGGAACATCGAGGCGGTCTTCGCGGTCTACAGCGAAAATCAGGGCCTGCGCGACGAGAATGCGCGCCTCCTGCAATGGCAGGAAGTGGCGCGGCGTCTCGAGGCGGAGAACGCGCGGCTGCGCGGCTTGGTGAAGTTCACGCCGGAGTCGCCCGTGCGCGATGTCGCGGCGCGGGTCATCGGCAACTCCGGCGGCGCCTTTGCGCGCAACGTGCTGGTGAATGCCGGCAGCCGCGAGGGCGTGAACCGCGGTCAGGCGGCGGCGACCGGAGAAGGGCTCGTCGGGCGCATCGCCGAGGTCGGCGATCATTCCGCGCGCGTCCTGCTCGTCAGCGACCTCAACTCGCGCATCCCCGTCCTGCTCGACGATACGCGCGAGCGCGCGGTGATGGCCGGCGACAACTCCGATCAGCCGCGGCTCCTCTACTTGCGGGCCAATGCCGCGGTGAAGGTCGGCGAGCGGATCGTCACCGGCGGCGCCGGCGGCGTCTTCCCGCCGGGCATTCCCGTCGGCGTCGTGGCCTCGATCGCGGACGGCGTCGTGCGCGTCGAGCCCTACGCCGAGCTGTCGCGTCTCGAGTTCGTGCGCATCGTCGATTTCGGACTCGAAGGGGTGCTGCCGCAAAACGCCATGCCGCTCCCCAAGGCCGCCAAAGGGGCCAAGGTCATCGTCGATCCCGACGTGATGCGTTGACGCCGCCATGCGCTTCGATTTTTTCCAGCGCGACGCCGGACTGCCGAACCGGCTCGTCCCGTTCACGACGACGCTGCTCTTTGCCATCATCTCCGAGGTGCCGCTGCACATCCCGGCCTTGTCGGTGGTGACGCCGGCCTTCACGCTGATGGCGGTTTATCACTGGACGATCTACCGCTCCGAGCTGCTGCCGCCGATCGCCGTGTTTGCCGTGGGATTGCTGCTCGATCTTCTGAACGGCACGCAGTATATCGGCACGTCGTCGCTGTCGCTGCTGCTGGTGCGCTCGGCGCTGCTCAGCCAGCGCCGCTTCCTGGTCAACCGGCCGTTCCCGATCCTGTGGTCGGGCTTTTTGCTGGTGACCGCCGCGGTCATCTTCTTCGAGTGGGCGCTCGTCAGCTTTCTTCACGGCGAGACCTTGGGCGCGCAGCCTTTCATCTTCGAAGCCGTGATGACGGTGGCGAGCTTCCCGGTCGGCAGCTATCTGCTGGCATGGACGCAGCGCGGCTTCCTGATGCGGGTGTGAGATGTCGCGCGAGGACAACCGCATACCGCTGCTCACCCGCCGTGCGGCGCTCTTTGCCGGCGGCCAAGTGGCGCTGCTGGCGACGCTTGCGGGGCGCATGTATTACCTGCAGGTGGTGCAGGCCGACCGCTATGCGATGCTGGCGGATGAGAACCGCATCAACATCCGTCTGGTGGCGCCGCCGCGCGGCCGCATCGTCGACCGCTTCGGCGCCATTCTCGCCGACAACCGCCCGACCTACCGCGTCGTGCTCGTGGCCGAGCAGGCCGGCGATATCGAGTCGACGCTCAAGGCTGTCGGTACGCTGATCCCGCTGAGCGAGACGGATCGTCGCCGGGTGCTGCGCGACATTCGCCGCAAGCACAGCTTCGTGCCCGTCATGATCCGCGAAAATCTGAGCTGGGAAGAGATGGCGCGCATCGAGGTCAACACGCTGGAGCTGCCGGGCGTGTCGATCGAGCAAGGCCTCATCCGCCACTATCCTTTCGGCGAGGAGGCCTCGCACGTCCTGGGCTATGTTGCCCCGGTCTCGGAAAAGGAACTGACGGGCGACGATCCGTTGCTCGAGCTGCCCGACTTCCGCATCGGCAAGAAAGGCATCGAGAAGGCGTACGACCTCGACCTGCGCGGCAGCGCCGGCACCAGCCAGGTCGAGGTGAATGCCTTCGGGCGCATCGTGCGCGAGCTGACGCGTGAGGAGGGCATTGCCGGTCAGGAGACGGTCCTCAGCATCGACATGGCGCTGCAGGAGTTTGCCGCGCGGCGCTGCGCCGCCGAGAAGAGCGCGGCCTGCGTCCTGATGGATGCGTGGACCGGCGAGGTGCTGGCCATGGTTTCGAGCCCGGGCTATGACCCGAGCTGGTTCGTCTCGGGCATGAGCCAGGCGGCGTGGGAGGGCATCCAGAACGATCAGCGCACGCCGCTCAGCAACAAGGCGATCAGCGGCGCCTACTCGCCCGGCTCCACCTTCAAGCCGGTGGTGGCGCTGGCGGCGCTCGAGGCCGGCGTCATCACGCCGGAGACGTCCTTCACATGCCCCGGCTACTTCACGCTCGGTGACATCCAATTCCATTGTTGGAAGAAGGGCGGTCACGGCACGGTAGCGCTGCGCGACGCCATTAAGCATTCCTGCGACGTGTACTTCTACGAGACCGGCCGACGGGCGGGGATCGATCGCATGGCCGCGATGGCTACGCGCATGGGGCTGGGCGCGGCGCTCGGCATCGACATGCCCGACGAGCGCGCCGGGCTCATTCCGACGACGCAATGGAAGCTCGGCGCCAAGGGCGTTCCCTGGCAGCTGGGCGAGACGATCAGCGCCAGCATCGGCCAGAGCTATGTCACGGCGACGCCGCTGCAGCTTGCGACCATGGCGGCGCGCCTCATCACTGCGCGCGCCGTCGTGCCGCGGCTGACGCGCGCCGCCGGCATCATGAGCAGCGACAGCCGCGGCGAGCGCGCCGATTTCCCGGCGATCAGGGTATCGCCGCGGGATCTCAGGCTGGTGCTCGACGGCATGAACGCGGTGGTAAATGAACAGGGCGGCACGGCCTTTGCGGCGCGCATCACCGAGCCCGGCATGCAGATGGGCGGCAAGTCCGGCACTTCGCAGGTCCTCCACATGACCCAGGCGGAGCGCGAGCGCAAGCTGAAGCTCAAGGACATCGCCTGGGAGCGACGCGACCATGCGCTGTTCATCTCGTTCGCGCCGGTGAGCGCGCCGCGCTATGTCTGCGCCGTCGTCGTCGAGCATGGCGGCGAGACCGGCGGCGGCGGCTCGGCCGTGGCTGCGCCGATCTGCCGCGACGTGCTGCTGGAGACGCAGAAGCGCGATCCCGCCCGCCGCGTGCCGGAGCATCCCTTCGGCGCCGCCCCGACCGTGGCGCAAGGGTAAGAGGGCGCTCGATGTATCAGCTGCTCGACAGCCGCCCGCAGCAGACCCTTCCCGAGAAGTTGTGGAACATCAACTGGGGCTTGGTGCTTCTGCTGGCCGTGATCGCCAGCATCGGCTTCGCCATGCTCTATTCCGCCGCCAACGGCAGTTGGCAGCCCTGGGCGGGCAAGCAGGCGATCCGCTTCGGCATCGCCCTCATCCTCATGCTCGGAGTGGCGCTTGTCGACCTGCGCTTCTGGCTGCGGTATTCCTCCGCTTACATCTTCTACGGCGTCGCCGTCGCCCTTCTCGTCTGGGTCGATCTGCACGGCCATACGGGCATGGGCGCGCAGCGGTGGATAGACGTTGGCGTCCTCCAGCTCCAGCCCTCCGAGGTGATGAAGGTCGCCCTGGTGGTGGCCCTCGCGAGCTATTTTCACTCGATGACGCCGGAGGAGATCGGCAATCCGCTATGGTTGATCCCGCCGGCACTCCTCATTCTCGTGCCCGCCTTGCTGGTGATGAAACAGCCCGATCTCGGCACGGCGATGATGCTCGTGCTGGCCGGCGGTGCGATGTTTTTCCTGGCAGGGGTTCGGTGGTGGAAGTTCGTCATCGTCCTCGCCCTCGGCGTCGGTGGGGCGCCGATCGCTTGGCGTTTCCTGCGCGACTATCAAAAGAATCGCATCCTGAACTTCCTCAATCCCGAGAACGATCCGCTCGGTGCGGGCTATCACAGCCTGCAGTCGAAGATCGCCATCGGCTCGGGCGGCTTCTTCGGCAAGGGATACATGCAGGGGAGCCAGGCCCATCTCTCCTTCCTGCCGGAGAAGCAGACCGACTTCATCTTTACCATGATGGCGGAGGAATGGGGCCTCATGGGCGGGCTGCTGCTGCTCGCGCTCTACACGCTCGTGTTCGTCTATGGCTACGCCATCGCCTTCCGCAGCCGCAGCCAGTTCGGCCGGTTGCTCGCGCTCGGCATCACCACCAACTTCTTCCTCTACGTCTTCATCAATACGGCGATGGTGATGGGGCTGGTCCCGGTGGTCGGCGTGCCGCTGCCGCTCATCTCCTATGGCGGCACGGCGATGCTGACCGTGATGTTCGGCTTTGGTCTGCTCATGAGCGTCTATGTCCATCGCGACACGCGCATCGGCCGCTTCGGCGACGCCGAGTATTGATCGTCACTGGCCCTCGACAAACCCGCCGCGCCTTGTTATAGACCCGCCTCCTCGCGCGGTGGGGCGCATAGCTCAGTTGGTAGAGCAGCTGACTCTTAATCAGCGGGTCACAGGTTCGAGCCCTGTTGCGCCCACCAAACTCGCCATTGGCCTGGACAAGTTCGCCAACCCCGGAATGCGGGTGTCGCTTAGCGGCGGCCGCGGTAGTCCTTACGCGTGAGCTTCTTGAGGCGCTCGCCCGCCCATCACGTAGCCGGAAACGCGGGTCGAGCCGGCGCCTGAGGAGGTGAGCGACGCGCAACGCTGCGCATGGTCTCCTCAAGCGCCCGGTCTCGGCTCGCTCGGCCACGCCTGCTATTGCAGGACGTTGCTCGACTGCGCGGCCTGGATGTACCGCCGCGCGTCCTCGTCGATCAGCAGCCGCTCCCTCACGAGGGCGTTCGCCGCCGCGGTGACGGCATCGACGAATCCCTCATGCGTCCGGTATCGTTCCTCGAGGGAGCGCCGCGGATCCCCGTTGGCCTGACGTTCGGCCTTGGTCGTCGCGAAGGGGAAGAAGGACCCGCTCAGGCTGCAGAGGTTCCCCGGACGGTGCCCCGGGGCGCGGAGGTTCCAGCCCGTCCAGGTGCCGAGCGGAGCCAGGAGTTCGACCTGGTGCACGCCGGCGATCTCGATCCCGTCGCGATCCGTTTTAGGCACCAGGACCTCGTAGCTCGGCCCGACGAGCGGCGGCAGGATGGTCATGATGCCGCCGGTCGAATCAAGCTCCGGCCCGAAATCCAGCAAATTGTACTCGTCGACGACCGGCGTGTACTCGACGCCGGGGATCGACGGGAACGCCTCCGCCTCCTCCTCGCGGGAGACGAGCGTCCTGTCGCGCACGGAGGGGTAGCGGCTGTGGGGCGGCGCGATCCCCTTGTCCGCCCAGAGGTCCCAGGCCACCAGCAGGGCCCGCGTCGTGAACCCCTCGTAGGTCGGGTCCGTCGGATAGAGGCACATGCCGGCGGGCCCGGGGAAGGTCACGCCGGGAAAGAACGGCGGCGCCTTTCCCGCCCCGCCGAAATGCTCGAAGCTCGCCAGGTTGTAGAGGCGCACATTGGGCGGCTGCGCCACGTGTCTGCCGAGCCCGTCCGCCACGACGAACGATCCGTGCAGTTGATAGAATTCGGCCGAGTCGTCGGTGTGGACCACCAGCGGATCCGTCTCCGGCCGTTTGAGAATGCCGTCCTCGATTCCCGAGATGGGGTCCCGCGTGACCGCGTAGGTCATGGGCGGAAACGCGTCCTGGAAGTAGTCGTGGGCGAAATCCTGGTCGGCGAAGATGTTGGGATCGGCGAATCTCATGCTGATGAAGACCCGCGTCGTCCCCGCGATGTTGACGTTGACCACGTCGAAGACCTTGCGGTGCGCCTCGTCCTCGTTGAAGCCGTGGTAGAGGAAGTCGCGCAGGTAGGAGCCGGTCTGGGAGCTGCCGGCCGCGTAGGAGCGCTTGATGGATCCTGCGAGCGGGTTCGGGTTGCCGAAATCGTCCTGTGTTGCGTAGCGCAGGAAGGAGCCGACATCGCGCGTGGTGGCGAAGCCGAGTCCCATGACGATCGGGTTCTTGGCGGGGTAGATCAGCTCGTAGATCTTCTCCGTCTGGAATCCGGCGAAGAGGCAGATGTTGGTGTTGTTCGGGACGAGGCTCGCCGGGCCCGTCGGGCAGGTCCCGAACGCCCAGGCGGTGGACGGAAGCGGGACGCGGGGTGCCGATTCCTCGTCGCGGATCGTCAGCGTCGAGTGCGCCGTGTTGGTGTCCGCCGCCTCGTAGGAATGGAACGCCGCGCTCCCCTCGAGCGGCAGGGTGAAGGTCCCGGCCGGTTCGTCGTGGTATTCGGTCCGCATCTTGCCCACGATCGGGCTGCCGTCGGGCTGGGTGGCCGTCGGGCAGCTGGGCGCGAAATTGTGGGTCGTCGGGTTGGGGATGAGGTCGCATTCCCAGCCGGCGTCGACATAGGTGTAGCCCTGCCTCTCGAGGAAGCCGTCGCCGGCATCGGCGGCCGTGATCGGTCGGTTGGAGAAGCCAGCGCCGAAGTTGAAGCGGGAGAATTCGATGTCGGTGCCGCGGTTGTTGACGCCGTAAAGGATCTTGCCGTTGCCCTTCGACATGTCGGTGGGCTTGATGATCAGGAATGGCGTGCTGAACTCGACGAGGCCATGGGCGTCCTTCGGCGCGGCGTCGAGGTCGACGATGCCGGCGTTGAGACGGTCCCGCGGGTCGACGGCGAGGGTGGCGACGCCGACGACCTCCTCGAAGGATCCCGATGGGCCGAACGACATGCCGCCGGCGAAAGGCTGCGTGCTCTGGACGTCGAAGCGGATGACCCGCGCCTCGCCCGGAAGCGGGGCCGCCGCGAGCGCCAGCGCCGCGAAGGACGCCGTCAGGCAGGCTCTCGGGATTCGGGCGCCCACCACGCGGCGCCCAAGGGATGCTGAATGACCGCTCATGATGCTCCTCCCTTTCCTGAACTCTCTGGTTATCCGACACCGCCGCTTCAGCTGCCCGTCGCGGAGAGGGAGGGTCTCAAAAAAACCGAGAGAAACGAGGTAGGCCACCCCTCTGTCGGTTGATCTACGTCAGCTCTGTCGCGGAGCACGCCCGCAAGTGGCGGATGACGCGTTATATTAACCTTTAAGTTTAGCCGCGGCTATTAGACGAAAGGGCTACAGGGCGGGAGCGTCTTGACCCCCTGTCCCGGCGGGCGCAGCGGCGCGTTGGTCTGTGCGACGCGCGCCCCGCCGGACAGCCCTCTTGCCGAGGCCCCAGAGCGAGCCAGTGGCGCAGATCCTGCTGGTCGAAGATGATCCCCGCGTGGCGGCGACGTTACGCAAGGCCTCGGAAAGGGCTGGCATTCGATCGTTACCGCAGGCGACGGACGCGAAGCGCTTAGGTTGATCAAGCAGTCAAAGGTCGAACCTGCTGGTCGCCGATATCGTATTGCTCAATGTCGACGGCCTTGGACTGATCATGGAGATCCGCCGCGCCTACCAGACGACCAGGATCATCGCGATTTCGGCGAAACCGGCTGGATACCGGGCGGCAGGCGAGGGACGCGGGCGGATACCGCATTCCCGCTTTTGCAAACCTGCGACTTCGGGACGCATGTTCCGCTTCGACCGGCCGCCCGACCAAAGTGCTAGGTCGGGCAAATTCGCTTCTGGAGCGACGTATATTCCCTGCTCAAAATTCCCTGCTTAATATCGGGTCCAACCAGACCTGCCGTGCCGAGAAATGCCGATGACATGGGCCCTTCTACACGGATCAGCCCGAAAGGGCATTCCCGCGAAGCTCGCGAATTCCCTGGAAATTTCCCTGTTAGCAGGGAATTTAAACGGGAGACGGGCTCGCAGCTGACTGCGTCCTCCACCAAACTCGCCATCGGCTCGGACAGGTTCGACACCCCGGCATGCTCGGCTTGCGGCGGCGCCACCGGTGCTTACGCGTTGAGCTTCTTGAGGCGCTCGCCCGCCATCACGTAGCCGGCCTCTTCGAAATACGAATTCGTCTGCAGCAGCGACGCGAGCGTCGACGGCGATACCCGGGCGGCGCTCGCGGCGAAGATCGCATTGGGGTTGTAGCCCATCTGCTGGCCGGCGAACTGGTAGACGAAGACGACGAATTGCGAGCAGAAGAACGGCTGCTTCGCGCCCTCGCGGATGCGGTTGAACAGCTTGACCATCGCGTCGGCGCCGGGAGCCGCGCCGCTGTTCGCCGAAAGCGAACCGGCCATCTTGTGCGGCAAGGGGTAGGAGAGATTCTTGTGGCTCTGATTGATCTCGAACATCGCCTTGGCGCATTTCGCCGCCCGCTTGGCGAGATCCTCCCGGCGCGGACGGTAGACGAGATAGCCATAGGCGGCGTTCTGCACCCGCAAGTCGCTGGCCTGGATGCCATGGCCCAGCGCCTCGACCATGAAGTTGTTGTCGAACATGACGGCGCCATGCACCACCTGGGAATCGAGCTGGTGGGCAAGTCGTTGCGCCCATTCGATGAGGCGGCTTGCCACGGTGCCGGAATTGACCTGCAGCATCAGGTCGCCGGGACGAAGATCGCGGGTAAGGAGTTGCTCCAGTGGCCAAAACCGGCGGTGCAACGCCATTCTAGCCGCTCAACCCTAGAGCACGCAGCTTTTTCGCCGCTCAATGGCTGTGGATATGGCTCGCGCGTCGCGCCAGCGGCAGGCGTGCGAGGCGCTCGAGCTGCGCCTGTAGCTCTTCCGGCGGGGCGAGGCCGATGGACGTGTCGGCCTTCCAGCGTGCGCGCAGCAAGCCGGCGCGGTCGACGAGAAATTCGCGCGGACCGCCGCCCGCCCCTTCGAAGAGGGTATAGGCTGCCGCGGTCTCCGGGCCCGTGCTGGCAGCAAAGTCCGGTAGCGCTGCGGCGGCTCCAGCGTTGGTCGCAGCCTCCGGGTCGAGCGGCACCGCCAGCAGGCGAAGGCCGGCTCGCTCGAGGCGGTCCCTGGCGGCGTCGAGCGCGCTGAGGCGGGACAGCGAGCCCGGCAGGCGATAGAGCACGAGCAGCACGGGCTCTCTCTCGGTGGCGGCCCGCAGCGTCTCCTGACGGCCCGCCTGCTCGAAGGTGAAGTCGGGCGCAGCAGGGGCCGGCCCCGGCGTGACCAGCGGCAGCAAGATATTCGGCTGCGCGCCGGCGGCGCGGGCGCGGATGAAAGCGACGATCTCCCAACGCTCGCGCTCGCCCAGCACGTCGGAAAAGCCCGGCATGGCCCCGTTGTTGCGCCCTTCGCTGATCCACCAGAATAGGTCGCCTTCGCGGTGGGCGAAGAGATGGGGTGCGGTGAGGTCGGCGGGCCGCACCGGCAAATCGCGCGCCGCCGGCCCGTCGCCATGGCCGCCGACGCCGTGGCATTGGCTGCAATGATCGGCATAGTGGAGCGCGCCGGCGACGATCGAGGGCGCGTCATTGGGCACCGGCGAGCGATAGAAGGTGGTGGGATAGGCGTCCTCGAGCATCCAGGCGAGCGGCACGCGGCCGGAGCCGACAACCAGAGCCAGTCCGACGGCGCCGATGAGCCAGCGGTGACGGCGGCGCAGCGCCGAGAGCAAGAGCGCGGCGATCCCCGCGGCGATCCCGACGCCATAGAGCACGGCCTCGCGGTCCAGCGCGGGACTGGGCGGGAAAGCGTCGAGGTCGAGCCTGAAGGGCAGCGGCCAGTCGGGCGGGAGATGGGCGCCCGGTGGCTCGGTCCCGAGAGCGCCCACCACCATGAGGATCGCCAGCCCCAGCGCCGTCTCGATCAGCGCATTGCGGCGCAGGCGCTGCAGGGCTGCCGTCGGAGCCACTCCTTCGTGAAGCTGTGGCGTCAGGTGTTGGCGATTAACCGCAGCGACCGCCACCATGGCGGCGAAGAGCGCGAGCTTCAGGAGAAGCAAGCGTCCATAAGGCGTGCCGAGCAGGCCGGGGACGCCGCCGACCAGGAACCAGCTGTTGACGGTGCCGGTGACGAGCAGCGTGCCGACGCCGGCGATGCCGAGCGCCGAGAAGCGCCGTGTCGCTTCTCGCGCGACGCCGAGCCAAGCCCAATCGCCGATCGCGCGCGCGAAGACAAGCGCCAGCGGCACCAGCGCGCCAAGCCAAGCGCCCGCGGCCAGGAGATGGAGCGCGTCGGAAACGACGTGGATTTCGCCTTCGCCGCCTTGCGTCGCACCTGCGTGACCCGCCCAGGCCAATGCCGCTACGACCGCGGCGCTGAGGAGCAGCATCGCCCAGCCCAGCAAGTCGGCGCCGCGACGGCGGCCGAGGCGCTCGCCCGCCATAAGCAGGCCGGCCAGCAGCAGGATCAGCGTCAACCGCAGCTCCCACACCCGGCCGAACCGCGTCCGGGTCAGGACCACGGCGATGATGTCTTGCGAAAACACGTCGGCCAGAGTGCGCCCGCTCATGCTGCTCGCCTCGAGCATCAGCCAGAGCGCACCGGACAGCAGCGCCGTCGCCAGGCTCGCCCAGGCGAACCGCCTGAGGGCGCGGCGAAACGCCGGCGCGTCCGACGGTGCGGACCGTGCCAGCGCGGGCTCGACGACCACGGCAAGGGACACGAAGATGCCGGTCAACGAGAGGATCGAGGCGAAGTGGATGGCCCGCGCCAGGATGGTCACGGCCTGCATCGCGTGCTCCTGCGCTCGGCCATGATCATCCGCCGACGCGGAAGGTGAACGTGATCGACGCGCTGCCCGCCCTGGTCGACGATGCTGACGGTGCTGAAAGCCGGCTCAAGCTCCTGGGTGAACCACAGGCTGATGGTGGCAGGCGCCTGCCGCAAGGTGCTGCCCACCCCCGGACTCGCATGATCGAGGAAAGCATGGGCGCGCGCCGTCGGCGCCGCGGAGAGCAGCGCCGGCAGCAGTAGGGAGGCGTACAAAAAGCGCATTGCTCGGCTAGTGAAAGATCGGACGACCGATGCTCGTCGGGAACAGGTCGTCGAGGAAAAAATGGAGCTGAACGATGCCGCCGACATTGCGGCCCGTCCGGCTGTTGGCGGGAATGATAGCCTCGGCGCCGATCTGGAAATAGCGCCCTGCCCAGACGAGGCCGGGGTTGATGGTGCCGACGGTCAGGCCGCTCTGACCGCGGTTGAAGGGCGTGCTGAAGCTGAATTCGACCAGCGGGATCA
>WNFF01003414.1_pt1 | contig 13029 bp, 9 predicted proteins | sample 5400441 | NCBI WGS metagenome assembly WNFF01 (sample SAMN13153345, study PRJNA577476) | soil metagenome | isolation source: 120 cm saprolite under Douglas fir tree site 2 hole 3 replicate 1 | place: USA:California | collected 2015-04-18
CACTCACCAGCCCGAGCCGAGCAGCCTATGACGCGGCGAGGTCACCCACCGCAGCCACAGCGCGGAGGTCTAGCGCTGGTGGTTCGCGTCTATCTGGTCGAAGTCGCCGTAGCCGTTGTAGGTCCCGCCCCCGCCCGACCACTGCCACATCAGGGCCTGGGGAGAGGAACTGGTGACCCCGCCGAAGAACTGCGCGCAGGTCCTCGTGCCCGCCAGGCACCAGCCGACCGGCAGCCGCGACAGCGAGCTTGTGTCGGCTGTGTAGGTCCACTCGTAGGTGGCCGTGGACGAGATGGACGCCGGCCTGCCGGTGCCGAAGATCGAGGCCCAGATCGAGGGGGCCGAGTACACGCCGATCTTGTAGTGCGAATGGCTGAGGAGGTAGGCCCGGTAGCCGTCGAAGTCCGCGCGGTCGACGCTGGGCGCGATGAACGGCGTCTTGACCCGGCCGCTGCACGGCGCCGTGTAGACAGCGTTCCAGCCGTTGTCCGGCGCGGGCGCGATGCCGGGCAGTTCAATGTCCATGAAGACGACCGGATACGTGATGTGGTGCCCGGCCATGTCGCCCAGTGTCTGGGCGGCCTGCCTCACTCCCCACGCGTACGCTTCCCTGGTCGTGCCGTTGTAGTGCGGGTCCACCCCCGGGCCGGCCGCGAACCAGTAGACGCCGGTGCCGATGCCTTTGTGGTACGTGATGTAGTTGGTGTTCGCCGCCGCGCTGTTGGATGCTGACCAGGCCAGCCTGCCGCCGCACCCCCTGACCCACTTGGCCCAGTTTCCTATCATCCCGATGTAGCCGCCATAGGGGCTGCCGATGCGGGGCGTGGAGTACGGCGCCTTGCCGCTGATGGTCATGGGCCAGCTGTCGGTTCCATACCAGAACCCGGCCGGGCTGTCGGCCGGCTTTGCTCCCGGCGCCGCAGCCACGGCCAGCGCCGCGGCCGGGCGGCCGGTGCTGGCCGCCGGACCTGCCTTACCAGCCAGAACGAAGATCGATGCCAGGGCCAGGACTGATGCCAGGGCCGAGGCAACGGCAACGCGGGGGCGCTTCATTGTGCTCCTTGCCATGAGGCGACGCCGCGTTCCACGGAATGGATCTGGGCAGTGTCGGCCCGTTATTGGATGGTATCGAACCTTGGCGGGGCTTTCAGCGCAGCGCCGGGTGGCGACGTGATAGACAATGTTTTGCCTGGTCAATTCGTTCGCCACGTTCGCGGGAGGCACCCATGAGCCGTCAGGTCAAGTACGTGCTCCAAGAGTCCGAGCTCCCGCGGCAGTGGTACAACGTGATCCCCGACCTGCCCTCGCCCCCGCCGCCCCCGCTGCACCCGGGCACCCACGAGCCGGTCGGCCCCGACGACCTGGCGCCGCTCTTTCCGATGGCCCTCATCGGCCAGGAGGTCTCGCCCGAGCGGCACATCGCCATCCCGGACGAGGTCCTCGACGTGTACCGGCTGTGGCGGCCCACCCCGTTGTTCCGCGCCCGGCGGCTTGAGGCGGATCTCGGCACGCCGGCCCGGATCTACTACAAGTACGAGGGCGGCAGCCCGGCAGGCTCGCACAAGCCCAACACGGCCGTGCCGCAGGCGTACTACAACGCCGCCGAGGGCGTGACCCGGCTGACCACCGAGACCGGGGCCGGCCAGTGGGGCAGCGCGCTGGCGTTCGCCAGCGCCGTGTTCGGCCTCCAGTGCGAGGTGTGGCAGGTCCGCGCGTCCTACGACCAGAAGCCCTACCGCAAGCTGCTGATGGAGGTGTACGGCGCGACGGTCCACCCGAGCCCGTCCGACGTCACCTCCTCGGGGCGCGCGGTGCTCGACGCCGACCCGGGCTCCCCCGGCAGCCTCGGCATCGCCATCAGCGAGGCGGTCGAGGTGGCCGGGGGCGACCCGGCTACCCGGTACGCGCTGGGCAGCGTGCTCAACCACGTGCTGCTGCACCAGACGGTGATCGGCGAGGAGGCGCTCAAGCAACTCGCCGAGGCCGGCGACACGCCCGACCTGATCATCGGCTGCACCGGCGGCGGGTCCAACTTCTCCGGGCTGGCCTTCCCGTTCCTGCGGGAGAAACTGGCCGGCCGGATGAACCCGGTGCTGCGCGCGGTCGAGCCGGCCGCCTGCCCCTCGTTCACCCGCGGCGTGTACGCCTACGACTTCGGCGACACGGCCGGTTTCACTCCCCTCCTCAAGATGCACACCCTCGGCCACGAGTTCGTGCCGGACCCGATCCATGCCGGCGGGCTGCGCTACCACGGCATGTCACCGCTGCTGTCGCACATGTATGAGCTGGGCCTGTTTGAGGCCGTGGCCAAGCCACAATCGGAGTGCTTCGCGGCGGGCCTTCGTTTTGCCAGGGCGGAGGGTATTGTGCCGGCACCCGAGCCGGCGCACGCGCTGGCCTCCTGCATCGAGGAGGCGCTGCGCTGCAAGGAGACGGGTGAGGAGAAGGTCATCCTGACCGCCCTGTGCGGCCACGGCCTGCTCGACCTGACCGCCTACGCCAGCTATCAGGCCGGTGAGGTAATCGACCTCGACTTCCCGGACCAGGCGGTCCAGGACGCGCTCAGCCACCTGCCCGTGGGAGTCTGACCGGATTCAGTGCCTGCCAAGAGGCGACGGGCGCCAACTCAGGGGGTGGGCCCGGGCGTCAGGGCAGGACGAGCCCGGTGCGGGATTGGTGTCGTTGGGTCCGGGCCGGGTGGGCTCACCCAGCGTGGCCGTGGTGGCACGCGGGGCTGGCGGTTGACGGTGGCATGTCCAGGGCGGGGTTGCCGTCGAAGAATCCCGTCGGCTTGAGCTGGAACCCGGTGTGCGCGACCGGCATCACCGGCCAGTCCTCGGGCCGGACGATGTGGTGCGCACCGACGGTGTACCAGATGACCACGTCGCTGTCGACGACCGACGCATCGTCGGCCACGTACTCGGGCAGTCCCTGGGGCTCGGGACACTGGTACGGGTACTTGCCGGCCGCATACATCTGCGCCGGGTCGTAGGCCGTGACCCAGAGATTGTGGTGCACGAACCTGGCCCGGTCGTAGATCGCCGAGCCCGGCTGCACCATCGACGGCACGGTGACCCCCGGCATGAGCTTGTACGCCACCGGCTCACCGAGCTCGTTGGTCACGGAGGGGTTCACGATCTTCCAGAACCGGGCGGTCGACTGCTCGACGTCCCGGCAGGCCGTCGCCTCGGTCTCGAGCAGGGTCGACCGGGCGATCCACGCGTTGTGACGCGGATTCAGCGCCGGGTCCGGCTCGGGTACCGAGTCCACCTGGTAGACGCTGTTGTTCTCTCCATCGATGGACATGTCCATGCGCACGTTGAAGAAGTGCTGGTGATTGGGGCCGTAGAGGCCAGGCGCGACCAGCGCTCCCCAGCGTGGCTGCTCCCCCTCGGCCACCGCGCCGGTCGTGAGCACGCCAGTGAGCTTCACGTCATACTCGATCGTGCCGTCGGTGTAGAGGTACCAGTAGAAGCCGTACTCGTAGTTGCCGACCGTGGCGATCGTGGAGATGACCAGCCGCCGCAGCCGCCGTACCTCCACCTCGCCGGTGCGGAAGTCCGTGTGCTTCCAGGAGATCCCGACGTCCTCCTCGTGCATGCAGACGGCGTTCTCGATCACCACCGGCTCGCCCACGGAGTCGTTGACGACGCCATCGAAATAGTAGATCTCGCCGAGGCAGTCGCAGCCGAGGGTGAGGGAGTTCGCCATGAGCCCCATGCCGACCTCGCCCATGTCGAAGACGTTCTTGTTCCATTGCGTCGGGCTGGCATCGCCGTAGGGCACCACCATCTCCGACAGCGCGGCGCGGTACATGATGGGGCGGATGCGACCGCGGTCGTCGTAGCTGACCTGATGCAGCACCAGGCCCTCCCGGGGGTTGAATCCGACGCGCAGGCGCCATTTCTGCCAGGTGACGCCCCAGCCGTCAACCTCGAAGCTGGGGCCATCCGGCTGGGTGATGCTGATCGTCTTCACATCCGCCCGCAGCCCGCTGAACGCGGGACGATTCATCTCGTCGAACATGAACTCGGGTGCGTAGTTACCCGGGTGGGGCGGCACTGGAAGCACGCCGTGGTCGGTCACGTCGATCACCGTGCCCGCGTCCATATCGACCGTGACGACGAGCCCCTCTATCGGCCGCGCGTAGCCGTGCTCCCGCGGCGACGAGCGCAGCCAGGTAAGTGGCCGGCACAGCCGCGGGCTGGTGACCGGATGGTCCTGCGGGCCGTAGTAACCCGAGGGCCAGGGGTCGATCATCGCCAGCGAGAAGTCCGTGACGCCGCGCTTGCGCATGGCCTCCTGCCACCGGGCGTCCGACCGGACGATCTCCTCGATGCCGAACATGTCCTCAACGAGAAACGACGGCAGCCGATCCGGAACGGGCGTCCAGCTCAGCACCGCCTCCTGCGCCAGGGACACGACCGCCTCGTAGATCATCTTCTCGCGGCGGTCGTAGGTGACGATGAAGGCGGCCCGATCCGGAACGGGCCCGAGGCTGAAGTCCAGTCCGGCCGGTTTCGGCGGCTCGAGCAGGGAGATCATGACGAACCGCAGGGCCGGCCCGAGATCCCGCGAGCGCCTCAGGATGGCCGCCGCCGAGCGGATCTCCTGAGCCGACAGCGGATCGAGCGGGTGGGAGCGCGGCTCCGGTGCGAGCCCATTAGTCGGCGTGACATCCAGTTGGGTGGTCATGGCGGGCTCCCTCGGGAAACAGGATTGCGGCGTCCGTATCGTGACGGTAGCGGGCAGCGTCAGGCTCCCGCGGCGGGTGCTGACTCGTTGGTGTCAAGAACGGCCAGGTGCGCCAGGGCGTCCGTCTGGCCCAGCTTGTTCGCGGACCGTCGGCCGAAGAAATAGACCAGCCCAGCCCCGACGAGCACAGCCGCGCAGATCAGGCCGACCCAGGTCATCCAGGTGCCCTTGCTGATGTTCGGCCCGAACGGAAGGGTGAACGAGTAGTAGATTCCGGCCGCCGTGCCGACCGAGCCGACCAGCGCGACCAGATAGGCAACGGGCAGCCCCCCGGGGATCCGCCAGAACGACTCTGTCTTGTAGCGGTCGCTGTAACGGTGCCGCGAGATGATCAGCGGCACGAAGAAGAAGAACCCGGAGAACAGCCAGACCACGCTGAGTGCGCCGTTGAGGTAGAGGAAGACATTGGTCAGGCTGGATTGTGAGTACAGCACGACGATCATCGTGGACGCCACGCAGCCCTGCACGAGGATCGCGGTGACCGGGTTGCGGGTACGCGGATTGAGGTGGGTGAACAGCCGCGGCAGGTGGCGTTCCAGGCCCGAGACGAAGATCAGCCGCGAGTAGGCGGACTGGTAGGTCGCCAGGGCGACGACCAGGATCACGGCGATCAGGATCGATGCCACTTCCGTCATGCCGGGAATGCCCATCTTCAGTGCGCTGGTCACGCCGGTGATGGAGTTGATCTTCGCGGTGGGCAGCGCGAGCATCGTCCCGACCGTGCCGAGTACGTAGATCCCTGACAGCGCGATCGAACCCCACAGAATCATCCGGGTTGCGCTCCGGCGGACCGAGAGGAATTCCGCGCCCATGTTGAACGGCGTCTCGACGCCAACCAGGTAAAGCAGCACCAGCCCGAAGATCCAGCCGTATTTCCCGAAGTTGAGCGAGAACAGGTCGTGCGCGCTGACCGGGGTGGCTGATCCGTGGCGCGTCGCATGGAGGATCCCGACCAGCAGAACCGAGGCCGCGACGGCCAGGTAGACGACCAGCGCGACATTCATGACCCGTTGCGTTGCGGCGAGCTTGCGCAGGGCGAGTACGACGGCGAGCCAGAGGATCAGCAACTGCAGGATGATCGACACGGCCAGCCCGACCGTCGCGTGCAGCGCGAGCAAGGTGAACGACAGGACCACCGAAGGCCCGGTCGCCCCATTGAGGATCACGGGGATCCAGGAGAGGAACCCGCCGAAGAAGGCCAGCGGTTCGTTCATCGTGCGGTAGGCCCAGATGTAGACGCCGCCCTGGGCCGGCCAGAGATTGCCGAGTTCAGCCACCGCCAGCCCGGCGGGGATGAGGAACACCAGGATGCCTGCCACCCACATCGGGATCGCCGACCATCCGCCGGTGGCCATGATGGAGCAGCCGCTGATCCAGCAGATGATGAACACGTACGCGCCGGTGAGCCCGAACGTGTTGAGTACCTTCGGCAATACCCGGTCGGGCAGAAGCTCGGTCGCGAGCTTCTTGCTCTGTCGTGCCTCGACTGCGGTCATCTACGCCTCCGGCTGGTGAGACTGGTTCGTGTTGCTGACGATGCGGCCGTCCTGCATGCGCAGTACACGGCTCGCCTCCTCGGCTACGAGCGGGTCATGGGTGCTGGCGACGACGGTGACGCTCATGCTGGAACACAGATCGCGGAGCAGCCGGACCACTATGGCTCCGGTGCGCTGGTCAAGGTTGGCGGTGGGCTCGTCGGCCAGGACCAGCCGTGGTTGCCCGATCAGCGAGCGGGCGATCGCGGTTCGCTGTTGCTCGCCACCGGACAGCTTGGCGGGCTGGTGGTTGGCCCGGTGTGACAGCCCGACCAGGTCCAGCAGGTCCAGCGCCCGCTGGCGCAGCGCCCCGCGGTTCACCGGCTCGAACATCAGCGGCAGTTCCACGTTCTCCACCGCGGACAGGAAGGGGATCAGGTTGTAGCTCTGGAAGATGAAACCGACAGTGTCGTGGCGCAACGCGGCGAACTGGCTCTCGCTGAGCGTCGCAGTGTCCGTGCCGTCGATGAAGACTGTTCCCTTGGTGGGCCGGTCCAGGCCGCCGATCATGTTCAGCAGCGTCGACTTTCCGCTGCCGCTCGGCCCCATCAGGCAGGCGAATTCACCGGGCAGGACGGTCAGCGTCGCATCGACCAGGGCCTTGACGACTTCATCACCCAGCTGATGCAGCTTCCACACATGCTCTGCGCGCACGACGGGCTCGTCCGTCCGCGGCGCGGCGGCGCCCTCGCCGGCTTCGATCAGACTCGTCACGTGTCAGCCTCCGGAGGACAGCGATCGGATGGGGGGCCGGGACGCGGCACGCCAGGTCGGCATCGCGCTGGTGAGCAGCGAGGCGACCACGCTCACGCCCACGGCCAGCGCGACCCCGACGACCGTGCCCGCGACATCGGGAGACGTTGAGCTCACGCCCGTGGCGGACAGGACGAACCCGCCGGCGACGGCGACGGCGGAACCCACGAGAGCCCCGACGAGCGCGGCCACCAGGGGTTCGACGAGCAGGGCCGCCACGACCGGGGCCCGGCGCACGCCGGTCGCTCCGAGCACCCCGATCTCGCGGGTGCGCTGGGTGACCGTGCGTGTCGTGCACACCGCCACCTCGACGACGCCGACGAGCAGCACGACCACCGAGATGAGCACGATCGCCCGGTAGATCTCCGTGCCGTTGCCCAGCGACGCCGCCTGCCGGCGCACGCTTCCGGCCAGCGACAGCACCTGCACCAGCAGGAACGCGCCAGTCGCCGTCGTGATGATGGGCAGGATCAGTTCCCGCGCCCGGCGGCGGGTCGACAACATCCCGTAGGACAGGCCCGCAGCGATCATGATGAGCCCGTCAAGAGCGATACCGGACGCTGCTGGAGCAGCCGGTGGACGGGCACGAGCGCGCCGATGATCGCCATCGCGGGCAGATACGCGGCCACCATGCCGGCGGCCTGCAACCAGCCGCCCAGCGTGGCCAGGCCCGGCACGACGAGCGCCACCGCCACGCCCGCGGCCAGCGCCCCGGCCAGGTAGGCGGCCAGGAAGACGATCGCCGACTCGACCAGGAAGAAGTACAGCACCTCGTCGGCCAGGCCGATGCTGGACATGATGCCGAATTCGCGTCGCCTCTCCTGGACCGAGGCGAGGAAGGACGACACGGCGATGACGAACCCGAGAACGAGACCGACCGTGGACACGAGCCCCAGTGCGGAACTGGTGACCTGGCCCGAGAACAGGGCCGAGAATCGCTGCGTGAACGTCAGGCCGTTGCTGGTGCCTGTCGTGTCGTAGATCAGGCCGCGGCCGGCCGCGGCCGGATGCTGGGCGGGGTCTGGGGTCCACGGCAGCCCGCTCGCCGCGGCCAGCAGCGAGCCGAGGTCATTGCGCCCGCGGTCGGCCGACGATGGCGTGACCGTCCACCATCCGTGCGTGCCGACGACCGATGTGGCCACCGCTCCTGGCACCGAGACGACCTTTCCGGTACCGGAAATCGACACTGTCAGGACGTGACCACCGATCGTGATGGTCCGGCCCGCCGACGTTCCGAGCGCCCTGGCCGCCGCCGAGCCGAGCACTGCCCGCCCGTCCGCGGCGCCGACGACACCGAACAGGGCGAGCTTTCCACCGGGAGATGCCCAGATGCCGTTCACGATGCGGTGCGCATGCCAGCCGGCCGGCACCTGCAGCGCGGGCGGTGACCCGTCCGCGACCAGCATCGCAACGCTCGGGTCGTAATGCACACCGTCCGCCGGGACGACCCACAGGGGCGCGCCGTCGAGCACCGTCGCCAGTGAGGCCGAGCCGGAACTGGCGAACCCTACCGAGATCGTCCGCACGACGATCACCGCCATCATGGCGAGTGCGATCCCCGCTACGGAGAGCAGAAACCGCTCGGGACGCCTGGCGATGTTGGCCATCGCGAATCGCAGCAGCCGGGCACCGGTACTACCCGCCGGCATCACTGAGACGGCCGCCTGCTGTTCCGCGTCGCGTGTGTCCTGCTCGCCGGGGGGACCTGAAGTTCCGGACACCGCAGCGTCGACAGGGGACATCGTCGCGTGGTTCATGAGCCGGAGTGAATCACAGCGAGTCAAAGATATACAAGCCGTTACACAGCTATATCCAACAAATTAAACCATGGTTACCTCAGCGCCGGATACTGAACGCCTGTGTTTCCTGGGCCGGGCCTGTGTTTCGGTTCTGTTTTCTGGACTCTCCTGGTATCCATTCCGTACCGCGGGCGTGACGGAACGAACGGGGGCGTGTCCCCCGGCTGAAGATCCGCGGGACACGCTCTATGCCCGGACCACAGCCACCTGCGGTCCGGCCGCCTGGACCTGCGAAATCAGCGCCGGGTCCGCGGAGGCGTCGGTCACCAGGACGTCGATGTCGGCTACCGCGCCGTAGCGCCAGAGCGCCACGGCGCCCATTTTCGAGCCATCAGCCAGCACGACCCGTTTCTGCGCGATGGCCAGCGTCGCCCGCTTCACGTCGGCCTCGGCGGAGTCCGGCGTCGTGAGTCCACGCTGGACGCTGATCCCATTCGCACCCAGGAATGCGACGTCTACCACGATCTCCCGCAGACTGCGCAGGGCGAACGTGTCGACCTCGGCGAGCGACACGCCCCGCACGCGCCCGCCCAGGGTGATGACCGTGAAGGCGGGTTTCGGCGCGAGGATGAGAGCCGCGGGCAGCGAGTTAGTGATCACCACCAGCGGCCGGTCTTCGGGCAGCATTTCGGCGAATCGCAGGGTGGTCGAGCCGGACTCAATGAAAATGGCCCCCGTATCGGGCAGCTCGGCCAGCGCGCGATTGGCGATCGCGCTCTTAGCCTCGGCGTGGCCGATGCGATCGGCGATCGCGGGCTCGGTGACGACTCGCTCCACGGGGAGAGCCCCGCCGTGCACGCGGCGCATCAGGCCTCCCCGCTCGAGAACCTGAAGGTCCTTCCTGATCGTTTCGGGCGTTACCCCCAGGTCGTCGGCGGCCAGCTGGACCTCTACGTGACCATCGATTCGGGCTCGCGTGAGGATCAGTTGCTGACGTTCGGCGGCGTACAGCCGGTGAGACCGATTCGATGCGTAAACCGGCGAAGCGTGGTCATCCTTGGCCATTCAGTGACTGTAGCGCGATCAACCGGACCATATCCAAGCGGCTCCGGGGCTTTGGTTACCTCCGGTTGCCTCATGTCAAGAGGTCCGGAAGTGCCGATTCGTGCCGGTGCCGGGAAGACCTGTCCGACCACCAGGTCAGCCACCGCGGCGTCGCCGAGGTCGCCATCCGCTGGGGCTTCCGTAGCGCCGCGCACTTTACCCGCGTCTTCCACGCACGTTACGGCGCCTGGAGCGGACGGGAGACCTTCGGTGGGGACTTCACCTCCGGCCCAACCGCGGTCTCGCCAGCCCCGAACCGGATCGACTTGATCGCGCCAGGCACAGACGGCGACATCTACGATCGGACCTGGGACGGCACAAGCTGGCAGCCCCCCTTGTGGGACCAGGTCGGGGCGGTGAAGATCAGGCTGCCGAACCGGTACCGCTTCTCCGTCGACCTCGTCCATGTCACCACGACCAGATCGCTGGACGCCGACACCGATGCCGCGCAGGCCTCCGTCGGTGCCGGCAACTGGCCGACGCAGACAAAGACGCAGTGGATCGGGGATATAGGCGGGATAACCAATCCCAAGGAGTCGCAAACCAATCTGCTGAACTTCGAGCCGGTGACCGTCGAGCTTTGCGAGGCTACGGTATTCAACTACCTCGTGCTCAACAACGGGCACGCCGATCAAAAGGCTATCGACGCCGCGCTGGTGAAGGCCGGAGAGAGCCTCACCTCAGACAGCGTCACCTCGATCTCGAAGGACCTCGGCGCTGGCATAGGCGCGATCCTAGGCGTGGAGATCGCCGGGACGATCTTGGCTCCGGTGATCGGCAGCCTGCTGGGGTCACTGGTCGGCTGGTTGCTCGACCAGCTCGGAGGCATCGTCTTCGCCAACTGCGACGGTCTGGTCGCTGCCGAGCAGCTGGCCTTGACCGGGCAGGACCTGCATCTGAAGACGGCGAGCGGGCCGTTGACCACCACGACGACCCACCCCGGCACAGACTCCTCAACTGGATGCGGGGACAACTCGCAATACGAGGTCACCTGGACGATCAGCAGGGTCTGAGGCCTTGCACTCCTACGCCGCTAGCGGCCACGTTTGCCGTCACAGGCTCGCGCGCAGCCGGATCAGGCAGGCCGACGGCGTGCGCGGCAGGACGACGGCCAGCGACCCGGCGGCCGGCTCCCAGCGGACCTCGGCCCGGGCATCGCCCGGATACAGCACCTCGGGGGTCGCCGCCACGCCATCCAGGTGCCGGACGGGCAGGGTGATGACCGCCGGATCGGCGGACCGCCCCGATCCGTTCACCGGGCCGCGGCGCCAGGCGACCAGGTACGTGGCGCCGGGCGCGCGCAGGCCAAGCGCGACCCGGGAGTCGGTCCACCGCGGCAGGCCCAGGGGCCAGAACGGGACGGCCCGGGCCAGGTCGGCCCGGAGCCCCTTGTACACCTCCACCGCCCCGGCGACCAGTGCCCGTTGCGGCCTGCTCATCTGGTCGATGTGGCCGGACAGGTGGATGCGGCCGAGCATCGCGCTGCACAGGGTGAAAGCGATCTCGTCGTCGGTGAACCCAGGCTGCGGGTAGGCCCAGATCGCGGCCTGCTCCGGCGCCATCGCGGCCGGGGCCGCCGCCGCGATCGCCGCGTAACGGAGATGATCCTGCTGGTCGCTGGTGGACTGAAGCTGGAAATGCGACAGCATGGCGTAGTCCACGCGCATGCCGCCCGATCCGCAGTTCTCGATGGTGAGCCCCGGGTGCCGGTCCAGCACCCGGTCCAGCCACTGCAGGTGAGCGCGGTTGTGTTCCAGCAGCCCGGCTCCCGCGCTGAGCCCGCCGGTATCCGTGCCCGGGCCGGCGTTGATGTTGTAATCGAGCTTGAGGTAGCCGACGCCCAGGTCGCCCACGAGGAAGTCGACGACCTCATCCAGGTGCTTCACGGCCTCCGGATGGCGCAGATCAAGGTGGTACCGGCCGTGCTCGACCACGCGTTCCCCGCCGCGCGCGAAGAACGCCTCGGCCGGGAGCTGGTCGGCCACCGGGCTGCGCACACCGATGACTTCTGGCTCCAGCCACAGGCCGGGGACCATCCCCTCGGCCCTGATGCGGTCCAGCACTTCGGTGATGCCGTTCGGGAAGCGGGTCGACGAGGGCTTCCACCGGCCAACGCTGTCCCACCAGCCCTCGCCGGTGTCCGCGTACCAGCCGGCGTCGATGCAGAAATACTCCGCGCCCACCCGCGCGGCCGCCCCGATCAGCGGTAGCAGCCGCTCGGTGGTCGGATCGCCGTTCAGCGTGTTCATGTAGTCGTTGAAGATCACCGGGAGCCGGCGGTGATCCTCATGCGGCCGCCTGAGCGCCCGCCGGCAGGCGGTCAGCCTGGCTATCGCGCCTTCGAAGCCCTCGTCGCTCACGGCGACCGCCACGGGCACGGTGGTGAAGGACGCGCCGGGCGCAAGCGGCAGGCGCCACTGGTGCTCGGAATCCGTGGGCCCGAGCAACGCCAGGTAGGCACCCCCCACGCTCTCCCCCGGCGGCCCGCCCTCCTCGCTGGCCGGCCCGCCCTCCCCGGGCGGTCCGTCCTCCCCGGGCGGTCCGTCCTCTCCGTGGCGGCCCGCGAACTCGCCCACCTGCCAGTGCCAGCCTCCGTTGTGCTCTATCTGCCAGGCCCACGCATGCCCGGTGCGGCGGTTGACGACCGCCCCCATGGGCAGGTACGCGCCTGATGACCAGCTCCCCTCGCTGGTGAGGCCGAACCGGCCGCGCGGGTTGGCCCGGGGGACGCGGCCATCGAGGTCGGGCAGTGCGTCGCGCAGCGCCCTGCGCTGCCACCGGCCTTCGGCCAGCCAGTCGTTGTCGGCCCACAGGACATCACAATCGGCCAGGCCCTCATCTCCCGGCTGCACGGGCAGTGCTCCCGCCAGCAGGGAGGTCACCGATTCGACCGTCACGGGCTGGGCCCCGTCGTTCGTCAGGCAGACCCAGGAACGCAGGGCGCCACACCCGTCGAGCACCTGGTAAAAGACTTCCGCGCGCAATCCGGTGACCGGATCGTCAAGCTCGACCCGCAGCTGGCGCCACGGGCGGTCAGCGTGCTCCTCATGGCGGGCGTAGCGGAACCGGTGCCCGACGACCGACTCCGCGTACCGGCTTCCCGACCAGGACCGGCCCGCGCCCGCGATGATGACGTCGACGAG
>WNFF01004748.1_pt1 | contig 13028 bp, 17 predicted proteins | sample 5400441 | NCBI WGS metagenome assembly WNFF01 (sample SAMN13153345, study PRJNA577476) | soil metagenome | isolation source: 120 cm saprolite under Douglas fir tree site 2 hole 3 replicate 1 | place: USA:California | collected 2015-04-18
GAGCTGCCCACGCAGCGGCGCGGCCCGCTGCTGAACGGGAAGAACGTGAACTTCGGCAGGCGGGCGGCCAGGTTGTTCTGCCATCGGTCCGGGTTGAATTTTTCCGGCTCCTCCCAGAAGCGAGCGTCACGATGCATGGCCCACGGGCTCAAGACGACGGTCTGCCCCGCCTTGACCTCGTGGTCGCCGACCCTCGTGTCACGCATGGCGCGCCGGCCGAACGCGTACGCGGGCGGGTACAGGCGAAGCGCTTCGTTGAGCACGTTCTGCGTGTAGGGCAGGCGCTCGATCAGCTCGGCGGGAGGCGCCGATAGAGTGGCGGCGCCGTTGAGCTCGGCCAGCAGCTTCCGCTCGATGTCCTCGCGGCCCGCGAGCACGTACCACGTCCACGACAGCAGACACGAGGTGGTCTCGTGGCCGGCGAAGAACACGGCGAGGCACGCGTCGCGAACCTCGCGGTCGGTCATGGGTGTGCCGTCCTCGTCGGTCGCGCCGACAAGCATCGACATGAGGTCGTCCTGAGGATGCCGCCTCCGCTCTCGGATCGCGGTGTAGGCGATCTCGTCGAGCTCTCTCATCGCGCGGTACAGGCGCAGCGTGCGCAGGCTCGGCATCGGGTAGCGGAACCGGAACGGGCTTGCGATGCGGCTGTTGACCTCGTCCATCAGCGCATCGATCAGACGCTCGGTCGCCTCCACGCCATGGGAGAAGTCGAGGCCGAACAGCGTGCGGGTGACGATCTGGAGGGTCAACCGCATCATGTCCGAGTGGAGATCGCGTCGCTGGCCTGACTGCCATGTTGTGATCGCGCGCTCGGATTCCTCGGCCATCATCGCTGCGTACGTGTCGAGGCGCTCCTTGTGGAACGCGGGCAGCATCAGCTTGCGCTGATGCAGCCAGCTGTCGCTGTCAGCAAGCAGAAGGCTGCCGGCCAGCAGCGGCGGCATGATGCTTGTGAGGTAAGCCTTGCTGAAGTCGGCGCGGCGAGTGAGCATCACCTCGGTGGCGAGCTCGGGCCGGCTGATGACCAGAACGTCCTCCGCCCCAAGGCGGACGTGGACCACATCGGCCGTTTCGGCGCAGCGCTTCAGAAACGCGAGCCTGTCCTGCTGAAACTCCCGGAAGGCACTCGAAGTCAGCGCCTGGCGCCCGCCGACCTCCAGCGTTCTTATAGCGACAGGCATCGTACCGGAGCGCGGAAGGCTGTTTCAGCGACCTCCCAGCGCGCGGTACTGGGCCGCGTCGTAGAGCAGCTGGATGGACGCGATACGGCCGTCCTCGACGCGGAAGAACTCCGCGAATCGCATGGATCCGCCCGGGATGTCGGCCTCGTAAAGCACCGCCGCCATGTCGCCGGCCTCCACGTGCTGCTGGACGTGGATGGGCGACTTCAGGCCCTCGACAAACCGCTGCAACCCAGCGATGAAACCCGCCGCGCCGCGCCGCTTGCCCGCGATCGAACCTTCGAAGTCGAGGTCCTCGGCCAGGATCTCGGTCAGCCGTTCCTTGTCGAACGTGGCGATCCCGTCCTGCCAGCTTCCGTAGTAGGCGCGGACGAGTGTCGCTGCGTCGGTGATTGCGGTTCCCATCTCCTTCTCCTTCATGTAGCGGCTGGTCTCCAGGTGTCTGGGCCGGGATCGATGCCGCGCGCCGCCGCGGCCAGCCGGTCGACGTAGTTGGCCCACCCCGCCGCGTGGCCCTTTGACCGCGACTCGGGCAGGTTCGTGTGGCGAAGGTTGACGGTCGTTCCCCGAGGGGTCGGCGTCAGGACGAACTCGACCCGCGAAGAGCCAGGCGGCAGGTCAGCGACGCCGGCCATCCCCCACGACATCACCACGCGATGCGGGCGCTCGACCTCGATGTACTCGCCTCGCACCAGGTAGCCGTTGATGTCGACGGAGAACTCGCCGCCTGGCACCGCGTGCAGCGTTGCGCGCTGTCCCATCCAGCTCGTCATGTGGTCCGCCTTGACGAGATGATCGAAGACGATCTCAATCGGCGCCTCGATCTCGATCGAGGTCGCGAAGTCAGGCATCCCGCTTCTTTCTCTTGCCGGCTGCTTCCGCCGCCACTTTCAGCGAATGGAGTTGAGCCGGCCAGAAGTCCGCCACAAAATCTCTGACCGCCGCGAGACCGTCCGTCCGGACAACGAAGAGATGGCGCTGGCGGTCGCGATGCTCGCTGACGAGACCGGCGCCGCGCAACACACGCAGGTGGTGCGATGCGATCTGCTGCGACATCCCGAGTTTCGCCGCAACTTCCCCGACCGCCCGCGGTTCGTCCCGCACCAGAGCCAGGATGCGGCGGCGGTTGCCGTCGGACAGGGCGTGCCAGGCGACCTCCTCGCCGGCGCGCAGGGCTTTCGTCATCACACTAATTCAAGTCGCGATTTGTACAAATGTCAATAGGTTGGCGCCTGGTTCCGGCCCAGTGTTAACCGAAGGTTAAGAATCCGTGCATCTCCTAGGATCTGTGCGTCGGCCGGCGGACAAGGGCCATGACCTCTTCAGTTATTCAGGGAGGCCGTGATGAGTGTTTCGTTCGACCCTCAGGTTCTGAAGCACGTTGAAGCCGAGGTCCGCAACATCAAGCACGACTTTCGCGGGCTCGTGCCTGAAGAGTCGATCGACGCACTCGCCAACGAATCGCTCGCACGCCTGGCCGACTCGAGGGTTCCGCAGTTCGTGCCGCTGTTCGTGGGCCGCTTCACACGTGAGCGATTGAGAGAGCAGCTCCGCGCCGGCGCGATCGCGGTCACGGAGGCGGAGAAGGGCGCCTAGTCCGCTTACAGCTCTCTACGTGTAGAGCAGCTCGCCCCAGTCCTCGGCCTCGAGATCCAGGTCCAGGTGCTTGAGCGGTCCCAGGCCGCGCACCGTCAGGCCGAAGCGCGCCGGCAGCCTCGACGCTGCCCGTTTGTCGATGAGCACGCGGCCGCCATCGTCGGTGACGCCGCTCGCATACTCCGCCGGTTCGTCATCCCGCGACATGCCGCGCACCTTGACCTGGCAGATCTTGCCGCCGCCGCAGCACCGATGGACGTCGTACGCGATCACGAGAGGCTCGGTTTGCTCATGCGCCTGAAGCCAGCTCTTGGCCGCGGCGTCCGCGTGAACGTGGAACATCGTCACTGGCTCGGATACTTCCCGGTGCGAAGCCACATGGCGTAGATCTTCGCATTCGGATAGCCGATCGTTTCGAAGTCGGAGGCGACGCGCTCGATGTCGTACTCGACCCTTCGATGCTCGATGCGTCCGCCATCGACGAGCGCGTAGCAGGCTCGCATGTCGGCGTCGAGGGAAAGGCTGACGCTGCCGCTGTTCGCGACCTTCAACCCGCCGAGCTCCCGCACATACGCATGGTGGATATGACCGTAAATCGCATTCTGCACGCCGGCGGCACCGTAAACCTCGCGCAGCTTTTCGTCGGGTGCGTCGTGCTCAACGATCGGCCAGCAGTCACCCGGCGTCGCATGGACGACGGCGACCCCGTCGCCGCGCCACTCGAGCGGCAGGCTCGTGAGCCAGGCCACCCGCTCCGGACCGAGCATCTCGCGCGTGCGGGCGGCCGCCTGGCCGACGAAGCCCGCACGCAACTTCTCCGGCAGCCGTTGTTCGTCGAGCGCCTCGTCGGTGTTGCCGAGCACCGAGGGCCAGCCCAGCTGCCGCAGCCGGTCCACCACCTCGACAGGATGCGGGCCACCCAGCGCAAGGTCGCCGCCGAGCACAACGGCGTCTGGCCGCGCGTGCTCCAGGTCGGCCAGCACCGCCTCGAGCGCCGGCAGGTTGCCGTGAATGTCGGACACGACGGCCAGTCGCATCGACCTCCACGCTAGTCGAATCGTTCGCCGCCCTGAACTGCTGCTGATTTTGGTGCGGAGCCGGACGCACCATGCGGCCACGGGTCCGGGGGGTGAGCGCCAGTGGAGGTGCTCGCCGGCAATATGCAGTCAAGACCGCACGTCCTGCTCGTGGAGGATCGCAGCGACCTCGCTGCGATGTACCGGCTTGCGTTCGACGTCGCAGAGTTCGAAACCAGGATCGCGGTCACGGGCGCAGAAGCCGTGATGATCGCCGAGTCCGGCTGGCCGCAGCTCATGGTCCTGGACCTGCAGCTGCCCGACCTCGACGGCTTCGCCGTATGTGACGCGATGCGGAGGCGAGGCATTCTCACTCCTGTGATCTTTCTGAGCATCACCGATGACAGAGCGACGATTCGTCGCGCCATGAGCATCGGTGCTGTCGACTATCTCGTGAAGCCTCGTGTCAAGCCCGCCGACGTCGTGTGGAGGATCAAGCAACATCTGGAGGACAGTGCGGCTTAAGGTCGGGGTTCAAGGGGGGAGTCATGCTGAACCTGGTTGTCGATGGCGCGTCGGCGTCTTCTCGGCGGCGTCGAGAGCCCGCACGTAACAAAGCTCGCGCGGCGGTCGCCCGCGCGCTCGCGTCGCTATGTGACGTTTGCGGCGGCGCGCTCAGTGGTGGCGCCATTTTGTACGGGCCGTTGTCGTACTGCAGCTTCGAATGCGCGCACACCGCGCGGGACAGGTTCGTCGCCGGCAACTACCTGGGCTGACCCCTCCCCACCATGTGGGGCGCCAACCGCTAGTTGCACCACGTGCAGGTCACCCGGCACAATGAGTGCAGGATGCGTCACCGACTGACCCGCCGCCTGGCAGTGGACCACGGTCGGTGCTCATCCGCGCTCTGTACGGGCTGAGCTAAACAGACCCGTCCTCCGTTCTCGCGCGCACCGTCATCCCAAGTGACGCGGCCGCGCGCCAATTCATTGATTGGAGGTTCATTCCTATGAGCGTTACCGACGAGCTGCTTCGCAAGAACGATGTGTACGCGCGATCGTTTGACAAGGGAAGCCTGCCGCTGCCGCCGGCCAAGCACCTGGCGGTGCTGGCCTGCATGGACGCCCGCCTCGACGTGCACAAGATCCTCGGCCTCAACGAGGGCGACGCGCACGTCATCCGCAACGCCGGCGGCGTCGCCACCGACGATGCCATTCGATCGCTGGTCATCTCCCAGCGCCTGCTGGGGACCAACGAGATCATCCTGATCCACCACACGGACTGCGGCATGCTCACGTTCAAGGACGACGAGGTGAAGCGGCAGATCGAGTCCGAGGTTGGCATCCGGCCGGCCTTCGCGCTCGAGGCGTTTCCGGACCTGGAGGAGGACATCAGGCAGTCCATCGCCCGCATCCAGGCGAGCCCGTTCATCCCCAACAAGTCCAGCGTGCGCGGCTTCATCTACGACGTGAGGAGCGGCAAGCTGGAAGAGGTCAAGACCCCGGTCGGCGTCAGGTAGCTGTCAGTGATGCGGGCGGGCTATGTCCCGCCCGCCCCTTCTACCCCTTGATGGTCAGCGCGTAGAGCTGGTTGCAGTGCTCCTCGAGGTGTCCGACCAGAAGGCTCTCGAGCGCCCACCGAACCGTCACCTCGCCCCGACCCCGCATGTTGATGGTGCGGTCAAGGTCTGCGGGTTGGAGTTTGACGAGCAGCGCGAGAACATTCTCGATGCCTCTGGCCACCTGCCGTTTGAGCGCGCCTTCGCCAGTCTTGACGCCGCCGGCGACCGCGTCCTGCCGGTCGGTCGAGCCCGGCAGGCGTCCGAACTCCTCTCCCGACTCGATCGCTGCTGCGAGCTCGCCTGACCAGAACGTCGGGAACTCGCTCATGTGGCCGAGGATGTTGAATCGGTCCCAGCGTTCACCAGTCTTCGGATCGGCCGGCGGCTCGCGATCGGCGGCAGCCGGAAGCAGCGCCCTCAACCTCGCACGAGCAACGGTGACGCGCCGCCGCATACCGTCGAGCTCATCGTTGCCGCTCACCATCGAGTGACCACGACCTTCTTGCGAGTGAAGAAATCGATCCCGTCGGTGCCGTGGACGTGCAGGTCGCCGAAGAACGAACCCTTCCAGCCGCTGAACGGGAAGAAGGCGAAGGGCTGCGCGATCGGGACGTTGATTCCGGTCATGCCGGCCTCGACGCGCTCGCGAAACTCGCGGCCCGAGCGGCCCGACTGCGTGAAGATCGTCGCCATGTTGCCGAGGGCCATGCGATTCGCCTGCTCGATCGCCTCGTCGAGGTTGGCCGCGCGGGCGATCGACAGCACCGGGCCGAAGATCTCCTCGTGGCCGACCGACATGTCGGTGGTCACGTGGTCGAGGATCGTCGGGCCGAGAAAGAACCCTGGCCTCGACATGTGCTTGCGGCCGTCGACCAGCAGCCTCGCTCCCTCGCCGACGCCCTTGTCGATGTAGCCGGCGACCCGGTCGCGGTGATCCGCGCGGATGAGCGGTCCGACCTGCACGCCAGGCTCATCGCCCGGTCCGACCACCATGCCCGCCGCGCGTTCTGTCAGCGGCGCCAGCATGTTCCCCGCCGCACGTCCGACGACCACCGCCACCGATCCAGCCAGGCATCGCTCGCCGGCGTTGCCGAACGCGGAGTTGAGGATCGATCCGACCGCCAGGTCAATGTCGGCATCGGGCATCACGACGATGTGGTTCTTCGCGCCGCCCAGCGCCTGCACGCGCTTGCCGTGCGCGGCCGCGGTGCGATACACGGCGCGCGCGACGGGAGCGGAGCCGACGAAGGAGATGGCGCGCACGTCAGGATGCGCGATCAGCGCTTCGACCGCGTCCTTCGCGCCATGCACGACGTTGAGCACGCCCTCGGGAAATCCCGCTTCGAGGAAGAGCTCGGCCAGGCGCATGCCGCCAAGGGGCGTGCGCTCGGACGGCTTCAGCACGTACGTGTTCCCCGCCACCACCGCGAGCGGGAACATCCAGAGCGGGATCATCACGGGGAAGTTGAACGGCGGTATGCCCGCGCACACGCCGAGCGGGTACCGATACATGTCCTGGTCGACGCCACCAGAAACGTCACGCAGGGTGCGGCCCTGCAGCAGCGTCGGGGCGCCGCATGCGAAATCCACCACCTCGATGCCACGGCGGACCTCGCCTCGCGACTCGTCGAGCGTCTTGCCATGGTGGCGCGTGACCAGCGCGGCCAGCTCCTCGAAGTGCTCCTCGAGGACCGCCTTGAAGCGGAACATCAGGCGCACCCGCTCCATCACCGGCGTCTTCGACCAGAGCGCGTACGCGTGCGAGGCGGCCTGAACGGCCGCGTCCACCTCGGCAGCGCCCGAGAGCGGCACGTTGTCGATGACCTCGCCGGTGGCGGGGTTGAAGATCGGCAGCGAGCCTGTGCCCATGGCGGCGGGTTGATGCTCCCCGGCGATGAGGTTGTTGATCACGCCGGCTCTATCTTCGCCTCTGCCGCGGGAACGCTGAGCGGCGCCTTGCGCAGCGGGCCCACCAGGAACACCAGGCTGAGGCAGCCAAAGAGGAGCCCGGCCGTGAAGATCGTCGTGCGGGGGCCAAACAAGCTTCCGAGCAAGCCGCCGACCAGGTTGCCGGCAGGCCAGGCGCCCCAGTACACCGTCCGGAAGATGGAGTTCATGCGTCCCTGCAGGTGATCGGGCGTCAGCAGCTGGCGCAGCGACCACTGCGTCACGTTGTTCACGGGATCGATGAGCCCGTTGACGATGAGCGCGCCTCCAACGATCAGGATGCTCGGACCCGTCTCGGCGAACGACACCACCACGAACGCCGCGCCTGAGAGCACACCGGTGAGGGCCAGGATCCAGCCGGCCGTGAACCGGCTCATGATCCGCGGCGCAAAAAACGCGCCGACCACGGCGCCTGCGCCCTCGACGCTCAGGATCCACCCGAGGACGGCCGGCGTGAAGTGGAGATTCGAATAGGCGAAGGGGAACAGGTTCGGCTCGAGCATGTGCCCGCAGAGGATGACTACGCCGAAGATCAAGATCAGCGTCCGCAACACAGGATTCGCAAACACATGCGCGAACCCTTCGCGCAGGTCGTTCCACATTCCCTGCGACTGACCTCTTTCGGCTCGGACCTTGTCCGACCCCATCCACAGCAGGCTCAGGAATGACACGACGAACGACGCGGCGTCGATGCCCACCGCGCGCGCGGCCCCCACAGCCTGGATCAGCAATCCGCCAAGCCCCGGGCCCGCCAGGTTGGATACCGAGAGGCTCATCTGCAAAGTTGCGTTGGCGTCCCTGAGCCGCCCGCGGTCCACGAGCTCCGGCACGTAGGAGAGGTACGCGAGGTCGAAGAAGATGGTGAGCACGCCGGTCACGAGCGAGACCGCGTAGAGCAGCGGCAGCCCGAGGAATCCGGTGCCATAGCTGACCGGTACCGCCGCAAGCGTTGCGGCGCGCAAGAGGTCGGCGACGATCATCACGCGGCGACGCGGCAGCCTGTCGATCCACACACCGACGAACAGCGCGAGGATCGGGAACGGGATGCGCTGCAGCGCGATGAGGATCCCAAGCTCGAAGGGACCCGCGTGCAGGAGAAGAACAGCGATGGTGGGCAGCGCGATCTGGGTGACGGCCGAACCAAGCTCGCTGATGGACTGCCCGGCCAGCAGCTTGGCGAAACGAGGATCGCTTAAGAGCCGCGCATACACGCGCCGATCATGCCAGCTTGCCGAGACCGGTCCGGCCCGCGCGCCAGTATGCGAACAGCATGAGCAGGCCGATGGCCGCCGCGATCATGAGCAGTAGCGTCGTGAGGCCTGTGCTGTCCAGCAACTGCGTCGCGGGCGGCGCGACCTGCGGATGAAACGCGAGCGCAACCGTCTGCAGGATCACCACCGCGCTGCCGTCGGGCAGCGCAACTGAGATCTGCAGGCCGCCGGGGGCGGTTCCGACTCCCGGTTTCAGCGGCCGCGCGGCCTCGCACCGATCTGCTCGCACTCGTACACCAACGGCACCGCTAGCTCCAGTTGAAGCATCTCTGCGAGCTCGCTCACGGCCTCGCTGACCGCGGGCATCAGCGTCTCGTTGGCCCACGGGCGCAGAGGCGAGGGCGCGCTGATAATCACCGGCCCCGAGCGCGCCAGCGACCCCATGCCGCCGCTCGCCACGCGCGACTCGCGGCCCACCCAGTTGTGGACGCTCAGCACCTTCAAGCGGCGCGAGGAATCGTCCGCCACAAAGACGGTGTCCGTGCTGCCGGCGTCGGCCCTCCACAGCTCACGGCGCAATACGACTGACCGCGCCGTGTGCGTCCCGCCCGAGCGCAGCCGCGCGCCCCAGAACGCGTGCGCCGCCTGAATCGTGCCCGGACCGCAGATCCAGATACGCGAGCCGTTGTAGGCGAGCACGCCGATCACCAAGACCGCGAAGAGGACGAGCAGCGCGCTCGCGCCGGCCGCTCGGAACGTGAGCGTGAGCAGCGCGCCGAAAGCCGCGGGCACGGCGCAGCCGAGGATCGGGCCGAGCGGCGAGGCGACGGAGATGACCATGCGGCCACTCGCATCGCGCTGCATCCTGTACAGAGAGAGCAGCCACGTCGTCGCCGGCTCTTGCGATTGGTCCCCCATCACACGGCCGAATCCGATCTTAGCCGGGGCTTCAAGCTCGCCACGCCGATCGCGGCCACCACCGCCGCAAGCAGCGCAGCCACCGCATAGGTCACGAACGCCGCCTGGATCCCGGCGATGGACCATGCAATACCGCCGATCAACGGTCCAAGAAACCCGCCGAGGTTTTCGAACTCGCCGTAGAGCCCCATCACGAGCGCGTGCCGCCGGCGGGGTGAGGCTTCCGAGATCCACGCGGTCGCCGCGGGCCAGATGAGCGAGGCGCCCACCGCCCGCACCGCCGCCGCCGCGATCACCACTCCGAATGCTCCTGCGATCGAGTAGAGCCCGAACGCAACCGCCGACAGGAGAGCTCCCGCCACCATGGCCTTGCGCCGGCCCCAGCGATCGGAGGCGAGGCCGCCGGGCACCAGGAGCAGGCCGCCGAACATGCCGGCCGCGAACAGTGCGGTGCCGGCCGTGGCGGCGGAGAGGTTCAGGTGCGTGGTGACGAGAAGAGGGAGCAACGCGGTCTCGCCGGCCAACCCGATCTGGAACAGGATCATGATCGCCGCCGTCACGAGCAAGACGCGGACCACGCTGGGGCCGGTGCGCTCCTGCTCGACCCGCACGTCCTCTTCGGTCCACGTGCTTCGCCCGTGCGTCTCGGTATAGCCGCGGAACACGAGCACCAGCAGGCCGGCGGATATGAGCGGCAGCACCGATGCCGCGTACAGCACATCGCGAGTCGGCATGTGCTCGAGGAGAAATCCGCCCGCGCCGGCGCCGATCGCGTCGCCGATGAGCCACTCCGCCGAGAGCGCCGCGAGCCCGGTGGCGCGTAGGTTCGGCGGTAGGGTCGTGCCGAGAAACGAGCGGCCGACTGGCCCGACCGAGACGAGCATTCCGGACGTCAGCAGGTAGCTCGCGGCGATGAAAGGCACGGTGTTCGAGCGGGCGAGCAGGAATACTCCGCCTCCGAATAGAACCATCGAGATGATGAGCGGCCACCGGTAGCCGACACGATCCGCGATCGCTCCCCACACCCACTCGAACAGGACGGTGCCGAGGCCGAACATCGCCAGCGTGATACCGATCTCGCGCGGGCCGGCGTGCAGCGCGCGCAGCTCGAGCGGGATGGCGATGAACATGACGCCCGTCGTCACCGTCGACACCGACAGCGCGCCCAGAAGAGCGCCGCTGCGGCTGCGCGCGAGGGTCCTCACCCGGTGAGGAAGTACGACGTGATCGCGATCACCAGATAAGCGCCCAGGAGCTGCACACCTTCGAGCCAGTTCGTCCGGCCGTCGATGGTGACGAGGGTCACGATGAGCGTGGCCAGCGCGACGATCGTGATCTCGAAACCGGTGAAGATAAAGTCCATGGGCCGCCCGAGCAGGAGGCTGATGAAGATCAGCAGCGGCGCCACGAACAGAGCGACCTGCGTGGACGATCCGAACGCGATCTCGATTGTGATGTCGAGCCGGTTCTTGATGGCGAAGAAGACAGCCGATGCGTTCTCGGCCACGTTGCCGACCACCGGAATGAGGATCAAGCCGACGAAGATCGTGGGGATACCAAGGGTCTTGATCGCCGGATGCAGGGAGCTCACGAGCAGGTCTGATTCCAGGGCGACGACGAAGGCCGCGATCGCGAGCAGAGCGTCTCCTCTCGCGCGGGCACGTGGAACAGGTGCGAGTGAGTGATCTGCATGAAGGCCAGCGCCGCCAGGTACATCACGATCAGGACCGCTGCGACCGCGACGCTCACCCCCTCGCGCTGGGTGAAGCTCACGGCCGGCGTGCTGACGACGAGCAGGGCGGGTACCAGCAGCCCAGCGACAGCCAGCAGGAGCGAAGACGAGTGGACGCTGGCGGCGTCGGCGCTGAACGACATGCTCTTGTGCCGGCTTCCCCCGATGGCGAAGGACGCGCCGAGCACCAGGAGCGCGTTGCCGATGATGGAGCCGATCAGGGTCGCCTTGACGATCGTGAACTCGCCGGCGGCGATGAGAAAGATGCCGACGATCAGCTCGGTCAGGTTGCTCAGGGTTGCGTTCAGGAGGCCGCCCCGCTGCGGCCCGATGTGGATCGCGAGCTGCTCGGTGGACGCGCCGATCAGGGCGGCCAGCGGGACCAGCGAGATCGCGGCCGCGAGGAACGCGGCGACCGGCTGGTGAATGCCGGCCGCGCCGGCTGAGATCGGCGCGAATAGCAGGAGCCAGTAGACGGACGGGCGCATGAGCGCGCCGATCTCGATCCTGCTCCGCTGTCGAACTTGCTTTTCGGGCATCTGCCTCCTCTCTGAGTCGGCCCCGGAATCTAACAGACGGGCGGCCTCCTACTATTGGCTCCGTGGCGACAGCGCTCTCCCTCTCCCACCTCGGTTCACTCATGCGCGGCGTGCGCAGCGTCGACCAGGTGGGCGCCGAGGAGCGGGCCGCCTCCCTGGCCAAGCGCTCGATCAAGAAGGCGTCCAAGCTGTGGGCGCTCGACCTCGCGATCCGGTGCATCGACCTGACCACGCTCGAGGGCATGGACACGCCGGGCAAGATCGCCGCGCTGTGCGCTAAGGGGATCCGGCCGAAGCCAGGCGACTCCACCGTCCCGTCGGTCGCGGCCATCTGCGTCTACCCGGCGCGTGTGGCCGACGCGCGCGAGCATCTCGGCTCCAGCGGCGTGCACGTGGCCTCGGTGGCGACCGCATTTCCATCCGGCCAGACCTTCCTCTCGCTGAAGATCGACGAGACGCAGCAGGCCGTGGCCGCGGGCGCTGACGAGGTCGACATGGTCATCGATCGCGGCGCGTTCCTTTCCGGCGACTACCAGAAGGTGTACGACGAGATCGTCGCCGTGAAAGAGGCATGCGGCGACGCGCACCTGAAGGTCATCCTCGAGACCGGCGAGCTCGGCACGTATGACAGCGTGCGGCGCGCTTCGATCCTGGCCATGGCCGCCGGCGCCGACTTCATCAAGACGTCGACCGGCAAGGTGCAGCCCGCGGCCACGCTGCCGGTGAGTCTCGTGATGATGGAGGCCATCCGCGATTTCGTGCGCGAGACCGGCCGGCCGGTGGGGTTCAAGCCCGCGGGCGGCATCAGGACGTCCAAGCAGGCGATCGCGTACCTCGTCGTCCTTTACGAGACGCTCGGCCCTGAGTGGATGACGCCGGAGCGGTTCCGCCTCGGCGCATCCAGCCTGCTGAACGATGTGCTGATGCAGATCGAAAAGGAACGCAGCGGCGCCTACCAGTCCCTGGATTACTTCACGATCGATTAGCCGATGGCGATTGCGAAGCGTTCACGGACCGAGCTTGCGACCCAGAGATTCGAGTACGCGCCAGCGCCCGAGTCGACCGATCACGTGAAGATCGAGAAGCGCTACGACCTGTTCATCGGCGGCCGCATGGTGAAGGCGCACAGCCAGAAGCGTTTCCCGACCATCAACCCCGCGACTGAGGAAAAGCTGTCCGAGGTCGTCGAGGCCGACGAGGTCGACGTCGACCGCGCTGTCAAGGCGGCGTCCAAAGCGTTCGACTCGTGGTCGCGCATCGGTCCGTCACGCCGAGCCCGCTATCTCTTCCGCATCTCGCGCATCCTCCAGGAGCGGGCGCGCGA
>WNFF01003416.1_pt1 | contig 13021 bp, 12 predicted proteins | sample 5400441 | NCBI WGS metagenome assembly WNFF01 (sample SAMN13153345, study PRJNA577476) | soil metagenome | isolation source: 120 cm saprolite under Douglas fir tree site 2 hole 3 replicate 1 | place: USA:California | collected 2015-04-18
ATGAAGTTGATGGCGCCCGCGACGTAGCGGCCGGCGCGCTTCGCCATCACCAGCAGGATCCTGTCGGCCATCTTCTCGCCGACCAGCGAGAAGAAGTCGCGCGTGAGATAGGGCCGGCCCCATTTGCGCGAGCCGGTCTCGATGTAGAAGGCGAAGAACGCGTCCCAGACGGATTCGGTGAGATCGGAGCCGGTGAGCCATTCGATCGCGATGCCGTTCTGCACCGCCTCGCGCCGCTCGCGCTTGATCGCCTTGCGCTTGCGCGCCGCCAGCGCCGCGACGAAATCGTCGAAGCTGGCGTAGCCGCCGGCGTTCACCCAGTGGAACTGCTGATCGTTGCGCTTGAGGAAGCCGCGCGCCGCGCAGATCTCCCACTCGCGCTCCGGCATGAAGGTGACGTGCACCGAGGAGGCTTCGCGCAGCCGGCACAGTTCGACGAGTCCCTGCGCCAGCGCGGCCTCGACCTCGTCGCGCCGGTCGCCCGGAGCGGCGAGCAGGCGCCGGCCGGTCGCCGGCGTGAAGGGGACGGAGACCTGAAGTTTTGGATAGTAGTCGCCGCCGGCGCGCTCGTAGGCCTCGGCCCAGCCGCGGTCGAAGACGTATTCGCCGCGCGAATGGGACTTCAGATAGCAGGGCGCCACGCCCAGCACGTTGCCTTCCGCGTCCTCCACGGCGAGATGCTGGGGCTGCCAGCCGGTGCGCGCCGTGGCCGAACTTGAGATTTCAAGTGAAGAGAGGAAATCGTGAGAGATGAATGGGTTGAAGGGAGTTTCTGAAGACCCCGGATGAGCCGCCGGATTGGCGCAGGAATCCCACGCGGCGGCCGGAATGTCGCCGATCGCGGGCAGGATCCTGATGCGCAGGCCGGTGCTCATCTGCCGTTCTTCCGTACGGACCGCGTCACGCCAAAAAACCCTCGAAGACCATCTGGTCGGCCCATCGTTTCGCCTGCTGTCGCTGCGCCTCGGTGCGCACCGTCCAGGTCAGGATCGGTAAGCCCAAAAAATGCGCCACCAGGGTGGCGGGCGCCGGCAGGTCGTCGACCCGGTAGGCGACGAACTGCGGACGCGTCGCGGCGCCATGCAGGAGATGGGCCATGCTGCGTTTTTTCCAGCCCGGCAATTTGTCCCATTCGGGGTGATCGAACCGGCGCTCGGAAATGATGCCGCGGGGCAGGCGAGGGGCCTTTTCGCGCAACGCCGCGACGATCGCGGGATCGAACGACATGGCGGCGACCGGCCCGGCATAGCGCGCCAGCACCTCGGCGACGCGCGCGACGAGCGGCGCGTCGCGCTCGAACCGGCTCTTGAGCTCGAGCACCAGGGTGGCGCGCCCGCGCACGAGGTCGCACAGATCGCCAAGCGTCATCATGCGGTCGGCGGTGGCGCGAAATGCGACCGCCTTGAGCTGCGTCGCCGTCATGGCGGCGAGGTTGCCCGTGCCCTCGGTGAGGCGGCCGAGCGCGTCGTCGTGATGCACGATGGCCTCGCCGTCGGCGCTGATCTGCAGATCGACCTCGATGCCGTAGTTGCCGGAGATCGCGGCCGCGACCGCGCTCGCGGTATTCTCGATAACGCCGCGCGAAACATCGTGCAGGCCGCGATGGGCAATCGGCCGGGCGGTCAGCCAATCGGGCACTCACTTCACCTCGAACAGGCCCTCGACCTCGACGGCGGCGTCGAGCGGCAGCACGGCGACGCCCACGGTGGTGCGCGCATGGCGGCCCTTGTCGCCGAACACCGAGACAATGAAATCGGAGGCGCCGTTCATCACCTTCGGTCCTTCCAGGAAGCTCGGCGCCGAATTGATGAAGCCGCCGAGCCGCACCACGCGCGCGACCTTGTCGAGATCGCCGAGCGCCGCCTTGGCCTGGGCGAGAAGATTGATGGCGCAGGCGCGCGCGGCCTTCTGCCCGTCCTCGACGGAGACGCCGGCGCCAAGCTTGCCCTGCGCCACGAGCTTGCCGTCATCGCCGAGACAGAGTTGGCCGGACACCATGAGCAGCCGGCCGGTGCGCACGAAGCCGACATAGTTGGCGACGGGTGCGGCCGGCGTCGGCAACGCGATACCCAGCTCCGCAAGCTTGCTCTCCACCGTTCCGGTCATGATGTCCTCCTGCCGCGATCCGCCGCCCGTTGCGACCCGTTCGTGTCATTCATGCGGCATTCATGCGGCGCGACGCAAGCGGGTGTCGGGCCCGCGGCTCGGCGCGTTGCAGGGCGGAGATTCGGGCCCTATGTTCGCGGCACGGGCGCAAGATGAGGCACACTCCATGATGACACGCACCATGATGGCAGCCGCAGCCGCCGTCGGATCGCTCCTGATCACGGGCGCGGCCCCGCCGGCGCAGGCGGCGGGCGTCGTGCTCGCGCCGCACCGCGCCGTCTACGAGCTTTCGCTCCTGCGCGCGCAGGGCAAGCGCCCGGTGCGGTCGGTGCGCGGGCGCATTCTCTACGATTTCTCCGGCAGCGCCTGCGACGGCTATGCGCTCAATTTCCGCCAGGTCTCGGAGCTCGACAGCGGCGAGGGCAAGACGGCGCTGAGCGATCTGCGCGCCAGCACGTGGGAGGAGGGCGGCGCCAAGCGCTTCCGCTTCAATTCGCAGAATTTCATCAACCAGCTCCCGGTCGAGGCGGTCGACGGCAACGCCGATCGAAGCGACGCGCGCGTCACCGTGAAGCTTGCGAAGCCGGCGGAAAAATCCTTCGATCTCGAGCGCGCGATGGTGTTTCCGACCGAGCACATGCGGCGCATCATCGAGGCCGCGCGCGAGGGCAAGAGCATTCTGGAGCTGCCGGTCTACGACGGCTCGGAGACCGGCGAGAAGATCTACAGCACGCTCACCGTGATCGGCCGCGAGATCAAGCCCGACGAGAAGCAGCCGACCGACGCGGCCGCGGGCCAGGCCGCGCTCGCCGGCCTCACGCGCTGGCCGGTCACGATCAGCTATTTCGACCGCGCCGAGAAGGAGAAGGGCGAGCAGACGCCGGTCTATTCGATCAGCTTCGAGCTCTACGAGAACGGCATCTCGCGCGCGCTCGCGCTCGACTACGGCGAGTTCGTCGTCGCCGGCCAGATGAGCCAGCTGGAGATCAGGGACGCCCCGGCGTGCAAGTGACGGCGCTTGCGCCGTCATGGCCGGGACAAGCCCGGTCATGACGGATTGTTACGCGACTCCGCCATCCGCGGCGCGGCGCAAGACCTTGCCCGGCAGCGCGCCGGTGTGGGTGGCGTTGTCGACCACCACGGTGCCGTTGACGATCACCGTGGTGCGCGCACCGCTCGGATACTGGTGCGGATCGGCGTAAGTTGCGCGGTCCCTGAAGTCGACGGGATCGAAGATCGCGATATCGGCGCAGTAACCTTCTTTCAACAGGCCGCGGTCGCGCAGGCGCAGCGCCTTCGCGGTCGCGCCCGTCATCTTGTGGATGGCGCTTTCGAGCGGCAGCAGCGCAAGCTCGCCCACATAGTGGCCGATCACGCGCGGAAACGTGCCGTAGAAGCGCGGATGCGGCAGGCCCTGGCTCACCGTGCCGTAGGTCGCGACGCAATTGCCGTCGGAGCCGATGAGCGCCGCGGGCGAGCGCACGATGTCGCGCACGTCGTCTTCCGAGATCGACGTCACCAGCACGCGCGTCGCGCCCTTGTCCGCGATGAGGTAGTCGCACAGCGCGTCGATGTCGTCGACGCCACGCGCGGCCGCGATCTCTGCGATGGTGCGGCCGGCGTGCTGCGGCAGGTGCGGCGAGACCGAGATGCGCACGGCGTCCCACGAGGGCAGGCGGCCCCAGTTGTTGAGCCCGTCGCGCGCGATGTCGGCGCGGATGCGCGTGCGCGTCTCGGCGAGCGGGAGCCGCTCCAGCATGGCGGCGACGCCGCCCGCCTGCACCCACTGCGGCAGCAGGTTCTTGAGCGGGTTGCTGCCCGCGGTGTAGGGATAGGCGTCGCAATCGATGTCGAGCCCCTCGGCGCGCGCCTGCGCCAGCCGGTCGAGCACACGCGCCGCCGTGCCCCAGTTGTCGACGCCCGAACATTTGAAGTGCACGATCTCGACGTGCACGCCGCAGTCGCGTGCGATCGCGATCGCCTCCTCGACCGATTCGAGCACCTTGTTCGATTCGTCGCGGATGTGCGTGAAGTAGCCGGCGTTGTAACGCTTCACCGCGTTGCAGAGCGCCACCATCTCGTCGGGCCGCGCATAGGAGCCGGGCGCGGTGAACAGCCCGGAAGACAGGCCGAGCGCGCCCGCGTCGAGCGCCTGCTCCAGGAGGTCGATCATCGCCGCCAGCTCGGCCGCAGTGGGCGGCCGCGCCGCCATGCCCATCACCATCAGGCGCAGCGTGTTGTGGCCGACCAGCATGCCGGCATTGACCGCGGTCGCCGGGAAGCTCGCGAGATAGTCGGGAAATGTCGTCTCGCGGAACGGCAGCCACGGCGCGCTTGGACTCAAGTAATCGCGCAGCAGCTCGACCTTGCCCGGCAGGACCGGGGCGACCGAAAAGCCGCAATGGCCGATGATCTCGGTGGTGACGCCCTGGCGCACCTTGCTTTCCGCCTTCGGATTGATCGGCAGCGTGAAGTCGGAATGCGTCTTGATGTCGATGAAGCCCGGCGCGACCGCGAGGCCGGCTGCATCGATGACGCGCGCGCCATCGGCCGGCAGGGGTCGCCCGATCGCTGCGATGCGGCCGTCCGCGATCGCGACGTCGCCCGCGACGCCGGCGCTGCCCGAGCCGTCGTACAGGAGCCCGTTGCGGATCAGGAGGTCGCAGGACATCCGGTCCAGATCGCTCGGGTGACTCGGATGCGCATGCCGAGCCGTTCCATGTTGCGATGGCTGGCCGAAAGATAGGCCGCGCCGCTAGTCATCGTCGCTCTCACCCAGCCCGCGGCCCATCACGACCGCCTCGCGGCCGAATTTTTCCCGCAGCCGGTCAATTGCGTGCTCGGCCGCCTTGCTGCGCTCGCCCTGGCGGTCGACCAGGTCGGCCGGATCGGCATCCGCGGCTTCGGCCAGGCCGGACACGCCGATGCCGATGAGGCGAAAGCGCGTGCCGTCGGTCTCGCGCTCCAAGAGCTCGCGGCCGGCGCCGAAGATCTTTGCCGCGAGCTGGGTGGGCGCGCCGAGCGAGCGCGCCCGCGTGCGTAGGCGGAAATCTGAGGTCTTGAGCTTCAAGGTCACGGTTTCGCCCGCAAGCTCCTTGGCCTTGAGCCGCGCCGAGACTCGCTCCGACAGCCGCCAGAGCTTGCGCTCGAGCGCGCGATAGGCCGAGAGATCGCTTTCCAGCGTGGTCTCGGCCGACACGCTCTTGGTCTCGCGCTCGGGGCTGACGTCGCGCGCATCGACGCCGCGCGCGAGCCGCGCCAGCCGCACGCCTTCGCCGCCGAATTTCCGCATCAGCTCGGTCTCGTCGGCGCGCTGCAGGTCGGCGATGATGCGAAAGCCTTCGCGCGCGAGCGTCTCGCCCATGGCCTTGCCGACGCCCCAGATGAAGGTCACGGGCCGCGGGGCGAGGAACGCGGCGGCCTCACGCTGGCTCAACACCGAAAATCCCCGCGGCTTGTCGAGATCGGAGGCGAGCTTTGCCAGAAACTTGTTTTCCGAGAGCCCGATCGACACCGTGATGCCGATCTTGTCCTCGACCGCGCGGGCGAAGCCGGCGAGCGATTTCGCCGGCGACCGGCCGTGCAGCCGCTCGGTGCCGGAAAGGTCGAGAAACGCCTCGTCGATCGAGAGCGGCTCGACCAGCGGGGTCAACTCGAGCATCAGCGCGCGCACCTCGCGCCCGACGCGCGAATATTTCGCCATGTCGGGCGGAACGACGGCCGCGTGCGGACACAGGCGGCGCGCCTGAAATATGGGCATCGCCGATCTCACCCCGAACGTGCGCGCGATGTAGCAGGCGGTCGCCACCACGCCGCGCTTGCCGCCGCCGACGATCAGCGGCTTGTCGGCCAATGAGGGGTCGTCGCGCTTCTCGATCGCCGCATAAAAGGCGTCGCAGTCCACATGGGCGATGGAAAGCCGGTGGATGTCGTCATGGCGCACAAGGCGCGGCGAGCCGCAGGCCGGACAGCGCGCGGCGCGATCCGAAACATCGCCGAGGCAGTCGCGGCAAAAAGCTGCCATTGAGTCGATTCCCGGGAGCCTGCGATGGTCGCAGAGGCGCGGGCCGCCGATCAAGGCACATCGTGCTCCCGCTCGCCCCCCGCGAGGGCGGCGCGCGCCTTGTCCACATCCTTGGGTGCGATGCCGGCCTCGGCCGCGAAAGCGACCAGCAGGGCCTCGTCCCCCGCCACATGTTCGAGCACCCCGGCGAGGAAGCCGGGCTCGGCCGCGGCGGAACGGATCGAATCCGGACCGAGGCCCGACAGGGCGAGAAACCGCCCCAGGCGGGCGGGATCGGTTGCCAAAAAGTTAAGTGCCTGAATTGCTACGGATTCCGCGAATTCCCGGGACGCAGTCGGGGCCTTTCTCATTGCTTGGATTTGCCTTTCCGTAAGGAATCCCCTCTACCGTTCGGGCATCGACAGGGCATCCGCGACGGCCGGTTTGCGGCGCGGACAGGGGCGCATGGACGGGGGCGGCTGCGGGGCCGCAAGGGGACCAGGATGGCCAAGACCGTCCTCATCGTGGAAGACAACGAGCTCAATATGAAGCTCTTTCACGACCTGTTGGAAGCGCACGGGTACGGCACCGTGGGCACGCGGAACGGGATCGAGGCGCTCGATCTCGCGCGCAAGCACCGTCCCGACCTCATCCTGATGGATATCCAGCTTCCCGAGGTCTCCGGCCTGGAAGTGACCAAGTGGCTCAAGGACGACCCCGACCTCAAGGCGATTCCGGTCGTGGCCGTCACCGCCTTCGCCATGAAGGGCGATGAGGAGCGCATCCGCGAGGGCGGCTGCGAAGCCTATCTGTCCAAACCGATCTCGGTGGGCAAGTTCATCGAGACCATCCGTCATTTCCTCGGCACCGCCTGAGAGGAGCGTCGATGACCGCGCGTATCCTTGTCGTCGACGACGTGCTCGCGAACGTCAAGCTGATGGAGGCGCGGCTCTCCGCCGAGTATTTCGACGTGGTGACCGCGCTCAGCGGCGGGGAAGCGCTCGCGGCGTGCGAGCGCGGCGAATGCGATATCGTGCTGCTCGACGTGATGATGCCGGACATGGATGGCTTCGAGGTGTGCCGGCGGCTCAAGGCGAGTCCCTCGACGCACCACCTGCCGGTGATCATGGTCACGGCGCTTGACCAGATTTCCGACCGCGTGAAGGGCCTGGAGGCGGGCGCCGACGATTTCCTCACCAAGCCGGTGTCGGATCTCGCACTGGTGGCGCGCGTGCGCTCGCTGGTGCGGCTGAAGATGATGACCGACGAACTGCGCATGCGCGCGGTCACCTCGAAGGAGATCGGCATCGAGCATCCGGCGCGCGAGGCGATCGCCGACGCCGGCAAGGGCGGCCGGCTGCTCGTCGTCGACGACCGCAAGGCGTCCTACGAGCGCATGCAGGCGATGCTCGCCGACGAGCACCACGTCGAGGTCGAGCCCGATCCGAGCGGCGCGCTGTTTCGCGTGGCCGAGGGCGGCTACGACATCGTGGTGGTGTCGCTCGGGCTCGAGAACTTCGACGGGCTGCGGCTGTGCAGCCAGGTGCGCTCGCTCGAGCGCACGCGCAACGTCCCGATCCTCGCGGTGGCCGAACCGGAGGACAGCGCGCGCCTGATGCGCGGCCTCGAGATCGGCATCAACGACTACCTGATGCGCCCGATCGACAAGAACGAGCTTTTGGCGCGCGTGCGCACGCAGATCCGCAAGAAGCGCTACACGGAGCGGCTGCGCGACAACGTGCAGATGTCGATCGAGGCGGCGATCACCGACACGCTCACCACGCTGCACAATCGCCGCTACATGGAAAGCCATCTCGGCACGCTGGTCGAGCAGGCCGCGGCGCGCGGCAAGCCGCTGACCGTGCTGGTGCTCGACATCGACTTCTTCAAGGTGGTGAACGACACGCACGGGCACGACGCGGGCGACGACGTGCTGCGCGAATTCGCGGTGCGGCTGAAGAAATCGATCCGCGGCATCGACCTCGCGTGCCGCTACGGCGGCGAGGAATTCGTCGTCGTGATGCCGGACACCGACATGGCGGTCGCCACCATGGTGGCGGAACGCCTGCGCCGGCGCATCGCGGCGGAGCCCTTCGCGATCTGCAAAGGCCAGAGCAGCGTGCAGGTGACGATCTCGATCGGTCTCGCCGCGCTCGGCCAGCCGGATGATACCGCGACCAATGTGCTCAAGCGCGCCGACCAGGCGCTTTATCGCGCCAAGCGCGACGGCCGCAATCGCGTGGTGGCGGACGCCGCCTGAGCCCCACATCCTGTGGGTCGCAAATCGCACAGATGCGCGATGCGGACGTGCGGACATCAACCATAAAAACTTAGGTTGATCGGAAAACGCGCTCGGATCAACGGCTTGGGCCGTTGATTTCGCCCGGGCTTGCGCTAGCCTTCGCGTCCGAGGGATTGGGGATCTTCTTGCCATGTCAGGGCCGCTCGCGGCCATGGCGGCAGGAGGAAGGCCAGCCCATTGATAACCCTACGGAATGCCTGGGTCCGCCGCATCTCCTGGGTCCCGTGGGGTTCGGCCGGTTCGGGAGTGGTGAGAGTGGCCTCCTCATACCACCACTCCCGGCCGGCCACCTTTTTCCGCCCAACTCGGGCTTTTCCACCGGGATTTCGACGCTGACGACGCGGGCCGTCTCGCCGCATTTCTGATGATGTCCGCCCCAGCAAAAAACTAAGGGCGCCACGCGGCGCCCTCTGTGCAAGTCGCGGATCCGTACGCGTTACTTGATCTTCGACTCGCGGAATTCGACGTGCTTGCGCACGACCGGATCGTATTTCTTCTTCACCAGCTTCTCGGTCTGCGTGCGCGAGTTCTTCTTCGCCACATAATAGAAGCCGGTGTCGGCGCTCGACACGAGCTTGACTTTGATGGTGGTAGCCTTGGCCATGACGGTCCTCGGAAATAGCGGCCGCGCCGCGGATTTGCCGGCAAACTACCGGGCAGGGGCGAAAAGTCAAGAAAGGCGGGTTTTCACAGCAGATCCCGCACCCGCTTGCGGCTCGCCATCCGATAATATGGAACCGGAAGATCGTGCGAGAAGCCGGCGGCGATGCGCGCGGAGAGCTCGTCGAGCACCGCGGCGGTGATCCCCGGCATGTCGAGCTGCGAAGCCTCGGCGATCGGATGCCAGGTGAGCTCGGTCAACTCGGTGTCCGGTCCGACCACGCCGTCCTGGCGCGCCGCGATCGCGCCCGCATCGACCGCGAAGAAGCGCGTGTCGAAGCGCTTCGTCCGTCCTGGCGGCGTGATGGCGCGCGCGACGAAATGCACCGCGCCGAGATCGGGCGCGATCTGCGCTGCCGCGAAAGCGTCCCACGGTCCGCCCGGCGAGGCGACGGGCTGCGACTGCGGCGCGCCGAGCAGCAAGCCGGTCTCTTCGAAAGTCTCGCGGATGGCGGCGAGCGCCAAAGCACGCGCCTTGTCGGCGCTCGGGCGCCGCGTGTGCTGCATCAGCCGCGCCTCGATGCGCGGGTCGAGGGGCGTCGCGGCGCCCATGCGGCGATCGAGCAGCTCCATCCGGCCGCCGGGAAAGACGAATTTCCCCGGCATGAACTTGTGGCCGTGATGGCGTCGGCCGAGCAGCACCTTCGGTGTCGCGCCCGAGCGGTCGATGATGATCATGGTCGCGGCGTCGCGCGGCCGCACGGTGGGAAATTTCTGGCCGGCATCGGTCTCGGTGAGACGTTCGAGCAGCCGCTCGGCGAGCTCGTTCACGGCCCGCTCCACCGTGCGCCTGGCGGCGCGTGATGGTCCTCGTGATCGGGATCGAAGCCGTGCATGTAGTGCGCCCATTGCCAGGCGACGATCGCGCCCTTGACCGGCTGCAATAGAGCGAGCGAAAGGGCGATCGTCAACGGACCCCACAGCACCGCGTGCACCCAGTAGGGCGGAGCGAGCGAGGTCTCCACCACGAGCGCCATGGGTACGACGATGTGGCCGACGATCAGGATGACGAAATAGGGCGGCGCGTCGTCGGCGCGGTGGTGATGGAAGGCGGCGCCGCACACCTCGCAGTGATCGACCACTTTCAGGAACGCGCGAAACAGCCGGCCTTCGCCGCAGTTCGGACAGCGGCAGCGGAAACCGCGCGCGAGCGCGGCGAGCATGTCGCGCGCCGGCCGCTCCGAGATGCCGGTGTTTGCTGGCGCCATCGTCATCGCCTGCGTTTGGCGCGCCGGCCGCGCTCGGCCCGATGCGTCCCCGGCCGCTCCTCGCGGTGATGCCCGGCACGCGAGCGCCGCCCGACGGATTCGATCCGCCCTTCCGACAACAGCTCGAAGCGCAGCGCGCCCGCCACCGGCGCCGCCTCGACGAGGCGGACTGTGACGCGGTCGCCGAGCCGATGCGTCTCGCCGGTGCGATCGCCGATCAGCGCATGCTTGTTCTCCTGGTAGCGGAAATAATCGTCGCCGAGGGTGCGCGCCGGGATGAACCCGTCGGCGCCGGTCTCGTCGAGCTTGACGAAGAGGCCGGCGCGCGTCGCGCCGCTGATATGGCCCTCGAAGGTGGCGCCGACGCGGTCGGCGAGGAAATGCGCGACGAGGCGGTCTGCGGTTTCGCGCTCGGCCGCCATGGCGCGGCGCTCGGTCGCCGAGATGCGCGCGCCGATCTCGCTCAACGCCGCGACGTCAGCCGAGTCCGGCAGGCCGCCTTCTCCGAATTTCAACGCGCGAATCAGCCCGCGATGCACGATCAGGTCGGCGTAGCGGCGGATCGGCGAGGTGAAATGGGCGTAGCGGCGCAGATTGAGTCCGAAGTGGCCGTAATTCTCGGCCGTGTATTCGGCCTGCGCCTGGCTGCGCAGCACCACCTCGTTGACGAGCTTTTCGACGTCGCGCCCCTTCACGCGTTCGAGGATGCGGTTGAACTGCTCGGGCCGCAACGCACCCGCCTTGGGCAGCGAGATGTCGAGGGTGACCAAGAATTCGCGCAGCGCGTGGAGCTTTTCGGCCGTCGGCTCGTCGTGCACGCGGTAGATCAGCGGCGTGCGCGCGCGCTCGAGCGACTCGGCCGCCGCCACATTGGCGAGGATCATGAACTCCTCGATCAGGCGATGCGCGTCGAGGCGTTGCGGCGTGATCACGCGCTCGAGCGTGCCGTCCGGCCGCAGCAGGATGCGCCGCTCGGGCAGGTCGAGGTCGAGCGGGCCGCGTTCATGCCGCGCGCGCTTGAGCGCCGCGTAAGCGGCATAGAGCGGGGCCAGAACCGGATCGAGCAGCGGGCCGGTGGAATCGTCGGGCCGGCCGTCGATCGCGGCCTGCGCCTGCGCGTAATTGAGCTTGGCGGCCGAGCGCATGAGCATGCGGTGGAAGGTGTGCGAGCGCTTGCGGCCGTCGGCGGCGATCACCATGCGCACCGCGAGGGCGGCGCGGTCTTCGTTCGGGCGCAGCGAACAGAGGTCGTTGGAGATGCGCTCCGGCAGCATCGGCACCACGCGGTCGGGGAAATAGACCGAATTGCCGCGCAGGAGCGCCTCGCGGTCGAGCGGGGTGCCGGGCCGCACGTAGTGAGAGACGTCGGCGATGGCGACGTCGACGACAAAGCCGCCGGCATTGTTGGGATCGAGATCGGGCCGCGCGAACACGGCATCGTCATGATCCTTGGCGTCGACCGGATCGATGGTGACGAGCGGCACGTCGCGCCAGTCCTCGCGATGCTCGAGCCTGGCCGGATGGGCAGCTTCGGCCTCGGCCATGACCTCGCGCGGAAACACGTTGGGAATGCCGTGGGCATGGATCGCGATCATGCTGACCGCGCGCTCGCTCTTGAGCGAGCCGAGCCGCTCCGCCACCCGCGCGGTCGGCAGGCCGAAGCGCGCGGTCTGCGACACCTCGACGGCGACCAGGTCGCCATCCGCCGCGTTGCCGCTCTGGCCGGGGGGAATCGCGAGCTCGCGGCCGCTGTTCTTCTTGTCGATCGGCGACAGCCGGCCGCCGCCGGCCGGCAGCGCGCGGAAAATGCCGAGCACGCGCTGCTTGGCGCGGTCGACGATCTTGATGACGCGGCTGCGGTGGCGGATCGCGTCGCCGTCCGCCTCGACCTCCTCGGTCCGCAGCAGCGCGCGGTCGCCGACACCCGGCACCTCGCCGGGGCGCGCCTTGCGCGGCACCTGCAGCCGGATCTTCGGCGCTTCGCCGTGCGCCTCGACGTCCCATTCGGTCGGCACCGCGATCAGCTCGCCGTCGCGGTCGCGGCTGGTGATGTCGGCGAGCACGGTCGCGGGCAGGGTGCCGGGATGATGCAGCTTCTTGCGGCGGCGCTCGAGGCGGCCGTCGTCGGTCAATTCTCGCAACATGGTCTTGAGGGCGGCGCGATCCGCGTTCTTGAGGCCGAAGGCGCGCGCGATCTCGCGCGTGCCGACCTTGCCGGACTGGGTGCCGATGAAGGCGAGGACCTCGTCCTTCGAGGGAAATGCGGTTTTATGTTTGGGCTGAGCGGCCAAATGTAATCCGTGAGGCGCACACTCTATCTAAGGAGCGCCCGGCCAAATTGCCAGACACCTATTTTGCAGCCTTCTTTTTCTTCGGCGCGACGGCTTTGGCCTTTGTTTGCGGCTTCTTCGCCGCCGGCGCGGGGGCCGCCGTCGCCTTGGCCCGGCGCGGCGCCGTGCGGCGGGCGCGTGGCGCGCCGCCGGTCTTGGCGGCCCGCGCGTCCAACAGCTCGACCGCCTGCGCGAGCGTCACTTCATCGGGCTTGATGTCGCTCGGCAGCGTGGCGTTGACGCCGGCATGGCTGACGTAGGGACCGTAACGGCCGTTCTTGGCCACGATCGGCCCGCCCTTCTGCGGATGGTCGCCGAGCGCGCGGCCGGGATCGGCGCCGAAGCGGCCGCGGCGCGGACCGCGCGCGATCTTCTCGGCGATCAGCGTCACGGCACGGTTGAGGCCGACGTT
>WNFF01003419.1_pt1 | contig 13018 bp, 12 predicted proteins | sample 5400441 | NCBI WGS metagenome assembly WNFF01 (sample SAMN13153345, study PRJNA577476) | soil metagenome | isolation source: 120 cm saprolite under Douglas fir tree site 2 hole 3 replicate 1 | place: USA:California | collected 2015-04-18
AGGCGCAGGCGCTCAAGATGGTGGACGAGCTCGGTGGCTACGAGGACGCCATCGAGGCCGCGGCCAAGCTGGCCAATATTTCCGGCCGTCCCAAGATCGTCTATCCGCGCCGCAAGTTCTCCTTCCGCGATCTGATGGAGAACCGCCTGGGCCTTGGCGGCGCCGCCGGCCAGCTCTTGCCCGCCCTGTCGGGCATCCGCACCCCCCTCTACCTCATGCAGTAGCCGTAAACCCCTGCTCTACTTGACAATCTTTCGCCGGGCATGCTACGGTCACGAAGTCGGGTATGCACCCTGACCGAAATGGCTGAATGACGAAGGCAGGGTTCCCGTGGAGGGAGCGGGCTCATGACCAAAGCGGATCTCATCGAGGAAGTCTCCAAGCTGTCAAGCCTGACCAAGAAGGAGACGGAGCTGATCGTCAACACTGTCTTCGACAACATCACCGACGCCCTCGCCAAGGGGGACAAGGTGGAGTTGCGCGGCTTCGGCAGCTTCCGCATCCGTCATCGCAACTCCCGCAAGGGCCGCAACCCGAAGACCGGAGACAGCGTCAGCGTTCCCGAGAAGCGGGTGCCCTTCTTCAAGGTCGGCAAGAGGCTTCGCGAGCTGGTCAACACCTGAGAGCCCGCCTGCCCGACCAGCGTGGACCGACTCTGGGCGCCGTGGCGGATGACCTACGTCGAGTCCGCCGGGGCCCCGCCCTCCGCGTCCGCGGGCTGCATCTTCTGTGACGCCCTGGCCGCCGGCGATGACCGGCGCGCCCTCATCCTTCGCCGTTCCCCTCACGCCTTTCTCATCCTGAACAAGTTTCCGTACGCCTCGGGACACGTCATGGTGGTGGTCACGCGCCATGTCGGCAATATCGAGGACGCGACGTCGGAAGAGCTGGGGCAAGCCATGGACATGGTGCGGGTCGCGGTGAGGGGCATTCGCGCGGAGTACAAGCCGGACGGATTCAACCTGGGCGCCAACCAGGGGCGAGTGGCCGGCGCCGGCATCATTGGCCATCCGCATCTGCACATCGTCCCGCGCTGGAACGGGGACACGAACTTCATGCCCGTGATCGGCGACACGCGGGTACTCCCAGAAACCCTCGACACCACCTACGACCGGCTTCACGCGGCACTCGGAGCGTGAGGGACCTCGCGGCCGAGCTGTCTCCCATGATGCGGCAGTACCGGGAGCTCAAGCAGCGCTACCCGGACTATCTCCTGCTGTTCCGGCTCGGCGATTTCTACGAGATGTTCTTCGAGGACGCCCATCTGGGGGCCCGCCTCCTCCAGCTCACCCTGACTTCGCGCCAGAAGGGCGAGGGCGCCATTCCCATGGCGGGCATCCCGCATCACGCCGCCGAGACGTATATCGCGCGCTTGATCCGCGCGGGCCGGAAGGTGGCGGTGTGCGAGCAGATGGAGGCGGCGGCCAAGGGCAAGAAGCTGGTCCGCCGCGAGGTCGTGCGCATCGTCACCCCGGGCACGATCACGGATCTCCAGCACCTCGACGGCGCGGCCAACAACTATCTCCTGGCCGTCCACCGGGCGGGCCCGCGCGCCACTCTGGGCCTCGCCCTCGTGGACGTCTCCACCGGAGACTTCTGGGCAGGGGAGGGCTCGGACGACGGCGGCGCCCTCCTGGAGGCGGCGCTGCTCAGGCGCCCGGCCGAGGTGCTGCTCGCCCGGGGCGGTGACGAGAGCCTGGCGGCCCGGCTGGGCGGCCTCGGCCTCCCCGTGACCCATGGTGAGCCCTCGTGGTTCTCCCTCAAGCCGGCTCGGGAGGCGCTGGCCGCCCAGCTCAAGGTGACGACCCTCGAGAGCTTCGGAGTGGGCGACATGACCGCGGGGCTTCAAGCCGCCGGCGGGGCGCTCGCCTATCTCCGCGAGACCCAGGGCGGGCAGTTGGGTCACCTCACGCGGCTGCAGCGACTCGTCCCGGGCGACACCATGGTCCTCGATCCCACCGCCGTGGCCACCCTCGAGCTCTTCGAGACCGCCCAGGAGGGGCACGCGCGTGGCTCGCTCCTGGCGACCGTGGACAGGACGGAGACGCCCATGGGCGCCCGCCTGCTCCGGCAGTGGCTCCTCCGGCCGCTCGTCGACACCGGGGCCATCGCGCGGCGCCAGGCGACGGTGGCCGCCCTGGTCGAGGAGCCGGCGCGGCGGGCCGCCCTGCGCGCGCGTCTCCGCGCCATCGGCGATCTCGAGCGCCTGGCGAGTCGGGCCGCCCTCGGGCAGGCGCACGCGCGCGACCTCGTGGGGCTCCGGGGCTGCCTGGCCGCCGTGCCGCAGCTCCGCGCGGAGCTCGCCCACCTGCCGGGCTTCGTCTCGGGCTCGCTCGGTGAGGAGATGGCCAGCCTGCCCGCCCTCGCCACGCTCCTCGCCGAGGCCCTCGAGGACGATCCGCCCCTTGGCCTCAAGGAGGGCGGTCTCATCCGGGAGACATTCTCGGCCGAGCTCCAGGAGATCAAGGGCGGCGCCCAGGAGGCGCGGCAGTGGATCGCCTCGCTGGAGACGCGCGAGCGCCAGCGCACCCAGATCCCCACGCTGCGCGTGCGCTTCAACCGGGTCTTCGGCTACGGCATCGAGATCTCGAACACGCACGCGGCCAAGGTGCCGGAGGAGTATGTCCGGCGGCAGACCCTCGTGGGAGCGGAGCGCTACATCACCGCCGAGCTCAAGGAGCACGAGGGCAGGGTCCTGGGCGCGGAGGAGCGCATGGCGCGCCTCGAGCTCGAGCTGTTCCAGGAGGTGCGCGCGGCCGTGGCCGCGGAAGCGGAAGCCCTCCTGAGCACGGCGCGCGCCGTGGCCGCCCTCGACGCCCTCGCCTCTCTCGCCGAGGTCGCCCACGAGCGCGGGTATGTCCGGCCCGAGGTGGACGACGGGCTCGTCCTCGACATCCGCGACGGACGCCACCCCGTCCTCGACGCGGCGGCCGACCGACCCTTCACGCCCAACGATCTGCTTCTCGATCCCGCCCACGAGCAGGTCCTCATCCTCACGGGGCCGAACATGAGCGGCAAGAGCGTCTTCATGCGCCAGTCGGCCCTCCTGGTGATCCTGGCCCAGGTGGGCAGCTTCGTGCCCGCGCGCTCGGCGCGGATCGGCGTGGTGGATCGCGTCCTCACGCGCGTGGGCGCCCAGGACAACGTCGCCCGCGGCCAGAGCACCTTTCTCGTGGAGATGGTCGAGACGGCGAGCATTCTCCACAACGCCACCGAGCGAGCCCTGGTATTACTCGATGAGGTGGGACGCGGCACGTCGACCTTCGACGGGCTGGCCATCGCGTGGGCGGTGACGGAAGAGCTCCACGAGCGGGGGCGGGGGGCCAAGGTGCTCTTCGCCACCCACTATCACGAGCTGACGGCCCTGGCGTCGCTCCTCCCGCGGGTGAGGAACTTCCACGTGGCCGTCAAGGAATGGAACGACGAGATCATCTTCCTCCACAAGGTCCGCCCGGGGGGCACGGACCGCTCCTACGGCATCCAGGTCGCGCGGCTCGCCGGTCTGCCCGCGGGCGTCATCGCGCGGGCGCGCGAGATCCTCACCGAGCTCAGCCAGAACGGCCGCGCTCCCGTCTCCGCCGAGGCCCCGGGGCGTCTCGAGAACCCCCAGCTCGGACTCTTCCCCTCGGCGCCCGATCCCGTGCTGAAGGAGCTGCTCGCCCTCGAGCTCTCGACGCTCACCCCGCTCCAGGCCCTCAATCTCCTCCACGAGTGGCAGCAGCGGCTGCGCTCCCAGCCATGAGCCGCATCCGCCTCCTGCCCGAGCACCTCGTGAACAAGATCGCCGCGGGCGAGGTGGTGGAACGTCCCGCCTCGGTGGTCAAGGAACTGGTCGAGAACGCCATCGACGCCGGCAGCACCGCCATCACCGTCGAGCTGAAGGACGCCGGACGCCAGCTCATCCGCGTCAGCGACGACGGCCTCGGCATGGACGCGGGCGACATCGAGCTGGCCCTGCTGCGGCACGCCACCTCCAAGATCGCGGACGAAGCCGACCTCGCCGCCATCGCCTCCCTCGGCTTCCGGGGCGAGGCGCTGCCCGCCATCTGCGCGGTGAGCCGGTTCCAGATCACCTCGTGTCCGCGGGGAGCGACCACGGGCGCTCTCGTGCGAGGAGCGGGCGGGGAAGTCGTCGATCGGCTCGCCATCGAGGCGCAGTCCGGCACCACCGTGGAGACCCAGGACCTCTTTTTCAACACGCCGGCCCGGCTCAAGTTTCTCCGGAGCGCGCCCGCCGAGCTGGCGGCGGCGCTGCGTCTGCTGGAAGGCCTCGCCCTGGCGAGACCAGACCTGCACCTGCGCGTCATCCACAATGGGCGCGTCACCCTCATGGCTCCCGCGGCCCGCTCGCTGCGGGACCGCGTGGGGGCGCTCCGCGGATTCGAGCTGGCCCAGGCCATGCTCGAGGTGGACAGGACGCAGGGCACCGTCAGGGTCGAGGGGCTCGCCGTCCCCCCGCAGCTCGCGCGCGGAAACCGAGACGAGATGACCATCATCGTCAACGGCCGCTCGGTGCGAGACACCGCGCTCCTGCAGACCTTGATCGAAGCGTACCGGCCCATGCTCGCCCGCCACGAGTTCCCCTCCGCCGTGCTGATCATCTCCCTGCCTCTCCAGGAGCTCGACGTCAACGTCCATCCGACCAAGGCCTGGGTCCGTTTCCGATCTCCGCGGCTCATCCAGGAGGCGGTCTTCCTCGCGGTCCAGGACGCCCTGCGCTCCCGGCGCGTCGTGCAACCGCAGCAAGGGCTCACCACCCCCGACATGGACCTCGACCAGGCGCTCATGTCCTCCTCCGAGTCCACGACCTTTCCCCAGGCCGGGCTCTTCCAGGAGACTCAGGCGGCTTTCGGCTCGGGCGGCCCGGGACGATTCGGCCTCGTCGTGGGGCAGCTCCAGGACACCTTCATCGTCTCGGCCAGCGAGGAGGAGGTCTTCTTCATCGATCAGCACGTGGCCCACGAGCGCGTGCTCTTCGAGCATCTGCGCCGTGACCTCCTCGCGGGACCGCTACCCTCGCAGGCCCTCCTCTTCCCGCAATCGCTCGATCTCGGGCCGGGGCAGAGCGCGCTCCTCCAGCAATGGGCGTCCGACCTCGGCCGCCTGGGCTTCGCGCTCGAAGAGTTCGGCGGGCGGAGCGTGCTCCTGCGCGCGGTGCCCTCGCTGCTCAAGGGGGAGGAGCCGCGACGTCTGATCGAAGAGCTGCTGGGCGAGGTGGGCGCGGCCTCGACGAGCGAGAGCGCGCCGCTCATCGACCGCGCCCTCAGCTTCGTGGCCTGCCACGCGGCGATCAAGGCGCATGCCCCCCTGCAGCGCGAAGAAATGGCCCGCCTCATCGCCGATCTCTCCGGAACCGAGACACCGTACTTCTGCCCGCACGGGAGGCCCATCGTCTCCCGGCTCTCCCTCAAGGAGATCAAGCGGGAGCTCCGCCGCACATGGTGATGAGGCCGCCGCTCCTCGTGATCGTGGGGCCCACGGGCGTCGGCAAGACCGCGGTGGCGGTCCGGCTGGGCCAGCGTCTGGCCATGGAGATCGTGAGCGCGGATTCCCGTCAGGTCTATCAGGGGATGGATGTCGGCACGGGGAAGCCCACGCCCACCGAGCGGGCCGCGGTGAGACATCATCTCCTGGACCTGATCCGCCCCGACGAGCGCTATCACGCCGCGCGCTTCCGCCTCCAAGCCCTCGAGGCGATCGGGGGCATCCGCGCGCGCGAGAAGCTTCCCGCGGTCGTGGGCGGCACCGGCCTCTACGTCCGCGCCTTGCTGAAGGGGCTCGACGCGGCGCCTCCCGCCGATCCCGCGCTCAGAAGCTCGCTCGAGGCCCTGGCCCGGCAAGGCGGAAGCCTCGCCCTCCACAGAAGGCTCGCCGCGGCCGATCCGTCCGCCGCCGCGCGTCTTCATCCCAACGACCGGATCCGCATCATCCGTGCCCTCGAGAAGCATGCGGCGCGCGACCCCGCCGGGGCCCAGGACGGAGGCAGCTGGGGGCGGAGCAGGCCGCCCTGGCGCGTCCTCGCCATCGGCCTGTCACGGGAGCGCCACATCCTCAACCAATCTCTCAAGGATCGAGTTGAAGGAATGGTCGCCCGTGGGATGATGGGTGAGGTGCGCCGGCTCCTCGCCGCGGGTTATGATGACGGGTCACCGGGCATGAACGGGATCGGTTACCGGCAATTCGTCGCGGTGGCGGAGGGACGGCTGGACGAGGCCGAGGCGACGCGGCTCATGGTCCGAGACACCCAGCGCTATGCCAAGCGCCAGATGACGTGGTTCCAGCGGGACGCCGAGATCCACTGGCTGGACGTGGACCGGGCGGGCGGCATCGAGGGGACGGCCGAGGCCATCGGCAAGCTCATCACACGGGAGGGATGGATCGAGTGAACGAATGGAAGTGACGCGACGAGGAGTGAGGCAAAGGGAGAGAGCGCTGCTCGCGGCGCTGAGACTGCCCAAGCAGCGGCGCTTCGAGGTCGAGGAGTCGCTCGACGAGCTCGGCCGCCTCGCCGAGTCGGCAGGGGCGGATGTGGTGGGCCGCGTCACCCAGGAGCGCAGGGCGCCAACGCCCAAGCTCTATTTCGGGAAGGGCAAGGTCGACGAGCTCAAGGCCTCGTCAGAGCGACAGGCCGCCAACCTCGTGATCTCCGACGATTCGCTCTCCCCCATCCAGGAGCGAAACCTCGGGGGCTCGCTCGGCCTCAAGGTCATCGATCGCACCGCCCTCATCCTGGACATCTTCGCCCAGCGGGCGCGGACCATGGAGGGCAAGCTCCAGGTCGAGCTGGCCCAGCTCTCCTATCTGCTCCCGCGCCTCGTGGGCCAGTGGAAGCACCTGGAGCGCCTGGGCGGCGGCATCGGCACGCGGGGCCCGGGCGAGACCCAGCTCGAATCCGATCGCCGCATGATCCGCCACCGGATCCAGAAGATCCGCGGCGATCTCAACCGCGTCCGCACCCATCGGCGACTCTTGCGCGAACGGCGCAAGGCCTCCGGGCTGCCCGTGGCCGCCCTCGTCGGCTATACCAACGCGGGCAAGACCACCCTGCTCAACCAGCTCACGGGCGCGGGCCACGTGGCCGCCGACCAGCTCTTCGTGACCCTGGATCCGACGGCGCGGCTCGTCTCGCGCGCGGGCCATGCGCCCTTCATCCTCACCGACACCGTCGGCTTCATCCGCAAGCTGCCGCATCAGCTGGTCGCCGCCTTCAAGGCCACCCTCGAGGAGCTCGAAGAGGCCGACATCCTCGTGCACGTGGTGGACGCGAGCCATCCGGGGCTGGAAGAGCAGATGGCGGCCGTCGACTCGCTGCTCACCCAGCTCGAGCTGACGGGCCGGCCCAGCATCGTCGCCCTCAACAAGGTCGACCGGCTCGACGCCGACGTGGCCCTCGAGGCCCTCGTGGACCGATTCGACGGGGTCGCGATCTCGGCCCGCACGGGAGAGGGCGTCGACCGGCTCCTCGACCGCGTCGCCCAGACCCTGGGGCCGCGGGTGGAGCGCGTGACCCTTCGCATCCCGTACCAGGACGGCACCGCGCTCGCCCACTGCTATGGGCGCGGCCGGGTCCTGGCGCGCAGCGACGACGCCGACGGCATTCGCCTCGAGGTCGAGCTGGCCCCGCGCCTCCTTGGACCCGTGGAAGCCTATCGCCAGCCCGCCTGACCCGCTCCAGGTTTCCGGGGCCTCCGGGCCGCGGGTGAGTGATAGAATCGAGCCTCGTCCGCAGCGGATGATCGTATGGGACTTGCCAACTGGCTGACAACCCTTCGCATCCTGCTCATCCCGGTCTTCGTGACGCTGCTGGTGTACCGGCGACCGGGCTGGGCCTTCCTCGTCTTCTGCGCGGCGAGCCTCACCGACATGCTGGACGGCTATATCGCGCGGCGACGGGGCACGCAGACTCGGCTCGGCGCTTTCCTCGACCCCGTGGCGGACAAGCTCCTCATGACTTCGGCCTTCGTGACCCTGACCTATCTCAAGGTCATCCCTTTCTGGATCGCCGCCGTCGTGGTCAGCCGCGATCTGATCTTGAGCGTGGGCGTGATCGTCATCCACGTGGCGGGGGGGACCGTGCATCCGTCGCCGAGCTGGCTCGGCAAGGCCTCCACGCTCTGCCAGGTCGCCACCGTGGTCTCGGCCATGCTCGCCTACTACTTCAAGATTCTGCCCAGCCTCCCGCGGGGCGCGGCCTGGGTCATGGCCTTCTTCACTATCGGCTCGGGGCTGCAGTACCTCGTCCAGGGCCTCAAGCAGCTCAACCCGCCCGCCGACCCGCTCCAGGACGAGCTGCCCGCCGAGCATGACCAGCTGCGCTCCTAGCCAGGCCGAGGGCGTCCTCGTCGCCTCCGTGCGCCCCCGAAGCGCGGCGGCGCGCGCGGGTCTGCGCGCGGGTGATCGCATCGTCGCCATCAACGGCGCGCCGCTTCGCGACGCCATCGACTTCCATTTTCACGCGGGCGAGGCCCGGCTGCGTCTCCAGGTCGAGCGTGACGGCCGCACGCGCCATCCGCGGATCGAGCGGGCGCGCGGACACCTGGGACTGGAGCTGGAGGCGCCGCGCCCCGGCGAGATCGCCACGTGCGCGAACAAGTGCGTCTTCTGCTTCATCCATCAGCTTCCCAAGGGCATGCGCAAGAGCCTCTACGTCAAGGACGACGATTTCCGCCTCTCCTTCCTGCACGGCAACTACATCACGCTGACGGATCTCGAGGAGGCCGAGCTGCGGCGCATCGAGGAGCAGCGCCTGTCGCCGCTCTACGTCTCCGTCCACGCCACGGATCCCGACCTCCGCCACCGCCTCCTGGGCCAGCCCGCCGTCCGCGGCGAGCTCATGCCGCGCATGGAGCGTCTCGCCAAGGTCGGCATCGTGATGCACGCCCAGATCGTGCTCGTGCCCGAATGGAATGACGGCGCGCACCTCGAGCGGTCGGTCCGCGACCTCGCGCGCCTGCACCCTCGGGTGGCGACCACGGCCGTGGTGCCGGTCGGGCTCACCCGCCACCGCGAGCGCCTGCCGCGGCTGCGCACGTTGACCAACGAGGAGGCGGAGGCGCTCGCCGAGACCGTCGAGGGGTGGCAGGAAGATTTCCTGGGTAGGCTGGGCAGCCGCTTCGTCTGGGCCTCGGACGAGGTGTATCTCCAGGCCGGGCGGCCGCTGCCCCCGGCCGCGGCCTACGAGGGCTTCCCCATCCTCGAGGATGGCGTGGGGCTCGTGCGGCGCTTCACCGACACGTTCGCCCGCGCGGCGGGGCGGCTTCCGCGCCGGCAGGATCGCCCCCGCCGCGTCACCGTCGTCACCGGCGAGATGTTCGCGCCGCTCCTTCGCGGACTGCTCGCCGATCTTGCCGTCCCGGGTCTCGAGGTCGAGCTCGTTCCCATCGCGAACGAGTGGTTCGGTCGCGGCATCGGCGTCGCGGGGCTCCTGACCGGACGAGACATCCGCGAGCAGCTCGCGGGCCGCGCGCTGGGCGAGAAGGTCCTCGTTCCCGCGGTGGCGGTCAGGGAGGGCGACGGCGTCTTTCTCGACGACGTCGCGCCCCCCGAAGTCGCCGCCGCCCTCGGCGTCCCCGTGCAGGTCGTGGAGTCGACCGGCTCCGCCCTCATCGCGGCCCTCGCCGCCCGCTGACCGGGGCGCGACCGTGATCCGTCCCATCCTCGCGATCGTGGGCCGCCCCAACGTGGGCAAGTCCACCCTCTTCAACCGTCTCGTGGGGCGCCGTCGCTCCCTCGTTCACGACGTGCCGGGGGTGACGAGAGACCGTCTCTACGGCACCGTCACCCACGAGCGCTGGCAGGCGACGGTGGTCGACACGGGCGGGTTCGATCCAACCACGGAGTCCGATCTGGTGGCCGCGGTCCGCGCCCAGGTCATGCTCGCCATCGAGGAGGCCGACCTCGTCATCTTCGTGGTGGACGGGCGCGCCGGGCTGACGGGGCTCGACGAGGAGATCGCGGGCATCTTGCGAAAGAGCGAGCGCCCCATCGTGGTCGCCGTGAACAAGATCGACGGGGGAGGACAGGAGGACGCGCTCACCGACTTCTATCGTCTCGGCTTCGAGACGCTCCAGACCGTTTCGGGCGAGCATGGCCGCGGGGTCGCCGAGCTGCTCGAGACCGCGCGCGCGCTCGCGCCCCCGCCCGTGATCGAGACGCACGCGGAGGGCGTCCGGGTGGCCATCATCGGCCGGCCCAACGTCGGCAAGTCCTCGCTCGTCAACGCGGTCCTGGGCGAGCCGCGCGTCCTCGTCCACGTGCTGCCTGGCACCACACGCGACAGCGTGGACACGCCCGTGACCTTCCGCGACCGTCCCTACCTCCTCATCGACACCGCGGGCATCCGCCGCAAGGGGCGCGTGACGGAGACGCTCGAGAAGCTCTCCGTGGTCATGGCCCTCAAGAGCCTCGAGCGCGCTGACGTGGCCGTGCTCGTGATGGACGCCTCCGAGGGCGTCACCGCGCAAGACGCCCACATCGCGGGCTACGCCCACGAGGCGGGACGCGCCATCGTCCTCGCCGTCAACAAGTGGGATCTCGTGCCGCCGGATCTCGTCAGCAAAGCCGACGTGACGGCGCAGATCCACGAGCGGCTGCCCTTCCTGGACTACGCTCCGATCTGCTTCATCTCTGCCGTCAAGGGCTGGGGCCTCCGCGATCTCTTCGACACCGTCGACACCGTGGCGGGCGAGGCGCGCAAGCGACTCCAGCCGGGAGAGCTGATCTCGATCTTCCGTCAAGCCGTCGAGCGCCGGCCGATCTCCTCTCGCGGCGCGCCGCTGCGCATTCATACCGTGCAGCAGGTCGCGGTCTCGCCGCCCACCTTCGCGGTCAAGGTGAACTGGGCGGGCAAGCTCCACTTCTCCTACGAGCGCTATCTCGTCAACTCGCTCCGTCACGCAGCGGGATTTGCCGGCTCGCCCATTCGCCTGCTCTTGCGTCACGCGCCTCGCCGGAAGGCTCTCGGGGGTGGGCGGCGACCAAGCCACCGTAAGGGCTAAGTAGGCAGAACCCCTAGCAAAAATCGCTAGGCCCCTCAGGGGACTGTGCTAACATCCACTCGGCGACACTGACCACGACCCAGCGAGGGCTCATGGCGACCAATCCTGAGCAGGACGAATACCTGGACGAGGACGAGCGGGACGACATCGCCCAACGGAGCATCTTCTCGGCCGGCTGGTTCCGAGCGCTGCTCGTCCTGACCGTCCTGGCCATCGTCGTCGTCGTGTCGCTCCCGTACCTCCTGAACTGGCTCGAGCCCACGCCGACGACGGCGCCCAAGCCGCAGACCAAGGCGAGCGAGCCCGCGCCGGCCGCGCCGCCCGCGCCAACAGCTCCCGCCCCGACCACGGGGACCGCGCCGCCCGCGACCGCGCAGACGGACGCGCCCAAGCCCGCGCCGGCCGCGCCGACGCCGGCTGACCGTCCGCTCGGCACCGCGCCGCTACCCGCTGCTCCCGCTCAAGCGCCACCGGCCGCGACGGCCAAGGCCGCGCCCGCCAAGCCGGAGGCGGTCAAGCCTCCCGTCGCCGCGGCGGCGCCCAAGCGCGTGCCCGCCCCCGCAGCCGGCGCCGGCGGAAGCTACTGGATTCAAATGGGCGCCTTCGTCCAGGAAAGGAACGCCGAGTCCCTGGCCAAGACGCTGCGCGCCGAGCAATTCCCCGTCGAGATCGCGCGCCTGAGCCGCGGAGGCGGCGGCGCGAGCGCGCCCGCGCCCGCCAAGGCCGCCGAGCCGGGAGGCCAGAACCAGCTCGTCATCACGGGCTCGACTCCGGATGCCGTCAATGCCGCGCTCAAGGGCAAGGGCACCGCGCAGGTCGTCAAGGGCGGCATCGTCGTCAATCCCTCCTATGACCTCGAGACGGCCATGTCGCTCTCCTCGGCGCTCAAGAAGGAAGGCTTCAAGGTCGTCATCCGCCGCGCCAAGAGCGGCGCCGCGCCCGCGCCGGCTGCCCCCGCCACGGGGGGCGGCACGACCTATCATGTCGTGCGCGTGGGCGGCTTCGCCGACCGGGCCAAGGCCCTGCAGGCGCGCGCCGATCTGGAAGCCAAGGGTCATGCCGGCTTCCTCACCCAGGGCGCGCCGCGCTGATGGCAACCGAGCAGGTGGGCAGTCCGTTCGCGAGTCGATCCCGATCGAGGGGAGGTGACGGCACTGACGAAGAATGACCTCATCAATGCGGTAGCGGCTCATGGACTGTCCAAGCGGCAGTCCGCCTCGGTGGTGGAGTCGCTATTCGACATCATCTTCCGCTGCTTCGAGAAGGGCGAGGACGTGAAGATCGTCGGGTTCGGCCACTTTCGCATCCGGCGCAAGGCCTCCCGCCGCGGCCGCAACCCGCAGACCGGCGACAGCATCGAGATCACCGCCCGGAAGGTGCTGACCTTCAAGCCGAGCAAGGGCCTGAAGATCCGCATCAACCACCACGCGCAATCGTGACCGGAGGACGGCGGTCGTGAGCGCCGAAGTGCCGGGGCGGGACCTCGACGCGCAGGAACGGCCCGCGATCCCGGACAAGCTCTACTACCGGATCGGCGAGGTCGAGGGCATCACGGCCATTCCGGCCTATGTCCTCCGCTACTGGGAGTCGGAGTTCAAGCTCCTGCGCCCCAAGAAGAATCCCGCGGGCCAGCGCCTCTATCGCAGGCGTGATCTCGACCTCGTCCTGCGCATCAAGGGACTCCTCTACGAGGAGCGGCTGACCCTCGAAGGCGCCAAGAAGCGGCTCCACGCCGAGAGCCGGGGCGCCGGGCAGCTCGACCTGGGCGTGCGCGGCCAGGCGCTCGAAGCGGCGCTCCGACGCACGCGCGATCAATTGCGCGCGCTTCGCGATCGGCTCGCGCCTCCCAAGAGCTGACGGCAGTGGGCCAATTTGCTTCGCCATACTTCGTTCTCGGTCGCCCGCAACGCTCGACGTACACCCACCTACGCCTCGCGTTGCTGGCTCCCTCGGGCGTGGCCGTTCGAGCCGAGGGCGCAGTCCGAGGCGAGGGCTGAGTTGATCTGGCTCGCAACTTGACC
>WNFF01004294.1_pt1 | contig 13016 bp, 12 predicted proteins | sample 5400441 | NCBI WGS metagenome assembly WNFF01 (sample SAMN13153345, study PRJNA577476) | soil metagenome | isolation source: 120 cm saprolite under Douglas fir tree site 2 hole 3 replicate 1 | place: USA:California | collected 2015-04-18
TCGCCTACATTGGTCGGCGTCACGTTGTTGACTGTGAAAGTGACCGGAATCAATTTCGCCGCGAGTACTGTGAACTGGATGCTGTTCCCTGCCGTTCCAGAGGATTTCTTGAGCTGCACGTTGTAAACGGCATTCCCCACTGCCGGAACTGTAAACGTCACGCTGGTGTCCGACCACGAATTAATCGTCGCAGCTGTAGTGCTAAACAGTACGCTGCCCGTCGCAGTGCCGAAGCCCTTCCCCGCGAGAGTGACCTTAACGCCAGGCTGCCCAACGGTGGGCCCGATCGAGCCTACCTCTGGTGCCGTGGCCGTGGACGTACTCTGCCAGACCGCCACCGTGTGTGGCGTCAAATTGAATGCGTTGACTGGATTACTTCCACCGCCGGAGGTCACGGTGATGCTTATGCCTCCCATCAACGCGCCGAGATAATCCGAGTAAGTCCCCGCAGGCAGTGCTGTGAAGAGCCCACCGATGCTGTATGAAGTGGTATCGCTCTTGTTAATCGCGGTCAACACCACATCGTTGAAAAACTTTCGCTCGTAAATGTACACATCGCTATTGATCCAGCGCTGTTGGGTGGTGCCGTACGCCAAAGCGGGATTGCTCTGTCTCAAACCAGCCAGCTTGGCCACCAGTTGGTAACCGGTGGTCGTTGTGTCGAACGAAGACATCCACGGACGATTGAAGGGATCACCGCCTCCGCTAGTGTCGTTATGCAAAAACTGTTCGTCGCCGTAGTAGATGATTGGGATACCTCGGCTGGTCAGGATGAATGCCGTTGCTTCATTCAACCGGTTGGTATTGTTGTTGATGCTGAGAAGCCGGGGCTGATCGTGATTATCCACAAAAGTTACTAGATCGTTCTGCCAGGTGAAATTGCTATTTTCAGATGTCAAAGTATTGTCAATTTCGGTAAACGAATTGTTGCTCGCGAAAACATCCTTCACTGCTGTGTACAGTGGATAATCCAGAATCGACATGCCGCTCTTATTGGCGAACTTATATGAGTCGTGATAAAGAGTGTCGCCGGTGCCGCCTTCCAGCCACTCGCCGAACACAAAGCTGGGGCCGTTGTTAAATATCGAGTTAACCTCGCTGTACTCCCAACCCCACGTCACATGTTTTACAGCGTCCATACGGAAGCCGTCGACGCCATGCTGCTGCAGTTGTTGCAACGCGGCTTTCAAGTAGGCATCAACAGTCGCATTCTCCTGGTTCAGATCAGCCAGGCTGAAAATGCTGTAGTACTGCAATTGGTAGCGATCATTGAAATCACTCACATCAGGGTTATGGTGGAAGACACCATTGGGATCATTGTTGTAAGCCGCGACAAAAGTGCCGTTATCGTACAGTGAGCCGAACTCGCCCGCGTTTTCCGGATTACTGTGGTTGGCCGCGAAGTCAACGATTACCTTGATGCCGTTCTGGTGCGCCGCTGTGACGAGACTATCAAACTCTGTCCAGGCATTCCCGCTATCCCCGTAGTGCTCTTCAATGCGTTTGAAATCCCGCGCACTGTAGCCGTGATAGGGAGCGGTTGGACTGCCCAGGTTATCTGGGATATTAAGGTTGAGATTGTCCACCGGCGGCGAAATCCAGATTGCGGTTACACCCATACCCTTTAAGTAAGCGAGTTTCTGCTGAATGCCTGTAAGATCGCCGCCCCAGTAAAGATGCCAGTTCGTCTTGGTCGAATCGAATAGTCCGGCGCTCTGTGGAGGATTGTCATTGGCAGTAGACCCATTAAAAAACCTGTCGGTAATGATCTGGTAGATAATTTGTTTCTTAAAGTCTTGGGCTGAAGCGATGGAAACGCTGATCAGAACAGCAGACAACATAACAAAACGGCGGTTGGGGATCATGGGCTTTCTCCTTCACGGTGAGAGGACTGCTAGTAAGGTCATTTTTAGCACAGCTCCCGAATGAGGACTATTCCCTTCCTCTGCGCATCACATAAGTCGATGCTCGCCAAGTTCCTAAAACCCCGTTTTAGCGAGGAAAACCATCCGGTGGCCATTGGTGGCTTCCGGTAACAGGTTCGTGGCAGCCGAGAGGAAGACGAGATAGTGACCATCGGCGGTGATCGCTGGGAAGCCGCTGAAGGCGTTGGCCTGGGTCTGCGGATTCGGGTTGTTGGCAACTGACACTCTCACTGTGCTGGGAAGACAGCCGGGCGACGCTGCGAAACAGGTGTCGCGAACAAAAATGTCTTCAAAGCCGCAGGCGGGAAAGGTATCTCCTGGCACCAGGTTTGTAGCGATTGAATCAAACGCGACAAATCGGCCATTGGCGCTTATGGACTGTCCCTGACTGGGGCTGGCACAGTTTCCCAGGGAGCCATCGTTGGCTAGCGAGATCAGAGTTGTAGCTGGAGTGCAACCGGCAGGCGCCCCGGCGCAGGTATCGCGAGCATAGACATTTCCTGAGACGACGTTGGAAGAAACCAAGTTGGTGGCGTTCGAGGCAAAGGCGGTCAAGCGACCATCGGCGGTAATCGAGGGAGTGGTGGGGAAGATCGAGTTATTCGACTGGGTTCCGTCGGTGGCTACGTCCACGCGCGTGGTGCTAGGTATACACGGGGAGGCGGCCTCTGCGCAGGTGTCGCGCACAAACACGTCGGGCTGCGCGTTGGTGTCGTTAGCTACCAGATTGGAGGCGAAAGACTGAAAGACGACGAAGCGCCCCGTGGCGCTGGCTGCCGAGGTGTGGCTGTCGGTATTCCCCTGTGCTCCGGTGGATGATACCGAGACTAGCGAAGTGTGAGGAGTACAAGCGCCCGATGCGCCGAAACAAGTGTCGCGAACAAACACGTCCTCAGCCCCATTGCTGTCTCCAGGCACGACATTTGTCGAACTGGAATCGAAGGCCACAAATCTTCCGTCGGCGCTTATTGAAGGTGAGCCGCCGTTGGCTGTCGTGCCGTCCATTGCCACTGAAATCAGGATGGTGCCGGGAGAGCATCCTGCGGCGGCTCCACTGCAAGTGTCACGCAGAAACACACAGGCTGTGCCCCCGCACACTGTGGTTCCCGGCAGTATGTTGGTTGCGCTGGAATCAAATACTACAAAGCGTCCAGCCGCGCTGATCGCAGAATTGCGGCTATGACCATTGGTCGGCAAACCGGTAGAGGTGACAGAAATCCGGGCTGTGCCCGGAGTACATCCTGGCGGCGCGGATCCCAGGCAGGTGTCGCGCAGATAGATGTCCTGGAAACCACTGGCCGGACCAGAAACCAGATTCGTAGCGGCTGATTGGAAAGCCACAAACCTGCCATCCGCACTTATTGCAGGCGCAACAAGACTGTCCCCATCTGCCGCTGAGCCATCAGGCGCTACCGTGATCAGTTGAATTACTCCCGCAGTCGCAGCCGCGGGCGATGCGATGCCGAATGGGACGGCGTTGGAGGTCGCGCCCGGGGACGAATCATTCACCGTGATGGTGACCGTACCCGGCGCAGCGATCAGCGCGCTGGAAATGGAAGCCGTGAGAATAGCACTGGTGCCAAATGTCGTGGGAACCGCATTACCGTTCCACAGGACTACCGATGAACTGGTGAATCCGCTGCCGTTTACAAACAAGCTGAAATTAGTTCCGCCCGCGACGACGAACGAGGGAACCAGGGTGCTTACGGTAATGGCGGGCGGCGGCGGCGGCGCCGGGTTTTTCTGTGTGCCGCCGCAACCTGACACCACCAACATGAGAGCGGCAATCACGAGAGTGATGGCGACACCTCTGACCCGGCGCCTCACAACTTCCGGTAATGGCGCCTCGGGCCCAACCAACATCTCAGTCCGTTCCTCCTGTCAATTGCGTTCCCGACGCGGTGGCCGTGAAAGCAGGAGTAGAAAAGTGCGTGGTATCGAATGTATACGAGGTGGAAAGCAAATAGTTAGTCGCTGCGCCTTTGACCTTGGAGGTTATCGTGATGATGTTGGTTGAGACCGTCGCGGAAACGGGCGAGGTTGCAGCATTCATCAGCGTGGTCAAAGCCGAAGCGACGGAAGAGGCCGTCGTGGTGCTGCCGGCATAATTGGTCTTGAAAAGGACACCGCCAACTGTGACAGAAACCGAGCCACTCTCCCAAACCTGGGTGCAACAGCTTTTCAAACGGCAGCCGGGGGGACAGTCAAATGCCGTACGTTCGCTGCCCGTGATCGTCGCGGTTCCGGTGCCTGGAGTTCCCACCGGACTTCCCAAAACCACAGTAAGTAGCTGACCCATCACGGTGATGGTCCCGATCAAACTGGTGTTGCCGGAATTGGCGGCGGCTGTAAAGGTAAAGGAGCCCGAGCCTGTGCCGCTGCCACCGCTTGTAATGGTAATCCAACTCGCGTTGGATGATGCCGACCACACGCAACCACCCTGCGTAAATACCGATACAGTTCCTGTACCGCCACCCGGCTGAATTGCGATCAGATCGGTTGACAGCGAATACGTACAGGTGGCTGACTGCGTCACGGTGAAGGTGCTGGTTGAATTGTTGTTTCCGACCTGGATGCTTCCGGTACGTGGTATGGCCGTCTGATTCGCTGCAACGGAGAACGCGACCGAACCGGCACCATTCCCGCTGCCACCCGATACAATGCCCAGCCAACCTGCCTGGCTGACCGCCGACCACTGGCAACCCGCGCCCGCAGCTACGCTGAAGCTGCTCGAGGCGCTAGCCGGGCCGGAGGCGTAGCTCGACGGTGACAAGCCAAAGGCACAGCTCGCGAACGTGGGTACGTGGAAGGTTTGGCTCAAGGCAGCATCTAGCGAAGCGCGGACGTGATCACTTCTGGTCGCTCCGGTATGCGAATCGGCGCTATTGATCGAGTACTGAGCCGCGCTGCTGGATGGGTAATTCTGACTGGAGCTCTGTACAATCGCATCCGAGCCATCCGGGGGAATTGAGACCAGCGTATTCCAGAAGGAATCCGCCACGTCCATGTAGTAGAGGATCAGCGCAAAGTAATAACCGACGTCGCAAGCATCCTGGTCACCTAAAAAGCAATCGAACTCCGCAATGTAGAAGAGCACCTGCACGACATCGTAAAAAATCTCGGTGTCGAGCGCGATACTTCGCTCCCCGCAGTTGTCCTCAGGGTTACACCCGAAGACGAAGTTAGCCGCAATTCGCGTTTCGTTCCAGCGCTGGGGAGTATTACTTACGATGCCGGCGCGGAGAAAGTTTTCCACTTGACTGTTCAACTGGGCGAGAAAAGGACTGCCGGGAATCAGGTCGAACATCGCCGGAACCGCCTGATCGACCCCCCACACTGATAAGCCAGGCGCCGCCACGAAGATCAGGGCCGCCACAAAGCAACCGGGGTTATCAAAGGGAGTGGCACAGCCAATGGCGTCCCACAGGAGCGAAGCAACATACTGAACGCCATTATAAATACCGGTCGCTGCATTCAGGGCCAACAGCGCCCCCTGATGCGGCGTATCCACTGTGCCGACACCGAATACAAGGTTGGGCGGATTACTCTGGAAGTACTGCCCAGCGTAGCGGGAGATCAATCCTCCCTGGCTGTGTCCAAGAAGCAGATAATTGGTTCCGCCCACTGACTTGATTTCGTTAATAAGCGCCGTACCCTGGCTCGAAAGCGCATCTTTCGACGAAAGAGTGGGCACCACTTCGGTGCCAAAGCGGAAATCCTGGTTCAGCCAGTTCACCATGCGCGTCCAAGTGCAAGAATTCGACAATATGCCGTGCTGGAACAGGACGTTTTGCGTGCCTCCCAGTTGGCCCACTGTAGTTATGCAACTGGCACTGGAAGCCGCCGTCAAACCGCTGGGGGCAGTGATGGTATGGGCCGGCGCCGGCTGCGAAGTATAACCTTTGGCTGCCCTGGCTGAATCGTTGGTCGCATTGTCGAACCACACCATGTTCGCGAATTGAAGGGTTCGGTTCACTGTGCCAGAAGAGACGGTCGGTGAAAAAACAACCTGGGTCGCCACCCACATCGAGCCGGACGGTACGTACGTCCAATTATTGCTGCCACCTTGCTGCACTGGGACACTCACGAAGTCCGCCGTCGGGCTTGTGGACGTGGTCAGCTTGGCATTCAGGCCCGTTGCGTAGTTTTGAATGTTGGAAACCACCAAACTGCTGAGGACGGAACGGCCTGGATTACTTCCTAACAGGCTCGTAAAAGGCTGGAGTGCTGACAGGCTGGCACTGGGAGAGATGAACGACATAGGCAAACCTTTGCTGTCGAATACCGTAACCTGTCCTCCCGCAAAGCGGATACAACTGATAGCACTAGCCGCGGCTCCCGTCGGCCACAAGTTCATGACCAGCCCACCGCTGGTATCGTAACCGGCTTCGAGATGAAACGTCCGGGCAGGTGGTGCGAAAGAAAAAGCGCTGGACGTGGTTTTGGTAGTCGGGTTGTAGAGCGCAGTGGGCAGGTTGACAGTCCCGCCCGTGGTCAACGTCACGTCCATGGCCACGTAGGTGTCGGCGCTGTTGATGCCGGAGTTCGCCGCCAGGCCCGCCTGGCCAACCGCTGCTGCTGACAATAGACAAACTGACGACGTCCGCAGCCAAAATGAGATCCATCGCGACCTGTCCGCCGCTCCCGTGAGCGCACCGGTTGACAACTTCTTCGTGCGCAAAGCTTGTGTCGCGGACGGAAACAACACTGACAGAAAAGCCATACGAGGCCCGCTGCGAAGTCCGCAGAACCGGCGTGTTAGGGTTGAGAGTTGGATGACCAGGCTCGAAGAGATTAGCTGAGCACATAGGCCGGCGAGTGCGCGCTGAGGCATACTTCCTCCTGTAGCCGCGCCCGCCGCTAGCTCGGGTGCGGAGAATCCACGAGCCGTCCGGAGCACTGCAATCCGGGTAGAACTTTTTTGAGGAACTGGCCGAGGCCCAGGGCCGAGATCTGAAGGGAAGCTACGGCGAGAATTAGCGCACTCCCTTGCGGGATTTTCTCAACGTACTTTCTGGAACCGGACCGTAAAGTAAGTTCTTCTCAATGTCAACTGAATTATTTTCGATGTTACAAAATCCGAACAAGACCGTTGTAAGCCGCGACAGAATCATGCCTGTAAAGCAGTAGAGACGGGTCTCGAACACTCACGGCGACATGCCGCACTTATCTGCAAATCGCGGTCTCAATAACTGCGAATCGAAAATTCCCGGCTCTTTGTCACACTGATTCTTTCCTGTCATAGGCAGCCTTCGGCGCTCGCAGCGGGATGAGCGCGCGCAGCCGTTCCTCGCGCAGGTAAAGCCCTCCCCAGAGCATCACGCCGAGATAGGTCGGGAACAAGACATGGCTGAACAGTGGATCGCCGACGCGCAGGTGGGTAGCGACCGCGCCGCCCAGGTAGCCGGTCAGCAGGATCGCGCCAAGAACAGAGGTACGCGGAATCACATAAAGCGCAACGCAAGTGAGCAAGACGATCCCGAGACAGAGAATAACGCTCTCCCGATATCCGAGTCGGACGGTTGCCTCCACGACAAACGCCGGTTTGATTAATTTCATGACGCCATCGGCCAGCAGGAACAGAACAGGTATGGCGCTAAGAATGCGTCCGGCCCATAGCCGTTTCTTCGAGAGGGGAGCGGCTTGAATAGCTGTTTGCATGGATTGTCCTCCAGATCTTTCCATCAAAAATCAGCAGATGTTTGAAATCGTTTCGCTAATGCAGGAAAAGTTGCAGCCGTGCTTGTCCTATCCGCCAGCAATCGCCCCAATGACGATAAACGGTTCCTTCCCTGACGCGACGGCGTCGGGCAGCGGGGCATCTGGCTCCTCGTGGGAGAGGTCTTCTTCGCAGGCGAAGAAGCGCAGGAAGGGACGGCGTTGTAGGGTATCGTGGTCGCGGATGGCGCCGCGCAGCATGGGGTAGCGGGCTTCGAGGGCGTCCAGCACCGAGCGCTGCGTGACCGGGCCCTCGACTTCGAGCGTCACCTCGCTGCCGACATGCGCCAGGGTTCGGAGATGGAAGGGGAGGATGACGCGAATCATGTTGGAACTCGACAAAATGGAATACCTCGTGCGAAAGCGATGCCCTTACAAGACAGCCTCACTGCTGCCGCGCAAGGTTCTCCATTTGATTTTTTGAAATAGTAGCGAGCAAATCTTGTGCCTCTGCTTGTGCCGTTGCGACAGCTGCTTTGTCGAGCTGGCTCGCAACTGATTCGATAACCGATTTTATTTGCTTCCAGTCTTCAGCAGGAACGTCGATTTCTTGGGCTTGTAGCACTAGAAGCCATTCATAAGCGCCGACCATGTTTTTGTCGACGCCGTCCCCCTCTCTCAACCGACGTGATACTTCAAATTGACTGCCCATGTCTCCATGCTTCGCCGCCTCTACAAACCAGCGATAGGCTTCCTGCGAATTTGCGTCAAGCCCCTGCCCGGTGGCGTACATCCACCCCACGTTATTCAGGGCATCTGCGTCACCATTCCGGGCTGCTTTTTTGTACCATTCCAATGCAAGCGGCAAATTGATCGGCGTGCCTCGACCGACACGATAACTATGACCCAATTTATATTGAGCATCCACATGGTCCTGTTTTGCTGCCTTTTCATACCAATAATTTGCTGTAGAGAAGCTCTGCTCCTCTCCCTCTCCGCTTTCATAACAATAGCCAAGCCGGTACTGCGAAGCTGCATAGCCTTGAATTGCGGCGCGCCGGAATAGTTCACAGCCTTGCTTTTCGTTGTCAGACTTTCCTGTAAGCAATAGTCGCAGCCCCTCCGTATCCCACGCGACAACTCGTTCGGGTACATTGGTATTACGTTTCTTGAAGTGTTCGCCAACGGGTTTGCCGCTCACTGCAGCCCATATATCCGCGTCACGTCGCAATAGAGCGAGCGCAGGCACGTCATCACCTGCAAACGAAAGATCACGGATACCTAGCGCTCTGACCTGTGCTTGCGACGTATCAATGGCTTTTACGACGAAGACATTGCTACTCGCTAAATCATATTTTGATCCTTGGATTTCCACGATTCCAGTGCTGGCCGAATACGCAATACGAATCTTTGTAGCCCCGACAGACATTGCAATCGTAGCGGGATCTCCAGCCACCTCCCATTTGAAGTCGGTAGTCTTGCGATTCCAGCCAGCATTACCGTTCATGTAAACGATCATCGTTACGAGCTTTTGATTGTTGTCTGCATGGTGAGCAAACCAAGCGGAAGCACATTCAAATGTCACCGGGAAGGAGCCGGCTCCTATCGGGCGTGGGAATTTTGCGGGAGTTTGGGCAAAAGCGGCACAAACGAATATCCATGTAACCACAACTGTCGGCCGGATAACACGATTCATCATCCGCAATAGTGTATTCATCACCCCAGCGTCTGCACCTCCACACTCAGCACTGCCGGCAGATCCCGCACAATCGGATTCCCGCTATCTCCCGCATCGGCGGAGGCGTACACCTGGCCGCCAGTCGTCCCGAAATAAATTCCGCACTTATCTAAAGAGTCTACGGCCATGGCGTCGCGCAGCACGTTTACGTAGCAGTCTTTCTTCCAGCAACCGCGGGAGACCTTTGGCGAGCGTCTACAACCGGCCTTTCCAATATTCAGGGTTCCGGTGTCCGTGGGCAATCGCTAGTATCTGGATCGCGTTTTGTTTCTCCCGATACACAATCGCAAACGGGAAGCGACTCAGAACGAAACTCCGCGTGCCGTGTTCACCAGACGGCCACCGTGCGGGTGATTCGATTATCAAGCCCACGGCTCGGTCTACCTCGTCCGCAAATTTGGCAGCTGCAGTCTCGCTCCGCTCCAGGTACCAGTCAACCGCCGACTTCAGGTCGAAAAGCGCGGAGGGATGGATCTCCAGCGGCTTAGCGGCCATTGAGAATGGCCGAGATTTGCCGCCGAGCTTCAGCCCAGGGAATCGGCTTTACTTTGCCGGAATACAGTTCCTCGATCCGGCGCGCGATCTCTTGCCTCCAGGCCTCCTCGGCGGAGGCGTCCACGGTATCATCCAGACTCTCCAGGAGTGAGCCTGCCAGAGCTGCTCGCGCCTCGGCAGGGAGTGCCAACGCCTTCTTCAACAGATCGGAAACTTCTTCGGTCATGCGCTTATTTTACTCCCGCGGGTGAAGACCCATCCCCTCTCTGCGACCGTTTGGACTTACCCCAGCGTCTGCACCTCCACCGACAGCACCGCCGGCAGATCGCGCACAATCGGATTCCAGTTGTCCCCCGCGTCGGCGGAGGCGTACACCTGGCCGCCGGTCGTCCGGAAATAAATTCCGCATCTAACGAGTCCACGGCCATAACGTAGCGCAAGATGTTTACATAACAATCTTTTGCGGCAGGCGCAAACTTAATTCAACCGTCATTGAAATGGATTCCGGATCGTTAGTTGCCGATTGATTATCTGTCCGTCCTGCAAATCTTCGGAGTAAAGCGTTTTACAACCAGTCTCCAGAGCGGCTGAAGCTACCAGCGCGTCGTAGATGCTATATCCGTACTTTTCTGCAATGGCCAGAGCTCCTCTGTGCGTATCGAGCGAGATTGGAACTGGGTCCGGGCACAGAATGCAAATAAGGTCCACAAACTCTTTTACTTCTTTCCAGGACATACCTAGCTTGCGGCGTGCCACCGAGACAAACTCGTTCAATGATTGAACACTTACAACCGCGCCGCTTGCGAGCAGAGCCTCGGCCTTTGAGGCGCGAGGGTCGTTCTTCGCCACCGCGTAGATCAATACGTTTGTATCGAGAAAATCTCTAGCGGGCATTCGCCTCTGCCCGGTCAAATACAAACCCAGCCGGCAAAGGACGACGCAGTCGGCGTAAACGCGAGAGGGCCCGCTGCCGCACGGGATCGCGGCGCACTTCAAATTCTCGCCTGTTGGCGATCCTAATTTCGATCTGGTCGCCCTCCTTTAAGTTGAGAGCTTCCACAACCTCTGACGGTAGCCGCACCGCCAGACTGTTGCCCCATTTTGAGACCTGCATAATGCCTCCCATTAGAATTGATCTACATCACTATTGTATATCTTTCAATCAAGGGAAGGCAATAACCTCAGTGGGGGGCAATCTCACCCCAGCGTCTGCACCTCCACGCTCAGTACCGCCGGCAGATCCCGCACAATCGCAGTCCAGCTATCTCCCGCATCGGCGGAGGCATACACCTGCCCGCCCGTCGTCCCGAAATAAATTCCGCATTTATCTAACGAGTCCACGGCCATGGCATCGCGGAGCACGTTCACATAGCAATCTTTTTGCGGGAGGCCTTTGGTGAGCGGCTCCCACTCGTTGCCACCGCTGCGGCTGCGGAAGACGCGCAGCTTGCCTTCGTGCACGAAGTGCTCCGAGTCGCTCTTGATGGGGACCACATAAATCGTCTCCGGCTCGTGCGCGTGCACGTCAATCGCGAAGCCAAAGTCGGTGGGCAGGTTTCCACCGACATCTTTCCACTCGTCACCGGCGTTGTCGCTGCGCATCACGTCCCAGTGCTTCTGCATGAAGAGCACGCCCGGACGCGATGGGTTCATGGCAATGTGGTGCACGCAGTGGCCGATCTCAGCGTTGGGATCAGGAATATATTGGGAACGCAGTCCGCGGTTGATCGGCTTCCATGTCTTGCCGCCGTCGTCAGTGCGAAATGCCCCCGCCGCCGAAATGGCGATCCACATCCGCTGGGGATTTTTCGGATCGCAGGCACAAGCCGCCCGCGCCCGGCTGCCACTTGGGGCCGGTGCCGTGGCCGCGCAGGCCGGAAAGCTCCTTCCAGTTCTCGCCGCCATCGGTCGAGCGGAAGATAGCTGCGTCTTCCACGCCCGCGTACACCGTGTTCGGATCGGTGAGCGACGGCTCCAGATGCCACACCCGTTTGAACTCCCAGGGATGCTGCGTGCCGTCGTACCACTGATGAGTAGTGAGCGGCTTCGCGGCCGCGTCATAGGCGAACTTGTTGCTCTCGCTTTTGGGCGGTCCGGGCGGTGCAGGTTGTCCAGCGGGTGTTCCCGGCTGGTGCCAGGTTTTGCCGCCATCATCGGAGCGTTGAATGATCTGACCGAACCAGCCGCTGCTCTGCGACGCATAGATACGATTCGGATCGGCCGGCGATCCTTTGAGGTGATACATCTCCCAGCCCGCAAAGTGGGAGCCGCTGACATCCCATTTCTGGCGCTTGCCGTCCGACGTCAGCACGAATGCGCCTTTCTTGGTCCCTACCAATACTCGTACCTTGCTCATTCTGCACTCCTTCCCGAGCGTGAAACTGTACACAGCTTACTTGTGAAATGCAAGTTAAAATATGCTACTGTGGAAATATGCCCGAGCGCAAACCCAGGCGGAGGTCAGAGTGCCCACTGAATGCCTCGGTGGAAATGCTGGGCGATCGCTGGTCGCTTTTAATTATCCGCGACATGATGCTGCGTGGGTCACGCACCTACAAGGAATTTCTGGATTGCTACGAAGGGATTGCGACGAACATATTGGCAGATCGCCTGCGGAAGCTGGTGGCTCATGGAATCATCACCACGGAACGAGACCCAGCAGATGGACGAAAGCTGATTTACTTGCTGACAGAGAAAGGAATCGATCTCGCGCCGGTGCTCACGGAAATGGTCCTGTGGGCAGCCGGGCACGAGGATACCGGCAATCAAGCGCTCGTCCAGAAAATGCAAAAGGACAAGAAGAAATTTATGGCTGAAGTCCGCCGGCGCTGGGCCAGCCACCATTCACCCCGACCCTAACGTCCGTTGTCAGTGCGAACCCACGGAAGAATTGCGAAGAAAATCAATTGCAGGAATTTGAGGAAATTAGGCTAGCTCGAAAGCCAACAATACCTTGAAAGACAGCCGCTACGCCTCGAGAACACTCTCGGAGTCGACTGCTTGGGTGCTACGCTGCTTGCGAAGTTCGCTAAGAAAAGCTTCAGTGGTGACGGTAGCCTTGCGATTGAAGAGGTCTAGCAAAGGATCTTCCATTTCTTCCATCGAGCCGGTGACGGCGCTGTTGTCCGTAACATTTGATTCCAGACTTTCCGGTTCAACCAGCAGAGCTGGAAGCGCTCCACTATTAGTCATAAGAGCGT
>WNFF01003421.1_pt1 | contig 13015 bp, 11 predicted proteins | sample 5400441 | NCBI WGS metagenome assembly WNFF01 (sample SAMN13153345, study PRJNA577476) | soil metagenome | isolation source: 120 cm saprolite under Douglas fir tree site 2 hole 3 replicate 1 | place: USA:California | collected 2015-04-18
GACCGCAAGCTGCGGCAGGCGCTCTCCAAACTCATCGACAACTCGATCGAGTTCGGCCCGCACGGGAGCGAGATCCTGGTGCGCGTGAGCGGCGACCCGACGCACCTGCTCTTCGAGGTCTATGACCAGGGCGAAGGCCTCTTGCCCGGCGAGGGCGAGAAGGTGTTCGACCCCTTCTTCCACGCCGATCGGGTCGGCGATGAGCGCGCGCCGGGGGCGGGGCTCGGCTTGCCGGTCGCCAAGCAGATCGTCGAGGCTCACGGCGGGCACATCTGGGTCGAGAGCCCGCCCAAGAACCAGCCCGAAGGGGCGCACCACTTTTCGGGGGCCAAGGTGGCATTCTGGATCCCGAAGCGAAAAGCGCCCCGGGCCCGTTCTCCGCAGGTCCCACCGGGCAAGCGACTCCCGTAGACGCGGCCTGCCTTCCAGAGGATCGAGCCGCACCCGCCCTTGACACGCAAATCCACGGGGAGTACGCCGCCGATCGCGAGAGGCTTCTGGCCTCATCCCGCACAAGCGGAATCCTGCCAACAACTTTTCGCATCGCGGTGCTTCCCATCGGGAAGTGCCGCCGGGTCGTTGCCGAGCCGCAGGCCGATCTGGGAGTGCAGCGGCGATTCGTAAGAAGCCGTAAAAGACGGGGCACATGGAGGAAGATGCCGAACGCGCGCGCGTTCTGATCGCCGACGACAACGTCGATGACCGCGAGATGTACAAGCAGTTCTTGGTGGCGCGCGGTTACCTTGTCAGCGTCGCATCCGACGGCGAAGAGGCTGTCACTCGCGCGCTCAACGAGAGGTTCGACATCGTGGTACTCGACCTCGCATTGCCCAAGCTCGATGGCATCCAGGTCGTCACGCAACTTCGGAGTTTCACCAGCACGAGACGGCTGCCAGTGGTCACTCTGTCCGCCCAGACCGGCGAGCACGTGCGGGGCGCGGCGGTGGATGCAGGAGCTGATCTTGCGCTCGAAAAGCCTCTTCCGCCTCAAGACCTGGAATCGGCAATCCGGGTCTTCCTAGATCGCGGCAAGAGGTCCGGAAAATGAAGGCCGGCAAGTAGGCCGACGCTGCGGAGCCAGGCAAGTGCGAACGATTCGACTACGAATACCGGCGCAACGCCGGGACTTTCTCCGCGCCTGCTTGCGATCCCGGCCATGCAGTCGGCCGAGAGGGACGAGTTCACGGTCGCGCTCGTCGAGCTCTTCGGAAAGCTCCTCGAGGAGCAGACGCACGCCCCTGGACGGCTCTCGAGGGGGTCGGGAAGCCGCCTCGCCGTTCCGCTCATCGGGCTCGACCAGGTCGTCGCCGGTCCTGAGCAGCTTGACGAGGTCCTCACCATCCTTCTCGCGAACCCTCGCGCAGCGCGGGCGGCGTGCCGCCGGACCTGCCGCTTCAGTTGGACGGGCACGTGTAGCGGTAGATGAGGCCGTCCCGCTTGATGACCAGCCCGGCGAGCTCCGGGCTCCGGGCCGCCGCACGCCGCGCTGCGCCCTTGAGCAGCGTGGCCGTCGCGGCGGTTCCTAGGAGGTCAGCGAGCGCGTCCCAGAGGATGGTGAAGAGGATGGAAGTGGTCGAGAGATCGAGCTGGATCATCTCCTCGACCTCCTGGAAGTTCGGGAGACGGAACGCCGGTCGCTCGCGCGGGAGCTGCACGACCAGATCGGCCAGGACCTTGCCGCCATCCGGATGACCCTGAAAGCGGCGCGCAGGAACGTCCGCTCCAAGGCGGCGGCGAAGCTGGACGAGGGCGTGCGCAGCGCACCGGCAATCGGGTGGATTTCTCCGTCCGCCCTCCGGACGCGCGGCTCCCGACGTCGAGACGGCGTGCTTCCGCATCGCCCAGGAAGCGCTCACCAACGTCGCGCTCCATGCGCGCGCCCGGACCGTCGTTCGGGTGCATCTCGAGCGCCTCGCTGAACTCGCGCAGCGCCTGCGATAGATCGCCCTTAGCCATATAGACGCGGCCCAGGTTCAGGTAGGGGAAGTGGCGCGGCTCGTAGCGCGGTGCGCGCTTGGCGCGTTCGAGCAGGGCACGGCGTCGCGTCCAGCGCGCCTTCTCGATCAGGTACGCGCCGATGTCGTCACTTGAGCCGGAAATCCCGCCGGCCGAAGCTCCACCGTGAAGGTCGAGCCCTTCTCCTCGCCCGCGCTTTCCGCGCGGATGCTCCCTCCATGAAGCTCGACCAGGTGCTTGGCGATGGCAAGCCTCGTCAGCTTGTCCTTCTGGGTGAAGCGGTCGAAGACGTGTGGCAGGCGGTCGGGACCGATCCCCTTCCCGGCGTCGATCACCTGGATCCGGGCACCGGCGCCGGCGGGCTCGAGGCGAATCTCGACTCGGCCGCCGTCGGGTGTGAACTTGATCGCGTTCGCGAGAAGGATGGTGAGGATCTCGTCAAGCCGCTCGGGATCGGCGACGAGCGGCTGGACCGACGGGTCGAGGGTGGCCTCGAGCCGGATCGACCTCTGCTTCGCCAGCGACCGCAGGCCGTCGATCGCCGCCTCGATCGATTTGGCCGGTTCGATGGGCCGCAGGTCGAGACGCACCTCGGTTCCGATGAATGCAAGGTCGAGGAGGTCCTCGACGAGCTGGGCCTGCGCCCTGACGCTGCGCTCGATCGCCTCGACCGCACGGAAACGCTCCGCCTCGGGAAGCTCCTTGGAGCGCAGGATCCGGACCCAGCCAAGCGCCGCCGCGAGCGGCGTCTTCAACTCGAGGGAGACCAGCTTCAGGAACCCCTCCTTCGCCCGGCTCGCCATCTCGGCGGCGAGCCGCGCCTTCGCCAGCTCGCGCGCCCGCTGGCTCTCCGCGTCGCGGGCGCGCAGCATCATGAGGTAGGCGGCAAGGTTCGCCGCGACCACCGAGAGAATCTGTAGATGCAATTTCTCGTACGCCCCTTCGCCGCGGCGGACGAAGAGGACGCCGATCACATCGTCGAGCCCGATGAGCGGAACCGCGAGGTGGCTTTCCGATCCCTTCGAGGGCGGTCCCGGGGCGCGCGTGTGTTCCTCAAGGAGCTTTCCGAAGAGCTTGAGGAGCGCGGCCGTGAGTTCGCCCCGCTCGGCCCGCGGCATGGCCGGGATGACAAGCACGCGCGGAGCGAATCCCAGTTCCCCCTCGAGCAGCGCACACTGGTCGTAAGGCAGGATCTGCCCCAAGAGCTCGAGCGCGCGGAGCATGCGCTCCTCGGCTCCCTCCGCCGACTCCAGGACTTGCGCCGTGTCGTAGAGCGTCCTGCCAAGCAGCTCCAGGCTCGCGGCCTCGCGCCTTTGTATGGTCATGGCCGCTCCTTCTTTTTGACCTTTTCGACGGGCAGCGGGAGTCCAGTCAGGACGCCACGCAGACCCTTGAAGGGGGATCCTACCTCGACGCCTTTCTCTGTGAAATTCATTCTCCGCACGTCCGTCGCGTGCCGTACACCGCGCGCCTTCAACACCGAAATGCCGCGCTCGAGGTTCCCGTCCAGCTCCACGTACTTGAGCTGGATCACGTTGTCAGCGGCGAACGAGATGCCGTGACCGGAGAGCTGGGCGGAGCCGAGCAGGTCGGCGATGTCCATGTTCAGGTTGAGCGTGACTCCTTGGGCGCGGAAGTGCTTGGTCATGGCGTAGACCAGCTCCTTGAAGCGCCGTTCGGAAGGAACGCCCAGCTCCATGCTGGTGAGGCTGTCGAGCACGGCGCGCTTGGCCCCGAGCTGCTCGACCAGCTCCCGCGCCCGATTGAGGAAGGCATCGGTCGAGAGCTCGACGGGCGAGACATAGTGAAAGGTGAACAGTCCGCGCCGCTCGATCTCGCGAAGGTCCCATCCGAAGCCCTGGGCGATGCCTCGAAGCTGATCGGCCGTCCCCTCCAGCGTGAAGTGGATGCCCGGTTCCCCCGTCGCGCCCCTTCGAGCAGAAATTGCAGCCCGAGGAGCGTCTTTCCCGTCCCCGTCGCGCCCTGGATGACGGTGGAGCTCGCCCGCGGCAACCCGCCGCCGAGCATCTCGTCGAGCCCGGCGACCCCGGTCGGAGCGCGCTCGGCGGCCGACCAGACCGACGGGCCGTTGGCGTCAGGGCCCCGCACCCGCGGGAAGAAGACCAGTCCCTCGGGACCGATCTCGAAGAAGTGACGGCCAGTGACGGCATCCGCCCCGCGGAGCTTGAGGACCTCGACCATCCGGACCGCCGTCAGCCCCTCGCGCCGGGTGCTGAAGCGGAGGATGCCATCCGCGATGGTGAACTCGGCGTAGGTCGCCATCTCTTCGTCGGTGTATTCACCAACGAAGAGGGTGGCTGCTCCCCAGCCTGCCGTCTGGACCGCGAGATCGTACACGAACGTCCGGATCGACGGAGCATCGCCGAGGATGTCCCGCATTGCCTTGAAGCTGTCGATGACGACGATGGCCGGCTCCTCTTGCTCGACCCGGCTGGTGATCGCCTCGAGCGCTGCGTTGGCGTCCCGGCCCCGGACTATCGAGCCGAGGTCCGAGAGGACCAGTTCCTTGCCCATCAGGCGCTCGTCGAAGAAAGCGAACTGCTGCATGTACTGGATGAGCTTCAGCGACGGCTCCGAGAGCGTGTGAAGTAGAGGCCTTTCTTCCCCTGCCGCGCCAGATTGAAGAGGACTTGCAGGGCGAACAACGTCTTGCCCGCGCCGGGCTCCCCGGAGATCACGCAGAGCGACCTGACCGGAAGCCCGCCTCCGAGGATGCGATCGAAGGCGGCGCTCCCCGTCGAGAGGCGCTCCAAAGGGGGTGGAGTCGAGCTCACTTTCGTTCCTCCTGCGACACGAAGAGGTCCCGCTCTCGAAGCTCCAGAATCTGCTCCAGGTGCCGGATGACGATCTGGCCGGTTATCTCGACCAGGAGCGGCTGGAGCTCGCCGGCGAGTTCGCGCAGCGCAAGCAGCTTGCCTTCGGATTTGTCGTTCCAGGCGGACGGACACGAGTAGCGGTAGATGAGACCGTCCCGCTTGATGACCAGCCCGGCGAGTTCGGGGCTGCGGACTGCGGCCCGATGCGCGGCGCGTTTCAGGAGCGCCGCCGTGGCGGCGCTTCCAAGGAGGTCGGCGAAAGCTGGTCAGCGGCCACGCATGCGCCTATAAGTGGACTCGGGATGCACGAGCGTGCGAGTGCGGCGTGTCTGGCCCGGTCGGCGCGGAGGCGTTGACAAGAGCGCTGCCGGAAGCGCGTTGTCCCTCATCGACGTTGCACGCATCCCCTGGTGCAAAAGTTGAGACGGATGAAAAAGAAGCAGAACGGATCCCAGCCTTCGCGGTCGAGCTTCTCGATCGTCGGGATTGGCGCGTCGGCCGGCGGCCTGGCCGCTTTCATGGAGCTTCTCTCTGCCATCCCGCCCAACTCCGGCATGGCCTTCGTCATCGTCCAGCACCTGGATCCGACGCACACCAGCATGCTGAGCGACGCGCTGGCCAAGGCGACGTCGATGAAGGTCGCCACGGCAACCGATCGAATCGAGGTCCAGCCCGACCACGTGTACGTCATCCCGCCCAACGCGGACATTGCGCTCGAAGGAAACTCGCTCCTCCTCTCGGCTCGCGAAGACTCGCGCAAGCCTCATCTCGCCATCGATTTCTTCTTCCGCACGCTGGCCACCCAGCGCCGGGGGCAGGCGATCGGGGTTGTGCTCTCCGGCAGCGGCTCCGACGGCACGGAGGGCCTGCGCGCGATCAAGGCCGAGGGCGGGATCACTTTCGCGCAGGAGCCGCGGACCGCGAAGTTCGGAGACATGCCCCAGAGCGCAATCAACGCCGGGGTCGTCGACACCGGCATGACCATCGCGGCGCTTGCGCGGGAGTTGGTCCGCCTGAGCCGGCATCCGTACCTGGCCGCGACCGACCGCCCGGACCCGTCGGAGAAGGACGCGGGCAACTTCGAAAAGATCCAGGCCCTGGTGCGCAGCAAGACCGGAGTCGACTTCTCCGAGTACAAGGAGGCCACCTTCGAGCGTCGCATGGACCGGCGCATGGCGTTGCGCCAGGAGGAGAAACTCGAGGACTACCTGCGCCTGCTGGAGATCGACGACGACGAGGCCCGGGCGCTCTGCGAGGACGTGTTCATCCACGTCACGTCATTCTTCCGCGAGCCAGCCGCGTTCGAGGCGCTGGCGAAGGAAGTCGTCCCCCGGATCCTCGAGGGCAAGGCCAAGGGTGCACCGCTGCGCGCTTGGGTGGCGGGGTGCTCGACGGGCGAGGAGGCCTACTCGCTGGCCATCTCGCTGCTCGAGAGCGTCGCCCACCTGGAGCACCCTCGGCCCATCCAGATCTTCGGCTCGGACGTGAGCCAAAGAGCGGTAGAGAGGGCACGCGCCGGCGTCTTTTCGGAAGCCGCCCTCCACGAGCTGAGCGAGGAGATCCGGCGCAAGTACTTCGTCAAGCTCGACCACGGGTACCGGATCAACAAGCTCGTCCGCGAGCTGTGCATCTTCGTCCGGCACGACCTCGCCCGCGACCCGCCCTTCGCGCGCCTGGATCTGGTGTGCTGCCGCAACGTGCTCATCTATTTCGGGCACGCGCTGCAGAAGCGCGTGATGGCAACCTTCCACTACTGCCTGAACAAGCCCGGCTTCCTCATGCTCGGGCGCAGCGAGAGCATCGCCGGCTACGGGCCGTTCTTCACCCAGATCGACAGGGAGAACAAGATCTACGCCCGCAACCCGTCGCGCAGCGAGCTCCAGTTTGCGCCCGGCTACGGGGCGTACCCGGCGGTGCCAAATCTGGTCTTGCCGGCGCCAGTGGAGACGCCCCGTCCGACCTTCGATCTGATCAAGCACGTGGACCGGATGCTCCTCGGCAAGTACGCGCCGGCGGGCGTGATCCTCAACGAGAAGCTCGAGGTGATCCAGTTCCGCGGGCGCACCGGGCCCTATCTCGAGCCGGCCCCCGGACAGCCGCAGAGCAACGTGCTCAAGATGGCGCGGGAAGGCTTGCTGCTCCCCCTCAAGACCGCCCTGACGCAGGCCAAGAAGCAGAAGGAGCCGGTCCGCAAGCGGGGGATCGAGGTCGGCGAGCGCGGCGCAACGGTGCAGTGCGACCTCGTCGTCACGCCGCTCACCGGCTGGCCGGGGTCGAAGGAAACGCTCTACGCGGTCCTCTTCGAGGAAGCGGCCCCGCAGCCGGAGCAGGCAGCCGGGCAGCGGACCAGTTCGAAAGGGCCCGTGACGCCGACGGTGGCCAAGCTCAAGGGCGAGCTCCGCGCCTCCAAGGAATATCTGCAATCGCTGCTCGAGGAGCACGGCCGGGTGAACGACGACCTTGCCACCGCCAACGAGGAGCTCCTCTCCGGCAACGAAGAGCTGCAGACCATGAACGAGGAGCTGCAGACGGCCAAGGAGGAGCTGCAGTCTGCCAACGAGGAATTGACCACGGTCAACGAGGAGCTGCAGAGCGGCAACAGGGAGCTCAACCTGGTCAACGCCGACCTCGTCAACCTCCTCAATACCGTCGAGATCCCCATCGTCTTCCTCGATGCGCAGCGGCGCATCCGCCGCTTCACGCCCCAGGCGCAGAGCATCTTCAACGTGCTGGCGACCGACATCGGCCGGCCCATCGACCACATCAAGCCCAAGGTGGACGCGCCCGATCTGGACACCGACATCGCCTGGTCGATCGCCAACGTCACGGTGCGCGAGTCGGAGGTGCAGGACCAGGTCGGCCACTGGTACCGCATGCAGATCCACCCCTACCAGACGCTCGAGGGCAAGGTGGACGGCGCCATCCTCTCGCTGGTCGACATCGACGTGCTCAAGCGCCACGCCGATGCGGCGGAGTGGGCCCGCGACTACGCCGTGAGCGTCGTCGATGCCGTGCTGGTGCCGCTGGTGGTGCTCGATGAAGATCTAATGGTCATCTCCGCGAACGACGCCTTCTACGTGACGTTTGGCGCAACGGATTACGAGACGGAGAACCGCAGCTTCTTCACTCTCGCCGGCGGCGCATGGGACATCGCCGCGCTGCGCACCAGCCTGCGCGACGTGTTCGCCAGGCGGACGCCGTTCCAGGACATCGAGGTCGAACGCGCCTTTCCCCACGTCGGCCAGAGGACGATGTCCTTCTCCGCGCGCTCGGTGCACTCTCGCGGCGCAAAGCCGATGGTCCTGCTCGCCATCGAGGACATCAGCGGCCGCAAGCAGGTCGAGGCCGAGCGCAAGCACCTCCTGGCGGAGGCCCAGCACGCGCGCGAAGCCGCGGAGCTGGCGAACCGCACCAAGGATGCCTTCCTCGCCATTCTCTCGCACGAGTTGCGCACGCCCCTGGCGACCATGCTGATGAACGCGCAGCTCCTGCGTCACGGCGATCTCGACGCAAGCAAGGTGCTGCGCGCCAGCGAGGTCATCGAGCGAAGCGCGAAGGCCCAGTCGCAGCTGATCGAGGATCTGCTCGACGTCTCGCGCATCGTCTCCGGAAAGCTCAGCCTGGATCTGCGCAAGCTGAGCCTGCTCGAGGTGGTCCCGCCCGCGCTCGAGTCGGTGGCCCTGCAGGCCGAGCGCAAGAAGATCCGCATCGAGGTCCAGCTCGACCAGCAGACAGGGCCGGTGCGCGGCGACTCGCTGCGCCTGCAGCAGGTGGTCTCGAACCTGCTCACCAACGCCATCAAGTTCACGCCGGAGCACGGCGAGGTGAAATTGGTCCTCGGCAACGAGGGCGAGAATTCCCTCCTCCGCGTCAGCGACACGGGCACCGGGATCGACGCGGACTTTCTCCCCTTCGTCTTCGATCGGTTCACGCAGCAGGAGAATTCCAGCGTGCGGCGCTTCGGCGGACTCGGCCTCGGGCTGTCCATCGTGCGGCACATCGTCGATTTGCACGGCGGGACCGTGCGGGCGGAGAGCCCGGGAAAGGGAAGGGGGGCGACTTTTTCCATCACCATCCCCCTGCTGCGCGAGGCGCAGGACCAGGCCCCCGGCAAGCTGTCACTCGTCGAGACGAAGCCGGCAGCCCCCGAGTTGTCGCGTCTCCGGGGGCTGCGGATCCTGGTGGTTGACGACGACGTCGGGACGCTCGAAGCGGTCAGCGAGATGCTCAGGCTCAACGGGGCAAGCGTCATCGCGGCCGCTTCCGCGGCGGAGGCGCTGAAGGCGGCGCAGGAGTCCAGGCCGGAGGTGATCGTCTCCGACATCGCCATGCCCGGCGAGGACGGGTACAGCTTGATCCGCGCCATTCGGGCGTTGCCAGCAGTGGAGCAAGCGAACGTGCCGGCAATCGCCCTGACGGCCGCGGCCGGAGCCAAGGGCCGCGCGCAGTCGCTGGATGCCGGGTTCCAGGAGTATCTGGAAAAGCCCGTCGACATCGACCGCCTGGCGCGCGCCGTCGTCAACGTGTCGCGCTCACGGCAAAGCGCGTGAGCGCGGCTCGGCCTGTTTTCGCTTCGTGCAACAGCACGACCGCCTCCCCACTCGCCCGGCAAGCATGACTAATCGAAGATAGACGAGCGCCGGCCGCGCCCTGCACCTACACTCGCCGGACTACCCGCGTCGCCATCCTTCGCCGCCGGCGAATCGTCTCGCGGGGTCTCAAGAACAGTCCACGTCGCGAAGGCCCACCCTGCTTCGCGCCTTTGTTCGGATCCCTCGACCTGGGGCGACCCGATGGAGGCCATCCAATGGCCAATGACATCATCGAAACGGCAGTCAACGCCGGCAACTTCAAGACACTCTCCTCAGCGCTCAACGAGGCGGGGCTCACTTCCACGCTCAAGGGCGCGGGCCCCTATACCGTGTTCGCTCCCACCGACGCCGCCTGGGAGAAGCTGCCCAAGGGCACGGTCGAGTCCCTCTACAAGGACAAGGAGAAGCTGAAGGGCATTCTCCTTTCCCATGTGTTCTCCGGGAACCTCTCCGCGTCGGCCGTCAGCAAGATGCGCGACGGCGAGAAGGTGAAGACCGTCTCCGGCAGGGAGTTCACCCTGGGCCTCAAGGGCAGCGTGGTGACCGTGAATGGCGCCAACGTGAGCAGGACCGACATCCAGGCGTCGAACGGCATCATCCACGCCATCGACAGCGTGATCATGCCGAACTGAAAGGCACCCTGAAATCGTGCGGGCGCGGGAGATTCCTCTCTCGCGCCCGTCTTTTTGGTCGCGTGCGGAGAAGAGCTTCGATATTTCACCTTTCAGGACGCCCGGGCGCCCCGCCCCGGTGCCCCGGCGTCGATGAAGAAACCGAAACAGGCCGTCGGCCGCGGCTGCACGCGGCTTGCCGTCAAAGCGACTTCTTCAGCGAGGCCGAGTTGATGCAGTAGCGCTCGCCGGTCGGCGGTGGTCCGTCCTGGAAGACATGGCCGAGGTGGCCGCCGCAGCGGCGGCAATGCACCTCGACGCGCTCCATTCCATGGCTCGAGTCGCGCGTCGAGGCGATGGCGCGCGCGTCGGCAGGACGCGAGAAGCTGGGCCAGCCCGTTCGGCTGTCGAACTTCTCCTCGGAGCGGAAGAGCTCCGCGCCGCAGCCCGCGCAGAGATAGCGGCCGGGCTCGTGGTCGTCCCAGAACTCGCCGCTGAAGGCGCGCTCGGTGCCCTTCTGGCGGAGCGCGCTGTATTGCTCGAGCGTCAGGTCGCGGCGCCACTGATCATCGCTCTTCTCGATCTTGTCGTCCATGGTGCTCTCGATTGTAACTCCAACCAGCGAGACCATGCTCACGACTTGTTGCAGATATGGTGCCCTCGGCCTCAGGCAAAGCCTGAAGAAGTTTTTTTACTGAGGCCTGAGGTCCGAGGTCTGAGGCCTGTTACAGGCCCTTCCCCTTCAACCAGGCGAGGCTGTATTCGGCGAGCTCGCGCCATCCGCTGTCGATGGTCAGGGAGTGACCGCGGCCGGCGAACTCCTTGAATTCGGTGATGGCCGGCGACTTGCTGTACGCCTTGAGGTTGCTCTTGACCATCACTGGCGGAACCGTGTGGTCCTTCTCGCCCGACACGAGCAGCAGGGGACCGCGGCTCGCGTTTGTCAGATTCACCTTGGTGGCGGAATTCGGGTTGAAGGTCGCGGTGGCGGCCTGGAACAGCAGGCGCCCCGGGCCCGGCATCGCGTACTTCGCGTAGAGCTCTTTGGCCTCCTGCTCCGGGACGGCGTTGGTGAACCCGAAGCGGAACTGGTGCTCGGTCAGCGACACGGCGCGCTTGAAGTTGAACGGGTTGCCCAGCACCGGGAGCGCGGACTTCAGCGCGGAGAGCGGCAGCTCGGGCACGCCCTTGGGCGGTGCGGGGTCGATGGCGATCGCCGCGGCGGCAAGGTCGCGGCCGAGAAGGTTCTGCACCAGCAGTCCGCCGAAGGAGTGACCGATGAGGATGGGTTTCTTGTCGAACGCCTTGAGCTGCCTGGCGATGTGGTCGGCAATCTCGGTCACGCCGTAGCCGGCGACGGCTTTGGCGTTCTTGCGGGTCGCCTCGGTGCTCTCCGAGTCGCCAGGCCAACTCGCCGCGGTAGCCTCGTAGCCATTCTCGCGGAAGAATTGCATCCACTTGTTCCACGACTCGGCGTGAAGCCAGAGACCGTGAACGAACACGATCGGCGTCTTTGCCATGATTCACTCCTTTTCTTTGGGAGACGAATGATAAGCGCCGGCCTTGAAGGTTTCCAACCTCCCCGGCGGATCGCGGCCCGAAACAGAGCCCCCGAAGCTCGATCTCGAGCGGACCGACTATATCGCGAGCGGGCGATCGCTCGCCTGTGGGACCCACGATCCCACAACGCGGTCAAGTGAGCGGCTACCGTAGCAGTCTGAGGGCCAGCGCGACCATCAGGGTGGAGACGAACGCCATGGCGGCGGCCACCGTGGCTCCGCCCTTCGACCCTTCGCGCCACCAGATGAGCCCGGCGCAGATGGCGATGGCGGCCCAGACGACGCTCCGGGCGTAGTGCACGCGCAGGGCGATCACATTGAGCTGCAGAAGCAGGCCGATGGACGACGCCGCCAGAGCGCCGATGGCGAGACGACGGTCGCTGTGCTCGTGGACGAAGAGGTACACCGAGCCCGCGAGCGTGACGAGGACGAAGAAGAGCCGCATCGACATCGTGTACCTCCTTCGGACGAGGATACCCGAGCGGGGCTCGCGGACAAGAAAGTTACCGGCGGCAGACATGCGCTAATATGCGCCCCGGTGTTCCTCGCTGAACGTGGCCACTCCCACGGTGGCGCTCAGGCCCAAAAGGCCCAGCGTCCGCCGAGGAGTGCGCCGCCCGTCAGGATCGCGTTGGTGACCACGTGGGCCAGGATCGCATCGCCGGTTCGCCCGCGCGCATTCTGCGCGAGTGCGTAGAGCATGCCCGCGAGCACACCGACCCAGACCGACTGGTGGATGGCCCCGAAAGCGAGGGAGGAGAGCAGGAAGGCCTTCACATCGAAAGGACGGAGCGAGACCTCGGTGAAATCGGGGCCGATGAGGCGGCGGAGCAGAAAACCGCGGAAGGCGAGCTCCTCGACGATGGGGATGACCAGGACGCTTCCGAGGACGCGAGAGGCCATCCAAGGCACCCGGGCGGCGCCGAGCGCCGCGACTTGCAGACGGAGCTCTTCGCCTCGATTCGCCGCCTCCGGCTCCTGCAGCAGCGCGCAGGCCACGAACGCAACCGCTCCCAGCAACATCGCGGCCCAGGAGAAGGAAACCCGGATTGGTCCGTAGTAGCGCCTCCAGAGCCAGAGGGGTATGAGGGCGGCGGCTATGCGCACGGGGTACAGCGCCTGTGTTCCCGGGGAGACGAGCCCCGTCACGATCGCCGCCGCGCCCATCGCCAGGAAGGGCATCAGGTAGGCCGCGCTGGGATTCCAGGTCTCGCCTTCCTCCTTGGCGGTGCCGTCTGTCGAGAAGGGAGTGTGGTGTGCCAGCGCCGCAAGGCCGAGAGCCACACAGCAGAAGAGGATCCAGCCCGCCTTGGAGTGAAAGCCGCCGAAGGCGAGCTCGGGGGACCAGCGGCTCCCCACCACGATCAGCGCGGTGATCCGGAGCACGTTCGCCGACCAGGCTGCGAGCACCCCGATCGGAAGCAGGACGAAAGCGAGCGGGAATCGCAGGTTCTTGCGCA
>WNFF01003422.1_pt1 | contig 13015 bp, 10 predicted proteins | sample 5400441 | NCBI WGS metagenome assembly WNFF01 (sample SAMN13153345, study PRJNA577476) | soil metagenome | isolation source: 120 cm saprolite under Douglas fir tree site 2 hole 3 replicate 1 | place: USA:California | collected 2015-04-18
GGCCACAATCCCAGACAAGACAGAACAAGCCTGGACAAGGTAGAACAATGATGTTAGGAGTGCATCAGGTCTTTTCCGGGATCGGTCCGGCGCGGAGGCAGGCGCGATGACGCGAAGGGCGATGCCGGCTGGTAACACCCGGTAAGGAGTACCCGACGATGCCAGCTCCCACCGATCCGCCCTTCGCCGACGATGCGGCCGGGGCGCCCTCCGGCCTCTCCCGTCGCCGGCTGCTGACCGGGGCCGCACTGACCGCCGCGGCCGGGCTGGCGGCCCGGCCGGCCGTCGCCTCGGCGGCGCCGCGGGTGGCCGCCGGACCCGGGGCGGCGCTGCGCGCCGCCGGGGACGCTGGCGGTGGCCCGCACCAGGTCACGTTCGACCCGTATTCGCTGATGATCGACGGCAAGCGGCTGTCTTCGACCCGTGGGGCGGGGCCCCCTGGCAGGGGCAGGGCTACGCGTTCGAGCGCTCGTTCGACGGCCCGGCCTACGAGCGGCAGTTCTACCTCACCAACGTGGCCAACGGGATCAAGCTCCAGAACGTGTACATGACGTTCGGCGGGACCTCGTGGGGCTGGCTGCCCGCCTCCGTCGTCTACACCTCCTACGACTACGGCGCGGCCATCGACGAGGCCCGCCAGCTCACACCGAAGATCCCCGCCATGAAGGAGATGGGTTACTTCCTGCAGGCCGTCACCGACATCGCCAAGGTGGATCCCGCCGCCGCGGTCACCGCGTCGGACCCGCTGGTCAAGACCTACCACCTGGTCAACCCGGACACCGGCACGCAGTTCTACTTCGCCCGCAACGACCACACCGCCGACCTGACGTTCACCCTCCCGGTCACCACCCCGGACGGCTCCTACACGGTCCCGCAGACCGGCGCGCTGCACCTGGTCGGCAAGGACATGAAGGTCATCGTCGCCGCGTACACGATGGACTCGGCCCACCTGGTGTACACGACCTCGCACCTGATGACGCACGCCCCCGCCGGGGAACAGGACGTCGCGCTGCTCGCCAGCCGTCCAGGGGACAACGGCGAGACGGTGCTGCGCTACCCCGCCGCCGCCACCGGGCCGGCCGTCACGGTCCTGGCCGGCTCGCCGGTGACCTCAACGTGGAACCCGGCCACCGGCGACCTGCTACTCAGTTACACCCACAGCGGTGTCACCCAGGTGCGTGTCGACCCCGGCGGGAGGGCACGGCCGCTGCTGTTGCTGCTGATCGACGACGACGCCGCGGCCACCTTCTGGCGGCTCGACACCCGCGCCGGGGCGGTCATCGTGAGCGGCCCGGAACTCGTCCGCTCGGCAACGCTGCGCGAGGCGGTCCTCGAACTCACCGGTGACACCACGACAGCGGCACCGCTGGAGGTGTGGGGACCTCGTTATGTCGGTGTCGTGCTTTGGAACGGAAGGCCGGTGGCCACCTCGCGGACATCCGCGGGGAGCATCGCCGCGCGCTCGCCGCTGGCCGCGCCGCCCGCGCTCACCCTGCCGGTGCTCGACGGCTGGAAGTACGCCACCGAGAATCCCGAGTCCGAGCCCGGTTTCGACGACAGCGGCTGGACCGTCGCCAGCAAGACCACCTCGAACAGCACCACCCCGGTTCCGGCCGGCCAGCCGGTGCTCTTCACCGACGACTACGGCTTCCACTACGGGGACGTCTGGTACCGCGGGGCGTGGACCGCCACGCCTGGCGCCACGTCGGTCAGCATCAGCTACCAGGCCGGTCAGGTCGGCATGTTCCTGGCCTGGCTGGACGGGCAGTTCCTCGGCTCGGGTGAGATCCCGGCCCCCACCGCCAGCCAGTCCACCGTTCAAGGGTGGACGGGCACGGTGACCCTGCCCATACCGGCGGCCGGGCAGGACGCGGGGAATCATGTGCTCGCCGTCCTGGTCCGGCCGATGTCGCACCAGGAAGACGGCGGCGCGAACAACGCGTTCACCCGCGCGCTCGGGCTAACCGCGGTGACCTTCGCCGGCGCTTCACCGGCGATCACCTGGCGCATCCAGGGCACGCTCGGCGGCGAAACGCCACGCGACCACGTGCGCGGCCCGCTCAACAACGGCGGCCTCTACGGCGAGCGTTCCGGCTGGTACCTGCCCGGCTTCCCGGACCGGCACTGGGCGGATGTGTCACTGCCCAATGCCGACCCGCGGCCGGGCGTCGCGTGGTACCGGGCGAGGTTCCGGCTGCACCTGGCCCGGGGCGTCGATGCCTCACTCGGCCTGACCATCAGCGTTGACCCCGCGAAGTCCTACCGGGCACAGATTTTCCTTAACGGATGGAATGTCGGTCAGTACATTAACAACGTCGGGCCGCAGCACACCTTCGTGCTGCCGACCGGCATCCTGGACCCACGCGAGGAAAACACCCTGGCCATCGCCGTGCTGGCGGACGGCACCACAGTTGGCGGGCTGGGCCGCGTGACCCTAGCCAACCTGGGCACCGCGGCTGGCGGCGTAGAGGTGTTCCCGGTGCGCTCCCCGGGCTACGACGGCGCCCGCCCCTAGCGGCGCGCACGCGGTGCCAGGTCAAACCGGGCCGTCAGCACCAGCCACGTCAAGCCCCAACGCCCAACGCCGGCACCGCCGGATCACCCGGCGCGGCCAACTGAGCGACCAGCGGCACAGCCGCCACCAGTACCACCCGCACTACAAGCCATCCCGGCCGGCCGTGCCGCACCCGCGCCCACGCCCTCCGCCAGACCGGGCGCGGCGGCCCTGCCAGCACCGGGCCCACCTGCCCGGCGCGGGCGCGCTCCCGCTGCCCAGCCCGCCACCGCCTGCGTTCCCGCCGCCACGACGACGGCTCCTCCGGCCTTCCCGGCGGCTCTCTCCCGGCGTCCTGCCATGGCCACGCCGCCCCGGCCGAACGCGGGAACTCCTGCCCCCCGGCGTCCTTGCGGCCCAGCATCACCCCGAGCAGATCCGCGATCTTCCCCAGCGTCGCCTCACCGGTGACGAACGGCGGCAGGCCCTGTGCCGCCCGCGACGCCGCGACCTTCGCCCGCAACTCCGCGCGCCGCGCCGCATCCGGCACCCGCCCCGGCCCCGCACCACCACCCGGCCGTCTGCCCCCCGCCGGGCAGGCCCGCGCCTGCGCCCCGCCCCGCTCCCTTGCGGTATGTCGCCCCGGTCGACGGTGGCCGCCGCGAGCAGCTCCCCGCGCCGCACCCCCGAGGGCAGCGCGTCATACGCCGCCGTCACCGCCGCAGCCGCCGCCGCGTCACCCCCGCTATCCGGGTGCACCGCCCGCACCCGCAGCAGATACGCGCGGCGCACATCGGCATCGGTCAGGTCCGGGTCGTAGTGCAGCCCCAGCACCCGGAACGCATCCACCCCGCCTCCGCCCGCGTCCGCGCGTTCGTCGCGGTCGAGCATGTCGGTCACGGCGCACCCCCCGCCCCGCCCGGTAACGGCACCTGCGGACCCGGCGGGCCGTCCCCGCCCGGTGCCGCTTCCAGGGCCAGCCGACCCGCATCCGCAACAGCCACCTGCCCCGCCGCCACCGCTGGCCCGGCCAGCAGCGCCAGCGGTGACTGTCCCGTCCGGCCGAGGTTTGCCGCAAAGGGAGCGTTGACCTGCGGAGGGCAAGGTAGGTCCGAACGGCCCTCCAGCGGGGTGTTCAGACCTACCTTGCACATTCGGCGATCATTAAGGGGTGGATCCGCCTACGCCACGACGATCATGGATTGACTTTGCGGCGCAGGACACGGGGCTTGAGCAGCAACCGAGCGGCCAGTGGCGTTAGCGACCCGGAGGGGGAGTTAACGCCGTCCAGCGCTCCGATGCGGCTCGTGTCGCTGAGGGTTAGTTCTTGTAACGGTTCGGTGGCTCTGGGTTGGTTACCGGCTAGTCGGCCCTACTTTGCGGCGTATGCCGGCGGAGTTCCTGGCTGATGATGAGGCGGCGGCCTACGGCCGGTACGCCCGGGTGCCGTCGCGGGCGGATCTGGAGCGGGTGTTCTTCCTCGATGACGAGGACCGGGCGCTGATCGAGCGCCATCGTGGCGAGCACATGAAGCTCGGGTTCGGGCTCCAGCTCGTCACGGTCCGGTGGGCCGGGGCGTTCCTGGAGGATCCCCTCGACGTCCCGGCGGTGGTGCTGGACTTCGTGGCCGAGCAGCTGGGAGGTCGCTGACCCATCCTGCGTGAAGCGGTACACCGAGCGGAGCAAGACGCGGTTCGACCATCAGTGGGAGATCCGGCGGGAGTACGGGCTGAAGGAGTTCGCGGTCGTCGAGGACGAGCTGCGGCAGTGGGTGGCGGCCAGGTCATGGACGTCCGGGGACGGCCCGAAGGCGATCTTCACCGACGCGGTGGGGTGGCTGCGGGAACGGGACGTGCTGCTGCCCGGCGTGACGACGCTGACGCGTCTGGTTGCCCAGATACGCGACGACACGACCCGCCGCCTGTGGAGCGTGCTGGAGGGATTGTTGACGGTGGGCCAGCGGTACGTGCTGGACCACCTGCTGGAGGTGCCGCCGGGATCACGGATATCGGACCTGGAACGCTGGCGCAAGGGCCCGGCGCCGCGTGGCAGCGGCCCGACGATGATCAAAGCCCTCGACCAGGTCGCGGAGGTCATGGGCCTGGGCATGGCCGAGCTCGGCGCCGAGGGCCTGGTGCCGCCGCGCCGGCTGGGCGAGCTGGCCAAGTACGGGATGAGCGCGGACGCCTCGCAGATCCGCCGTCATCCGGACGGCCGCCGGCTGGCGACGCTGCTGGCCACGGTCGCCTTCCTGGAGGCCAAGTCAGTCGACGACACCCTGGAGCTGCTGGACCTGCTGATGGCCACCGAGCTGCTGAACAAAGCGCAGACGGCCGCGAACAAGGAGAAGGTCCGCAAGCACCCGAAGCTGGCCAAGGCCTCGGCCCGCCTCGCGGTGGCGGTGGAGGCGTTGTTCGCCTCCGACGGGTGGGGCGGCCAGGACGAAGAGCCGCGGGTGTCAGCGGTGTGGGAGGGCGATCGAGGCGGTCGTGTCCCGGTCGGAGCTGCGGGCCGCGCTGGTGCTGGTGAACGAGAACGTGCCGCCAGCGGACGCCGCGGACGCCGATGACTGGCGGGCGGAGCTGGCCGGCCGGTACGCCACGGTGTCGGGGTTCTTGAAGATGCTGCCGAAGGTGATCAGTTTCGGCGCGAACGCCCAGGGCGCCCGGGTGCTGGCGGCGATGGAGATGCTGCCGGACGTGCTGGCCTACCGCAGCCGCCTGACCGCGCCGCTGATCCCGGCCAAGATGATCGACCCCGCCGTGGTGAACGGCCCGTGGAAGCGCCTGGGTGTTCGGCCACCCCGCCCACGACGGGGGCGCGGTGAACCGGCACGCTACACCTTCTGTGTGCTGGAGCAGTTCTACCGGCACCTCAAGCGCCGCGAGATCCACGCCGACGCCTCCACCCGCTGGCGCAACCCCCAGGCCCAGCTCCTGGAGGGCGATCCGTGGGACGCCGTCCGGCCGGACGTGCTGACCACGCTCGGCCTGCCGGAGAACCCCGACGCACTGCTGGCCGGCCACGCCCGGATTCTGGATGCCGCCTACCGGGAGGCCGGCGGCCGCCTGGCGGTGAACACCGAGGTCCGCGTCGACGACGCCGGGAAGATCCACCTGACCGGGGTGGAAGCCGTGGAGGAACCGCCGTCCCTGGTCGACCTGCGCAACCGCACCACCGCGATGCTGCCGCGCGTCGACCTACCGGAGGTGGTCCTGGAGGTGATGTCGTGGGAGCCGCAGCTGGCCGGGGCGTTCACCGCCGTCTCGGGCGGCCGGTCCCGGTTGGAGGACCTGGCCACCTCGATCGCGGCGTGCCTGGCCGCGCACTCCATGAACGTCGGGTATCGGCCGGTCGCCAAGAAGGGGGTCCCGGCGCTGGAGCGGTCGCGGTTGTCGCACGTGTTTCAGAACTACTTCCGGCCCGAGACGCTCAGCTTCGCGAACGCGCCGTTGGTGGCGCGGCAGGCGGGGCTGCCGCTGGCGCAGGCGTGGGGTGGCGGCTTGGTTGCCGCGGTCGACGGGATGCGGTTCGTGGTCCCGGTCCCTGCCGTGTTCGCCCGCCCCAACCGCAAGTTCTTCGGCTCCAGGCGTGGCATGACCTGGCTGAACGCCATGAACGACCAGGGGATCGGGCGGGGCGCGAAGGTCGTGTCGGGGACAGTACGGGACTCGCTGCACATGGTCGATGTGATCTTCGGGTTGGACGGCGGGGAACTCCCCGAGATCGTCGTGTCGGACACCGGCTCCTACAGCGACCTGGTCTTCGGCCTCCTGGAGCTCCTGGGGATCTCCTACCGGCCCGCGCTAGCCGACCTGCCCGACCAGAAGGGCTGGCGGATCAACCCCGACGCCGGCTACGGGTCCTTGAACACCTTCGCGCGGGGAAAGATCGACCTACGGAAGATCCGCCGGAACTGGGACGACATCCTGCGGGTCGTCGGCTCGATCTACACCGGCACGGTCCGCGCCTACGACGTGATGACGATGCTCCAGCGCGACGGGCACCCCACCGCGCTCGGCGAGGCCATCGCCTCCTACGGCCGGATCTTCAAGTCCCTGCACATCCTCGCCTGCATCGACGTCGATGAGACCTACCGCCGCGACATCAAGGGCATCCGCAACCTCCAGGAAGGCCGCCACGCCCTCGCCCGCAAGATCTGCCACGGCAAGAAGGGCGAGCTGTACCACCGCTACGAGCGCGGCCCGGAGAACCAGCTCGGCGTCCTGGGACTCGTCTTGAATTGCGTGGTTTTGTGGACCACGGTGTACCTGGACGCCGCCGTCCGCCAGCTCCAGGCCCAGGGCTACCCGGTCCGCCCGGAGGACATGGCGAGATTGTCGCCGTTCGTCAGCCGTCACCTCGGGGTGCATGGTGCCTACAGCTTCCTGCTACCGGACCTGGCCCCCGGCGCGATTCGTGAACTCCGTGATCCCGACGCCCCCGAGGACGACGAAGACGAGAGCTGACCCCCCTTGGCGTCCCGGCGGTTCATACCGGGCCTGCGGCGAGTTCCCTGGCGGTCGGCCGGCCGACGGGCTCGCTGGCCACGGGGACGGCGGCGATGTCGGCCAGATGCCCGGCGCGTCCCCCGTCCGGGTCGCTGCAAGCGATCGGCGGGGTGCCCCGGAATTCCTGAAGCTGTCCCCAGCCGCAAAGTAACTGACGGGTAACCGACTCGGGTTGCGGTGGCGGTGACGGCGCTGCTGCCCGGCCGGTGTCCACGTCTCCCTCGGCCGCGGGGCCTCGGTACCCGCATCGTCCACGGCTACGGCCACGGGGGGCGCCAGCGTGACCCTGCTTACGGCAAATTAGCGGGCGTGTTGGATGATGCCGCACACCGCGTCGCCGTCCTGCATCCGGTCCTGTGCGGTGGCCCGGGTGTCGGCCAGGGATAGGCGGAGCTGGCGGAGCTCGGTGAGGGTGTGGTCGACCTCGCGGATGCGCTGGTCGAGCAGCCGCACGACGTGCCGGCAGGGCATTGTGCCGCCGCGGCGGATGTCGAGGATGTCGCGGATCTCGGCCAGCGATAGGCCGAGCGTCTTGGCCTGGCCGATGAACCGCAGCACGGTGATGTCGTCGTCGGTGTAGGTGCGGTAGCCGGCTTCGGTGCGCTCGGCTTCGGGCAGCAGCCCCCTGGCTTCATATAGCCGCACCGCTTTGGGGGTGAGCCCGGCGGCCTGCGCGGCTTTGCCCACCGTCCGGGTGCTGGTGCTCATCGCAGCCTCCTCACGCTGCCGATGCTACCTGACTTGACTTTGCCCATGGGGCAAGGTTCTACGGTGGTGGCAGTCGCGGCGCAAGCCGACATCGAGCATGCCGGGGAACCGCGGCACAGAGGGGACGAAAACCGATGGGGAACGTCGTGTTGCTGCAGGTGGACGGCATGGATTGCGGGGCGTGCGAGCGGCGGCTGGCCACGGTACTGGGCCGGCTGGACGGAGTTGGGCACGTCAACGCCGATCACCGTACCGGCGAGGTGCGGGTGCGGTTCGATGTGGCACGGGTGAGCGCGGCCGCGCTGGCATCTCAGGCGAGCGACCGGATCGAGCTGGCCGGGTTCACCGTCACCGGGCACGACCAGCGGGAGGCCGGGTCATGAGTGCGGGCACCCCAGCGGGTACCGGGTGGTGGGCGGCCGAGCCGTCGGCCGAGCCAGGACATGCCCGGATCCGGGCGCGGATCGCGGGGCTGCACTGCTCGCTGTGTACCGGCACGATCGAGAAGGCGCTGGGCCGCATGGACGGGGTGGGGCAGGTCGCGGTCAGCCTGACCCATGAGCAGGCGCTGGTGGACTACGACCCCGATGTGGTGGCGCCGGAGACGATTCTGGGCACGCTGCGCGATATCGGCTACGAGCTGTATGACCCGCGCAAGCTGCGCCCGTTCGAGGCGGAAGAGGCGCAGCTGGTCCGCGAGGGCGTGCGGCTGCTGGGCGCGATCACCGCGAGCCTGGCCGCGATCGGGCTGATCGCCACCGTCACCGGCATCTGGTCGGTGCTGGTACCGCTGTCGGTGGTGGTGGTGATGGTGCCGCTGGCCTACGCCATCTTGCGCAAGGCCGGCCCGGTCCGGGCGCTGGCGGGTTCCGTGGGCGTCGTCGCCCCGGGTGTGGCGGCCCTGGTGCTGCGCGCGACCGGGCTGCTGGGCGGCCCCGCGGCCGACTGGCTGACTGGGGCGCTGGCGGTCGCGGTGGTGGCAGGGGTCGCGCACCACATCCTGGCGATGGCGTACCAGTCCGCGCGGCGCGGGATCCTCAACCAGCATGTGCTGCTGGAGATCGGCGCGTTCGCCGGCATCGCCGGCGGCGTCATCGGACTCACGGGCGCCTTTCCCGGCTACCCGACGGCGGCGTTCTTCGCCGTCAGCGTGCTGGTGGCCAATTACCACATCTTCTCCGAGTGGCTGTCGCTGCTGGTCAAGACCCGCTCCAGCCAGGCGGTGAAGAAACTGCTCGACCTGCAGCCCGACCTGGCCCGCGTCGTGCGCGACGGTACCGAGAGCGAGGTGCCGGCCGGGCAGGTCGATGTCGGGGACCTGGTCCGCGTCCGCCCCGGCGAGCGCATCCCGGTCGACGGGCGGGTGGCGGAGGGCTACTCCACGGTGGACCTGTCGCTGGTCACCGGCGAACCGGTGCCGCAGGAACGCGGCAGCGGCGACGCGGTGGTCTCCGGTTCCCTCAACGGCGCTGGCAGCCTGCTGGTGCGGGCCACCGCGGCGGCCGCCGAGAGCTTCCTGGCCCAGGTGGTGCGGCACGTCGAGGACGCCCGCGCCCTCAAGCCCGGCATCTTGCACCTGGTCGACAAGATCCTGCGCGTCTACACCCCCACCGTGCTTACCGTCTCGGCGCTGGCGCTGGCCGGCTGGCTGGCCGGGCCCGCCGCGCTGACTGGCACGGCCGATGTGCAGCGGGCGGTGTTCGCCGCGCTGACGGTGCTGGTGATGGGCTACCCCTGCGCGGTGGGGATCGCCGCGCCGCTGGCCATCGTGCGCGGCGCCGGCGAGGCCGCCGACCTGGGGATCATCATGCGCACCGGGGAGGCGTTCCAGACCCTGCGCACCGTCACGCACGTGCTGCTGGATAAGACCGGCACCCTGACCCAGGGCCGGCCCGGCGTCCAGCACGTCCGCCCGGCGCCCGGCGTGGACGCCGGTGACCTGCTGGCGGCTGCGGCCGCGGCCGAGAGCCACTCCGAGCACCCCCTGGCCCGGGCCGTCACCGACGCGGCCGCCGGGCGGCATCTCGCCGTGCCGCCCGTGGGGGATTTCCAGGCCACCGCCGGGTTCGGGGTCACCGCCCAGGCCGGCGGCCATCAGGTGCTGGCGGGCCGGCCCGCGTTCCTCACCGGCGCCGGCATCGACCTCACCGCGCTCCGGGACGACATCGCCGCGCTGGAAGCCGAAGGGCACACCGTGGTCGCGGTCAGCCGTGACCACCGGCCGCTGGGCGTGATCGCGCTGGCCGACACGCTGCGCCCGGAGGCGGCCGGTACCGTCGCCGCCCTGCGCGCCGCGGGCCTGACCCCGCTGCTGGTGACCGGCGACAACCCGCGCGCCGCCCGGCACATCGCCGGCCAGGCGGGCATCGAGGAAGTCCACGCGCAGGTGCTGCCGGACGGCAAGGCCGGCCTGGCGGGCCGGCTGCAGGCCGCAGGCCACAAGGTCGCCATGGTCGGCGACGGGATCAACGACGCCCCCGCCCTGATGCGCGCGGACGTCGGCATCGCGATGGGCGGCGGCACCGACATCGCCACCGAGTCCGCCGACATCATTATCGTCCGCGACGACCTGGACCTGCTGCTGACCGCCCGCGACATCAGCCGCCGCTCCTACCGGCGCCTCAAGCAGAACGTGGCCCTGGCGTTCACCTTCAACGGCGGCGGGATCCCGCTCGCGGCCACCGGACTGGTCCCCCCGGTGTGGGCGATGGCCGCGATGGCCGCCTCGGTCACCGCCATCTTCATCAACTCCCTCGGCGGCCGGCCCCGCCTGCTGTTCCAGGCCATCGGCAGCGTCGGGCGGCCCGCCCGCCCGGGCCCGCCGCCGGGGACGGCGGCCAGCGCCGTCCCCGGCGGGGCCCGGGCATGACGACCGGCACCCGTCGCGGGGCACCGGCGGTACGCCGGCATGGCCGCTCCCTCGCCGCGGCGGCCGGGGCCGCCGGGTCGCTGGCCTGCGGGGCCTCCATGCTCCTGGCCGCCGCCGGCGCGGGCGCCTCGGCGGCCGCCGCCGGGATGGCAGCCATGCCCGGGACGGGCGGCGTCCCGCGGCACGGCCTGCTCGGCGTGCTGCTGCGGATCGGGCCCGGGCTCCTCATCGCCTCGGTGCTGCTGATCACGGCCGCGTTCGCGCTCAGCCGCCGTCCCCGGGCCATCGTCCCGGCCCTGCTGGCCGGGGCCCTGCTGTACGGCGGGATGTACGCCCAGCCCAGCCTCACCCTGATGTACGCGAGCATCACCGTCGGCTACACCGCCTGGGCCGCCCTCTACCTGTGGGTGCGGCACAAACCGGCCCCCGGCCGTGACCGCGGGCACCGGTCGCCGACATCAGGCAGCACCCGGTGACTGGTCACGCCGCCCGGATGGCCGGCGGGCGAGGACGCTGCCCCTGCCGCGGCCGGGCTGGCCGGATGACCAGCGGCCTGAACCGCCGCCGGGCACCAACGACACGCCATGACTGCCGTGCCTGGCGGAACGGGTACGCCTGCGAAGCGGCGGCTGCCTCGGTCGCGAGCCTGCCCATGCCAGGCCATGACCACCAGCCCGGTATCAACCGCTGAACATCGGTAACCCCAACCTGGGGGAACCGGCGAGGAAAGGAGATCACGATGGCCAACGAACTGGTGGCCGATATGAACAAGGCCTGCATCGACGCCTGTTCCGATTGCGCCCAGGCTTGCGAGGCCTGCGCTCAGAGATGTCTCGGCGACGCGGCGATGGCCGACTGCGCCCGACTGTGCCTGGACTGCGCGACGATCTGCGCCGCCTGCATCACCCTGCTCGCCCGCGGCTCCGCCTGGGTCGGCCGGCTCTGCCAGCTGTGCGCGGACATCTGCGACGCCTGCGTCACTGAATGCGAACGCTTCGACACGGAGGAGTGCCGGGCCTGCGCGCGAGCCTGCCGGACCTGCGCTGAACAATGCCGCGCCATGGCTGCCAGCGCCTGACCCCCCCATCCCGGAGGACTGCGCCTTCGGCGCCGGAAGCCTGCTGTTCCAGGCCTGCCCTGCTCCTCGGCTTCTCCGCCGCACTGGTCCTCTTCGGCCTGACCCAGACTGGGTATCCCCGGGCGCTGCCCTTGGCCCGATCTCGAATTGCTGTGACGGCCGGTCAACGCCGGCGCGCTCCAGGATCTTGGGAGGCGACGTGCCGGGCCACTGAGTCGACGCCGGGGCGGGCGTACCGCTCCAGCGAGCGGACCGAAGAGTGCCGGGATCGGGCCAGCAGCAGCGGGGTGCTGGTACCGTTCTCCGCGTCGTGGGTGAGCGCGCTGTGCCGCCAGCGGTGCAGCGTGAAGCCCTGCAGGTTCTCCCACTGGGCGGAGCGGGCGAGGGGGTTGGCCAGCAGCCGGGTGGACTCCTCGAAGATCTCCTCGGCTCGGCGGTAGGACAGCCGGGCCCGGCCGGTGGCCGGGCAGACGTCGAGTGTCGGCGTCCCGGCGGGCGCGCGCCGCTCGGTGAGGAAAAGCGGGCCCTCGGTGCGGCAGGCGATCAGGCGGGGCAGCAGCCGGGCCGCGCCGGACTGCCAGTGGATCCACTCGATCGCGCCGCCTTTGGCCTTGATCCTCCCGCGCTTGTCGGCGGTGAACAGGTCTTCGACGTTGAGGCACAGCACCTCCTCGGCCCGGGCGGCCGACTCGTAGAGCAGGCGCCACAGCGTCTTGTCCCGCAGCGCGACGTCCTCCAGGCGCCAGACGGCAGCGACCTGGCCGAGGGAGAGTGCCTTGGTCTTGTCCGGCGGGGAGGGGCGGCGCTCAATGCCGAAGGTGGGGTCGACGTCGATCCAGCTCTGCCGCAGCCACCAGCCGATCGCCTTGCGCATCACCGAGAGTTCGCGGTTGACGGTGTCGGCGTCCATCTCGTCCGCGCGGGCGGCGGCGAGCTCGGCCAGCACCTCCGGCAGGCCGAGGTCGTCCAGCGCGGCGAGCTCCAGCGCGGGCGGCTTCGCCCCGCGCCGGGCATGTCCCGTCGGGGTCGGCTCGCCGGCCAGCATCCAGCCCCAGTTCGTCAGCGAGATCCGGTAGACCCGCGCTGAACCCTTCGAGATGCCCGCCGCTGTCAGGTACCGGTCTATCGTCGCCGGACCGGCGGCCAGGGGCACGACCCGGGCGCGCGGAAGACGGAACGCGCGCCGATCTCCCGGCACGGCCGCCTGTTCGGTCGCCACCCTCGCCCACCCCTTTGCCGCTGTCGCGGTAAATGCGTACACCTCACCCTCGGCGGCGGTAATCATGCTCGGTCGAACGCGCGAGGCCATCACGGGTGCCAATCGCAGCGTAGACGCCCTGTCGCGGTAAATCCGT
>WNFF01003914.1_pt1 | contig 13015 bp, 12 predicted proteins | sample 5400441 | NCBI WGS metagenome assembly WNFF01 (sample SAMN13153345, study PRJNA577476) | soil metagenome | isolation source: 120 cm saprolite under Douglas fir tree site 2 hole 3 replicate 1 | place: USA:California | collected 2015-04-18
CCTGATCTCCTATGTGCGCCAGCAGGAGGAAAATGCCGACCGCGCCGGGGTGAAGTTTCTCAACGCGACCGGTCAATCCGCCAAAGGCATGTACGAGACCTTCAAGCGGTTTACCAATGACAGCCTGTTCGCCGCGCGCGGGGCGGATCCTTACGTGCAGTCGCATCCGATGCCCGCCGAGCGCGTCGCGGCACTCGAGGAAATGGCGCGTTCGAGCCCCTATTGGGACAAGAAAGACGATCCGGCCCTGCAGCTGCGACACGACATGGTCCGCGCCAAGATCTCGGCCTTCATGGAGCGGCAGGACACCGTTTACCGGCGCTATCCGTTGTCGAACGACAGTCTGCCGACGCGCTACGCGCGCGCGATCACGACCTACCTGCACGGCGATTTGCGCTCCGCGCTCGCCCAGATCGACGGGCTGATCCAGCTCCAGCCCAACAACCCGTATTTTTATGAATTGCGCGGCCAGGCACTGCTGGAAGGCGCCAAGCCCGCGGAGGCCATAGCACCCCTGCGGAAGGCGGTCGAGATGTTACTTGGGCAGGCGCTCGTGGCAACTGATAATAAAGCCTATACCGAAGAAGCAATTGCGATTCTGCGCGCGGCGGTGGCACGAGAGTCCGAGGCTCCGCTCGGCTATGCCCAGCTCGCGATGGCGTATGGCCGAAAGGGAGATTTCGCGCAGGCCGATCTGGCGTCGGCGCAGGCCGCCTTTCTCCGCGGCGACAACAAGACCGCGCGCGAACTTGCGTCGCGCGCAAAGACCCGTTTCGCCGTCGGCACGCCCGGATGGGTCAAGGCTGACGACATCGTCGCTGCAAAGCCACTGCCCGGCCAAAACAGCAACTAGAACCAAATTGAGCCGGCGTCCGAAAGTTTTCGGAAAGCCGGCTTTCACCAAGAGGATTTTCCCATGGCTTCGTTTCGCTTGCTCGCCTCCGCACTATTTGCGCTCCGCGCTCGCCCAGATCGACGGGCTGATCCAGCTCCAGCCCAACAACCCGTATTTTTATGAATTGCGCGGCCAGGCACTGCTGGAAGGCGCCAAGCCCGCGGAGGCCATAGCACCCCTGCGGAAGGCGGTAGAAACATGAAGCCAGCGTCGGCAAGAACGCGGAGAAGATTTTCAACTCGCCGCGCGGCGTCACCATCGGCAACAAGGACGGCGATGTCACCTTCGTCGAATTCTTTGACTACAATTGCGGCTACTGCAAACGCGCCATGACCGACATGCTCGACCTGATGAAAGCCGATCCCAAACTGAAGGTCGTGCTGAAGGAATTCCCGGTGCTTGGGCCCGGCTCGGTCGAAGCCGCGCAGGTCGCGGTCGCCGCGCGCATGCAGGACCCCGCCGGCAAGAAATATCTCGACTTCCATCAGAAGCTGCTCGGCGGCCGCGGCCAGGCCGACAAGGCGCACGCGATGGCGGCGGCGAAAGAAGCCGGATTCGACATGGCGAAACTCGAGAAGGATGTTGCGAGCCCGGAGGTACGGGCCACGCTTGAGGAAAACTTCAAGCTCGCCGAGGAAATGGGCATGAACGGCACGCCGAGTTACGTGATCGGCAAGCAGGTGGTGATCGGCGCGGTCGGTGTTGACAGCCTCAAGGAAAAAATAGGCATTGCCCGCTGCGGCAAGGCGACGTGTTGAGGCGTTAACATAACCGCGAGCAGCGCAGGCGCGACGAAGCGATCCGTTTCGTAGCGCCCCTGCTGCTCGCAACAATGACGGGAAAACTTTTTCCGTCGAGGCTCGCCGGAATCGGTTCGCACTCCAAGACGAGCCAATCGGCTCGTCTTGGGATAGCGCATCGGCTACGCCGCCGATATCGTTGGAATCTTCGCAAGCGCTTTTCCAAGCTTCTTTTCCGCGACGTGCAGATCGTAAGCGCGCTGCAAATCAATCCAGAGGTCAGGCCCGTTGCCAAGCAGCTTGCCGAAGCGAAGCGCCATCGCAGGCGTCACCGGTTGTTTTTCGCTGAGGATGTCGAACAGGGTCTGACGTGAAATCCCGAGCAGGCCGGCAATCTCGGTTTTGGTCTTGCCGAGAGCCGGCAGCACATCCTCGCGCAGCATTTCGCCGGGATGCATGGGCTTTAGCCCCTTCAACAGCGAATTCGATGCCATCAGCGATAATCCTCCAGGTTAAGCTCGATCGCATCTTCGCCATCCCAGCGCGTCCGCGCCGGGTTTTGGACACTCCGTTTCGAAGCGTCACCGTCCGCCGCAAATTTGCGAAGGGATTTGCTCCGGAGCGACCTGATCATGACATGATGTAAGTCATCACCTTACAATATTTCAAGCGCGGCTTTTCAACGCTGGAACGCTCGGTTCCGATCCTGCGAAGGATTGGCTCAAAGCGACGGGTTCATCTGGCATTAACAAAACAAACCTGATGGAACCGCGATTATGTGGGAACATCGCACATCTGCTTTCGTTGTTGGCGCGGGCAATGCAAACACGTGAGGAGACAATTCCATGACTAATCGTTTTATGATCTCGGTGGCCGCGGCGGCGCTGATCGCCGGGACCGGGTTCGCCAACGCACAGGGAACCGGGACGAGCCGCGACGCGCCGTCGGCGGGCTCCACGGTCCAGCAGAGTGCGCCGTCCTCCGATCGAGGCGCGCCGTCGGCAGCCCCGATGAATCGGGATAGCGCCCCAGACGCCAAGGGCGTCGGCAAGGGCGGCATGAAGTCCACCCAGTCCGACGAAAAGATGCAACCCGGCGCCGCCAAGAACCAGCGCGCACAGGACGACATGAAGCCCGGCATGAAGGGCGAAAAGTCGAAGAGCATGAGCTCGGAGACGAATGAAAAGGGCGCCGCCGGCAAGAACATGAAGGCCGAAGGCCGTGAAGACCGCAACGGCATGAAGGCTGAAGGCCGTGATGGAAAAAACGCGGACTCCAAGGGTGCTGCGGACGCCAAGACCCAGACCACAGGTCAGGCTGGCGCGGGCGCCAAGCTCTCGACTGAGCAGCGCACCAAGATCACCACGGTGATCAAGGAACAGCACGTTCAGCCGGTGACCAACGTCAACTTCTCGATCTCGGTCGGTACCCGCGTTCCGCGCAGCGGCATAACCTTCCATCCGCTTCCGGCGGAAATCGTGACGGTTTATCCGCAATGGCGCGGTTATGAGTACATCCTGGTCCGCGACCAGATCCTCGTGATCGATCCGCGCACAGGCGAGATCGTGGATGTCATCGACACCTAACTAAGACTGGACGTTAGCAACCCGTCAGGGGCGGGCAGCGATGCCCGCCCCTTTTTCATGGGCCCGCCGCCGGCCACGGAACCAGGGTATGCACAGGAGGTTGCTGGCATCCGGTGGCCGATCCGTAGCATTGGTTAACGAGTGTTTTCCGCAGGTTCCATAGAGCTTTTTACGAACCGGGTGAGGCCTTTGAGGCACGTCCGGGACGGCCTAAAGGCTTCCCCTTGGTCCTGTTGTTACCTATAACCGCGCCACCTACCGCCACATTGCCGGGATTTGGATGGCCAAGACAGCTGCCGAGACGATTTACGTGCTCAACGGCCCGAACCTCAATTTGTTGGGGACCCGCGAGCCCGAGACCTATGGCCACGCGAAGCTTGCCGACGTCGAAAAGCTTTGCGCCGAGACCGCCGAACAATTTGGCCTGAAGGCCGATTGCAGGCAGTCCAACCGCGAAGGCGAACTGATAGATTTCATCCACGAGGCGCACGCCAAAAAGGCGGCCGGGATCATCATCAATGCCGGGGGCTACTCGCACACCTCGATCGCGCTGCATGACGCTTTGGTGGCGGTGAAGATTCCCGCCGTCGAAGTGCACATCAGCAATATTCACGCCCGCGAGAGCTTCCGTCATCATTCCTTCACCGCCAGAGCCGCGTTCGCAACGCTTTCCGGCTTCGGCATCGACGGCTACAGGCTCGCGATCAATGGCCTCGCCGCCAGGATCGGCGCCAAGGCAAAAGCCTGACGCGCCGGCCCCTCACCAAACAGAAACTTTCGGATCAAGATCATGGCGCGCCAGCCTGACGATAAACCAGCCGCAAAATTCACAAGCGACGACAGCGCGCTTATCCGCGAACTCGCACTGCTGCTTGACGAGACCAGTCTCACCGAGATCGAGATCGAGCGCGCGGGCCTGCGGGTGCGGGTCGCCCGCAACGTCAGCATCGCGGCATCGATGCCGACGAACTTTCAACCCGCCGCTTCCGCGCCGGCAGCCGCCGGGCCGGCCGCCGTTGCCGATCTCGCCAAGCACCCGGGCGTCGTGCCCTCGCCCATGGTCGGCACCGCATACTGGGCTTCCGAGCCCGGCGCCAAGCCGTTCATCGAAGTCGGCACCAAGGTGTCGGTCGGACAGACGCTGCTGATCATCGAGGCGATGAAGACGATGAACCAGATTCCATCACCGCGCGCGGGCACCGTGACGCAGATTCTTGTCGAAGACGGCCAGCCGGTCGAATTCGGCGAACCGCTGGTGATTATCGAGTAGCGCGAATGGCGAATAGCGAGTGGCGAATGGTTTCCACTATTCGCCACTCGCCATTCGCCCCCTAGGACAACATGTTCGACAAGATCCTGATAGCCAATCGCGGCGAAATCGCATTGCGGGTTCTGCGCGCGTGCAAGGAACTCGGCATCGCCACGGTCGCGGTGCATTCCACCGCCGACGCCGACGCCATGCATGTGCGGCTCGCCGATGAGAGCGTCTGCATCGGCCCGCCGCCGTCAAAGGACAGCTATCTCAACGTGCCGGCGCTGCTCGCCGCCTGCGAAATCACCGGCGCCGACGCGGTGCATCCCGGCTACGGCTTTCTGTCGGAAAACGCCCGCTTTGCCGAGATCCTCGCCGATCACAATTTGCATTTCATCGGGCCAAAGGCCGAACACATCCGCCTGATGGGCGACAAGATCGAGGCCAAGAAGACCGCGAAGAAACTCGGCATTCCCGTGGTGCCCGGCTCCGACGGTGGCGTCGGACCTGACGACGACGCGATGGCGATCGGGCAAGCCATCGGTTTTCCGGTGCTGGTGAAGGCGGCGTCAGGTGGCGGCGGGCGCGGCATGAAGGTCGCGCAGACCGCCGACGACCTGATGCTGGCGCTCTCCACCGCCTCCAATGAAGCCAAATCGGCATTCGGCGACGCGTCGGTCTATCTCGAAAAATATCTGCAAAAGCCGCGCCACATCGAAATCCAGGTACTCGGCGACGGCCGCGGCGGCGCGATCCATCTCGGCGAGCGCGATTGCTCGCTGCAGCGACGCCATCAGAAGGTCTGGGAAGAAGGCCCTTCGCCGGCGCTCGACGCCGCCTCGCGCAAAAAAATCGGCGCGACCTGTGCGAAGGCCATGCAGGAGATGAAATATCTCGGTGTCGGCACCGTGGAATTCCTCTACGAGGACGGCGAATTCTATTTCATCGAGATGAACACCCGCATCCAGGTCGAACATCCCGTCACCGAGATGATCACCGATATCGACCTCGTGCTGGAGCAGATCCGGATCGCGGCCGGCGGCGACCTGCCCGTGACGCAGGATGAAGTGATAATCAACGGCCACTCCATCGAGTGCCGCGTCAACGCCGAAAACCCCGTGACCTTTCGCCCCTCGCCCGGCAAGATCCTGCAATACCATCCGCCCGGCGGCCTCGGGGTGCGGATCGATTCCGCCGTCTACCAGGGCTATGTCATTCCGCCCTATTATGATTCGCTGGTCGGCAAGTTGATCGTGCATGGCAAGACCCGCGCCGAGTGCCTGATGCGGCTGCGCCGTGCGCTGGACGAAATGGTGGTGGAGGGCATCGAGACCACGCTGCCGCTGTTCAGGGCCCTGGTCCGGGAACCCGACATTATTGACGGCGACTATCATATCCACTGGCTCGAACAGTATCTGGCTGGGAAAGCGGGCGGTTGAGGCGGCAACCTGCCTGTCGAAAAACAAAAACAAGCCCCTGGAACCAATTGACCGAACAGGCGTTCCGTCCCGCAGGGAAAAATATTTCCCGTTCGGGGGGACTGCTTGAATTCCGTTCGCTTATGACGCGAGACTGTCGTGACGTCTGATGCCACGCGCCGGCGCGCGATTGGCCAAATCCTGCTGCTCGCGGCGGGCCTCTTGGTGCTGACGGTTATCAGCGCCGGTTCGGTCTATCTGGTGAACAAGGCACGGGAGGACGCGCGCTGGGTGGTCCACACCGTCGAATCCGAAAACCAGATATCCTTCACCCAATTGCAATTGCGCCGGGCCGAAAGCGCACAGCGCGGTTTTCTTCTGACATCGCAGCCCAGGTTTCAAACCGATTTCGAGGAAGCCGCATCCCAGCTTGGGCCGGCGATAACGCGGCTGAGCCAGCTCGTAAGCGACAATCCTGTCCAAAGGCGGCTGCTGGACCAGATGGTTCCACTCAGCAATCAGCGGATCGACGAATTCCGCCAAAACATCGAACTTGCCCGGATGCGGCGTTTGGACGCCGCCGCGAAGATCGTGCGCGAGGACATCGGGCGCGACGCCATGAATCACATCTACGATCTGGCCGGCCAGATGCGCGCGGAAGAAGATCGTCAGTTCACCCTGCGCACGGCTGGTGCGGACCGCAGCCAGACCCTGGCGGCATCGATGACCGGGATCGGTTCGGGTTTCGTTGTCGTGCTGGCGGGCATCTCGATTTTTCTGGTGCGGCGCTCCTTGCGCGCGCGTGAGGACGCCGAAGCCCGGCTGCGGGATTATAACCTCAATCTGGAGGCCACCATCGACGAGCGCGCCGCCGATCTCCGCGAGGCCAACGACGAAATCCAGCGCTTTGCCTATATCGTCAGCCACGATCTGCGCTCGCCGCTGGTGAACATCATGGGCTTCACCAGCGAGCTCGAGGAACTGCGCGGCGACATTTTCCGGCGGATCGCAGCGCTCGGCCGCGCCACCACTTCGGCTTCGCCGCCGCCGATGGTTGCCGGCGAGATCGAGCCGGTCCTCGACGGCGAAGACAAGCAACTCTCGCAGGATTTCGCCGAGGCGCTCGGATTCATCAAATCGTCGATCGCCAAGATGGACCGGCTGATATCAGCCATCCTCAACCTCAACCGCGAGGGGCGGCGCGAGTTCGAGCCGGTGCGGATCGAGACTCGCGAACTGATCGAAGGTATTGTTGCGACCGTCGCGCATCAGGTTGCCGAGGCCGAGGCCCAGATTCGCATCGAACCGCTGCCGGCCATCGTCAGCGATCGCCTCGCGATGGAACAGATTTTCTCCAATCTGATCGACAACGCGCTCAAATATCTCAAGCCGGGCGTTCCCGGCGACATCTCGGTCCGGGGCCGGACCAAGCTGGGCTTTGCGATTTTCGAGATCGCCGACAACGGCCGCGGCATCGATCTCAAGGACCACCAGCGTATTTTCGACCTTTTCCGTCGCGCCGGTACACAGGACAGGCCGGGACAGGGCATAGGACTTGCCCATGTCCGGGCCCTGGTGCGGCGGTTGGGCGGAACCATGTCGGTGGCATCGGAACTTCACAGCGGTAGCACATTTACGATAACACTGCCCATCAATTGGACAGCAAGTAAACGGAACCGAGATTCATGAGCAAAGCAGTCAAAATCATCATGATCGAGGACGACGAGGGACATGCCCGTCTGATCGAACGAAATATCCGCCGTTCCGGCGTCAACAACGAGATCATGCCGTTCAGCAATGGTACAGCTGCGGTAAGCTATCTGTTCGGCAGCGATGGCACCGGGACCGACCACAAGGGCGAGGCACTGCTGATTCTGCTCGATCTGAATCTGCCTGACATGACCGGTATCGACATCTTGCGGCGGGTCAAGGAAAGCAAATGTCTCAAATGCACACCGGTCGTGGTACTGACCACCGCCGACGACTCCCAGGAAATCAAGCGCTGCTATGAACTCGGTTGCAACGTCTACATCACCAAGCCGGTAAACTACGAAAGCTTCGCCAACGCCATTCGCCAGCTCGGGTTGTTCTTTTCCGTCATCCAGGTTCCACAAGCCGCCACATGAACGCTACCACGCCGACATTATTGTATATCGACGACGACGTGGCGCTTGCCCGGCTGGTCGACCGCGGCCTGACGCGATTGGGCTTCAAGGTCATTCATGCGGCGAGCGGCACGCACGGGCTTGAGCGCCTTGAGCAAGGCGGCATCGACGTCATCGCGCTCGATCAATACATGCCCGGCCTTGATGGCCTTGAGATCCTCGATCGGATTTTGGCAATCCCGAACGCACCGCCGGTGGTGTTTGTCACCGCCGCGCAGGACTCGGCTATCGCCGTTACCGCGCTGAAGGCGGGCGCGGCCGACTATCTGGTCAAGGACGCGCAAGGCGATTTTATCCCCCTGCTTCAGGTTGCCGTCAACGGCGCGCTGCGGCAGGCATGTATCCGGAAAGCCCGCGATGACGCCGAGGCCGAGGTCCACGCCTCGCGCGACCGCTATGCCGCGCTCGCCGCCGAACGCGAGATGCTGTTGCGCGAAGTCAACCATCGCGTCGGCAACAGTCTGCAGATCATCGCGTCGCTGCTGCATCTGCAGGCCAATTCGAGCACCGAGGATGACGTCAAGGCGGCGCTGACCAATGCGATGGGGCGGGTCGCCGCCGTGGCGCAGGTTCACCGCCGGCTTTACACTTCGCATGACCTGAAGAGCGTGCTGCTGAACCAGTATCTCGACGCCCTGCTGGAGGATCTCCGCAGGTCCGCCGAGGGCAACAAGATGTCGCGGCTGACGGTGAAGGCCGAGCCGGTCGAGATCGATCCCGACCGCGCGGTGGCGATCGGCATCATCGTCAATGAACTCGTGATGAACGCCGTGAAATACGCCTATCCCGACGGCGCCGGTCCTATTCATGTCGTCCTCAAGGCGCAAGGCGATGACCTGCTGTTGTCGATTGCCGACGACGGCGTCGGCCTCAACGTCAAGACCGACCCGCGCTCGACCGGAATGGGACAGCGGATCGTCGCCGCCATGGCGACCAAGCTCGACGCCAGCGTCGAGCGCGACCCCGCCCATGCCGGCACCCGGATCATGCTTCGGTTTCGCCGCGTCAATGCGCCGGCGGCCGCGAGACCGGCGAGCGCAACGGGTTAGGCTCGCCCGCCAAACGCGCGATCGTTTCGAACTTCGATGAAACGTCCCGTCGCGCGCTCATGCTAACCGGGTCGCTTCCAACAGCGAGGTGACCGACATGAGCGCAAACAACACGACCGACATCGAAGCGATCCGCGCGGTGGGGGCGGAATCGTGTCGGTCTGGCCGCAGGGACGCTTCCGTTATTTTCGGCAGGCCAATGAACAGATCGGCGCCCCTCTGGAGGCCCTTGCGAGTACCGCGCGAACCGAACCGCACCTGGAGCGGGATGAGATTAGGTTGGGGCCGTGACGACGGACCATTTTTCTTCTCGTGCCCCGGACGCAAGCCGCACGAGCGCTGCGAGCCGGGGCCCATTCTACTTTGCATGGGGTTGTTTTCGCGATTTTGTGTCGCAGCGGGGAAACGGGGCGTCCTACCCGATCACTTGCAGCCAGGGCAGCACGATCACGAGAAGGCCGGCAAAGTAGATCAGTCCGAAGATCAGGCCGAATTTCCAGAAATCGGCTTTGCCGATATAGCCGCTGCCGAAATACATCGGCGCCGGACCGGTTGCATAGGGCGAGATCACGCCCATCAATCCCAGCGAGTAGACGCAAAGCAGCGTCAGCGTCTGGATCGACAATCCGGGAATGCTGGTGCCGACGGCGAGCACCACGGGCAACACCGCGGCCGCGTGCGAGGTGATGCTGGAAAAGAAATAGTGAATCCAGAAGAAGAACGAGACCAGCAGGATCATCCCGAGTGTCGGCGACATCGTCGCAAGAGGCTTGGCGTATCCTTCCGCGACCCACTTGATGAACCCGATCTCGTTCAGGCCCGACGACAGCGTGAGCAGTGAGGTGAAGTAGAAGAACACCTCCCACGCGCTCCTTTCGGCGACGATATCCTCGAATTCGATGACGCCGGTCACCAGCATCAGCGAGATCACGACGAAAACCACCATGGTCGGATTGATGAAGTTGGAGCCCAGCACCGGAAGGGTGATGGTTGGATTGGAGCCGGCGATCCAGAGAAACATCGCCAACAGCACCAGCGCCGCCATGATCCATTCATGGCGCGACGGCGGGCCCATCGCCACCAGTTCGCTCGCACTCCAGGTGACGATTTCCGGACTCTGCTTCACCTGCGGCCGGCAAACGACATAGCTCAATAACGGCACCAGCAGCAGCAGCGGAATTCCGAGCGGCGCGAAACCTGCGAACCATTGCGACCAGCCGATGTCCACACCGACGATCTTCTTGGCGATGCTCAGCGCCGCGGCATTGGGCGCCAGCGCCGTCAGGAACAGCGAGCTTGTGACGGCGGTGGTCGCGAACGCCGTCCACATCACAAAGGTGCCGATCCTGCCCGCGGTGGGTCCGGGCTCGGAGCCGTAGATCCGCGGGATGTTGCTGACGATCGGATAGATGGTGCCGCCGCTGCGCGCGGTATTGGACGGCGTCGCCGGAGCCAGCACGAGATCCGAGAAGGCAACGGCATAGCCGAGACCGATCGTATGGCGGCCAAGGCCGCGCACCAGCATCAGGGCGAGCCGTCGGCCCAATCCGCTCTTGCGGTATCCGATCGAGAACACAAACGCGCCGACGATGAGCCACACCGTGCTTTCGGAAAAGCCGCCCAGCATCCAGCGCAGCGATTTATTGGGATCGGATTCGACATAACCCGACACGCCGGCAACGGTCAGACCGATCAGGCCGACCGCGCCCACCGGCATGGATTCGAGGATCAGGCCGGCGATGACAGCCGCGAACACCGCGAAGTAGTGCCACTGGCTGGCGTTGAGACCGGCCGGAGCAGGCACCAGATAGATCGCAAGCCAGATGCCCAGCGGGGCGACCGTCTTCCATGTAATTTTCACGAATCCCCCTGCTTGTTTCGTCCCAACAGGCGTTTCTTCCCAGTCATCCCGGGCGTCGCCATTTCCCCGCAACCTAGCATAGCCGGCTGCCGCCTACCGCGAGAAACCTTGTGAGGCCGTAGCGCGGCTTGTGGACAAGCAGCCGAACACCCGAGGGCATTAATGATCTCGCCCATCGCACGCCTGCCCTCAGCCTGCTATCCTGTCGCCTATGACGTCACGCGACTCCGCCTCTTCCGAAATCACGCCCGAAGTGCTGCTGCGCGCTTATGCCTGCGGCATTTTTCCGATGGCTGAGAGCGCCGACGATCCGACCCTGTTCTGGGTCGAGCCGGAAATGCGCGGCGTGATTCCGCTCGACGGCCTCCGCATCTCGTCGCGCCTGGCGCGCACGGTGCGTGCCGACGCCTTCACCGTCACCGTCAACACCGTTTTCAAAGCGGTGATATCAGGCTGTGCCGCGCCGCAGCCTGGCCGCGACGACACCTGGATCAACAAACGCATCCGCGATCTCTACACCGGGCTGCACCAGATCGGACACAGTCACAGCGTCGAGGTCTGGGAGAATGACGACCTGGTCGGCGGATTGTACGGGGTCAGCCTCGGCCGTGCCTTCTTCGGCGAGAGCATGTTCCATCGCGCCCGCGACGCTTCCAAGGTGGCGCTGGTGCATCTGGTGGCGCGGCTGATCGCCGGCGGCTTCGCGTTGCTCGACACGCAATATGTGACCGAGCACCTGCGCAGCCTTGGCGCTGTCGAGATATCGCGGCGGCGCTACCGTACGCTGCTCGACAAGGCGATCGCAGGCGAGGCGGATTTCCAGAAGCTGCCGGCCGATCGGCCGGTTAGCGGTGCACAGGCGTTGCAGATCATCGCCGGACGAAACTAGGGCGTACTCATAAATCGAGCTCGATTGGTGCGGCCTGCTCGATGTCCGCCATGCCCCGATGGCGACCAAATTCTGCAGCACTGCGAAATGTCGCGATGTGCCAACGGACTCACTCAAATTACCCCAAATGAACGAGCAAACGGGCAAGCCCCGCCTGGCACAACCCCCTGGCGGTCTTGGTGATTTACCCAACCTTCGACACGAACTCGAAAATGGCAGTGGTGAATGCTGCCGGATCACGCCAGGGCCCGTCATGATTGACATTTTGAAGAATGACTTGCCGAGCCCCCGGTACACACCTGGTGATCGCCTCGCTGATCAGCGCGTAGAACGCCTGGGTCTTCTCACCCCGCATGACAAGTGTTGGCCGGGTGAAATCCTTCAGCGCGTTGCATGTGATGGCGACAGGCGGTGGGGCTGCGAGCAGCAGCGGGACAACCCGAGTGTTGTCGAGCAGGATCGTTTGCCAGTCCCGCGGTAACCTGTCGAACTCGCCCGGCGGGAGTTGAAACGCGACTTCCTGCAGCCGCTTCGCAGCCTTTATGAAATCTCCGGTCTCGGAAGCGGCAGCAACAACCGGGCCAAACATCTTGGCGCGGTCTTCGCGCGCTATCTTGCCCTCAGAGCTCTCTGCGGGCAGCACAGATATCAGGCTTGCCTCATACAGGATGAGGCTGCGGACCAACGAAGGATCACTGAGTGCGGCGGTCACGGAAACTAAGCCTCCGTGCGACCAGCCAACGAGATGAACAGGTCCAGCATTGAGTGAGGTAATGAACTTCGCGAGATCGTCGGCGTGGGTTGCGATACTGAAGTTCTTTCCCTCATCAGGCCACGGTTCGGTTCCGAAATATCTCTGGGTGTAGGCGATGAACCGATACCTCTTGGCGATCTCCTCTCTCACCGGTTCCCAAGCACGAAGGTCATGAGGCGCTCCGTGGACGAAGACGATTGGTTCGCCGGAGCCCTGCTCGATGTATTCCAAGCGAACCCCATTGATCTCAACCTCTTTGGCAGCTTGACCCCGGGGTACCATCGTCTTCTCCCCTCTGTTGTTTCCTTACTCCTCCGGCATTTTGTTGCGTGTCTGCTTGGATCTGTATCACGAGAATTGCCGAACGGCACGACAATGTCGGCTGTGGGTCAATCGCGACCGTTTC
>WNFF01013306.1_pt1 | contig 13012 bp, 20 predicted proteins | sample 5400441 | NCBI WGS metagenome assembly WNFF01 (sample SAMN13153345, study PRJNA577476) | soil metagenome | isolation source: 120 cm saprolite under Douglas fir tree site 2 hole 3 replicate 1 | place: USA:California | collected 2015-04-18
GCGGGGCTTGACCGCGCGCCTAAATCCGTAACCAAGAGCTATCAAGATCGCTAAACACCACCGAAATACCCCTTGACAGCCGCGTCCTCATATAAGCCCGGTGCGTTAGCAGCGCACGCCGGGATCTGTGCGGGGGGCGGTCAGTAATGGCCGTCCCTACCGCGACCATCGCAGCCATCACAAAGCTACTCTGCCGTATCGCTCAATCCCGCCCGGCTGTGTGCTCACGTGCAAAGACATCTAATCAAGGTATTACGCCAACGGCGACAAGCCGAACGCGCGCACGATCCTGAGGATGCGAAGTGATTTGCGCCACAGAATCCGTCGGCCATCAGTGATTGTGACCTGGCAGCACGATCTGGTGCCCTCAATTGTCGGAGAATTCCCGCCAAACAAATTCCAACCAACGTCGCGACGGCACCAGGCCACCAACACCGGCCGATTTCGCCTCTCTACCGATCACACGCGCGACCTGATCCACCTTGTGCTCGCCTGTTCTTTACCGGTAGTATCGGCTCTGCTTTCAACCGACAAGATGGTGGGGAGGATGAGGCGTACAGGCAGCAAGTGTCCTCGGATCCGCTTGTGGGGTCCTCCATTACTGCTTGAAGCAGAGCTGATCCTTCTGATTCTTGTGCTGATCGGGGCGAAAGTTGCCCATGCTGCAACGATTACCATCGAGTCACGAAGTGAAGGGCAACCTCCTTTAGTTCTTGTCGATGGTAAGATAGAACCAGGCGACGGAGATCAATTCCGACTTAAGACAAGCTTTCTTTCCAGTGCCATTGTTTCATTTCGGAGCGACGGGGGAAGCGTTGCCGCGGGCATCCAAATCGGCGAGATCATTCGCTTGAAGGGTTTCACTACCTCTGTCTCGCGAGATGCGCGCTGCGCATCGGCATGCGCGATTGCTTGGCTGGGTGGCACCAAGCGTCTGATGAGTGCAGAATCCAAAATCGGTTTTCATGCCGCCTACACTGCTGATGGGCGGGAAACTGGGGTCGGGAACGCGTTGATCGGGGCGTACTTGAATAAGATCGGATTACCCTATTCTGCGGTAGCCTACATTACTCAAGCCGCACCGCGCTCCATGTCGTGGCTGAGTGCGGCGGAGGCTAAGAAACACGGCATCGACGTGGAGCTGGTTGGTTCCCCTCAGGTTGCCAATGCACCTGCGCCCGTGGTCCCATCTGCTGCGCCAGCCCCTCCCAGGCAGGCGTCACCTGGTGCGGGTCCACCGGCGGGGCCAGGGACAGCACCCGAAATACCTCGGCTCATCTATTCGCCGTGGGCGAAATTCTGCGGCAAGGGCAACGGTCCCGGCGCCAAGGAGGTCTGCTTCACCGAAAGAGAAGCCCGAACGGAAGCCGGGCAACCGGTGGCCTCCGCATTGCTTATCGAACCAGAAGGTAATGCTAAAAAGTTGCTCCGCGTTACTCTGCCGAGCCCATTGCAGCTGCAATATGGCACTCGAATCATCGTCGACGAACAGCCCGCGATCACGGCAGCGTTTGTCTCATGCGCTGCCAGCGGCTGCGTGGCTGACTACGAAGCAACACCGGACCTGATAGGCAAGCTCAAGAAAGGCCAGATGCTGAAGATCCAAGCGATCAACCTTGCCGCGGCTGCGATCACCCGCCCATTGCCGCTCGTCGACTTCGCGCAAGCTAATGAACGCCCGCCTGTGGCGCAGCCGTCTGGAGAACAGCGGAAAAGGCTAGGCGAATTGCGAGAACCGTATTTGGATAAGTCGGCACCAATTGATCCTCCCATAGGGCAGCTTGTTTCTTCGCCATGGGCGAAATTCTGCGGCAAAGGCAAGGACTCAGGTACCAAGGAGGTCTGCTTCACCGGCAAGGATGCCCGTACTGAAGCCGGTTTACCGGTCGTGGCCGCGGCTCTGATCGAGCCCGAAGGCGAGTCCAAGAAGCTGTTCCGCATCACGCTTCCGAGGTCGGTTCACCTGCAATACGGCACTCGCCTGATCATCGACAAAGACCCTCCGATCAGCGGCAAGTTCTTTACCTGCTTTGCCAATGGCTGCATGGCCGACTATGAAGCCACGCCCGAGCTGGTCGGCAAGCTCAAGAAAGGCCAGACGCTGCAGCTCCAGGCGGTCAACTTAGAGGCGAAATCCATCACCTTCCCGCTGCCGCTTGCGGACAACTCGGGCAACAGCTTCCAGAAGGCTAATGAAGGCCCGCCCACCGACCCCAAGGTGTTCGAGGCGCAGCAGAAGAAGCTGCAGGAAGATTTGCAGAAGCGTGCCGACGAGTTGCGCGAGAGCCAGGCGCGCGGCGGCGCAAGGAACTAGGAGCGGCATTAGCTCTGGCAATCAACCGGATGGGTGGGGAGGATGAGGCGTACAGGCAGCAAGTGTCCTCGGATCCGCTTGTGGGGTCCTCCATTACTGCTTGAAGTAAAGCTGACCTTTCTGATTCTTGTGCTGATCGGGACGAACATTGCCCATGCTGCAACGGTTGCAGTCGAGGTACGAAGTGGTGAGCAACCTGCTTTAGTCCTTGTCGACGGTAAACTGGAATCCGGAGACGGAGATCGATTCCGATATACAACGGCGTTTCTTTCCAGTGCCATTGTTTCATTTCGGAGCGACGGGGGAAGCGTTGCCGCGGGCATCCAAATCGGCGAGATCATTCGCTCGAAGGGTTTTACTACCTCTGTCTCGCGAGATGCGCGCTGCGCATCGGCATGCGCGATTGCTTGGCTGGGCGGCACCAAGCGTCTGATGAGTGCAGAATCCAAAATCGGTTTTCATGCCGCCTACACTGCTGATGGGCGGGAAACTGGGGTCGGGAACGCGTTGATCGGGGCGTACTTGAATAAGATTGGATTACCCTATTCTGCGGTAGCCTACATTACTCAAGCCGCACCGCGCTCCATGACGTGGCTGAGTGCGGCGGAGGCTAAGAAACACGGCATCGACGTGGAGCTGGTTGGTTCCCCTCAGGTTGCCAATGCACCTGCGCCCGTGGTCCCATCTGCTACTCCCCCACCGACAAAGCCGCCGCAGGTCATCGGGCAGCAGGCTTGCGTGGCCGAATTCGCTAGGCTGCGTGATGACGTGCAAAAAAAAGGCCTTGCTGCCAAGGCGGCGAATGAGCGGAAGGCTTCACGCGAGGAGATGTGCCAGCATATTATAGCCTACAGTTCCGTCGAGTCGAAATGGGTTCAGTTCACCGAGTCGAATGTCACGTTATGCGGCATTCCGGCCGATACGGTACAAAAGTTGAAAGACGTGCATCGTAATACCGAACAGACCCGGAAGAAGGTTTGTGCGTTAAATTGAGGTCAGAATCGGGAGGGATGATCAGAAGCGCGAAGGTACCTGCGAAAAATCCCTTCAGAAGTGCGGCCTTAAGACTACACTTGGTTGAACGTCATGTAACAGGTAATGATCATTGCTTCGGCTGCATGACAGTCCATCTTCTGAAATGCCGATTTTTGGCGGGTCGCCGTCGAATGAAGGGTTGCTTCTGGCATTTCCATCAGCAGTTCTTTCCCTCCAGACCGCTGGGCGCAAAGCGCCTTGGGATCAGGCAGCTTGGATCGTATTGCGTGCCCTTATCTTCTATCTCGAATCTGACTCTCTTATTTTCGAAATCGGGAATGGCGTTAACGACGTAGGAGTGCGCTGCTTTGGTGGTGAGATTCAGTTGTGCTGGTGCTTTCGAATGAAACGCGGCGCCGCCCCAGCTGTTATATGTCACGGTGAGCTGGTGATCGCCCGGGCGCACATACACGTGAGATGCGTAATTTCCCCTTTCCTTGCCGTCCACTGCTGAGACACGCACAAGCCCGCTGCTCGGACTCCAGACCCGGATGACCGCATCGTCGGGCGCGGGCTTTTCAGTCCCGTCAGACAGGTTGACTCCATGAGAGGCACACGCGGCAAGAGCTATCGTGAGCAGGACCACTGCGAAGTTTTTCATTTTCCCCTCCTCCTGATCGCGCTACCGCCGCCGCATGGCTATCAGCTTCCGTAGTTCCTTCCGTGATCTTCACCGACATCGCCGGGCTGCAAACTGTAGCGGGTACGATCCTACTCTTTCTTTTTGGACTCGCTGTCCGAAATCGGTTCCGGATGAGATGATGAGTTCGGGAGACGAAGCTACATCAATTGCGCGGACTTGAGAAAGGGCACGAGGACCGGTTTTGGCCCAAGGCTGCCGTCACCGGCATCCGCCCGAGACGGCAGCTATCAGGGGATAAGCTGCCGCTAAGTTGTCTACCCTACGAGTGATTTCCAGCCCGATCGAAGACGCCTCCGAAATCTCCTGCACGTGGGCGCTCCGTTGCATGTACGGTCGTTCCCCAGTCGCAGAGACTCCTTGATGCCGCCGAGCGGCAATACAATGTGATGCAGCTTGGGGTCTTCCAATTGCTTCTGGCCGAGGAGCGACAAATCCGGGCCAGTCTCGAATATGTGACAGCGCTGACCACGTATTGGAGGGAGCGCGCGCGACTTGCGCAAATACTCAACGGCAAATTACCGAACGAGGCGGACGACAGCATCGCCAAAACTACATAGGCGAGAACTCGGCGAGGCGCGGCTTCCGCGCTTATGTTTGCTCCTTGAAGCGCAATATTCAAGGCCTTGCCACTGTTTGAGCATGGCCTCGCTTTTCCGCGCGCTCGCACATTTTTCAGAGCAACATCTGTTCCCCCTGCTCCGCGGCACAAACATTTTGCCACATGCCGTGCATATTTGCTTTTTCATATTCCTCCCTTCCCGTTCCCCGCCAGCGCGCCCGTGATCCCGAAACCGCGGGCGCGGCGGCTGTTGCTCAGTTAACTGGCAAGAGCACGTAGTCCTCTAAGTCCTTCAGCTTCAGCCCTTGTATCATGTAAAAGATAGCTTCGTCCTCTTCGCGGTATGGGCCGTGTGGCCTGCCGATAAAGTCGGTGCTCCCCAAGGGAATGGGAGTTCGACCCAATACCATCGCGGAAAGCGCGCGATGATGCGGGAGATTGTGTTCGCGATCATGAGCGGTCGATCGTGATTGCGACGAGAGGCGCGGTTGGCCGGTGACGTGGCTGGCAGCCCCGGCCTCGAAGGTTTCGATGACGAACATGCGGCCGCCGCAGCAGGGGCATGGCTGCGCGAGCGGCTGCATCGGATCGGGTCTCGCTCGTCTGCTCGGCCGCAGGTTGGGCCAGGTTCAAGACCTTATGCGCGGTCTCGATCGTTTTGGGGGATTGGCGCTGGCAAACAGGCCGTAGTGGCGGATGCGGTGGAAGCCCTTGGGCAGGACGTGGATGAGAAACCGGCGGATGAACTCGTCGACAGTCAGCGAGGATGCTTCGAGTGTTCTCAATAAGCATTCTCACTGAGCGTGGTTTCGCGTCGCTCCCGAGATGTGCCGAGCAGGCCAAGACAAGACGCATGTGGGTGAAGCGTCACCTGTTCGGGTCGATATAGATGCGATCGGATCGGCCATCGGTTTCCTGTGTGCGGCCTTCCCTGGCGTGCCTGTCGCCCCCCCTTCTGGCGTGCCGCGGCCGTCGCGGCCGTGCGTTGGCCGGGTCGCCCTTCCCCGAGGTAGCCCCCTGCGATGGGACGCATGGGCGAGGCCATATGGGGGTTCTCAGACCGGGTCGATCCCCTAGCGGCGGCGCACGGCGATCAGCTTCTTGATATCCTTCACGTCGAACAGCCTGACGGCTTCCTCGATCGCTGCATCACGTCGGCCGCCTAAACGAGGTCCGATTCAGCTCCGCGAGCGGACGAGGGGGTGTGCCAGGGCTTAATTCAGTGCGCTGCGTTGCTCCGGCTGAGCGATAGCTGACCGCTTGCGCTCCCCCCACGGGCGGCCGCTGTGCCGGGCCCTGGTGTGAAAGCCGGGGCTTTCTTGTGTGTCCCCATTGCTACATTGCCCAGGTAATATTTATCCCACCCCACTGTCGCCATATTCGAACCCATTTCCGGTCGAAGATACTCGTCGTGGTAGAGGTTGTTGCGGTCGTGGTAGAGGTTGTTGCGATAGCGCAATGGGGAGGCGATGATGACACTTCATGCTCCGGCAATGTGGGTGTTTATCCTTTCACTCGTGCTCGTGGTGTTGGCGGTCGTTGGCGTCTTTGTGGAGATACCATTTATCTCGATGTACGCATTCTGGATTGCTGTTTTAGCCTATGTGGTGCTGGCGCTCGGCAACTCGGCAACTTTCTAACTCCATTGAAGAGCGCGTGAATCCCATCACGACGCGGCGGGCATACTTCGGCGGAATATTTTTGGTTAGTCGGGGGATCGTCAACCTGCGAACGCGCAAGGTAGAGGTGGGTTGATGTCAACTCCGGACGAAAACGATGCGATGAAAAAAGCGTGGACCTATGCGGTTTTAGACGCGATCGAGGCGGCTGATGAAAATACGAGGCTGGAGATCGCTCGCATATTGTGCCCTGCCGGATTTGAAATTGTCGAAGTGACTAGGGCGGCCCGGAAACACTAGGGACCTGAAACGCTGCTTATTGGGCGATGTTGCTCCCCCGCACCACGAACACAGTAAGCCGAGCACCAAGCTTCCGACCGACGTGAGCGGACGGCGCTCTGTCGTCCTAATAGCATGGGAGTTCCCCCGGCTCTGCCGGGGTGGCAGTAGAAGTTTGACTTATACGGCGGTCGGCCATCCAGGAAACTTGCGATGGTTGACACGTGAAAACGGGTGCGGGCAGCAAGGCCGAGCATAAACCTGAAGCAGAGCACCGGTATGGCAAACACAGTCCGGTGCTTTCATTCGCGATCGCTTGGGTTGGATATCTTGGCGAGGCGGCGCCATCATGGGAATTGCTCGGCGTTTCGGTCATTGCATCTTATTGTCGGGGATAATAAGGTGCCCCGGCCGGCCGCAAACGCTGCATTCCAACGCTCGATGACGTGTACCGCATAAACTTGGGCAGCCTTATCGGCCTCCGCCTTTCGCGTGATTTCAGCCGCGCTATCAGCACGGGTTGGGTCTTGCTCTGGCGTGGGGGCCAGTATCGGTCGGCCTCCGGAAGGCTGCAATCAGGTCGGTCGTCATACGTGGAGCGCCCGCCGGCCGGCATCGGTGATCCTGACGCGGACGACCTCGACCGGACGATTGCCGGCGTTCACGGCTTCGGTCGAGGCGGCTTTGGCCCATGCCAAGTTTTTGGGCGAGGGCCGCCCTCTACAGGAGGGTGGGGCCTCCGGCGGCGGCTCCGCGTAGCTTCCGGCGCACGATGGTACGGAAAATCATGTATTGCACGAGGAAGGCCACGATCTTGGCGCCGATGGCGCCCACCGAGATGAACCAGGCCCAAACCCCGAACGGCAGCGTCACGGCGATGATAATGTTCAGCGCGCCGACGACGAACATGAGCGCCGCCCAGGCGTAACCGGCGCCGACGAGAACAGATTCGGGGACGTTATCCCGAGCGATCGGCGGCAGATAACGCATCATCCAGCCGCGCCGCAACATCACCGCACCCACCGCGAAATGAACGATCGACGGCTTCACCATGATGAAGCGGCTGTCCTGGGTGATGAGGGTCGCCGAGCCGAGCACGACGACCATACCGAGGACGAGCCATTGCATAGCATCGACAGACCGGCCTCTGATCCTGGCGACGGTGAACTGGGCGAGGCTCACGGCGATTGCCGCGCCTGTGGCTAAATAAAGATTTTCGGTGCTGCCGTAGATGGTCAGGAACACGATCGCCGACAGAAAGTCTGAAAGGAGTTGCGCCAGCGCGGTTCGCATACCTTTGGTCTCCTGCACCGCAGAACGCGACGTCGCCGATCTTTGCGCCAATCCTGCCCGGCACCGGAGAGCATCTCTTCGCCGATATTGACGCACCTCGGCTCGGCTACCACTGCACCGAATGCGTTTCAACGGTGAACGGCACGCAGTTATCAACAAGCAGAGATAGCTTCGAGGCAATGAGCGGCCAATCTCTTGCTCAATGACTGAAGCAGACGGAAAGGTTCCAAAGTGAACATAACGCCGGCGTGTCTTCGTTCCTCGCTGGATTTGATGGCGATGAAGCTCGCCGCAATCAAGCAGGCCATAATTTCAACCCGGCAGATTACGCCGACGCCCTCCTGGCCTTCTAAACCTCGTCGAAGGATCGTGTTTTAGTTCACGAGCTTCGAAGAACTGTGGCCAGCGCTCCTGCCACCGATGCAAGCTGCGGCTACTGACACCAAGGTGGGCCGCGATATCCTTATCGGGGACACCCGCCTCGCACAGCGCCCGAACCTGCTCGACGTATTCCTCCCGGAACTTGGTCGGCTGACCTCGGCGGCGCTTACAGCCTGAGCTGCTCGTCATGGGCGCTTTCATGGTCCCCGCGTTGACGATGACTCGTCGTCCATTTGCTGAAGGATTTTATCGATTTGAGCAATCGGCTGTGAATGCCCTCGGAAACCGCGTAGGCTACAATATGTTGTCGACACCCATTGAGCGTAGCCTCGCCGATCTTCGACGCGGCGTAGGGAAGCGACACAGCTCACCCTGCGAGAAATCCTGGAACCCGCTCGGCGTAAGCGCTCGCCTCGAGCGCACGTCCCGCCGCAAGCATTGCGGTCGTTTGCTCCTCGTATACAAGAAAGATTCTGGTGCCCAAAAGAAACCCAATCTTATTGGCTTGCGGGACCCACTTTCAGGAGGAGGTCGAGTCGCTTGCCGGCCAGTTCACCGGTGAATGTGTTGATCCCGGTAATGTTTCCGCCCGGCCGGTTTGAAATCGAAAGCAGGTATCCCAAGAGCAACGCCGTGGGGCTGGGTCACCCGCCCCACCATGCCCGCCGCCCGCGCTCAGGACGCCGCTGGCGCGTTTTTCGTGTCGGCCGGTGGTCTTGTGTGTGGCCTTCTGGCGGGCGCCATGAGCCTGGGTGGCAGGGCTGGCTACGGATGGCCGGGCGACGGCGTCGCGGGATCGGCCGGTGGAAGCCTCAGGCAATTTGCCGGATCCGGTAGACTTGCGTTCCTTTTCCTTCCATCGGCCCCGCGGGATGAGCGCCGCACGCGACCCGGTCGGTGACGCTAGCGCCCTGATACTGTGCGGATCGAGTTCACTCGAGAAGCTGTGTAAGCCTCACAATGCGTTCCGGGGCCAGGGTCGAGCCCAGATCCCTGGCCTTCTTGTACCAACTTTGAGCCAGTGCAATATCGGACATGAGGGCGACTCTCGTACCCAATTCCTGAGCACCAAGGGGTCGTAGGTTTCCGCAAGAGCAAAGGCGGCTCCCGCGTCGCCCGTTTCCGCCGCGCGCTTGCGCAGATCATCTCGTGCTGTCAACGACGCTCGGCGCCACGCAGCAACAAATCTTTTTCAAAGTTACGTTGCCGTCCGCAATTCCTGTTATTTATTTTCTCCGGACTCAGACTAGGCCTTATTTTTGCTCTCCTTGGTGTCGTGGGCGCCGAACTAATTGCTGCCGAGCATGGCTTGGGGCAGACCCTGGCCTATCTGCAATCGACGTTCAGCATGGACGGGGTGATGGGGCTACTCTTCTTGCTGGCATTCCTTGGGCTTGGCGTAACCACGCTGATGAACCGGCTGGAGCGCTCCCTCCTGGATTGGCAGTAGTGAGCTGAAGGTCGACACGCTACTAGCCGCCATCATGCACCAGGCCTGAGAGAAGGACTGGCGACTGTGGCGCATTTGCCGCAGCTTGGCTGACAGTTCTTCGCGTAATCCTTCTCCGTCCACCACTCCGCCAACAGACATTGCTGCATCTGCTCACGGCAGAAAGTGGCCCTTAGCCGCTGTGACCCTCGATCGCGTCGGCACGGCAGCTATCGAAGGTACTGCGGACCAAATGTGGTTTTAGATGGTGATTGATCGCCGTGCCGAAGGCGCGGCCGTCCGTTTCATCGGTGTTTTGATTAGTCTGATAATATCTTTCTTCAGGCGGCCGCGGACTGCTTGGCGCCCTGCATCCTGGCCACAACCATACGAATGGCAGTTGTGACTGCGACCTTACCCAAACGGCTCTCTACGCGGCGCCAACGCGTGCCGCCAGGCCACAGTGGCTCCTCCTCACGATCCACGCTGAGATGGCCGTCCGCCCAATTGAACCACCTGTACCGCCGGCCGCGCGTGCTAATGGCTATGCCGTGCAATATCGTCCCGTCGTCAGCAAGCCTGGCGCCGCGCAGTGACGAGCAAAACGCCGGATTAGGGTTACCGTCGGGCCGACGCCGCCGCGGTTAACGCGATGGCGAGTGGATCACAGGTGCAGCCACGGTGCGATTGTGTTCCTCGGACGACCGGGTGGTGACCGTCCGGCATGCGGCGGGCGGCCAGGTGGGCGATCTCACCAAGCTCGGTGGCCAGTAGCCTAGCCGGCGGCAGCGACCACAGCCGCAGGCGACTTTTATGCCGCTTTTATAACAAGCTGGGCTGGTTCCCCTCGCATTCCTATGCGCCTGTGAGCACATCTGCCGCACGAGTTGAGGGCGACAACCATAGGGGTGCTCCCATGGGATACCTCTGCATTGTGGGCATCGTGCTCGCGATCGTGGGCGGTGCGTTCTGCTTCGCCGCTCTGCAATGGCCTGGCCTGTTCACGACCGATGCGGCGCACCGATCGTTTGCGCGAGCGGGCTTCCTTGAGGCCGCGAGCATCCCCGATTACTCATCGCGCTAATATTCAAGTCGGCGGCAGCCAAGAGGCGATGATGTTCCGCGGTCCTGCCAAGCGGTGACCGTCGGGAACGGCGCGCGGCCGCGGCACCAAGCTCACGCTGCCGCCGGCCTGGCCCACGACCGAGCCCTTTTGAGGACGGTTTCCGACAGAAATTATTAATTATTCTTTGATTACTGTGGCACGCGCTGCGGAGGGTCGGCGGCCATGCAAATTCGTTCATTGATGCAACCTGGAGCGTTTGGACCTGAGGCGATTGCGGCGATGGGTGACGCTTTCGACGCTGCGCTCAAAGAGCTTCAAGACACTGGGAAGTCTGACGTGCAGTCCGACGTGGTGCGCGAGATCATCGCCGGACGAATTATTGGAGCGGCAAGACTTGGTGAGCGTGACCCGGTTCGCTTGCGCGCGACGGCACTTTCCGGGGTGACAGGCAGACGAGACTAAATCTCTCGTCCCTCTATCGCAGCAGCACTCTCCAACGCCGCAGCACGAAGCGGAGCACCCTGAACAGAGACGACATCACGTAGATGGTGACGAACATGCGAAACACCAGTGTGTAGTAGAGGAAGGCCGTGGCGTTCCGATTGACCGCGATCGGCGAGATTGATTGACGCGTATGTTCCATGAAATCGAATAGCGCTCCGCGGAGCATCAGATCGAGCTGATAAAGAGCAATGCTCATCGGTGAGATGCCGGCTTGACTGAAAAACACGGACCCCCTCACACGCGACCAGGCTAGAATGCTGATGTAAAAGCAAATTGCGGTAAGGACGAAGAGAGCGCCAAGCTGGGACAGGAATCGCAACAGCAGGCGGCGGTAGAGGCGCACCTTAATCTCCGGCGCAAAATACATGAAGATCAAACGAGACACGATGGGGGCCGGCTTGGGGAATGCCAATGCGCCGCCGGCATTGATGTCGATCCAGTAAGACTTTTCGATCGCGCTGACTGCCATGGCTCTGCTGCCTTTCATGATCTTGTTGAGCAGCTCCCTGGCGCGACCGAGCAACGTGCCATCGTTTCCGCCTTCACCAGACTTCGATTCTAATGCCACAAGCTGTGAATCGATCTTACTTTCAAGCTTGAAGAACAAGCGATCGAGATCCCACAGGCAGACGATCCAGCCGCAGATTCCGATCATGATCGCTGTCAAGAGCGAGAACACAATGAGAAGCAAGAAGTGGTACGTGTACGTGGCAGAAGGCGATACTGGAGCGCCAAATAGCCAGCCCATGATCTCGACAACCACAACGACAGCGGCCAGCCCAGGTGCAACGTACTGCGTCAGAAATCGAATAAGGCGAAGCCAATCCATGCGGACGTCCGTGGGATAACCGCTCGACGCATCCTGCGGAAAGCCAAACAGCTCCCGACTAGATGTGTTTATCCCAGCCCATGCGCGACGCCAACTTGCCATTGAGATGACGGAAGGCGCAGCCCGATGCCCGACCACGGCCCGGGCCGAGGGCGCGGCCGAACTGATGCGAAAGGCGGAGGCCCGAAGGCTGCGCGGGTTGAGACGATGCTCGTTGTGAGCGGTGGAACCGTGCACTTGCGGCCGGGCGTGCCGCGCTATCGTCGGCCACGATCCGCGCGGCCGTCGTCGCTGGCTAAACGCTCCGAAGCTTTTTGGCGCCGAGCTGCGGACGTCCGCATTCACGGTTAGTTTCAGAGGATAACCGGACGTCCTGTGGACGCGAAGCAAACGATGCGAATGCCGAGTAGGCCCAGGGAATTTCACCCCGAGCCCCTCACAGATTCCGGACTTGATACTCTCGCATCATCCGGCTCCTGCCATCGCACGAAGGCTGCCGCCTTCCGCTGAGATTTCGGGCTCCTCCCGGTATGACCCAGTTGACCCAAGCTCAACGGCGATGACCTGCCCCCTTTGCTCCACGGGCATTGCCCCGCTTCGTCGCTACTACGAGGCAGTCCGCCCCTCTCCGGCGCATCGGTACTTTCGGCCTCGCGGTTGGAGCCACTTGCGCCTTTTCCCTTGGCATCGCCGGCCAGGTTCTCACGTTCCATACAGGAGCCCGGTCGAGGTTCGCGCCGCCTACATGCCGGATGCCACTTGGGCAGTCTCAGGCATCCCCCAAGTTTATCCCGAAGGACGGGCCACCCCTCGGTTTTGACATCGTCTAAGCAGATTTCGACACTTCTGCAGCGGTTCGCTTACGCTCGCCTCTCTCGACCATGCCTGACGGGATCATGTCCCGACTTTTCCGCAACGTTCACCACCATGGCTTTTGACCACAGCAGCTTGCGGTGGCTTGAGATCAACACCTGATTGTCGAACTCGAAGGACCTTCCTTCATCTCCCGTATAGTTGCGCATCGCCGTGTGGACCGACGATGCTCGTGACACAGGGCCCAA
>WNFF01004388.1_pt1 | contig 13006 bp, 12 predicted proteins | sample 5400441 | NCBI WGS metagenome assembly WNFF01 (sample SAMN13153345, study PRJNA577476) | soil metagenome | isolation source: 120 cm saprolite under Douglas fir tree site 2 hole 3 replicate 1 | place: USA:California | collected 2015-04-18
CTTCACGAAAGACGCGCCAAAGGTGGTTTCCAGATCGAGTTCAGCGCGGACCGCGTCCCGCGCGGCGGCATGGGCCTCTCGCAATTCCAGTTGGGTATCCGTTCGATAGGCGGCCCCTGTCCGGCCCACCAGGAGCCGCGCCGGGGTCCGCGCGCGAATTCGCCGCACGATTTCGGACCACTCCGGGGAAGCGAGGAATGAGGTCCGTTCGTCCGGCATTCAGACGATCCTTTCGAGTGAAGACTCGAGTCCTTGCATCAACTGGCGCCTCGGTGCGTCGAGCAAAGCGGGCTCGGTGTCGCGATAGATTCCCTTTCCCTGCAGCCAGTCCAGAAATTCCGGAGCGGGCCGCAAATTGAGAATCCTCCTGACCGCCAGCGCGTCATGGTAACTCGTGGATTGATAGTTGAGCATCACATCGTCGGAGCAGGGGACGCCCATGAAGTAATTGCACCCGGCAGCGCCCAGGAGAAACAGAAGATTGTCGGCGGAGTTTTGATCCGCCTCCGCATGATTCGTGTAGCAGACGTCGCAGCCCATCGGCAGTCCCAGGAGCTTGCCCATGAAGTGATCTTCAAGGCCCGCGCGAATGATCTGCCGTTCATCGTGAAGATATTCCGGACCGATGAAGCCGACCACGCTGTTCACCAGGAAAGGGTCGAACGCCCGAGCAACTGCGTATGCACGCGCTTCCAGCGTGAGTTGATCGACTCCATGATGAGCCCCGGCGGAGAGCGCGCTCCCCTGCCCTGTTTCGAAATACATGACGTTCGCGCCCTTCCAGGGCACATCCCGCCGGCGATGATGTTCAAGAACCTGCTCGCGGCCTTCGCGCAGCATCGCCAATGTAATGCCGAAACTGCGATTTGCGGCCTCAGTGCCAGCAACGGATTGGAAGAGAAGGTCCACCGGCGCTCCGAGTGCGAGCGCAGCAAGCTGCGTTGTGATGTGCGCAAGGCAGCAAGTCTGGGTTGGTACTTTATAGGCGTCGACGAGGCGTCCCAGACCATGGAGGATTGCGCCGGCCGTCTCAACCGAATCTGACGCGGGATTCACGCCGATCACCGCGTCGCCGCATCCGTAGAGCAGGCCCTCAAAAGCGGCGAGCAAAATCCCTCCGACATCGTCAGCCGGATGATTTGGCTGGACGCGGATGCCCAGCACTCCACGCTCGCCCATGGTATTCCGGCACCGCGTCACGTTCCGAATCTTCGCCGCGGCCAGGATCAGATCCTTATTGCTCATGATCTTGGCCACTGCCGCGGCAATCTCGGGAGTGAGCGCACCCTGGAGCTTTTTCAGGGTCGCCTCGCCGGTCGCATCATCGAGGATATGTTCGCGGAGCTCACCCACCGTCATGCTTTGTATGGGCGCAAAGGCTTCCAAATCAAACGTGTCAAGCATCAGGCGGGATACGTCATCGTCGGCCGGATCGATCAGAGGTTGTTGAACAATTTCAGCAAGGGATAAATCCGCGAGCTTGCGCTTGGCTGCGACGCGTTCGCGTTCCGATCGCGCGGCGATTCCCGCCAACTGATCTCCGGATTTCTCCTCATTGGCCTTGGCGAAAAGTTCGCGGAGATCGGAAAAGGAAAATCGCTCGAGCATACGATCGCTCGAGCATACGACCGTCAGAGCGGATGGAAACGCGCTGCCCTCGCTGCAAGTTAGCATCAATCGCGGCGCAAGGAAAGGCGTCTCCCTTTAGCGTCTCCCCTTGGAACGACACTTGCTATCGACAGTGTGTCACGCGGATCACCTTCCCATCTGCCGGAATTGGAGCAATTCCCTTTCCATCCTCGCGTTCATATCACACATCAGTATTTTCGTAGACCGATTTCATGACAGAGTGCCCCGCATATTTGCAAGGCTCAGTTATGTAAAAAATGCGGATCGTTAATTTCGAAGAAATATATTTCGTCGAAGAGGTGGAAACTTTTTCTAGTGCAGCGAAGAAAATACCTTGCAATACGTCATTTACCTTAATCTCCGTCGCGAATGTGATGTAAATGCCATGGGGTGAGCATAGTACGAAAACGATTTCTCATTCAGAATTGGCATTCAACATGCGCGGGGAAGCGCCTGCGGGGTCACGCCAATGAACCTCGCAAAGGAGGAGGAATGTCCATGGAACAAGTGAAAACAAAATCGGTCGAACCGCAACAACGTTTTGCTCTTTCCGAGGTTACCTGGGACGATCTCAACGAAGCTGGCGCTTACGTTGAGCGCGGATCGGGCGATCTTTACCGCATACCAAAGGAGGCTCTCATCCCAGGCGGTTCTCCCATCATTCACAAGGAGAGCGCCGGGGCTTCACGTCTGGTGCAAGTCAGCAAGAACCCATTTGTAACGACCCTCGAAGCGCGGTTGCGTTGTGCGCAGCACAACATCGAACCCAACTTCTAAGTTTTCACAAGGCTACCAAACGTGTTCCCAGCCTGTTCGCGGACTGAAACAACCCGCAAGGCGATCTCAGCTTGGCCTCTAAGACGTAGTCAAGCCTGAAACACACGCAGGCAAGGCTGCGAAGGTGTGGCCGGATCGAATCAAGACCATCGTTGAAAATACGCGAAGGTTTGTGCTCCAGGAGCCCAGCATCAATCCTCAACTAAAACTTTAGGAGGAATTCATGCATGCACGAATGATTCAGGCAACAGCTAAGCCGGGCCAACTCAAGGAGTTAGTAAAAACGCTGGTTGATCGAAGTCTCCCCATTCTCAAACAACAGCAAGGATTTGTCGATTCCGTGGCTCTGACCTCGGACACGGACCGCGACCTGTTCGTCGGGATCAGTATCTGGAAGAACAAAGAAGACGCTGATCGTTATACCAACGGACAAGCTCGGCAGATCCTGGATTCAATCAAACCTTTGCTTCAGCACGAACCGACATTTCACACCTTCAACCTGGAAGCATCCACAATACACAACGTCGGTATTGGGCGCGCAGCAGTGTCGAGTTAAGACCTCGCACACGTAGATTCTACCCAGCCCTCAATCCTTCTGGCATCTCCGTGCTCGTTCAGGCCGCCGGGATCAGTGTTGGCGAAGCCCTGCGTCCCACTCCCCCTGTCCGGCAGTTGGCGGGTGGCAGGGCCTTTTTGCGAGAATTTCGGGGGTAACCCATCCTTCCGTTCGAAGGGTGGGCGAATGAATCTACGCCGCTGGGAAGGAAATGAAAATGTCGGTGCAGCGACATCAGACGAATGATCTAGATTTGAGAGTCCCTCTCCGGCTCGGCGGGAAGCATCCAGAGGCCGCCCACTTTTCCAGCTGGGTCGAATGCGACTCGAAGTATCATGAGTCCGTTTTCGAACTCGCATCGAACGTCCACCCTGTCAAGGTCAGGATCCTTCCGCACCAGCTTGATGCTCTTGAATTGCCCGAGGTGCGCGGTAACGTGCGACCACGACGCGCCCAAACGATTCGTAGGCATCGCAGCTTTCATTCGATCGTTGAATTGGGAGCTCACCTGATCGAAATGCTCTTGCCGCAATAGGTCCGTGATCGCCTTGGCCGACGCTTCCATGCTCTCCAGACTGAGGTCAGAAATGGGCCTGAACTGAATATCTGTGATCTGGTTGTTGTCGTTAAACGCCAGTCTCAACTCGACCTTGAATTTTTCGAATTGACTCTTCGAGACATAAGTCGGCGTGCCCTGCACTGTCCTTGTGCTTTGTGAAATTTGCCCCTGGAATGCGCCCGCGATTCCTACCAATTCATTCCATACATCCTTCATTTCGTTTTCGGTCATGGAATCTTTGAGGTCAGGGCTGAACCGTTCGCGAACTGACGCGAGCCGGTTATGGGCGATTTCATCCATTACGTCCTTGGTGATCGACAGGCGTACATTTTCGGAGGATTGCGCATGCCCAAATGCGTAGAACCACAAAACGATAACAACCAGCTGCACGACATATCGTTGCGGGCGCATTGTAGCCTCCAGACTCGCAAATAAAGGCTGTGCACGGGGACGGTAGCACAGGCTGGCGTGGAACTCAAAAGACGTGTGGGCAACCTTCCACTCGAAAGAGTAGACAAATGAAACCACGCCGCTTAGCCACAAATCGTGATAGGGCCGATGGGAATCTAATCTTGGAATATTCCAAAGGATCGATGAGGACCCAGGCAGTTGTGTATATACTGGCCCCACCTGGGACGTAGCCAATGAAAATCCTGGGCAAAGCAAAGGCGGATGCCATGAAGAATGTCGCGAGGAATCGCACGAGGGCCGGACTACGCCTGTTGGTGTTGTTTACGGCTTGCAGCATGCTCGCAGTTTCGTTTGGACAAGCTCAGACGCCAGGCCCTGCGTTGAAGTCAGCGCCCGCCGGCCAGACTTCGGGATCGGGCCGGGTAGCGCTCTACGCTGCCGTGGGCGACGATCTATCGCAATACGAGGTGGACATCGCGAACGGCACGCTGGTCAAGCAAAGTTCCGTGACGCTTCCAGGGAACGTTCAGGAGGCGTGGCCTCACCCTTCCAGGCAATTCCTCTACGTCGCATGGAGCAACGGCGGCCCCAGCTACTCCACTTTGTCCACCGATCCTGTACCCAAGGGTGACCGGCACGGCGTGAGTACGTTCGGCATCGACCCAGACTCGGGGGCACTGCACCTTCTCGGCGAACCGGTGCCGCTGCCTTCGCGGCCGATTCATGTCAGCGTCGACATCTCCGGCACGCATGTGTTGACCGCACACAACGATCCGAGCGGAGTGACCGTGCATCGGATTAACCCGGACGGGATAGTCGGTTCGCTGGTTCAGCAGCCGGCGGATCTTGATGTAGGAGTGTATGCGCATCAGGTTCGCGTGGATCCATCAAGTAAGACCGTGATTCTGGTGACGCGGGGAAATGGCCCCGCTCCCGGCAAACCGGAAGACCCGGGCGCGCTGAGGATATTCGATTACAACGACGGGCTCCTGGCGAATCGAGCCGCGATTGCTCCGGGGGGCGGTTTCAATTTTCAACCGCGGCATCTTGATTTTCATCCAACGCGGCCGTGGATCTTCCTTACACTCGAGCGCCAGAACAAGATCGAGGTCTACAAGAAACTGAGTGATGGGACGCCCAGCCCCGAGCCTTTGTTTATCAAGGAAACTTTGGCGGACCCGGAACACGTTCGCCCCATGCAGGCTGCAGGGACCATTCATATGCATCCCACAGGCAAGTTTGTGTACCTGGCCAACCGCGCCACCAGCACGACGGATTTCAAGGGCAAGCCGGTTTTTGCCGGTGGAGAAAACACCATCGCCGTCTTTGCGATCAATCAGGCTACCGGCGAGCCGGCGTTGATTCAGAACATCGATACGCGAGGGATGAGTGCCCGCACGTTTGCGCTCGACCCGAGCGGACGGATTCTGGTCGCTGCAAACCAGATCCCGCTTATGGTGCGCGATGGATCCAACGTGAGGACTGTGCCGGCGGGCTTGGCCGTCTTTCGAGTTCGCGCCGATGGAAAGCTCGATTTCGTGCGCAAGTATGACGTTCAGGCAGGAGGTGGCAAAAATTTGTTCTGGGTGGGGATTGTCCCGCTGCCCTGATGCGGCGCGCTTTCGGAGTGGCGCGGGCCGAAACTTGGCGAACAGCCCACCATTTGCCCAGGACTCGTAGTCGACTAAGACGGAAAATCAGTTCAACGCAAGAATCACGGCGCCCGCGGCAATCAGGACGCCGCCAGCGACGGTCGCGAAAGTGATCCGTTCGCCCAGGAATATGGATGCGAACACAATAACGAATACGACGCTCAGTTTATCGACCGGTGCCACCTGTGAGGCCTCGCCGATTTGGAGCGCGCGAAAGTAGCAAACCCAGGACAAACCAGTGGCCAGTCCGGACAACACAAGAAATGTAAAGGTCCGGCGGCTGATCCCGGCGATAGCGGAAACCGGGACTTCAGCAAGGGCGATGCCCCAGGCGAGAAAGAACACAACCGAGGTGCGAACCGCCGTGGCTAGATTCGAATTGATATTGGCGACTCCCAGTTTGGCGAGAATCGCGGTGGCGGCGGCGAATAGGGCGGACAAAAGGGACCAGTAGATCCAACTCATGGAATAGGACATCCTCGCCCATCAGGATACTCGACAAGCACCAGGGATGGCAGTGCCACGGGTAGGATAACTCTAAACGCATCTCCGGTCTCGCCAGATGGACACGCCTCGATGCATCCTAAATGTGCTTCCGCAACGACTAGCTTCGCACGGGGTGCGGAGTCTCGAGGTAGGCCCAACGTTCCACGATCTGCCGGTTGGCAATTCTCCATATGACAATTCCAGAGAATTCGAGCCGCTGCTTCGAAGCCGCATCGGTTCCCGTCCAATGGTTGCGAACCACAACTTTGTCGTCCTCGGCGATCAGGTCCTCGATATTTACCCGCAGGTCGGGAACTTTTTTGAGCGCGGCGCCGACGTACTGCATAGCGCCGGCAGGTCCCGGAGGCAGTCCCGGCGGGACATCGGCCCCGTGATCCACAAAGTTACGTGCGAAATTCACCTCGCCGACGCTCACGTTTTTCCGGTTCACGAATTCCTCAAAATGATTGCGGATAAATTCCTTCATCTCCGCTTGGGTCATGCCTGTCTTTGGATTTTTACCTTCGGGCCATTGCGCCGATGTGCTCATCCTCGGTCTCCCTCTCCAGAAGTGTATGTAGCGCCCGCCTTCAGGCGGGCATGTGCTTGCATCCACAGTGTCCGCCTAAAGGCCGACACAACAAGAGCATTTCACGCATGAGTTGTAACACACACTCTTCAGGCAGACGCGGCCTGATCTCGAAATTCCGCGGCATTCACCATGAGATATTGATCGAGCGACACGGGAGGGCGTTCGATCAAGGACTGTAGCAGGCCATCCGTTTTCGCGCCGCCACCTTGCTTGTAATACTGCTGAAGCTCCAAGAGCGCTGTCACCTGCCACTCCGGCATACCGAGGGCGAGCATGGCTTCGCGCTGCGCGGTTTCGGGAATGTCCACGTAATTCACAGCGCGGCCGGTGATCCTGGAAATTCGCTTCGCAAGCTCGTGGTTCGAGATGGCTTCCGGCCCGTTCAATTCATAGGTCTTTCCGGAGTGCGCGCCTCCCTGAAGCGCCTTGACAGCGACGACGGCGATGTCACCAATGTCCAGATAGCTGACCTTCGCATCACCCATGGCTGCGTAAAACGCGCCCTGTGCACGAATGCTGGGAGCATTGAAGGCAACAATGTTCTGTAAAAATCCATTCGGCCGCAGGATCGTGTAGCTAATGCCTGACGTCTTAAGCTTGTCTTCGACCTTGCGGTGCCAGCTCGGAAAAGATTTGGGGTAGTCTCCCGCTCCGAGCGCCGAATTAAGGACCACGTGCTCTACGCCGGATTCTTTACAGACACCCAGCACATTGCCCTCAAGCTCAACAAGTTGAGGAATCGGAGAACACACAACATAGATCGAAGTTACTCCTTCCAAAGCGTTCCGGAGACTCTGCTTGTCCGAATAATCCCCCAGCACGGTCTCGCATCCCGCGGGCGCTTTTGCGGCCTCCTGCTTCGACCGGAACATGGCGCGAAACTTTGACCCCTTCCGGCTCGCCTCCTGCAAGACCGCCTTGCCGACACTCCCGCTCGCGCCAGTTATGAGAATCATTTCGCCTCCCCATCAAGCAGCTCGCGACGCCGGCGGAATTCAGCCTGATTCGTGCGGGCCGAATGTTTTCGAGTCATGGTATAACAGCCCTGTACCGCGGGGAAGTACGCACAATTTTGTAAGTCCGGGGACCTGCATGAAGGCTCACCACGGCTGTCCGGTTCAGGCGACCATAAACGTCCTGAGTGGCAAGTGGAAGGTTCAGGCCGTTTGGCATCTTTCCTTCGGCTCGCGACGCTTCGCCGAGCTTCGCGATCTTCTGCCAGGCGTCAGCGAAAAGGTTCTCACCGCGCAGCTCCGTGAATTGGAGAAGGATGGTGTCGTCAAAAGAATTGCGGTGCACTCCTCTCCGCCGAAGGTCACCTATTCGCTCAGCCGCTCCGGCCAAACATTAATTCCGCTGCTGGAAGACCTTTGCGACTGGGGCTCCAAGCAGTTTGGAATCAAGCCAAATTTACCGCGGAATCCGCGGCCAGTATGAACTTCCAATTCATAAACGGCATGAGTCGAGATCATGACAGGAAAATTTTGCGGCGTGACTAAGCAACCGTCCCGCTGCTATATTCAAAATTCAAACAGTTGCGCAAGGAGGGATCATGAGGGCTTCGCGCTGTGCTCTTTTCTTGACCGTCGTGGTTTCAATGATGTCCGCCCCGTTGCGCGCGGCGGACGCGCCGCGCATCAGCATTGCGCTCGATGCCTCCGACGCTCCGCGAAAAATCTTTCATGCACAGCTTACGATACCCGCGGAGCCGGGTACGCTGACCCTGTATTACCCCAAGTGGATTCCCGGCGAACACGCGCCCAGCGGGCCGGTGATTGATTTGGCAGGCCTGAAGTTCACAGGAAACGGCCAGCCCCTCAAATGGCGCCGCGCGCTGGACGACAACTGGACGATTCTGGTCGAAGTCCCTGCCGGTGTTCAGGAAGTGCATGCGGCCCTCGACTTTCTCTCCCCGACCGGTGCGGACCAGGCTCTCTTTTCCTCTGGGGCTTCGGCGACCGCGAAACTCGCCGTCATAAGTTGGAATCAGGTCCTGCTGTATCCCAAAGGCTGGACCGCCGATCAGCTCACCTACTCGGCCTCCGTGAAACTCCCTTCGGGATGGAAGTTTGGCACTCCCTTGCCGGTGTCCTCACAATCCGGAGAGGAAATTCATTTCAGCCCGGTCTCGCTCTACACGCTGGTGGATTCGCCTGTCATTACCGGCGAATATCTGAAAATCGTTCCGCTCAACCCGGGACAGATTCCTCCGGTTGAGATGGATATCGCAGCGGATAGTCCCACCGCGCTCGAGCCCCCACCGGAAGTGTGGGACCACTACCGCAACCTGGTGAAGCAGGCAGGGCTGCTATTTGGCGCGACGCATTACCGCGACTACCACTTCTTGTTCAGCTTGAGCGGTCACGTGGCCCACTTCGGGCTGGAACACCATGAATCAAACGATAGCCGCATCGCGGAACGTGCTCTGATCGACCCCGAACTCAGAGTTGCACGTGCTCCCCTTCTACCCCACGAGTACGTGCACTCGTGGAACGGGAAATTCCGCCGTCCCGCCGATCTAACCACTTCCGACTATCAGCAACCTATGCAGGACGATCTTCTCTGGGTGTACGAAGGACTGACTGACTATTTGGGCGAGATTCTTCCTGCTCGCAGCGGTCTCTGGAGCCCCGAGCAGTTTCGCGAGGAATTGGCGCGGGTCGCGGCGCAGCTCGATCACCGTCCGGGAAGATCATGGCGCAACCTGCAGGACACGGCGGACGCCGCGGCGCAGCTCTACTACTCTCCTAAAGGGTGGGACTCGTACCGGCGCGATGTTGATTTCTACGATGAAGATGAGTTGAACTGGTTGTGGGTGGATTCGATCATTCGCAGCCAGAGCAAGGGTGACAAATCTCTCGATGATTTCTGCCGCATCTTCCACGGGCCTCCCAGCACCGCGCCTGCCGTGAAAACCTACACCTTCGACGACGTTGTGAGCGCGTTAAATCAGGTGGCCCCCTATGACTGGCGAGGTTTCTGGACGGAGCGGCTTACGAGTCACGGCCCGAACGCTCCACTCGACGGCATCGAACGCAGCGGGTGGAAGCTCACCTACGATGAGAGCCGCTCGGAGATGATGAAAGCCTGGGAGGACACCCGCACCGTGATCAATGCATCCTTCTCGATTGGAATGATTGTAGACGCGGACTGTCTGGCGTCCACGGGCAATGACAGTTGTCACTACGACGGCGAAATCGTGGATACGATCGAAGGCATGGACGCCGCTCGCGCCGGGATTGGCCCTGGCATGAAGCTGGTCGCCGTCAACGGACGCCGCTTTACGCCCCAGGTTTTCCGCGAAGCACTCCTCGCGGGCAAGAACAGTTCGCAACCCTTGCAATTGTTGGTCGAGAACACGGACTATTTCCGGACTTTCAGTCTTGATTACCATGGCGGAGAGAAGTATCCGCACCTGATGCGCGACGCGTCGAAGCCCGATGTGTTGAGCGAAATCATTCGCGCGCGCTGACACATGTGGGGACAGCCACCCCGGCTGTGCGGTCGAGTGTGCGCGATACTTGAACCCCTGATCATCTATCGAATGCGGCCTGCGCGCCGTACGTGGGTAGAATCAGGCTAGCGTGGAGCTGACTGCGGGTTGCCTGTCACGGGAGGGTGTCCCGGCGGTAGGTTCGGGGACGCTGGAGCTCCCCCCATTTTAAAATTTCTTGCCGCGTCGGACACGACGGGATCCGATCCGGCTGGCGCGCCCATTGTGGGAGATTGCGATGAGTCGAGCGATGGATGAGAGAAATCTGCGTTGACGGGATTGGATTCGACAACCGCCCAGGTTCCTCCGGTCTTCTGGAGCGCATATGTCAACTGCATCATCCCCGGACCATTCTTCACGTGGAATTCAACCTGAGCCTGCGCGCGATCGCCCTGAATTGTGACTTGCTTAACGACTGTATCGAAGGCCTGTAGGTTCAGTGTTCCCTTGTGCGCCAAGTGCGCTTCGATGGCAATGCGGATTTCATTATCGGTGCTGGCGGCACTCTTCTTGCACCCAGCCAGAAGCATCACAAACGAAAGCGATAATAGGATTGAAAATGTGCGCTTCATCTTGACCTCATCACTTACGATGCAACCTGCTTCATGGTGTTTATGATATGCCCGCTTGCTAGGCTTCGACGAGCACTTTCTTGGAGGCGGCAACCTCCCTCGCTTCTTTGCTGGCCTCCAGCGTCACGTCACGCGTTCCGAACTCGATGCCAACTTTCTTGAGAAACGCATTTGGAGGAGTGCCACCGGCAAAGATCCAGACAAAATCGTTGGGAATTTCCTGCAAGGTGTCCTTCACGTTGATGAGAACGGAATTCGGTTTGAACTCGACGGGAATGGAATTGAACAATACTCTGACTTTCCCCGTGCGCATGCTCTCTTCGATGTGCTTCGTGTTTCGTTCCTTGATCCGGGCAAAGCGGTCTTGGCGATACGAGAGCGTAACCGTGTTGCCTGTTTGTTGCGAAAGCCCCATGGCCGCTTCGACGGCACTGTCGCCTCCGCCCACAACTAGGATCTTCTTGTTTATATAATGGTCCGCCTCAATCAGCCTGTACATCACCTTCGGTAACTCTTCCCCTTTGACTCCGAGTTTCCGGGGAGTGCCGGCGCGGCCGAGCGCTAGAACCACCGAGCGTGAGCGGTATTGACCTTTTGTAGTTGTGACCGTGAAGATGCCATCCGGCCCTTTCTGAATGTCCTCAACCTTCTCGCCGGACCGGAGTTTGAAATCCGTCCGCTCCCGAAGCTTGTCCCAGAACGCAATGAGTTCTTCTTTGGAGAGTTGCATCTTCTTGAATTTTCCGTACATGGGAAAATTTACAGGGCTGGTCATCACGAGTTTCTGGCGAGGATACTTCGCGACCGTGCCGCCAAGCTCGTCCTGCTCCACGGTTATATAGCTAAGTTTGTTCTCGATGGCCCGCAACGACGCGCTGATTCCGCCAGGCCCTGCTCCCACCACCAACACATCGCAAACGCCTGGCACGGATCGGGCAGCCCCCATCGCTTTGACTCTATTCGTGATGGTATCGACGCAATCGCGGCCCTGGTTGATGGCATTCTTGATCAGGGCCAAGCCACCGAGCTCACCGACGATAAACATATTCTGGACGTTCGTCTCATACTCGGGCGTCAGCGAGGGCATATCCGCGCCCGTGCTCGCGCTGGCCATTACCATTGTAATCGCGCCGACAGGGCAGGCCTCGGCACATAGGGCATGGCCGATACACTTGTGTCCGTTAACGATCACCGCCTTGCCGCCCAGCATGGCAAGAACGTCTCCCTCCGGGCAAACGTGCGTACAAATCGAACAGCCAATGCAATAGACGTTGTCGATATGGGGGTGTTGGGCCGTGGGCCCGCTGGAGTACATCTTGCCCTTTTCCGCGGCTTCACGCGCCCGCGTCTCCCTGACCTTCAATTTCTTCAAATACAGAAGAAACGGGATCGCGAGAGCGATTGCCACGATAGAGTAGTATATGAATGTTTGGAGGGTTTCAATCATTCTCCGGGCTCTCCCGAAAAACCGGCGTCAAGGATGCAAAAGAAACGTGCAGATCAATAGTAGTATCCCAGCATGACCATCAGGACTACATGAATGGAAGCAAGGAGGGCAAAAGAATAGCTAAACGGCCGATGGATCATGTGCCAGAGATCCAGCAATTTCTGCGTCTTCGAAAGGAACACGATCTTCTTGGCAAGCACCGTCTGTTCCCGGACGGCCGCGATGGCATTTTCCAGTTTGGCATTTTCTGTCGGCCTGAAACCTACCAGCGACCAGCCTTTTCGGTGCGACCAGAGCATCTTTTGCCGGAGCCTCCACACACGAAACGGAAATCCCATGTCGAAGAGTATCATCTTCCACAGAGCGGTCAGCATCGACATTTGTTGGGCCTGTTCCAAATTCGGGAGGCGCAAGAGCGACTCCACATCCCGCGGCGAAAGAACCCCCAGGCTGTTCAATTGCGCGGCCAGTTTTTCGCTTTGCTCTTTGGTCTCTTTAAGAGACACCTCCGCATAATTCATTCTGCGCGGAACCTGTGAGTAAATGTAGCGCCCCACCACACCGCTCAGCGCGACGATTACCATGATCCAGAAGGCTACTCCGGCGAGCCCCGAAAACTTGAAGGAGGAGTGAAACGCGATGAGGATCGGCGCCGTGATTCCGAGCAGGACGTGAAAATCCAGCCAGTGGCGTGCATTGCCTTGCCTCCCAAGCCAGGGCCAGACTTTCCTGAGCGGATAGAGATACACGATCAGAAACAAAACGAAACCGATCATTCCGAGACGCAGCCCGATGATTCCGCTCGGCTTCAGGAACATGTGCTTCGGGGAAA
>WNFF01003428.1_pt1 | contig 13005 bp, 9 predicted proteins | sample 5400441 | NCBI WGS metagenome assembly WNFF01 (sample SAMN13153345, study PRJNA577476) | soil metagenome | isolation source: 120 cm saprolite under Douglas fir tree site 2 hole 3 replicate 1 | place: USA:California | collected 2015-04-18
TCGTTCGCCAACTGCTGATCGAGAGCATCATGTTGTCGCTGGCAGGCGCGGCACTCGGGCTGTTTCTGGCCCAATGGGACATCCAGATGATTCTGGCGCACATGCCGCCGGACGTAGCCCGATTCGTAGCCGGATGGAAGACAATTCGTTTGGACGCCAATGCGTTTCTGTTCGCGCTGGTGATCGCGGTGGTCAGCGGGCTGGTCTCGGGGATCGCGCCTTCGTTGCTGGGTTCCCGCGCCAGCATTGCGGAAACGCTGAAAGAAGGCGGCCGCGGTTTTTCCATTAGCCATACGCGGCACCGTCTGCGAGGAGCGCTGGTGGTTGCCGAAGTGGCGCTCGCGCTTGTGCTTCTGGTCGGCGCGGGACTGATGGTGAAAGGCTTCCAGGGACTGCTGAGCGTGAACGAGAGCTACGCTCCGCAAACGCTGCTGACGCTCAACTTTTCGCTGCCGGAAGTACAGTACGCGCGGCCGGCCGCGCGGCTGAACTTCAACGAACAAATCGTGCGGCGGCTTGGTTCTGTTTCCGGGGTGCAAGCGGCTTCGCTGGTGACGTATGTCCCTTACGCGGATGGAGGAGCCGTCAACGAGAGAGAGTTTTCGATCGAAGGACGACCGCTGACGCAACGCGGCGAAGCGCGCAGCGCCATTGTGGAGACAACCACACCGAATTACTTCAGTACGCTAAACATCGCGCTGCGCGACGGCCGATTGCTGAGCGATGCGGACGGAGCGGAAGCACCGCAAGTGGCGGTGATCAGCGAGAGTCTGGCAAGGCGTTATTTTCCCGGCGAAAATCCACTGGGCCGCCATATCAAGGCCGGCAAGGCGGAAGCCGAAGGCGAGTGGATGACCGTCGTCGGTGTGGTGAACGACGTGCGCTACAGCTGGATCGTCAAGGAGGATGTACCCACGATTTACCGTTCGTTCCGGCAGGCGCCTCCGTATTACACGACCGTGGTGCTACGCACGGCAGGTGACCCGCTGAAATTCGTTTCCGCGGCTCGCGCGGAAATTGCGGCGATCGATGCAAACTTGCCGCTATACAACATCAAGCCGATGGATAAGGTGATCACGGAATCGATTGTTGGCATCGCGTATGTGGCCACGATGATGGCGGTGCTGGGGGCTATCGCACTGGTGCTGGCATCGGTGGGCGTGTTCGGGGTCATGTCTTATTCGGTGAGCGAGAGGACCCACGAGATCGGAATCCGCATGTCGATGGGTGCGCAGACAAGCAACGTCCTCGCGTTGGTGCTTCGAGGCGGGATGTTCCTTACCGTGCTTGGGCTGGCCATTGGCCTGCCTGTTGCATTCCTACTGGCGCAGGGTCTTTCGTCGCTTCTCTACGGAGTGCAGGCTGCCGACCCAGCGTCATTCATCGGGCTGCCCTTACTACTGCTCGCCGTGGCCGGAATAGCGTGCTACCTTCCCGCGCGACGGGCAGCGCACCTCGATCCGCTCCGGGCCTTGCGGCACGATTGAGGTCCTGCGCCGCGCCTTCAGTCGGCGCTTGGAATGAACCGACCGCTTGCGCTACAACAGAGAGACGGGCAAGGACTTGGAATGTCTGCTGCCCAGATTGCGGTAAGGAGAGATTGTGGAACTTTTGATTCAACTGCGAAATCTGGAAAAAGTGGTCGAAGCGGGTCCGAATAAATTTTATCTGTTGCGCAGAATCAATTTAGATATTCAGCCGGGAGAATTTGTCACCATCATGGGCCCATCCGGCGCGGGAAAGTCTACCCTGCTGAGCATCATCGGAATGCTGGACGGAGCGTGGAGCGGGGATTATTACTTCCATGGCGAGGCCGTCCACAAGCTCAACGTCAAGAAGCGGAACGAGTTGCATAAAGCTAACATCGGCTTCGTTTTTCAGAGCTATCACCTGATTGACAATCTGACGGTATTCGAGAATCTGGAAGTTCCGCTGTCCTACAAGAACGTGCCGCATAAGGAGCGGGTCAGCCTGGTTTGCGACACGCTCGACCGATTTCACATCGTGGGCAAGAAAGACCTATTCCCGAATCAGCTTTCCGGCGGGCAGCAGCAACTTGTCGGCGTGGCCCGCGCAGTAATTCTTAGTCCGAAGCTGATCCTCGCTGATGAGCCCACTGGGAATCTGCATTCCGCGCAAGGCGACGAGATCATGCAGCTCTTCAAAAGGCTGAATGACGCGGGGACGACGATCATCCAGGTCACACACTCGGAGAGAAATGCCTCGTATGGCAGCCGCATTATTCAATTGAAGGACGGGTGGGTTGTGGGAGACGGGGCAACCGCGGGCGCACGTGTCGACGCGGCACAACCCGCGTGAGCAGACGCTTGCCAGGCGCAAAGCGGTACTCGATCGCTTCTCACCGTGCCGGAACGACGGCAGTAGGATAAACTTCACAAAACCAATCGAATGAAGACGACTAGCCCGCACCCTTATCGAGTACTTTTAGCTGACGACCAGGCGGATATCCGCGATGCACTGCGCTTGCTCCTGAAGCGCGAGGGATATGAAACGCAGGGCGTGGCCTCGCCGGCGGAGGCTCTGAGCGCGATTGAATCGCGGGAATTTGACGCGGCGCTGATGGATCTTAATTACACACGGGACACCACGTCAGGTCAGGAAGGACTCGACCTGCTCACGCGCATCCAGATGCTTGACAGTACGCTGCCGGTGATCGTTATGACCGCATGGAGCAGCATCGAAGTGGCCGTGGAAGCAATGCGCCGCGGGGCGCGCGACTTTGTCCAAAAGCCGTGGGAAAATACGCGCCTGCTTGCCATTCTGCGGACGCAAATCGATTTGCGCCAGGCGCTGAGGCAGGCGTCGCGTCTCGAGGCGGAAAACCGCATCCTGCGCGCCGAGTCGCGCCCGACGTTTCTGGCAAAGTCTCCCGCGATGGCACCGGTGCTGGAGCTGATTGGCCAAATCGGACCATCGGACGCCAACGTTTTGATCACGGGAGAACACGGGACCGGAAAAGAAGTGGTAGCACGGACACTTCATGCGTTGTCGGGACGCGCGACGAAGCCGATGGTGACCGTGAATGCGGGCGGGCTATCCGAAGGCGTGTTTGAGAGCGAGCTCTTCGGTCACGTAAAAGGCGCCTTCACGGATGCGCGGTCCGACCGCGTTGGCCGGTTCGAACTCGCTGACGGCAGCACTCTGTTCCTCGACGAAATTGCAAATGTTCCGCTTAACCTGCAGGCAAAACTTTTGCGCGTGCTGGAAACAGGGGATCTCGAGCGGGTCGGTTCGTCCACCACGCGGCGCGTTAACGTGAGAGTGCTGGCGGCTACCAACGCCGACGTGAATACAGAAGCCGCTGCGGGGCGGTTCCGGCAAGACCTGCTCTTTCGCTTGAATACGATAGAGATCCACGTTCCACCGTTGCGCGATCGTCGCGAGGACGTCGACCTTCTTGCGCACCACTTCCTTCACGGTTACTCGCAACGTTACCGCAAGAATATTTCAGGTTTCGATCAGGCCGCCATTAAAGCTCTTCATGAACATGCGTGGCCGGGCAACGTTCGCGAGCTCGATCATGCGGTGGAACGAGGTGTGCTTCTATCGCCCGGACCTTCGGTCCGCGCGGCGGATCTCGGATTGCGCGCGCATCCCGCGGGCGGCGCGGCCAAGCTGGAGGAGATGAGCCTGGACGAAGTTGAGCGCTACCTTATCCAACGCACTCTCTCCCGCCACGAAGGGAACGTCAGTCAGGCAGCCAAGGCTCTGGGATTGAGCCGCAGCGCCATGTATCGCCGGCTGCAAAAACATGGACTGGAATGAGGGAATTGTCCTATGTGCGCCGGATCCAGCTCCTCGCGCTAGCGGCGGGTTTCCCAGGTTCGTTGATCGCCATGCTTCTCTTGTGGCACGGTAATTATTCTTCCGGCGCCGTCTGGACGCTGGCTTTTCTCATTTTTTCTCTTTGGCTGGGCTTCGCCTTCTCGCTTCGGCATCGCGTTGTTTTTTCACTACAAACACTTTCGAATCTTCTGGCCGCCCTGCGTGAAGAAGACTTTTCGCTGCGCGCCCGCGGGGCACGAAGCGACGATGCCATGGGAGAAGTAATGATTGAAGTCAATGCCCTCAGTGAGGTCCTCCGGCAACAGCGGCTGGGTGCGTTGGAAGCCAATGCCCTGTTGCGGACCGTGATGGAGGAGATTGACCTCGCCGTGTTCACTTTCGATAACAACAATAAGCTGCGGCTGGTTAATCGCGCCGGCGAGCGCCTGTTGGGGCGTCCGGAAGGGCGCCTGCTGGGATTTACGGCGGAAGAATTGGGACTTGGAGCCTGCCTGGAAGGCGAACCTGCGCACACGATGGAGCTGGCCTTTCCCGGCGGTTCGGGGCGCTGGGGGCTGCGCCGCGGCACGTTTCGTCAGGGGGGCTTGCCTCACCAGCTTGTAGTCTTGAGCGATCTGAGCCGCACGCTGCGTGACGAGGAGCGCAAAGCATGGCAGCGGCTGATTCGCGTTCTTGGACATGAATTAAACAACTCGCTTGCCCCGATTCAATCCGTCGCCCAGGGTTTGGAGAGCGGGCTGCTGAGCGCCGCCAAATCCTCCGAACTGCACAGCGAAGCGACTGCTTCCATCCTGGACGATCTCCGGCAGGGGCTGAGCATCATTCGCTCTCGTACCGAAGCGCTTGGGCGATTCATGGCCGCGTACTCACAGCTTGCGCGGCTGCCGCAGCCGAAGCTGTTGCCTGTTAATGTCACGGAATGGATATGCCGGACGGTGAAACTCGAGACGCGAGTGAAGGTCAGCGTTGATAAGGGACCCGACGTGGTTATTTCAGCGGACGCCGACCAGTTGGAGCAATTGCTGATCAACCTGATTCGGAATGCGGCGGACGCGACCCTGGAGACGGGCGGATGCGTTCAAGTCGGCTGGTCCCGGAAAGGGGCACAGCTTGACGTGTGGGTGGTGGATGAAGGACTTGGGCTTCCGAATACTTCGAACCTGTTCGTTCCGTTCTTTACCACGAAGCCGGGCGGCTCCGGGATTGGATTGGTGCTTAGCCGCCAGATCGCCGAAGCTCATGGCGGCGAGCTAACTCTAAAGAACCGAACCGATGCACGCGGTTGCAGGGCCATGCTTCGACTTCCTGTCTAAGCTGAATTCGCAGAATTCTCAAACATCGGCCCGAACGTTTCTTCCGATGCCGCAGAAGAGCAATGAATTTTTCTATTTGCGGGAAGGGGCCTTACTGACGCCCACGCGTGGTGGTTGAAAACGATAGCCGACCCAGGGCTCTGTCCGGATATATTTCGGCTGCGCCGGATCGCTTTCAATCTTCTTGCGCAACTGATTGATCACCACGCGCAGATTTTCCGTCTCTTCTCCGTATTCGGGGCCCCAAACGGACTGCAGAAGCCTTCGATGAGTCAGTGGCTTGCCCTGATTGGCAATCAGGTGCTTGAGGACATCGAATTCCTTTGGAGTGAGGTGCACTTCCTGGCCGCGCACGGTCAACTGCCGGCTATCGAAATCCAGCGTCAGCTCTTTCGAAACAAAAGGAGGCAGCGACTCATTAGGAGCAAACCGCCGCAATGCGGCACGAATTCGCGCCAGTAATTCTTCGATGCCGAAGGGCTTGACGACATAATCGTCCGCTCCGGCGTCGAGTGCGAGCACTTTGTCTCGCTCCGCGTTTCGAACCGTGAGCATAATTATAGGAGCATCGGACGATTCGCGAATCTCCCGGCACGCTGCGATCCCCCCGATGCCCGGCATGTTCACATCGAGAAGCACCAAGTCGGGCTTTTCTTTACGAACCGCTTCCACGGCTTCCTCGCCTGTCTTAGCTTCGATGATCACGTAACCCTGGCTTGAGAGCGTGGAACGGAGCACTCGCCGAATTTGCGGCTCGTCGTCTGCGACTAGAATCGATGCGCCCGTCATGTGGATCGTTCCGTTCTGCTCGCGACAGGCAGGGAGAAAGAAAAGACCGAGCCATGACCGAGCTGGCTGGTCACACCGATGGTTCCTTTGTGAGCCGCCACAATCGCCTTGGCGATCGGCAATCCCATTCCGGTGCCGCGCACAAGATAGCGCTGATCTTTTCCACGATAGAATTTGTCGAAAATCATGCCCTGCTCAAAGTCGTCGATGCCGGGACCGCGGTCAGCCACGCTGGTCGTTACGTAATCCCCGCTGAGTTCCGCCGTAATTATGATTGGCTGCTCCTTAGGTGAATATAGATTGGCATTGTCGATGAGCTTCAGCAAGATGTCTTGAGCACGGTCAGGATCGGCCTCCACAGGCGGAAGATCGGGGGCCACTTTCACCCGAATCTCCCGCGCTCCCAGCGAAGACCTGGAAAGCGTGAGGGCTCCATGAATAATCTCTTCAACGGATGTGGGCGCAAAATGCAGCTCGATTTCTCCGGCTTCGAGCCGCGCCATCTCGGCCGCCTCTTCGACAAGATGGTTCAGCCGGTCGCACTCTTCATTGATGATGCTCAGCAATTCGTGAGCTTGCGGAGCGGCCGCCTCCCCGCTGGCAAGGAGGCTTGTTACCGCCGCTTTCATGGAGGTCAACGGCGTGCGGAAATCGTGAGTGACGGAATCGAGTAGCGCGGACTTCAGCCGCTCTCCCTGTCTCTCGGCCTCCGACTGGCCGAGTTGTTCCACAGCCCGCGCCCGTTCGATGGCGATGGCCACCAGGCTGCCAACGGCATCGAGCGTCTGCCGCGAGAGTCTTGCCCCGGAAATACCAAGGCTCCCGATGGCCCTCACTCCGAGACGCACTGGAACGAAGTAAATACTCTGCGATGATTCGATGGTCATTTCATCACGGAGGAACGCGGTCTTCATTTTCTCTTCATCGAGATGGGCGGCGCCATACCCCGATCGATAAAACTTTTCCTTCTGCGGAAGGAAAAGCTCAGCTGCACCGGCCTCGAAACTCTCCACGATGTAATTCGGTATCGCATTCATCAACTGGATGACGTTGCCTTCTCCCAGCAATTTTTGGCTGAATTTGTAGAGCCGTTCGATCTCGCGGCGGCGGCTGTGCGCCTCGTCTGCTTCTCTCCGGATCCTCGCGGAGAGCTGGCTGCCCATGATGGAGGTAACCAGGAATGCGCCGAGTGCTACCCAATTCTGGGGATCGGCGATGGTTAAATTACCAACCGGAGGCAAGAACGCATAATTAAAGACCAGCACCGCTGCGACGGACATGAAGACCGAGACCGCCATGCCCCAAACCGCTGAAACTGCTAGAATTGCCAAAAGAAACGTCAGCGCAACCGTGGTCTGATTGACAAGAAGTACCTGGCGGTAAAGAAAGGCGATGCCGGCGACGATGGCGATGGACAATGCGAAACCAAACGTCCGGCCGGCTAGCAATCTCTGCATTTCCCTATTCTAGCGCAGGCTTTCGAATTGCCGCGGAGAAGATAGCCCTTTGCCAAAGAAGCCGGAAGAGTGGTTGGAAATTGCGTCTCCGCCGCAAAAGTCACGCGGCATCTTTAAGCTTTTCCTTGGGTATGCTCCGGGTGTGGGCAAAACGTTCAGCATGCTGAGCGAGGCGCTCCGCCGCAGAAGCCGTGGCGAAGACGTGGTGATCGGAGTCGTGGAAACCCACGGCCGCAAAGGCATTGAAGAACTCCTCACAACTATTGAGTCTGTCCCGAGGAAAAAGATTGAATACAAGGGAACCATTTTCGAGGAGATGGACGTTGACGCCATTCTCGCGCGCCGTCCTCAAGTGGTTCTAGTGGACGAACTGGCGCATACGAATATTCCCGGGAGCAAGCATCGCAAGCGTTATGAGGACGTCCAAGAACTTCTGGCCGCAAGAATCGATGTCATGTCCACACTCAACATCCAGCACATCGAAAGCATCGCGCCCGTCGTTCGTTCCATCACCGGCATCACCGTGCGCGAGACGGTTCCCGACTGGGTTCCCCTTACCGCCGCCGAAACCGTAATGGTGGACCTTACGCCGGAAGCCCTGCAAAACCGCATGAAGCGAGGCGACGTCTACAGCTCCGAAAAAGTGGAACGCTCTCTCAAGAATTTCTTCCGCCGCGGTAATCTTATTGCCCTTCGCGAGCTCGCGTTGCGCCAGGTCGCCGAGCAGGTTGACCGCAGCCTCGAATCCTACATGGAAGCCGAGGACATCCGGAAAAACTGGGCGGTGCGGGAGCGCATGGCCGTCTGTATCTCATCGAATCCTTCGGGACAGTATTTGATCGCTCGAGGCGCTCGCATGGCGCGCCGCATGGATGCGGAACTCTACGTGGTTCACGTGGACCGCGAGTTCGGCTTGAAGGAATCGAACCAGAATGCTCTCAGCGCCAATCTGCGCTTCGCGGAAAGCCTCGGCGCGCAGGTGGTGCGTCTAAAAGGCCGCAGCGTAGCAGACAGTGTGGCGGAATTTGTCCGTTCGAAACATGTCACCCAGGTCATTTTCGGCCGGGCCCCGGTACACGACTGGCGAAAGTATCTCTATCTGTCAGCAGTTCACCGTTTCCTGCGCGAATCGCCCGCCGTGGACGTTCATATCGTCACCCAGGAATCCGAAGAACAAGTTTGAACTACGGCGCCGCTGGATTTTGCAGACTACCTTTCAATTCCAGGTCAATTTCGACCGCGTGGTTGACCTTGAGAAAAAAATTGCCCGGATTCTTGAGGCCCCAATCGATGAATGGCACATGGAACTTCGCGGTGCCCGTCCAATGATCTCGAACAAGTTCTGCTTGCATGGGTAAAGTCACTTCGTGATCGCTGCCATGCAATACAAAAAATCCGTGCACCTGAACAGTACATATTCCTTGCTGCGAGATTTGTCCTTCCACGCGGTCGGGCCGAAAAATGATATCCGAATATTTACGGCTCTCGAGAACGTCCCTGTGCATTTTCTTGTCGCGCCCATCGTTGCCACTATTCCCGCTGGTTGCATCCGCTACGATTTCTCCGCTGGCCTTTCCGGTTGTCGTATCCAACTGCACATGCCCCTTCTTGAATGCGAATGATCCATGGACGGTGTGCACTGTGCTCTCCAGCGTCCAGTGGATCTTGCTCTGCGCAGGATCGATCCCGAGAATAATCTCGCTAGACGGGGGCGGCGGAGTGGCATGCTGCGGGAGAGCGCTGAGCACCACCAGCGTCACGGGCGCCGCTACAAGAAAATAGAAGACCCGTGCCAGACGGCTTCCGAACCAGTTCATCTTTCACTCTCTCCGCTCACGCGGTCAGAAATTGCCAACCGAAGCGCAGACTTGTGGCCGCAAGAAATTTGCTCGAAGACTCTCCCAGGTGCGCTGCTAGGAGTCGCGCGAACAGTTCCGGCTCCTGGGCCAAACACCGCAGCACGCGCTTTCTCAAGGACGGATAACGATCCAGCAAAAGCAAGAGCCGACTCATGGTATTCGGCCGTCTTGCGAGCCGGTGGTGATCTCGTTGGTAATTCTCAAGGTTTCCGCTACTTAACGCGCTGGCAAGTGCTATCGCCTGCTGGAAACTCAAGCAGAGTCCTTCTCCTGTGACAGCGTCAACACTTCCCGACGCGTCTCCGATCAATGCGATATTCCCTTTGTAGACCTTATGCAAACTGCGCGTCACGGTCACGGCGCCTCGTTCCGCGCTGCTCGGTTGTGCGTGACGCAAATAGCCGGCTAACCTGGGGAATTCCATCCAAGCGTCCTGAAGACGCATCCGCGGATCGCGGGAGATCAACGCGACACAGGTCTCATCGTTGTTGAGGGGCGTGACGTACACCTGCGCCTTTTTGCCCCAGTGAATCTCCATGCAATCGGTCCACGCCTTCACGCCATAGTGGCGTCTCTGCGCGTGCCGGATTTCTTGCTGTCCTTTCGCATTCAAGCCGACCCAACGCCTCACGCGTGAATGGACCCCATCGGCTCCGATGATCCACCTCGCGTTCACGACCGTACCGCCTAAAATAGCGCCACCACCGGACAGGCCGGCGACGGGTGTGTTCCACAGCAAGGTGATTCCACACTCTTGCGCCCTTTCGACCATCTTCTGGTGAAGAACTGTTCGTCGTACGCCGAAACCACTGGCACCTGAAAAATTAGCTTCCACGAAGGTCGCGGCGTCTACAAAGCGGACCCCCCGAAAGACTTGCCCGTCGTCCGGACAAATCGTCACGCCTAGCTCGCGGAGTGCGGCAATGGTGCCCGGCAGCAGGCCTTCTCCACAAGCTTTGTCGATAGGAGGTTTCGCGCCGTCCGCGACGGTAACCTCGAAGCCTTTCATTCGCGCCGCGATGGCCGCAGCCAATCCTGCGGGTCCTCCACCTATGACTAGCACACCAGCGCCTTCCCCCACTTTGTCTCCTTGCATCGCATCGGCCCTGAGTGACGGGGCCGATTGTTAGTTAGATGTTGAGACCACCGGGAAGATGCCTGCCGTGTCGCGAACTCTCGTCGCACATCTAGTCACATAGCTGTAGAACGACGAGTGCCAATATACTCTTGCATAAGCCATATTTATTTGATTTAGCATAACTATTAATTTGACTCATTGACTTCCCCGCCCCATCCTGCTAGTTTGATGGCGAACGCTTATGTTTTGCCTCGCCTTCACAAACGATGGGCTTCTCACGAAGCGCGATACTGCCTGAATCGTAGACCCGATTGTTGTACGAATTATTCCCGTCCCGGTAAGAGGGACAACAGGCGGATGGATGGCGGCCTAGCAAAGCATCACCGGAAGCTTTCGCGGCCATCATCCAAACCAGGATGATGGCCACGTTTTTTCAGGATTTGCAATTTTCGGGAGAGAAGATGTTGATGACCATCGGAGGGATTCTGCAGTGAGCGATTCTTTGCCGAAACCGCGCAGCCGGGCTCTAATCGATGGTGCACATCGCGCGGGTGCACGCGCCATGCTTCGTGCCTGCGGCCTGCAGGATGATGATTTCAAGAAGCCCCTCATCGGCGTGGCGAACACCTGGATCGAGATCGGCCCTTGCAATTATCACCTTCGCGAACTTGCGCAACATGTGAAGGAAGGAATTCGCGCGGCAGGTGGGACCCCCCTGGAGTTCAACACGGTCTCCATTTCCGATGGCATCACCATGGGCACGGAGGGCATGCGCGCGTCCTTGGTCAGCCGCGAGGTCATCGCCGACTCCATCGAGCTCGTCACGCGAGGAAATCTTTTCGATGCGTTGATAGTTCTGGTTGGCTGCGACAAGACCATCCCTGGCGGCGTGATGGCTTTGGCGCGTCTCGATATTCCCGGACTGATTCTGTATGGCGGCTCGATCGCGCCCGGCCAGTTCGAGGGTCACTCCGTCACGATTCAGGATGTCTATGAAGCCATCGGCAAGCATGCGCGCGGCGGAATGACCGACGTACAGCTCAAGTCCCTTGAAGTGGCGGCATGTCCTGGGGCGGGCGCCTGCGGCGGACAATTTACCGCGAACACGATGGCATTGGTCTGCGAATTCCTAGGAATTGCGCCCATGGGACTCTCCAGCGTTCCGGCAACAAACGCGGGAAAAGCAGCCGCCGGTCGCCGCGCGGGCGAATTCGTCGTCGAACTTCTCCGCCGTGACCTCACTCCTTCGAAAATTATCACCAAAGCGGCGATTGAAAATGCCATCACGGGCGTCGCTGCAACTGGTGGCTCGACAAACTCCGTGCTGCATCTTCTGGCTATCGCCAACGAAGCGAAAATTCCTCTTTCCATTGATGACTTTGATCGCATCAGTTCACGCGTGCCAATCATTGCCGATCTCAAACCTGGAGGAAGATTTGTCGCCACCGATCTCTACGCAGCAGGCGGCACTGCGCTCGTCGCAAGGCGCCTGCTTGAAGCTGGACTACTCCGCGGAGACGCCGTCACCGTCACTGGAAGCACTCTCGCCGAAGAAGCGGCCAAGGCCAAAGAGACGCCGTCGCAAGAAGTCGTCCGCAAACTCAGTGCGCCTCTTAAGCCCACTGGCGGGCTCGTCATCCTGAAGGGGAATCTCGCTCCAGAGGGCTGCGTCATCAAAGTCGCGGGCCACAATCTGCAGAATTTCCGAGGCCCCGCGCGAGTATTCGACAACGAAGAAGCGGCCTTCGCCGCCGTCGAGCAAGGCGCTATCAAAGCCGGGGATGTAATCGTCATTCGCTATGAGGGCCCAAAAGGTGGTCCGGGAATGCGTGAAATGCTCGCCGTTACTGCTGCGCTGGTTGGCGCCGGTTTGGGCGATTCTGTGGCTTTGCTTACGGACGGACGATTTTCCGGCGCTACGCACGGTCTCATGGCCGGGCACGTCGCTCCCGAAGCTGCCAATGGCGGCCCCATCGCGGCTATCGCTGACGGTGACACCATCATCTTCGACATTCCCAAGCGTCAGCTGACGCTGGATCTTAGCGTGGCAGAGATTCAGAAACGTCTCGCCGAGTGGAGACCACCGCAGCCGCGCTTTACGAGCGGGGTCATGGCTAAGTACGCCTTGCTTGTTTCTTCTTCTTCTCTTGGCGCGGTCACGACCGTGCCGGCAACTTTTTCGGGGCCAGCCCCAGCTGGCTCGCATGCGAGGGCTCAATGAAGCTAACCGGTGCAGAAATTCTTTGCGAATCGCTCACGCGTCTTGGCGTGCGCGAGATTTTCGGCTATCCCGGTGGCGCGATTCTTCCGGTCTATGATGCGCTTGGCAAATCGAAGCTCCACCACGTCCTCGTGCGCCACGAACAGGGCGCTACGCATATGGCTGATGGCTATGCGCGCGCCGGCGGTGGAATCGGCGTCGCGATGGCGACATCCGGTCCGGGCGCAACGAACATGGTTACCGGCATCGCCACCGCCATGATGGACTCTTCTCCGGTCGTCTGCATTACCGGCCAGGTCAGCAGCAAAGTCTTGGGCTCCGACGCATTTCAAGAGATCGATATTACGGGCATCACCATGCCTATCACCAAGCACAACGTGGTGGTCACGAAAGCGGAGGACATTGCGCGCACCCTCCGTGAAGCCTTCCTGATCGCCAACACCGGACGTCCGGGTCCAGTGCTTGTCGACGTCACCAAAGA
>WNFF01021272.1_pt1 | contig 13003 bp, 9 predicted proteins | sample 5400441 | NCBI WGS metagenome assembly WNFF01 (sample SAMN13153345, study PRJNA577476) | soil metagenome | isolation source: 120 cm saprolite under Douglas fir tree site 2 hole 3 replicate 1 | place: USA:California | collected 2015-04-18
GGGGAGAGGAATCAGACGAATCGGAACCCTAGCCGGAGCCAAAAGCTCCAAGCGGACGGCATTTTGTGACTCCAGGAACGGATTGTCAAGGTAAATGTGGCGCGAGCGGAAGGAGATTTAGGCGAATCTTCCAGGCGGGGCTAGGTTCAATGTTCATCACCGGGATGCGCAAAACTATGCCTAGTGGCTGGTTGCCATGTTTCGTTTGGGAGCTGCGCTGAACTATCGGTCTTGCACCAAGACTACAACCGGCGATTACTGCGTCTCCCCGACAACGGTGATCTTCGTATCGGTGCGGAATTTCTTGTAGTCGCGGTAGGTCTGCTCGAGGTCCTCATTAAAGTTTTTCACCAGAGCCAGCCGGACATCGATGTGGACGGCTAGATGTTTCGGCAGCCAGACTTCCTCGTTCACCCGCGTTGCCTCGACCACGATGTGCGTGCCCTTGTGGATGCGGGCGAGGAAAAGGCCGAACGAGATGGTGTCGGTAGTTGTGACATCGAACTTCATCCATTGCATGTCGGATTTGTCGATCCAGATTCGGCCTTTCAGCTTGGGCAGCATCTTTGCTTCGCGAGACTTGGGCTGGTAGCCGGGCCGCGGGTCGGCATCGAGAACCCAGGTTTCCCGCCCTTCTAGAGCGTCCGAGCTTGCGAGCCGGAAGTTGTAGGCATCAGCTATTTCAAGCACGAACTTGCGACCGTCCTCGCGGCTCTTCTCTTCTTTCTCTAGGCGCTTGCGGCGGTCGGAGTCGGATTCGTTCTTGCGTTTGTCGGTAATTTTCTGGATTCGTTCTTCTTCTTTCTTAGCCTCGTCCGGAGACAGCGGCTTGTCGTCCTTGGCGATCAGGCGCTCGACCTGCTCGCCGTAAACGACGAGCACTTCCGAAGTCCGCGATTCGATTTTCTTAACCTGGCCTTTTCCGTCGAGTTTGTGCTCTTCCTCGCGTTGAATGTAGGTGTAGTCGCGCAGGCGTTTCTCGTTTTCCAGATCCTTCTCGGCAACGCGGCGGAGCAGTTCGCGGATCTGCTCTTGCGGGACGGTTCCGGAGGCATCGGGCACGAGATCGAAGGGAAACAGTGAAGACGGAGCGGGCTGCACGGTTGTAGACGCGGGCGGTAGAGGAGGATCGACTGACTGCTGTCCTAAGGACAGGCTGGCGACAAGCAGCAGTGGAATGACATTGAGAATGGGACGCATGCTGTATGTACGTCTGAAAGTGTGATGCCCTTCAGTGTGGCAGGGGAGATTGTTCGGAGCAAGCGGCGTTGAGTGCGCCGACTCTACGCGGGCGGGGGCGCCCGCGCCACATTGGCCATTTTTCGGCGCGTTCCAGACAGCCTGCCCGGAAGGAGCGTCCATCCAGGCGATGCAGCCGCTTCGCCTGTGCTCGCGAGATTAATGGAGTGTGCGAGATCGTCAGCAGGTACTCCGCGACGAACCAGACCGGCTTCTCCGTCGTCATCCAGTTGAGGTGGTCGAAACGGCGCATTTGGACGGGCCGGGAGAAGGTCCGCAAAGTGCGCTCTCCGAGCTGATTGAAATACACCTCGAAATAGCTGAGGGCCAGTTCGCGCAACGTGCGATAGACGGGCTCCCGATAGCGGCAACCGGTGTAGTTCGACTTCGCCACCGCGCCCCAGTGGCCATCCACGCGATAGATGGCGATCACGTGGTCGGTATCGTGTTCGGCTTCGAGGTCGAGCAGCAGCGGTGGATATCCGTTGACGCGCAACGCCGCCGCCGCAAAGAGCGCGCCTTCATAGCAATGAGACGTGTTCTCGCGCAGGACGCGGCGCGGAGACCAGGCGGTGTCCGCGAGGTGGTACGGCATGTCGTTGAGCAGGCGCTGGATGCCGTGCGGGGTTTTCAGACTGCGCAGCTTGCGCAGTTCGGCGGGGGTAAAGCCCCACGGGTCTCGTTGGTTATTCATTTCGATATGTTTTTGAAGCTATCAGGATCGCAGGGAGGTTGGGAATAAATGAGCGGGTTCGAGACGAGTGAAGGCAGTTACGGAAAAAGCGTTCGGCACGCCAACAAACGGCCGGCAGGTATAATCGCGGCTATCCATGGCACTGACCTCTGGCACAAAACTAGGTCCCTACGAAATTCAGGCATCGATCGGAGCGGGAGGGATGGGCGAAGTGTATCGCGCCCATGATGCCCGACTGGATCGTACTGTCGCGATCAAAGTCTTGCCAGCGTCTTTCTCGGCGGACCGTGACCGTCTGCAACGATTCGCGCAAGAAGCGCGTGCGGCAGCCGCGCTCAACCATCCCAATATTCTTTCTATCTTCGACATCGGAGACCAGCAGGGCGCGCCGTATGTTGTGTCAGAACTGCTCGAAGGCGAAACTCTACGCGATCGCCTTCGAAGCGGTCCAATTTCAAGCCGGAAGACGATTGATTACGCCGTGCAAGTGGCGCGCGGGCTGTCGGCCGCGCACGAAAAGGGGATCGTTCATCGCGACCTGAAGCCGGAGAACCTGTTCCTAACCAATGACGGCCGAATGAAGATTCTGGACTTCGGTCTGGCAAAACTGACGCGGCCGGAAATCGAGAGCGGCAGCGCGGACGCGCCAACCATGCATGCAGCCACCGAGCCGGGGCTGGTCATGGGCACGGTCGGATACATGTCGCCGGAGCAGGTTCGGGGAAAAGCGGCCGACCAGCGTTCGGACATTTTTTCGTTCGGCGCGATTCTCTACGAGATGGTTTCCGGGAAGCGCGCCTTTCACGGCGAAACCGCAGCCGACACGATGAGCGCGATCCTGAAGGAAGAAGTGCCCGAGCTTTCCGAGACTGCACGCAATGTTCCGCCGGGGTTGGACCGAATTGTGCGGCATTGTCTGGAGAAAAGTCCGACGCAGCGTTTCCATTCCGCGGGTGACATGGCGTTCGACCTGGAGGCGTTGACCGAAATTTCGGCGACGGGTAAATCCGGCGCGCAAGCCGCGGCGGCCCAGGCCACACATTCGGAGTCGCGCCGCAAATTGGCCTGGGCGGCGGCACTGATCGCTCTGGCAGCAGCGATGGCGGGGCTAGGTTGGTGGCTGGGACGACGTGGTAGGGCCGCTTCTCCGGCGGACTACCAGCAGATCACGTTCCGCACCGGTTTTATGGGCAATGCACGCTTCACCCCCGATGGAAGCGTGGTTTACAGCGCGTCCTGGGACGGTGGCGACAACCAGCTCTACCTGGCCCGTCTCGGTGAAAGTGGTTCGCGCGAACTGGGATTGAAAGATGCTGAACTGCTCGGGATTTCAAAGAACGGAGAGCTGGCGATCCGGCTCAACACCGTTAACTATGGCGGCTATGCGCGCGCGGGCATCCTCGCGCGGGTACCGATGAGCGGTGGCACTCCGCGCGAAGTGATCGAGAACGTGCAGGACATTGACTGGGCAGCAGACGGCGAGAGCATGGCGATCATCCGCTATGTGCCGGAAAACAGTCACTGGCGACTCGAGTACCCGATTGGCAAAGTGCTGTTGGACGGCATCAATTGGATCAGCCATCCGAAAATTTCGCCTGACGGAAAACGCGTGGCATTTGCCGACCATGAGAACACCGGAGGCGACGACGAGGGTTCCATCGCGGTGATCGAACCGGATGGGCGGGAGAAGAAACTTGCATCGGGGTTTGTTTCAGCAGAAGGAATCGTATGGTCGCCTGCTGGCGACGAACTCTGGTTCACAGGCACTCGTACCGGCAGCGCGGAAAATCTTCACGGAGTGACGCTGTCGGGCAAGGAGCGCGAGATTGTCAACGTGCCGGGAGGAATGTGGCTGCAGGATATCCGCGATGGAGTGGCGCTGATCATTCGCCATCAAATCCGCGTCGGGATTCGAGGCATCGCGCCGGGTGGCAAAGAAGAACACGAACTGGGATGGTTCGGTTGGGGAATTCTAAGGGACATCAGCCGTGACGGCCGCAAGGTCTTGTTCGAAGAAGAAGGAGACGGTGGTGGACCGGCTTACACTGTTTTTCTTCGCGACACCGACGGGTCGCCGCCGGTGCGGATCGGAACGGGCGTCGCCGAAGCAATTTCACCCGACGGCAAATGGGTCATCACGATTCCGAGCAAAGAGGGTGCGCTGTACGTGGTCCCGACGGGTGCGGGAGAAGCTCGCCAGTTGACCCACGACCACATCAGCTACAACCGGATTCACTATCTTCCGGATGGTAAACAACTGCTGGCGAATGGAATTGAAGCCGGACATGGAGCTCGGGACTATCTCATTGATCTAACGACCGGCGACGCCAAGCCCATTACGCCGGAGGGCGTGTCGGGTACCAACTTGTCCCCTGACGGTCGCAGCGTCGCAGTGTTGGGGCCGGATGGGAAATGGGGAGTCTGGCCGCTGGACGGAAGTGGATTTCGCCCGATTCCCGGTCTTGACTCGAAGATCAATGTGACGGGGTGGACGCCGGACGGCGCATCCGTGTATGTCACCCCCAGCCACCAACGCGATCGGGTAGCGACCGTTTACCGTGTGGACATTGCGACTGGCAAGACGGAATTGTGGAAAACATTTGGTGGCGGCATGAACGTCGGGATCACGGGCGTGAGCGCACCACGTATGTCTAGCGACGGCAACGCTTATGCCTATGTCTATTCTCAGGCGATGTCAGAGGCGTATGTGGTGAAGGGATTGAAATAGAAACACAACGCCTACCGGAACAACTCGCCCAACTCGCGCGGCGTTTCCACCAATACATCCGGCGGCGATTCTTCCAGGGTGTGCGGAGCGAAGCCATAAGCGACACCGCACGTCCACAGGCGCGCATTGCGTCCGGTTAAAACATCGACCGATGAATCGCCGATCATGATCGCTTCCGAAGCAGCTGCACCGGTTTCTTCCAAAATGGTCTGAACTCCAAGTGGGTCGGGCTTCTTTGTCGTGAAACTGTTGCCGCCGTAAATGCGGACGAAGAAGTCTCCGAGTCCCAGCGCCTGCAAGATGTCGCGCGATGGATTCACGGGTTTGTTGGAGAGCACGGCCATTTGCCGCTGCACGCCATTCGACGGCGTTGCGAGATGGATGAGCACTTCCGGGACTCCCGCATAGACCGTGGTGTGGTCGAGTTTGTGGATGCGGTAGTAGCCGAGAAAGTATTCCAGCGCTGCCGCGAAGAGCGGTTCGTCGTACGGATCGCCGAGAGCGCGGCGCACCAGAGCGGGAGCGCCGTCGCCGACGTAGGTCGCGATCAAATCGCCCGGCAGTTCCGGCCGCTCGAAGTGGCGCAGCATGGCGTTGATGGAATGAATCAGATCCAGACGAGAGTCGATCAGTGTTCCGTCGAGGTCAAAGACCAACAAACGGATGGATCGGGGATCAAACGGGCGCAGGAAGCGGATCATGAATAGATCAGAATAAATGATGAGGCAGCTGGCAGGTGGCAGGTGTCAGGTGGCAGGTGGCAGGTGGCAGGTGGCATGCGGTTCTGAGGCCTGCCTTCGGATTTCTATTCCCAACTGCCTTGCCCCGTTTACAATAAATTCTGGCCCGACTGCGCGGCGGATGACACGAATGGCTACCACAAAAGTCGATCCCAAGCTGAACGACAGCGACGTTAAAAGGAAGAGCAAGACCTACCAGGGACTGACTGGCCAGCGGCTCATTGATTGGTATCGCATCATGTACACCTCGCGGCGGGTGGACGACCGCGAGATCCTGCTCAAGCGGCAGCAGAAAGTCTTCTTCCAGATTTCGGGTGCGGGCCATGAGGCAATCGGAGTAGCCGCGGCCGCTGCGCTCAAAACCAACTACGACTGGTTCTTTCCTTACTACCGGGACCGCGCGCTTTGCCTGGCACTGGGCGCGACTCCTTACGAGATGCTGCTGGGAGCCGTCGGCGCCGCCGACGACCCCAGTTCCGGTGGACGGCAGATGCCATCGCATTGGGCATTTAAGGCGCTCAATGTAGTCACGCAGTCTTCGGCAACCGGGACGCAGATTCTGCACGCCGTCGGATGCTCCGAAGCTGGACGCTATTTTTCGCAGCATCCCAACGCCGCCCGCAAAGCGGAGGGCGATTACCGCCAATTCAAAGATGTTCAGTTCCAGGGCGACGAGATCACGTATGTCTCGCTGGGCGACGGCACCACCAGCGAAGGTGAATTCTGGGAAGCAATGAACACCGCGTCGAACCGGCGGCTCCCGGTACTGTTCTGTGTGGAGGACAATGGGTATGCGATTTCGGTGCCGGTCGAGGTACAAACCTCCGGCGGCAACATTTCGCGGCTGGTTTCTGGTTTCCCCAATTTCCATTTTGAAGAGATCGACGGCACCGATCCGGTCGTCGCTTATGCGGCGCTGAAGCGCGCGGCGGATTATTGTCGGGCCGGGCATGGCCCGGCGTTTGTGCATGCGCATGTGATTCGTCCGTATTCGCATTCGTTGTCGGACGATGAGCGGTTATACCGTCCTGACAGCGAGCGCCAGCGGGATGCTGCGCGCGACCCGATTTCCTGCCTGCAGATGTTCCTTCTGCGAGAAGGCATCCTCGACGAAAAGGGAATCAACAAAATCGAGAAGGAAGTGGACGAAGAAGTTCAGGCGGCGGCCGACCGGGCGCTCGCCGCGCCGGTGCCACAGCCGGATACGATTTACAACTTCGTGTACTCGCCCGATGTCGATCCCACTTCGGAGGCCTTTGATACGCAGCCGGCATTCGCAGCGGCTGAAACGGCAGGGGACGGGAAGCGTTCCGCACCCAAAACCATGGCGGACCTGATTAATGCCACGCTGCGCGACGAAATGCGGCGCGACGAGCGGATCGTAATTTTTGGCGAAGACGTGGCCGATGCCAGCCGCGAGGAGTACGTCAAGCAGAAGCTGGTTAAAGGCAAGGGCGGCGTGTTCAAGCTGACTTCCGGATTGCAAATGGAGTTCGGCTCCGACCGCGTATTCAATTCTCCGCTGGCCGAAGCCAACATCGTGGGACGCGCGACGGGAATGGCGGTCCGCGGATTGAAGCCGGTGGTCGAGATTCAGTTTTTCGACTACATCTGGCCGGCGATGATGCAACTGCGCGATGAACTGCCGATCGTCCGCTGGCGGTCGAACAATGCGTTCTCTGCGCCGGTGGTGGTTCGCGTGGCGATTGGAGGGTATCTGACCGGAGGCGCGATTTATCACTCGCAGTGCGGCGAGAGTATCTTCACGCACACTCCCGGGCTCAGAGTAGTGTTCCCTTCCAATGCGCTCGACGCGGCGGGGCTGCTGCGCACTGCCATTCGCTGCGATGATCCGGTGCTCTTCCTCGAACACAAGCGGTTGTATCGTGAGACTTACGGTCGCTCGCCCTATCCCGGACCGGACTACATGGTTCCGTTCGGCAAAGCCAAGATCGTGCAGCCGGGAACCGACCTGACTGTGATCACCTACGGTGCGGTCGTTCCGCGTGCCTTACAGGCGGCGCAAAAATTGGAGCGCGAACACCAGATCAGTGTCGAACTGGTTGACCTTCGCACTCTGAGTCCGTTTGACTGGGACGCAATCGCCACGTCGGTGAAGAAAACCAATCGTGCGCTGATTGCCTATGAAGATTCCCTCAGCTGGGGATACGGCGCCGAGATTGCGGCGCGCATCGCTGACCAACTCTTCCATCATCTGGATGCGCCAGTGAAGCGCATTGCCGCCACTGACACGTTTGTAGCCTACCAGCCAATTCTCGAAGACGCCATCCTGCCCCAGGTTAGCGATTTGTTCCGGGCGATGAAGGAACTGGCGGAGTTCTGAAAATCCAGCCTTAAGCTTCACGCTAGCGCCACACTGAGTCGTCCTTACCAGAAAGGACTCTATCCAGATACGTTGCGGTGCTGATCAGCGCCAGATGGGTAAAGGCCTGGGGAAAGTTCCCAAGATGTTGCCCGCTTGGACCAATTTGTTCCGAGTAAAGCCCAAGATGGTTGGCGTATCCCAAGAGTTTCTCAAACAACAATTGAGCCTTTTCCAAATCACCAGCGCGCGCGAGACATTCGATGTACCAGAACGAGCATGCAGTGAAGCTACCCTCTCCCCCTGGAATCCCGTCCACATGTGTGCGTTCCGCTTCGTAGCGGCGGACAAGGGTATCTTCGACTAATCGTGCTTCAATCGCTTTCATGGTCGAGCGCCACATCGGATCGACAGGGCTGATGAACCGCATGAGTGGCATCAGAAGAACCGACGCATCCAAATCCTTGGTCCCCTTCGACTGCACAAAAGACTGGAGTTCGTCATCCCAGAAGTTCGTAAAGATGTCCTCTCGAATCGCATCGCGCGTTCGGAGCCAGGCATCGAATGGCGCCGAAAGGGAGCGTTTCTGGGCAAGCCGCAATGCACGATCGAAAGCCACCCAGCACATCAACCGCGAGTGCAGGAATTCTCGCGGTCCGCCACGAACTTCCCATATGCCTTCATCGGGCCGTTGCCAGTTCTTGCCCAGCCACTTCAACATCCGCTGAACTTCCTGCCAACCGGCATAGGAAATTGGGTCACCGTACTTGTTTGCGAGATAGATGGAATCCATCATTTCGCCATAGATATCCAGCTGCAGCTGCTGATAAGCTGCATTTCCGATACGCACGGGCTTCGAATGTTCATAGCCCTGCAGATGATCCAACGTCAGCTCATCGAGCTTTTGCCTGCCATCGATCCCGTACATCACCTGTAACGGCCCACGCTCCGCATCGTCACCGAGCCGCCCCTTCAGCCAGTCGATGAATGCCTCAGCTTCCTCGACAAAACCCAGCCGGATCAGCGCATAGAGCGTGAATGTCGCATCTCGCAACCATGTGAAGCGATAATCCCAATTGCGCACTCCACCAATTTCTTCTGGCAGAGAAAATGTCGGCGCTGCAATCAGCGAGCCGTGCTCACGGCTGATGAGCAGTTTCAACATCAGGGCGGAACGGTTGACCATCTCGCGCCACCGGCCTTTGTACTTTGATTTCGCTATCCATCCCTTCCAGAAGCGTGCTGTCTCGTGGAATCGTTGTTCTACGAACTCCATCTCGGGTTGCTGTCCTTGTGCGCGAACTCCACCAAATACAAACGTAGCCCTCTCGCCGGCTCGGAGCCTGAAATCGGAGATTACATCGGCGGATTGTTGCCGCAGGGCAACGGTGGAGTACAGCGCCAGCGGGGGGCAGGCATCGCTCGCCGGCGAAAAAATCGCGTACCGGTCTTCGATGGTCACGGTGTGCCCACACGTCGAATAATTAAATCGGGGCTGGCACCGCATCTTGAAATCGATCTCGCCCCTGATCACGGACAGGGTGCGAATAATCAGTTCGGCCACGCCCTCCTTCGCAAGAAATCGCGTGAGCAAAATGTTCGTGTCTGGCAAATACATCTGCCGGATCCGCCTTTCTCTGAGTTGTGGCTGAATCTGAAAACAGCCGCCTCGCTCATCATCGAGCAGCGCTGCAAACACGGTGGGAGAGTCGAAATTTGGATAGCAGAGAAAATCGATTGAACCGTTTACGCCCACGAGCGCAATCGAGCGCATATTGCCAATTACTCCGTAGTTTTCAATCGGTTCGAAGCTCATCGATGTGTGTCAGTTTGGAATCAGATGTTCCCAACCAGCCAGCTTCCGCCCGGAGATGACCGGGAATCCCTGACTCTGATCGTGCACGGAACCGACCGTCAGTTTTTTTGCGACTTGCCCCAGCCGCTCCGGCCCCTGCCGAAATTGAATCCGAACGGGCCGCCGTCGTAGCACATCAGCGCAAACGCAGTCGCTGCCAGCGCGAGTGGAAATTCGTAGCCACCTTGCCCGGTCAGTCCATTTTTCCAGTGAACTTTCACGATGACGACGGCCATTTCGATCAGGAAGGCCAGCGCGACGAAACGAGTGAACAGACCGAGCACGATCGCGATCCCGCCAAAAAATTCCGTCCCGGTGGAGAGATAGGCCATCCAGGACGGGATTCCCAGCGAGCCGACGAACTGCTGGTGTCCATGGAATCCGCCGAAAACTTTCTTATAGCCGTGAACAATCATGATCGCTCCAAGAACAAGACGCAATACCAGGAGCGCAAAAGGCTGCAAACGGTTGAGAGAATTCAAGCCCACCTCCAAATCTCAGTTCTCAGTTCTCAGTTCTCAGTTCTCAGAAATTGGACGTTGGAGATCAGTCTAAGGATGGGAAAAAGTATAACTCTGCACTTCTACCAGGTCGAATATGCGCTGCCGTCGCTGGCGGTCAAGTTGGAGCCGCTGTGGACATCAATGATTCCGGGCTGCGTCTGGTCCGGAGACATGATGGAGTCTTCCTGCTCGACCTGCCAGGTATCGTTGCGCCCGGTCATGGGATCTTTGGGAATGAACTTCAGATAGTGAGCCGCGACTAGATCCTCGAGAGCCTGCGGCGCCTTCTGTTTGTCGAGAGTGTATTGCTGAATCACATGTCGCATCGTGAAAAGATCCTGGCGGAGCGTGGACTCCTTGGCTCGAAGAATGCTCTGGTTGTACATGGGCAGCGCGATTGACAACAGGACGAGGATCAGGCTGATGACTACCACCATTTCGATCAGCGTGAAACCGCGCGCGCTCGACCTGGGCCTGAGTGTCATTTACCAGTCCTTGTATTTCGAGTCGTCCAGAGCTGTGCCCTGCGACTTGCTGTAAACGTCGAAGACGTTCTGGCCTCCCCAAGAATCGGAGGTGGCGTCATCCTGCATGGAACGCATGCCCCACTCCGCCTGGCCGGTCATAGGATCAATCGGAATCTTGCGCAGAAACTTCAGCTTCTTGCCGGCAACATCTACGCCGGTTACCAGAGTCTCGAGGTCCGGGGGATAGCCTTCGCTGCCCACCTTGATCTGGAATGCGCCGCGGTCGGCGGCATCTTTATAGCGATCGATGGCATCGCGCATCATCCAGAGGTCGTAACGGAGCTCACGTTCGCGCTCACGCTGGATCGTGACACGGACCAGCGGGATTGCCAGTCCGGTAAGGATCAGCAGTATTGCAGTGGCGACAATTAGTTCGATCAGCGTGAAACCGCGCTGATGGAGCTGAGAAATCGCTTTGCGCTGATTGGTTGATCGGGTCATAACGGATCTGACAATTGTCGGCATCATTGGCCAGCATAGAGAGACGCGGCATGCCGCGTCTCTAGATTTCTTACTGCACGGTGACGGCGGCCTGCGCCCCACTCATGGCGATGGCCTGCATGGCGGGATCGCGAGCGCCCCCGCGGGTGATGGTCAACACAGATTGTCCCGGCGACTTGGCCATGAAGGTGAGCGTGACCACCGCTCCCTGGCCGGAGACGCCACCCGCTCCGGGAGGACGCGTCGCTGTGATTTGCAGTGTTCCGGTGGAAGGATCATCGCGGTGCACGAGGGCCACAGCCTGGCCGTCCTGCGACAGGAAGCCTCCGTTAGAGACGTTGACCACTTGCAACTGGTTGGGATCGTAGTTCAGCTGCAAGGGCACGGAATACACATTCTGGCCGCCCGAGAGCATTACATTCACGGTGAAAGTCGCTCCCTTGGCTTGGGTCAGCGCGGGCGGATCAAACAGGAACGCCCCACCAGCACCGGTCTCGGTTGGAGGCGCTTGCGGGTTGGGCGTCGGAGGTGGCGTCACGGGTGGTGGCGTGGCCGGCTGCGGCTGCTGCGTCTGCGGTTGGGGCTGTGGACTTATACCCTGCGTGCCCGATGGCGGTTGCGCGGCAGGTCTGCTGCTCGTCCGCCGCAATTCCAAGGCATTGGCCGTGCCTACGTCGAGCATGTCGAGATTGGAGCGCGAGGCTTCCGGCCCGCGGATGATATGCGGGATCAGCACAAAGACGATTTCGTTCTCGCGATGTTCGGTGTTGGTCTGCGAAAACAGATACTTCAGCAAGGGGATGGAAGCGAGGCCGGGAATCCCGCTCAAGGACTTCGTCTGCTGGTCTTCCAGAATCCCGCCCAGCAGGTTCACTTCACCATCCTTGAGGCGGATTTCGTGTTCGATCTTGCGTTGGCCGATGACCGGCTGATCGATGCCGCCGATGTTCACGCGCGAAGTCACTGCCGAAATGTCGAGCGACATCTTCAGAGTAACTTCCCGCCCGGCATGCACGCGCGGAGTGATGTCGATGTTGACGCCGACATCCAGATACTGAAACTGAGTGTTGACCAGTGGGTTGACTCCCACTCCACCGATGCCGGGCTGAAACGAACCCGTGGCTACGGGCACGCGGTCGCCGATCTTCAGCGTGGCCTTTTGCCCGTCCAAAGCGCGGATCTGGGGATTCTGAATGAGCTTGGTGTTGCTATCGCTCAACAGCGCCGTGGCGGTCGCTGCTGGAATGGTGACCTGGAAGTCGGTGGCATCGAGATTCGCCAGCCGGTTCAAGTTGATGCCGTTCGACGAGGCGGGGGTTTGCGTTCCCGTCTGGGTTCCTCCAGCGGGCGGGGCAGCCTGCGTGATGTTGGGCTGCAATTGCACGGTAGCGCTGGTGGGCGGACTGATGCCCAGGTTGTGCATCTTGTCGCGGCTGACTTGCATGACTGCGACTTCCACCAACACTTCGGGCTTGGCTTTGTCGAGATCGTCAACCAACTTCTGGGCCAGCGCCATCTGGTCGGGCGTGCCGCGCACCACGATCGCGCCCTGCGAGGGCAACTGCTGAATGCGGCTGACCTCGAGGATGGTCCGCATGGCATTGACTACGTCCTGCAATTCGGTGGGCTGGGAAAGATTCGACAAGTAAAAGGTTTTGATGACGTTTTGTTCCAGCTCTTTCCGTTTGGCAGGATTGTCTTGCGCGACAAAAATCGTGTTGGGCGTCACCGGACGCCAGAAAGTTTTGGTTTCGAAAGAAACTACCTCTAGTGCATCTTCCAGGGTTACTCCGTTGAGTTCAATCCGCACCCGCCGGGAAGTGTAATCGGGATCGAAGAGCACGTTGATGCCGGCCAGTTTCCCGATCGTTTCATAAATCACCTTGGTATCCTCGGTGAGCTTGAGAGTGATGGGAACGTTGGAAATGGGAGTAAGTTCGACGGGTCCCTGGG
>WNFF01011155.1_pt1 | contig 13002 bp, 17 predicted proteins | sample 5400441 | NCBI WGS metagenome assembly WNFF01 (sample SAMN13153345, study PRJNA577476) | soil metagenome | isolation source: 120 cm saprolite under Douglas fir tree site 2 hole 3 replicate 1 | place: USA:California | collected 2015-04-18
GCCTCGAATTCGAAATCATCCTGCTGGTGCGCGACCTCGGATGGAGTTTCGGCGCCGACCCGTCGGGACCGAACCCGGGCGCCTACGCGCTGCTCGAAGCGATCCGCGCCGCGCTGACCGGCCTGCAGCTTCCCGGATGCCGCAAGCTGTTCCCGTTGCGGGAACAGTTCCTGGGCCGCGACCCGCAAGGTGCCGTATGGACCTGGTCGGCGCTCTATGCGCTCGAGACGATGGCGCTCGAAGCGTCAACGCAGGATAACTTCCCGCTCTTCATCAAGGGCATCGCGCTGGAAGATGGCGGGCAGACCGCCAGAGTCGCCACGCAGGCCGCATACACGTTCAACTCGCAGGGCGTGATCCAGTTGCCAGTGGATAATGTCGCGAACCTTGTAATTACTCCGGCTGGCGGCGGCAATCCCTATCTCGCCGGCACTGACTACACGCTGGACGCGGTCAATGGAATCATTACCCGGGCCACGGGCGGCGCGATCCCATCGGGCGCGACGGTCAACGTCGTCTATACCTATTCCGAAACCGTCACCGCGGTCGCCGGCAGCTCCTCATCGCCAACGGCCCCGACCAACTAGACGAAGCGGAGCGGCAAACTCCCGAAGGCATTAAAAGAAGGTGAAAGAAGATGCCAGCCAGCTTTCTACACGGAATTGAAACGATCGAAACCTCCACCGGACCGGTCCCGATCACGGTCGTCAAGTCGGCAGTGATCGGCCTGGTCGGCTCCGCGCCGCTGTGGGCGGCGGTCGGCGCGCCGGCGATGTGGCAGCCCAGCTGGGTCGTCGCGGCCGGCCAGCAAGTGGTCGATCCCAATGGCAACATCCAGCAGTGCTCCACCGCCGGCACCACCGGCACCTCGGCACCGACCTGGGCGACCGCGCTCAACACCACCAGCGCCGACGGCACCGCGGTCTGGAAGCTGGTCACCATCGCCGGCACTGTGTTGCAGGCGCCCACGCTGGTCAATTTCACCGCCAACCCGAATATCGCCGGCTCGGCCGCCGCGTATGGGCCGCTGATGCAGGGATACACGATTCCTTACGCGCTCGCGGCCATTCAGGCCCAGGGCGCCGGCCAGGTGATCGTGGTTAACGTCTTCAATCCTTATGTCCACTATACCGCCATCACGGCCCAGGCGATGGCGATGCCCGCGTCGGGGCCGCAGATACTCAACCTTGGGCATATGGGCGTCTGGAACGTGGTCGTCAAGAACGGCGCCGGCTCGACTACCTATATAAATGGGACTGACTATACGCTCGATCCCATAAATGGAATCGTGACGCAGAAGGCAGGCGGCGCAATCACCACCGGCGAAGCGCTCAGTCTCTCTTTCAGCTACGCTGACCCGAGCAAAATGCAAGACAGCGACGTCGTCTGCCGCCGCCGCCAGCGCGCTGGTCTCCACGGCGTTTACGATTCGCGCGATAGCGCTTATCGACTCGCCGCCGTCGATCTCTCCGGCGACTGCGATCGCCAACCGCGGCGTCGCGGGCAACGTGTTCGACACCAGCTCCGACCGGGCCGTGCTCTGCTATCCGCAGGAGAAATTCTTCGACCTGGGCCTCATCCCGACCGGCGTCACGATCAATTCCGCAGGAACCCCGGTGCAGAACGCGGCCAACGTTACCGCGGTGGGGCCCTACTCGCAGTGGGTGGCTGGAACGATCGCGGCCAAGGACCTGCAGCAAGGGTACTGGTGGTCGCCCTCCAATACTCAGATGACCGGCCCGCTCGGTCCCGACGTAACGCTCTACGCCTCAGTGCTGGACGCGGCGAGTGACGTCAACAATCTCAACGCGCAAGGCATCCTGACCGTCTTCAACGCCTTCGGCACCGGTCTGCGCGTTTGGGGCAACCGCTCTGCCGCCTATCCCACCACGACCACGCCCAACAACTTCATCAGCGTGCGCCGCACGATGGACGTAATCGAGGAATCGGTGGAACTCGCGATGCTCCAGTTCATCGATCAGCCGATCAGCAACGCGCTAATCTCGGCGATCCTTGCCAGCGTCAACGCCTTCATCCGCAGCCTCATCGGGCGCGGCGCGCTGGTCGCCGGCTCCGCCAGCTACAACCCGGCCGAGAACCCGTCCAACCAGGTGGCCGCCGGACAACTGGTTTTCGACATCGACGTGATGCCGCCGCCGCCGGCCGAACGCCTGACCTTCAACGTCTTCATCGACACCACGCTGCTGAGCGGACTCGGCAACACCACAGCTCTGACCGCGGTCACGCTCAACGCCTAAGGCCACACTAATCGAGGCTCAGGCGCCGCGCGCGCCCGGGCCTGACGAGGTTCATCGCAATGTCAAACCTGGCCGTAAATCGAATCACCAACGCCAACGTCTACCTCGACGGCATCGGGCTCCTGGGCCGCGCCGAAGAAATCGAAGTCGCGAAGCCCAAGCACAAGATGGTCGATCACAAGGGGCTTGGCATGGCCGGCACGGCGGAGTTCTGGGCCGGGGTCGATAAGCTCGAGGCCAAGATCAAGTGGGCGTCGATCTATCCCGAGGCCGAAACGGCGCTGAACAGCCCCTTCCAGGCGCACTACTTCCAGGTGCGCAGCAATCTCGAAACCTACACCAGCCAGGGACGCACACAGCAACAGCCGGTGGTATACCTGATGACCGGGATATTCAAAGACGCCGGCGCGATGACCTTCAAGGCGCACGAGGGAGTGGATACCACGTCGGTAATAGCGGTGTATCACTCCGAACTATATATCGGCGGTACGCAGATTTTCCTGTTCGACGTGATGGCCAATATCTACGTGGTGAATGGCGTCGATCAACTCAGCACTTTCCGCGCCAACCTGGGCGGCTAGCGGTTCCGTAAGACTCTGCGACCAGGCCGCTCGTCGAGCGGCGCTCTTGAACGATCAATCACGGCTCGCCGGAGATGACCCTCATGGCCGATACACAGCCCTCCGTACAACCCGCACAATCGCGCGGCGTGACGTTGCCCTCCGGCAAGACCGCCGCGATACGCAGAGGCAAGGGACGCGATCTCATGCACGCGCAACGCGCGGTCGCCGGCAATCCCGACCCGACCGCGGTGGTCTTCGCTCTGATCGCCGAATTGGCGCAAATCGACGGCGCGCCGATCGTATACGAAGACGTGGTCGAGATGGACCTCGGCGACGTGCTGGTACTGCAGGCAGAGGTGACGGGAGCAAATTTTCCCGAGCCGGCGCAGGACTCCCCAGCGCCGGCGGTTTCGCAGGACTCGTCCGCTTCGGCTTCGGTGTCGGGGAACTAGCGGCGATGGAATTCGACGAGATCGACTTTTGGATGGCGGCGGTTGCCGATTACAACCGCGCCGCCGACGAAGCAATGAGCGCGCGCCGCGATAATAAGCAGTAAGCCACTGGGCATCGCATCCGCGCTCGCAGCTCTATGGTTTGCGTAGCGTGAACAGTTGTCACCTATGATCCGGAGAGACAGTACATGCTATATGCACCACTTGCCCGCCAGCTTTAGTGCAATTCGAGAGACGCCGTCGGGCCGGATGAGTGCATATTCACGGCCTCCATACTCCAGCATCGGTCGTGCCTTGCTTCGGTCGATCAAGGTCGCCCCGCCAGGCGAGTATCGGATGCCTGTACGCCGTCCAAATCCGCCGACCGAGGAGCATCAGTACGCCTCCCAACGTGACGGGTCGACCGCGTGCGATTTGATTTTTCACCCACTCGGCATGGCGTGCTTCACTGCGAATGCGGAGTTCCTCCAAGTCTTTGACTCCCTCTGCCCGAAGGCAGATCCACCCCATCAGCTTCAGGACCGCCTTTAGCACATTCCAGATAACAACAATGAGACCTGTACACAGCCCAGCTATAACATATAGAGCGATGAGCCCTTCAACAAAATCGGAGTCTATCCGAAGCGTCATAGTGTGAAATGGTATCGCTCATGATCCCGAAAGAGCGTACTCGCAATATTCACCACTTCCCGGACAGTTTCATTGCTCTTCGAAAACTAACGCCTGCAGATTACGTGCATATTCACGGCTTATAGCCGCCGCTGCCACGGACGCCCCTCTTCGGCGGGTAAACAAATTCACCTCGCCAGGACCGTATCGGATGCTCAAACACTTTCCACACCCGCCAGCAAAGGACTTTGAGCACGCCTCCCAGTGTAGGGGGCGAGCCACGTGCGATCTGGCGTTCGCGTGTTTCCACCGTCCAGCGATCGAACCGCTTCGCGAGTTCGACCAAATCTTTGGCTCCCGTAACCCAGAGCAGTACCCATCTTAGCAGCGTCAGAACCGTCTTTAGCATGTTCCATCCAAGAACCACGGCCGACATACTCAGAACAAGCAGCACGTATAAAATGATGAGCATCTCGATCCAGAGTATAGTTTCATGGCTCTCCATAGTTTGAAGCTCTATAGCTTATGATTCCGAGAAGCAACACACTCGACATGCAGCATGCGCTGGTGAGCGCTTATGCAATTCGGCAGGCCGCGCGTAGCTTTGCACACTTCTCGCTCGCAATGAAACACATCCTCTTCGACATGCGCGTACATCGTGCCTGGTTTTCAAGCCCGCGCCTGGTCATCGCGTGGTCGGCGGACCCTGACACTCAGAGTCAGGTCAAGGCCGGTTCAAGCGAGTCTAATTCATCGGTTGAAAACGAGCTAGGTGCGCCCGAAAAGATCCGTCGCTATCATGACGTTTCCAAACCCTTTTGGAGCGACACCGCCTCACCTCGTTTCGCACCGCAGCTGGGTATCTTCTCGGCCGTATTGCACTCTGTTGCCGCTTCTCCGTACCGCAACCCTCATGCGCATCACGGGAAGTCGAGGCACCCCGACAAAAGGGAGCCTGACCCACTAGCGGCTTTGAAGCAGAACGCAAATCGTCTTGCACGGGAATCGGTCGCTCCATTCGCGCCGTTCTTGAACCGAGTGCTCGTGGATGCGACCAAGGCTATAAACGAGGTTAAAACCTTCCTGGGCAAGACCTCCATTATTTCACAAATAACCAAGTGGATTGTACTTGGAATCGCCGCGCTGATTGCTATCGGGAAAGCGGCTACATATGTGACAGATAAGCTGATCGCACCTTTACGAAAAGGCTTCAGAATCGTCTTGAGTCCCGTGTCTGCCTTTCGCTGGCTGCTTAACACGGGCGCACCACTGATCGTGTCCTGGTTTATGGAGTCGCTAGCCGCAATAGGGCGCTCGGTCGCGATATTCATTGAGCTGTCGCTCGGCTGGTATGTAGTTATCGCCGTCGCGCTCGCGGTTGCCGGATATGAACTCTACCGGCATTGGGATGCCGCGAAACGGCTGCTCTCGCGTTCAGTCGACTCGACGCACAAGGCAGTCGCACGTTTGCTGAAGTGGCTAGGCGAGAGCGTGGGGAGCGCAATCCCATTCGCCAGCGGCGCGCTCGTCGCCGTCAAGCCGGCAAACCTCAATGTACCACGCTTTTCCGCCGCTCGACCGGCAACAGCGCGCGGCATCTATCGCGCACGAGCCGTCCAGCACACTTCCGCTGCCGTCGTACAGCCGGCGCCGATGCTGCGCGCGGTCAGGCGGGCCGCGGCGGCCGCCGCGTTCGCGACACCGCTGATGCTCACCGCGGGCCCTTCCAGAGCATTCGCCACACCCCTCATTTCGACCAACGACACGGCGCGCATCGCCGCTCCGCTCCTAGCGGTGGGCATGACGCAGGGTCCGATAGTAATCAACTATGCGCCCAGCGTGGTTATCCATTCCGAGGACGCGGCCGACTCGGCCGCGCTCAAACGCCGCGTGATGGAAGTGCTCGAGCGCCACGGCCGCGAGCTGCACCAGGTGCTCGCGCGCGAAATTGTGCGGCAGCAGCGCCGAGAGTTTAACCCTCTGCTGTCGAACCAGTAGCCATTTTATCAAGGCAATACACATGTTCGCACTACTTGGCGAAATCTCCTTTCAAGTGATCGGCTCGCCCGAGGTCTTCGAATCCAGCCGGCGCTTCGATTACGCAGAACATCGGGTGGTCGAAGATCGGCCGCGCCTGCAATGGCTCGCAGCCGAACTCGAAAGCATCACGCTCGCGATGCTCTTTCACACCTCCTTCACCAACCCGGCGGCGCAACTCGCCTCGTTGCTCGCCGCCGCCAGGGACCATCAGGCACGCGCACTCGTGCTCGGCAACGGCGTGTTCCGTGGCTTCTTCGTGGTGGAGTCGGTTGCGACCAGCGATATTCAACTCGGCGCCGACGCCGCGCCCGTGGCGATCCGGGTGCGGGCGGGCCTTCGCGAATGGGCGCCCGGTTCCGAGCTCGATCCGGCCGCGCCACCGCGTCTGGCCTCGGTGCCGCTCGGGATTGCGCCTATAGCTATCAGCTATAATTCCCCCGCCGCGCTGCTCGGGACCGGCGCTGCCGCAGCGAGCTATACCGTGCCGACTTTCAATCAGCCCGGGGTCTCTCCGCTGGTCGACAATCCGCTGCCCGGCGGCGCGGGCGGGCCGAATCTTTCCCACGCCGACGTGCCCGCGGCCGCGATCGTAAGGTCGCCATTATGAGCGCGCCACAGTTCATCCAGCATCTAACCTACGCCGGTGAGAGATGGGATTTGCTGGCGTGGCAATACTACGGCGACCCAGCTAACTATAGCATAATCGTCATGGCTAACCCTGGAGTGCCAATCGAGCCGGTATTCGAGGCCGGGATCGCGCTGGCTATCCCGATCATTCAGCAGCAGAGCGTGCTGGCCACCGACCTGCCGCCCTGGAAAACCGCCACCACGGTCTGAACCGATGACTGCTGCGATTGCATATCCAATCAGATCGCCCAACTGGATACTCACCTATCAGGGTGTGAATATCAGCACCGACATATCGCGCATGGTGCTTTCGTTAAGCTACGTCGATGAGCTTGGCGGGCGTTCCGGCGAACTCGAAGTCGAGCTGGAAGACCGCGACAAGCGCTGGCAGGGTGCATGGTTCCCGCAGCGGGGCGACGTGGTTAGCCTGCTGATTGGCTATACCGGCGAATTGCTGCTCCCGTGCGGCGACTTCCAGGTCGACGACCTCGAACTCGAGGGACCGCCCGACGTTTTCCATCTGCGCTGCCTGCCGGCCTGGATCACGCCTGCGCTCCGCACCCGCAATAGCCTCGGGTACGAAAACCAGACGCTGCTGCAAATCGCGGCGACGGTCGCGGCGCGGCACGGGATGACCGTGATTGGGGCGCCGAATCAAATCGATATCAGTTATTTGCGGATCACTCAAAAACAGGAGACCGACCTCGAGTTTCTCCGCCGCGTCGCGATCGAGCACAACTACGATTTCACGGTGCGCGGCGCCCAGCTGGTGTTTTACTCGCGCGCCAGTCTTGAAGCGCAGCCGGCGGCACTGACGCTCCATCGCAACACGGTCGAGCGCTTCAGCTTCGTGGCCAAGACCCATCGGATCTACAAACAGGCGCAGACTGCCTACTTCGATCCGCGGAGCAAGCAGCTCTATGCACAGACCGCGCAGGCCAGCCCCACGGTGGCTACCGGCGACATGCTGAAGGTGGTCGCGCGCTGCGAGAACGGACAGCAGGCCCTTGAACGCGCGAGCGCCGCGCTGCACGAGGCCAACCGTCTGCTGGTGACCTGCCGTCTCGTCGCGCCCGGCACGACGCTGCTGGTAGCGGGCAACGTGGTTGCGCTGTCGGGATGGAACGTGATGGACGGGAGCTACATGATCGAGCGCGCACAGCATCGGCTTTCGCGCGCCACCGGCTACGTAACCGAGGCCGATCTCCGAATGCTGTCGTAGCACACGCCGCCCGGCCCTCGGCGGCATAACCCTGGAGTTTGAACTGAGCAGGCACACATGTTTCGCGTAGGACTGGTGAAACAGCAAGACCTTCAAGGCGCCCGGGTGCGGGTCGCATTTCCGGATCGCGACCAGATGTTGTCCTACTGGCTGCCGATCCTCTTTTCGAAAACCCAAAACGACAAAAGCTACTGGATACCCGACATAGGCGAGCAGGTTGTATGCCTGATGGATGAGCACGACGAGGCGGGAACGGTATTAGGGGCAATATACTCAAGCGCCGACACCCCGCCGGTCCAGAGCGCTGACAAATACCACATGTCATTCAAGGACGGAGCGAGCGTCGAGTACGACCGCGCAGCGCACGCGCTCGCCGTGAGCCTGCCCAACGGCGCGACGATGAACCTGAGCGCCCATGGCGCGTCGATTGCGATCGACGCCATCGGCAACATCACCGTTCACGCCGCGGGCGGAATCAGCCTCATCACTTCAGCGCACAACGATTCGGTGGACGGCATTATCAACACTTACAACGGGCATACCCACGCGGATCCGCAGGGCGGTAATACGGCACCGCCGTCGCAGCAGATGTCATGATTGTTTCACCGATATCATGGCCGCCGCTCCGATGTCGCGGATGGATTTGTAGGCAATGAAACAGATAGCGCAGCGCGATACTCAGGATGACTGCGCGAGGACCTCTGCATAATGCCGGCGGGACCAATCACACTTTCGGACATCAAGTCGGCGGACTGGTCGCTGATGCTCGATTCCTTAGGTCAGCCAGGATCGGGAATAGGCAAGGTCGTCAAGGGAGTCGACGACGTCGACCAATGCATCGCGATCATTCTGACCACGCCCAAGGGCACGGACGTGCTCCGTCCGACGTTCGGCACCGACCTTTGGAAGTATATCGATGCGCCGATTAGCCAGGCAGGGCCGGCCGTTGGGAGCCGCGCGTGAAGGTGCTCTCCGTCACCACCACGCCGCTGGGCAGTATCGTGACGCAACCGGGGGCGCACGTCGAGATCACGGTGGCGTGGCAGCTTAATTTGGGCGGCGCGCCGAGCCCGGCGCAGACCACGACGATCGCGCTGGCGAGCGCGGGCCAGCCAGGATAGCCAGCCAGGGATAGCAAGTTCGGGACGCGCGCAGCATGCGTGCCAATCGCGAAGGGATGCCAGATGGGAGCCGGAATATCGAATCTGCCGCCGCCGACGTTCATCAATGATGCCGACGGGCTGAACCCCAACCTGATCCTGGCCGACATGGTCGCGGCCTTCCAGGCCGCCGCCGGCCGCACCTTGCAACCGGCGCAAGTCGAACGCCTGCTGATCAACTTGTACGCTTATCGCGAGTCCCTGGTACGCAACGCGATCCAGTACGCCGGGCAGCAGAACCTGCTCGCCTTCGCGGTCTTTCCGATGATCGATTACCTCGGGCAGTTGCTTGGAGTGACGCGGCTCGGTGCGCAGGGCGCGGTGACGACGCTGCAGTTCAATCTGCAAAACGCGCTGACGCTTCCATATACCATCCCCGCCGGCACGCGGGCTGGCACCGCCGACGGCGAATTCGCTTTCGCCACCAACGCGGACCTCATCGTGCCGGCCGCGACGACGGTCGCGAGCGTCACGGCGACCTGCACCGCTCCCGGTCCCAACGCGAATGGCTATCTACCGGGCCAGATCAACGTGCTGCTCAACCCCAACGTGCTAATCGCGTCGGTGACTAACTCCATCACAAGCGGCGGAGGCTCGGCGCCCGAGACCGACGACCATCTGCGCACCCGCATCCAGGCCGCGCCCAACCAGTTCAGTGTGGCGGGCCCGGCGGGCGCGTACCGCTTCTTCGCGCTCGGTGTAGATCCCTCGATTATCGACGTGAGCGTGACGTCGCCCACGCCCGGCACGGTACAGGTATACATCCTGACCGGACCGATCGCTGCGCAGCCGGCGGCGTCGCCCAACAATGCGGGCGTGGCGAACTCCGCGCTGCTCGCCAAAGTGCTGCAGGCGCTGGGAGCCGACAACGTGCGGCCGCTCACCGACACGGTGAGCGCGCTCGCGGTGAGCGAGATCGACTACCAGATTGCGGGCACGGTCACTCTGTTCGCCGACGCCGAACCGATTTCGACCATGGCCGCGGTCAACGCCGCCGCACAGGACATCGCGCTCAACCTGGCCGCTCGCATCCAGCGCGACATCGTGCCGAGCGAGATTGTGGCGGCGCTCTCGGTCCCCGGCGTCTACCAGGTCGTGCTGACGCAGCCGTCGTATACGCAGCTCAGTGTGGGACAATGGGCCAATTGCGCCGCGATCACACTGGCGCAGGCGATCGCCACGGAGCATTCGTGATGGGTGCCGCGGCCAGACAGTTTTGCCCGTTATGCCGGGGCGACTTGTGCATGGCGGACGCGGTGCGCGCGCATCTTATCGCGGATCACAAGCGCAGTGCGGTGGAGGCTGACGAGCTGATCGCGCGATTCGACATCGCCAAGCCAATTCCTGAGCCGGAACCGGAGCCCCACATGTATTGCGCAACCGAGGCGCAGCGTAGCGGCGGTAGACAATCGCGCGACGGCGGCACGGCGGCGCCGGAAATGCTGGTGGACTGATGGCGCAGCTCCAGCTACCGCCCTCGATAAACGATTTGCGTTCGCAATCGCTATTGGCGACGATCGAGCGGCTCGATGCGCTCGACCTGACGCCATTGCTGATCTATCGGCTCGCCTCGGCTCCGGATTCGGCGCTGATCTTCCTGGCCTGGCAGTTCGACATGCTCGATCCGCAGTGGCAGCTCGCGGCGACTACCTCGGGCGAGAGCATCGACGCGCTGACCGACGTCGACTCGCTAACCGATATCGACACCTTGCTGTCGTCGTCGGGCAGCGCCGGGCCGACCGACTTCGATTCGTGGCGCGCGCTGCTGCAGGCCGCCATCCCGCTGCATCGTGTGCATGGCACACCCTATTCAATCAGGCAGGCGCTGGGCGCGCTCGGCTGGTCCAGCGTCGCCTTTCTGGAGGGACAGGCGAGCTGGGGCGGCAGTGCGTGGCCGTCTTCAGAGGGCTGGGCGATATTTCGGGTGGTGGTGAATCTGGGAGTCGGACAAGTGGTCGGTATGAACGACGCGGCGCGAATTGTAGCCGCGGTGAACTTCTTTAAGCCCATGCGTAGCTGGCTCGATGCGCTGGTGTTCGAGGCAGCGCCACTCGTCGACGCGGCACCGGCACCGAGCGACTTCACCGGCGCGGTCGACCACGCGCCTGCGCCGAGCGACCTGCTGACCGCGCCAATCGCGCCGCTAGCGGACCGGCGAGTAATCGCGCCGGTCTACAACCGGCATTACTACCATATCGGGATAACATACGGCGCACACGAGCCGGCAGTGGCCGACTCGGGCGTGGTCGCCAACGGAGTGCCTATTTCGGCAAACGGGTAAAGCAATGGTGAAACGGCCAAAAGGAATAGTCAGAATCTTCAGGCGCGGCGCGCTGGTATGGGAATGCCGCAACCTGTTCGTCAACGCCGGGCTGCCAGCGCTGGCCAGCCTGATGGCCGGCGTCACGTCGGGCCAATACGCACTGGCGGTCGGCTTCGGCTCTGGGGGCGCGGCGCCGACCGTGAACGATACCGACTTGGGCACCTCGCCGAAATACTATAACGCGGTGGGCACGCATACTTTTCCCAATGCCGGCAGCGTGCAATTCAATTACGCGCTGACGGCGACCGTCGACTACGGCGCGCTCGGTATGACCGTGCAGGAGGTGGGCCTCTTCGCCAACGGGGCGGCGGCCGCGATGCCGGCCGCGCTAGGCACAGCGAATCCAGTGTGGGCGGCCTCAACGGCGTGGGCGGCCGGCAATTTGATCGTCGACGCCAACGGCAATATCCAACGCTGTACGACAGCGGGCACCAGCGGTTCGGCGGCGCCGACGTGGGCGACGGCGCTCGGCGCCACCACCACTGACGGCGGCGTAGTCTGGACCCTGGTCGCGCTGCATACCGCACCGGCTCCGATGCTGGCGCACGCGGTGGTGCCGGCATTCGCTTTCAACGGCACGGCGAATTACCAGGGCACCTGGACCTTCACGTTCTGAACAACTACTGAGGTAAATGATGGCAACGCTTATCGATAGTGCGGAATATACCGCCAACGAGATCTACGAGATCCAGCAAACCGATCCGGTCGAAGGTGCAGGCACCGGCGCGAGCTTCAGCGGTATTGGAGTGAGCAATGAACCCCATCGGCAGCTCGCCAACCGCACGGCATTTCTCTACGGACGGCAGAATACCAACATCACGAACATCGGCGCGCTGCAGAGCTTCGTCGCCGGCTTCACCGGCTCACTTAAGACCGCAGGCTATCTGAAAATCCCGCTGACTGACGTGAGCCGCGGTTCGGCGATCGCGATCATCCAGTGGGGTTACTACGCGCTCTCGCAGCAGGCCATCCTCAACGACACGCAATTCACGGTGAGCTGGCCGATCCCATTTCCCAACGCGATCCTGCTGCCGCCGCTGGCGACCAACGTCTATTACCAAACCCACGGGCGCAACACCGTCGCCTCGGTCATCAGTTACGGCGTTTTCGGCGCGATTTTCGTGCTCGACGTTCCCGGCAACCTCCCCGGCGACCCGACCACGCCGCCATACGCGGGCGAGTTGAGCAACGGGTTCTCCTGGCTGGCAATCGGACTCTGACGGACTTACATCATGCATAAATCGCTATCGAAAATGTTCCTGCGCTCACTCGTGATACTGGCCGCGATGGCCGGGGCGGCGGCGGCGCAATACCAGTCGATTCCAAACTTCACCGGCATCGGCGCCGGGTTCAACTTCCGGCAGGCGATCAATCAGCGCTTCTCGGGCGCTCAACCGATCGCGCCGCAGTTTGCCGGTCTGACCTTTGCGAGCCTGCCTGCCGAGCAGGATGGGCTGCTGTTGTGGTGCAAGGATTGCAAGGCGACGGCGCCGTGCAGCGCCGGCGGCGCCGGAGCGTGGGCGAAAGGCGCGCGCGGGGTCTGGAGCTGCGCCATCGGTGCGCTCGAGCAGGACCTCAATGCCAACGGCCACAACATCATCGCGGCATCCAGCGTCAAGACCGACCAGCCGGGCGATCCCCAATATCGCGAGTTGCTGGTGCCCGGCAATGGTATCGCGGTCGGCAACGGCGCGACCGCGCCCTTCACCGTCGTCGACGAGAGCGCGAACATCAGCGGGCACTTAAAT
>WNFF01004918.1_pt1 | contig 13000 bp, 14 predicted proteins | sample 5400441 | NCBI WGS metagenome assembly WNFF01 (sample SAMN13153345, study PRJNA577476) | soil metagenome | isolation source: 120 cm saprolite under Douglas fir tree site 2 hole 3 replicate 1 | place: USA:California | collected 2015-04-18
CGTGACTGGAAATCAAGAGCCAGACTTTAGCGAGAGGAGTCAGACCGCGACGTGCGATTAAGCGCCGGCTTTTCGAGCTTCACCAGTCGAATGAAAAGTGCGATGTGAACTGCGAACAATAGCGGGACCAAAAAACCGGGAATCAAGAGCCACGGCAGAGTTGTCATTATGGCCGAGCCTGGTTCCGCAAAGATAAGGCGCAGCGGACCTGGGGAAGATGTCGCACCTAATCCGATAGCAGCGATCAAGTCCACTATTCCGATGGTATTCCAGATCCAGATAACTCCTCGAGCATTTGTGTTCCGTCGATAGGCGAGCCAGGCGATCGGCAGTGCGGTTAGGCCGACAAAAATATCACCCCAACCTGCAACCGGGGCGAACGGCGCCGGCAGGCGACCAGCCGCGTAAAGAATGATAAAACTAACGCCGAGCACGCGAACCGCGTGCACGCCGACAAGCAACCACAAAGGTACCCTGCGGAAAGACTCGCGCAATGATTTCACGCGCGCGACAGTTACGCAGAGGATCGCTATTGGCAGGGCAACCGCGATACCTAGTCCCGGCGTGCCGACCCCATTCTCGTAATGTAACGCCCGCGTCGCAGCCAGAATTACCACGAGAACAAACCAGCCGCTGAGCCAGGCAGCTATGCGAATTCGCATCGCAGCATTGGAGCCGAATCCGATTGACAAAGCGGCGATTACGATCGCGGCTGAGGCAGTCAACTCAATCGAACCGAGAAGGTCAGTATTCATAGATTATTCCTTTCTTTCATCAACCGTGTATATACACCTTTGTTGTCAAAAAATTATTTGTTCATAGCGATGCTACCGGATTGAAAACCAAACTCGCTGGAACCGGAAAGTGAGTACTCAAGATTTGTCTGCGCTCGCCTTCACTTGGGTGGCGTGCAGATGTCTCGCGCATTAAAGCGAGGGTTTCCCCGCTTCTATTGTCTTAGTTTTTCTCGCCATATTGGTTTGTTCTTTCTCCTTTGCCTACGAACACCGTCTCACTACGGAATTCCCCACGCGTTTGTTTTTTGTCTCACCTGTTTTCAATCAACCGTGTATCTACACCTTCTTTGTCAAAAAAAATCATCCTTGTCGCATCATTGGCCGGGACTGAAGGCCGAAGCGCCGCAACACTTTCTCCGCGCTGGCGTCCGCACGTTTCCAAATTGGCAAGGCGGCCGCGGCTTTCTTCCGGCCCTTGGGGGTGAGTGCCATTTTGCGAATACGTTGATCGCTGTGTGCAAGAGCGGTGACCCAGCCGCTGTTTTCGATCGGGCGCAAATTTCGCGACAAAGTGGTTCGCTCCAGACCCAGTTTCGCAGACAACTCGGAGATGGAGAGCGGGCCGGTTTGCGCGAGTGTGGCCAGGACAGTGAATTGGGTTGCGCGAAGTCCGCTTCCTCGGAAGTGCCTCTCGTAGTGCTGCGTCACGGCGCGGCTGGCATGGCGCAGCGCCGAGCATGCACAACTTCGGCACGCTTCGAACGAGGATGAAGGACCCGACATGCGTGTAGATACACGCATAATGTGAAGAAGTCAAATGCAGGATGAAAACTTTTCTTTTTATGGGCGGGCTTGGAATTCCTTGCGCCGCTCGACACTGGCGAGCATAGCCACCAAATTCGGCTGGTCGATTCAGACGTTATTGCGACGATCCGAATCACTAGTTAGCCCAAACATTCGGGATTGCGAGCGCCGGTGAGTCTAGCCAACTGCTTTCGCTTCGCGCGCCAGTAAATAAGTATTCCAATCAGAACAAGGAAAAGCGAACCGCCCGCAACTTTCGCTTCGTAGGTCCAGATGTCAGATGTGCCCGGCGGTGGAACCATAGCGACGACCATAGCAAAGAGTGTGATCGAGAGCCCGCATAGGCCGATGATTAATGCTCCGGTCGCGCCGCCGGGAACGACGAGAGTTGCGTTGCCACTGCTTCTCGCCCTACGACAATGAATCATGAAGCAGATAAATAGGTAGCAGTAAGGAATAAAGTAAATGAGTAGGGACATATCGATCAGAATGAGGAACGCTCTCTCCACGGTAGTTCCCTTGCCGAGCACGGAGAGGAAAAGCAGGCAGGCAGCAATAGGTGCCTGAATGAGAATCGCGACGTAAGGCGTGCGCCAACGTGGATGAACGCGTGCAAAGGCGGGCGGAAAATAACGATCGAGTCCAACCACGACCACGCGCTGCCGAGCTCGCGCATGCCGTTCGAGATGCATTGAATCGGACCGGCGACAATGTTGATTTCTTGTTTGGGAACAAGCCAGAGCATGGAGCCTGTGCCACAGATGTAGATGAGAGCGACCAACGGCGCGGCGATGTAAATGGAACGCGGCAGATTGCGATGTGGGTTATGAATTTCATGACCCATTGTCGAGGAGAGCTCGAGCCCAGCGAAGGCGAACGCAATTGTGGCCCATAGATTGAGCATAGGCAGATTCGTTAGGTCTGGCTTGAACTGCGAAAGAGTAAGTGTGTTGGCCGGGGCCTTGGTCAGAGCAGCATAGAGTCCCAGTAAGATGAGAAGTATTCCGGGAAGATAAACGCTGACACCGCCGATGTTCTGCAACCATTTCCCTGCGCCCACGCCGATGACATTGAGCACGACGGCCAAAGCTAAAGCGATGAGGGTGAAAGGAAGCACATAATACCAGTCATCCGCCAGGCCGCTCTCGCCTTTGCCGAAGATGTAAGTAGCTGTGACGGCGGCGCCGAGAAGCAAGGTCGGGTAGTAGAGCATGGTATTGATCCAATAACACCAGCCACAGACGAAGCCGTGTCCATCGCCAAACTCTTTTCGGGTCCAGGCATAAATGCCGCCCTCTGCCGGATAGCTGGAAGAGAGTTGAATAACGGCGAGGCCTTGCGGGATGAAAAAGAGAATGGCCGCCAGCAGCCACAGGGTCAGAGAGCTCGGGCCAGCTTTGGCGGCAGTAGCCACCCAGGTAATCCCGATGACCGCGACGAGATTGAAGAGCACGAGATCGCGCAAGGTGAGTGCGCGTTCCAGCTGCGGCGGGCTCTCTTTAGTCATGCTTTAGAACCCAGCAGCGCGACGTTCATCTGACTTGCCCTGCCTCATTGCAAGAAATAATCATTGATTTGCCGGCCGCGTTGGGTAAAACCATCGCTACGACACTTCGATTTCTCTCGGATCTTCCAGGCGCTGCGGGGTTGCAGCCCTCAAGTTCCTTGAAGAGCGAGGACGAAAAAGGAGGCTTATATGCTAGGTCGAATCACCGCGTTTCTCTATGGATTAGTTTGTTACCTCATTTTCCTGGTCTCATTCCTATATGCGATCGGTTTCGTCGGGAACCTTATCGTTCCTAAATCCATTGATTCTGGAATGAAAGTTCCGCTGGTGCAGGCGCTCCTTATTGACGCTATTTTGCTGAGCCTCTTCGCTGTCCAGCATAGCGTGATGGCGCGGCAATGGTTCAAACGTGCCTGGACGAAAATCGTCCCTGAGCCGGTGGAGCGCAGCACTTATGTGCTCCTGGCAAGTTTGATTTTGCTGCTCCTCTTCTGGCAATGGCGGCCGATGAGAGGAATCGTTTGGGATGTGCGAAATCCAAATGGTCGCGCTTTGCTGCAAGGCCTCTTCTGGATTGGCTGGGGCCTGGTTCTTGTTTCAACCTACCTGGTTGATCACTTCGGTCTCTTCGGCATGAAGCAGGTCTATAACTATTTAAGAGGGCGACCGGATGAGCCGCCACGTTTCCAAATGCCAAGTTTGTACAAGATCGTGCGGCATCCACTCTACGTCGGATTCATCATCGCGTTCTGGAGCACGCCGCGCATGACCGGAGGACATCTGTTCTTTGCCGTAATGACGACAGCTTACATTCTCGTAGCTATCCAGTTCGAGGAGCGCGATCTGGTGCGCGCCTACGGCGAAAGTTACAGAAAGTATCGAGAGCACGTCTCGATGCTGTTCCCACTGCGGCTGCGAAAGAGATAGCGTGCGCCCTATTTCTTCTTCGACGAAACAGTCTTAAGATCAAGCTGAACGGCCGGCCCCTTTTCCCATGCGTCGGCGCCGGGATCGATCTTGGCGTCTGGAATGTCAGCGCGCGCGGCTTTCTTCGCTGCGACGGAAATTGAATAAAGACTATCGCGTTCTGCTGCAACCTTTGGATCGAGTTGACCGTCCTTGGTAAAAGCCATCATCAGTTGCGGAATGCCCAAAGGCAGCTTGTCTCCACGGTCTACCTGCCAGGTGTGCCAGGTTTTGCCGTAGGTGCCGATCAAGACCTTCATCAAATCGTTTTCGGCTGCTTCGGGCGCGCCTGGCGCGGTTAGCGCTCCCGATTTCACTTCGTAGTTGTGACTGTGCCAGAACTTTTTCTCATTGGCAGGCAACGATTCGAAGATCTTTGCGCTGACGATGTATTCCACGCCGATCATTCGCGCGTTTTTCTTTTCCGAATCGTAGATCACGCATTGCAGGACTTCGTCGCTTAAATGCGAACAATAATGCTGCGCGATGAGCTGGCGCTTCATATTGCCGCTGTAAAAGTGAATGCCGCAGACGTGCGCGCCGATCGCGCTGATCGGCGCGAGATCAGCATTGGGCTCAGAACTTTTCGGCGCAGCCATTGTTTCCGTCGGCGATTGCGCAAACGCAGCGGCCGCGATGAAAAGCGATCCGACAAAAAGGCTTAAAGTTTTCATAAGTTTGTTCCTCGGTTGTGGTTTGACCTGACGGCGAAGGTTAAAGATTTGGTACCGATCGAGGCAAGAAAAATTTCGGGGAAAATATTGATCATTGCGCAAAGGAAAAGTCGTTCCTGAATTAAAGTGGCGCGCGGCGGCGCGCGTAGCAGATTAGACCGTGCATCAGATGGCCAGCGTCGGTGTCGATTGGAATGCGATTCGCGAGGATTTCCCGATCTTGTGCGAGCAAGCGCACGGCCATCCCTTGATCTATTTTGACAGCGCCGCGACGTCGCAGAAACCGAGAAATGTGCTGGATGCGCTTCGGCATTATTACGAGCACGAGAACGCCAACGTGCATCGTGGTCTTCACGAGTTGAGCTCGCGCGCGACGGAAGCTTACGAGAAATCGCGGCAGCGTGTGGCAAGCTATCTGGGGGCTGCGAGTGCCGATGAGATAATTTTCACGCGCGGAACTACCGAAAGCATAAATCTCGTGGCGCAGGCCTGGGGTGGGAAATTTATTCGTGAGGGAGACGTGATTCTGCTCACGGAAATGGAGCATCACAGCAATCTCGTGCCCTGGCAGTTGTTGGCCGAGCGAACAGGAGCGCGGCTGCGCTTCGTGCCGGTGCGCGACGATGGAACTCTCGCGCTCGATCAACTGCCTTCGTTGCTGACGCGTGAAGTGAAACTCTTCGCGTTCACGCACATCTCGAATTCGCTTGGGACAATCAATCCAGTCGCTGAACTTTGCGAGAAAGCGCGGGCCGTCGGCGCGCTTACTTTGCTCGACGCTGCGCAAAGTGCGGGACATTTGCCAATCAACGTGCGCGAGTTGGGTTGCGATTTCCTCGCCTTCTCCGGACACAAAATGTGTGCGCCTACCGGCATCGGAGCGCTCTACGGGCGCGCCGAGATTCTCGATTCAATTCCGCCATGGCACGGTGGCGGCGAGATGATCGTCAGCGTGACTTTGGAAAAAAGTGCGTTCAAAAAAGCGCCGCATCGATTTGAGGCTGGGACGCCGAACATTGCCGGCGCGATTGGGCTCGCTGCCGCGATCGATTACATCGAGCGGATCGGACGCTCAGTGATTTTCGAGCACGATGCACAACTTGCCGGCTACGCGATGGAACGTCTCGCTGAATTACCCGGAATGCGCATCCTCGGACCACGCGCAGAGCGTGGCGCGCTGGTTGGTTTTGTGATGAAGGCCGCGCATCCGCACGATCTCACGACTTTTGCCGATCAGTACGGCTTGGCGATGCGCGGCGGGCACCATTGCAATCAGCCGCTGATGCGGAGGTTTGGTTTGGCCGGGACTACTCGCGCGAGTTTCTATTTTTACAACACGACAGCGGAAATCGATCGGATGATAGAAATCCTGCGCGCCGCCGTGCGCTTCTTTTCATGATATCGGAACTCGAAGAACTTTACCAGGAAGTGATTCTTGATCATTCGCGCCGCCCGCGAAATTTTGGAGAACTCGCTGACGCTGCGGTGCGGGTGCATGGCGATAATCCCGCGTGCGGCGATGAAATTCATCTCGGCGTGAAATTTGGTGCTGATGGAAGCTTGCAAGATATCAAGTTCACCGGGCACGGCTGCGCGATCAGTCAAGCCTCGGCCTCATTGATGACGATGAAATTGAAAGGGAAAAGTCGCGCAGACGTGGTGGAGATGCTCGATGCATTTCACAATCTTGTGACAGAGGAAACGACCGAAGCACCGAAAACGTTGGGCGATCTTCGACTGATGCAGGGCGTGCGAAAATTTCCGCAGCGAGTCAAGTGCGCGATGCTTGCCTGGCGAGCGGTGGAGCAGGCCTTGCGGCAGAACGGGGGAGAATCAACCATTTCAACCGAAACCGATTTTGACGCATCCTGACACTGCAAGAAAGTTTGTGGAAGTGATGAGCGAAAATAGAAGGGTGATAAGTGAATAGAAAGTGGTTTCAAAAGTGAAATCGCTGGCGCGATTTTATTTAGTAGAGTCCCTCATCCTGGCTTTCTCCTTGAGGGAGAAGGGATCACCTCTCCCCTTAGGAGAGGGTTAGGGTGATGGTAAATCGAACTTTTGAAACCGCTCCTAGTTACAAGTGAAAACTCCAAGCGAAGCAGTATTCCTGATGCAGATTTTCGTCTCCGCGTTTCTCGCGATTCTCTTCCTTCAATCGGGCATTGATAAAGTCGTGGACCGAAGTGGCAACCTTGAGTGGTTGAAAGGCCATTTCGCGAAGAGTCCGCTGGCTGGAATGGTGCCGCTGATGGTTGCTGGCATTACCATCCTGGAGATTGCAGCGGGAGCGCTGAGCGCAATTGGATGCGTGCTAATCGTAGTCATGCGCGATTCCACTCTCGCATTCTACGGCGCGACCATCAGTGCTATCGCGCTCATTGCACTCTTCTTTGGTCAGCGAGTAGCAAAGGACTATGCGGGAGCGGCTATCCTCGTTCCTTATTTTCTGCTGGCGTTGAGCGCGATTTATTTGCTGGCCTCCTGAACGGCGGATTACGCGGACACCACGGATCTCGGAGAAGAGAAGAGTTGCCGAAAGATAATCGGGCAAACAGGCACGCAGGAAAGCAGCGAACAAACCTGGGATTTCCTTTTCATCCTTCCCTTTTTCCGGATTCGCTTTGCTTCTTCAACATCCCCGTGTGCTCGGGTTCAATTCACGTCATTCGCATAATCCGCAGTTAGTCCTTCGAGCACGAGTAAGAGCACGGGTTTTGTCGCTTGCGCTCCTACCGTCGCTCGCTGACTTTTGACAAATTCTAGATCACGATGGTCAAACCTCTGCCCCGATTTCTTCTCGCATTTGCCGCATTGCTGCTCGCAATCGGCGCCTTGATGCACGCCTCCGCGTTCAAGGAGATTTTATCCTTCCTTGCCAACTCAAACCTCCGGCCATTCGCGGCGAACGGCCTCAAGGTACTTTGGCTCGGCGATTCGGCCACCAACCTTATTCTCGCCGGAGTTTTTAGACTGATCGCAGCTCGTCTGTTCGCGACGACAGGAGGCGTCATTGTCCTGCTGTCATTTGATACCCGCGACGATCGCGGTTTTAATCTACGTGTTCATCGGTAATTTCATCGGCACGCACATTCTGTTCACAAGCGCATTGGCGGCCTTCATCGGTGGGCTACAGTATCCGAGGACTAACTCATCGCCCGGGCATGCTTAGCATATTTGCGGTTCAACTTCGTCGAGTCGAATAGGACTACGAGTAAGAGTAGGAGTAAGAAAGATGCGTAAGGTTAACACGAAGGAGATTACTGGAGACGCTTGGTTTTCGCCAAAAGGAAAGTTCACCGGCGCGGGCAAGGAGATCTCTATCGCGTTGGGGCGTAATCCGTCGTCTCCGAATGCGAGCGACAGGCACCCGTTTGATGTTGAGATCCTGCGCATTCCCCCTGGCAAGAGTCCGTATCCGTACCATTCGCATGGTGCGCAATGGGAGTTTTACCATGTGATTTCAGGGAAGGGAATCGTTCGACATGAGGATGGCACAACTCCAATTGAAACCGGCGATGCCTTCATCTTTGCACCTGGCGAGCCCCACCAGCTCACCAATGATAACTCAGAGGACCTTACTCTCTACGTCGTCGCGGATAATCCCATAAACGAGTCATGCTATTATCCTGACAGCAAAAAATGGATCGTATATTCGCCGGAGAGAAGATTGATCCGCTCGGATGCTCTGGACTACTACGATGGCGAAGAGTGAGCGGACGAAGCAAACGCCGAGCATTAAACATTCAGGCGGAATAAAGTTTCCCAACGAGTACGAAGACAACGGGAAAGACGAAGTGAGCGAAGTTAATCATAGCGCCTTTTTCGCTACTGCCGGTCTGATGTTGTGATGTGGCCAAGGACGAGCGCTGGACTGCTCATGTTCCGAAAGGACAAAACGGACCTGGAAGTTTTGCTAGTTCATCCGGGCGGGCCTTACTTTCAAAGGAAGGATGATGGAGCCTGGACAATCCCAAAAGGCGAGGCAGGCGAGGGGGAAGACTGGCTTGCGCGGGCTATAATTGAGTTTGAAGAGGAAGTCGGGATTAAGCCAGAAGGCAAGTGGATTGAACTGGGACACGTGAAACAGAAAGGCGGCAAGACAGTCCATGCATGGGCTTTCGAAGGAGATTTGAAGCCGGACTTCAAATTACTTTCAAACACCTTCGAGATGGAGTGGCCGCCTCGCTCTGGTCGGATGCAACAATTTTCTGAAGTCGATCGAGCGGGCTTTTTCGCACTAGCAGAGGCAAGACGGAAGATCAATGTAGCACAGAGACTTTTTCTCGACCGACTGCTCGAGGCGTTAGGTTCGCGAAAGTCGGGAGAGAGTTGATGGTAAGACCATTATTCCTTTTCGCTCCTGGAGCAGGCGCGCCTTCAACTCATCCTTGGATGCAACGATGGAAGGAAAGGCTGGAGACAATTGGTAGCGTCGTAATGTTCGATTACCTCTATATGCGCGAGGGTCGCAAGCGCCCCGATTTTCTGCCGCAACTAATCGCAGCACACCGGCAAGCGCTTGCCGGCGCGCGTGAGGAAACTCCTGTACCTGTGATTCTGATTGGGAAAAGTATGGGTGGACGTATTGGATGCCATGTTGCACTGGAAGAAAAAGTGGAAGCCGTCATTTGTCTGGGATACCCGCTGTGTGGCGCCGGTGATCGCTCGAAACTGCGCGATCAAGTCCTGCGCGCGCTACAGACGGCGATCTTATTTGTGCAAGGCACACGCGATCCACTTTGTCCTTTGGATGTTCTCGAGCAAGTCCGCGCAGAGATGATGGCGCCGACGGTTCTTCACGTCGTTGAAGGGGGCAATCATTCATTGCTGGTTGGGAAACGGGAATTACGGGCCAGAGGCGAAACGCAAGAGGACATCGATCAGCGAATACTCGAAGCGATCGGCAGGTTTATGCAGCGCTGGATAGATTCATAAGTTGCGACGCAATACGGCTGCACGTTCGCATCAGCCTAACGAGAATTAGGTTGGATACGAGCTCAAGCTTGTTTCCATTGTGTTTAACTTAACGGCAACCAGTTGCCCGATCGTGGCGGCTACTTGGTGCCATTCAGACTAAGATACGTATACTCCTGCAGGATGTGTTCGTAATCGGAGAGGAGTTTCATGCCATCATTTGGTTTGAGACGATCGCTTTTGATGGCGGTGTCTACCTGCACTTTCATGAGACGCATCAGCTCGACTTTGTTCCACTGCGTCATGGAAAGGACTTCACCCACAGTGCTGCCTTCGATCACTTCTTCGATGTACCAGCCGGATTCTTCGTCCGGATCGAGAAAGACATGCACCTCGGTCACGCGACCGAATAAATTGTGCAGATCGCCCATGATGTCCTGGTAGGCGCCGACCATGAAAACGCCGAGATAATACATTTCGCCCGGTGCAATGCGATGGAGCGGCAAAGTTTCGCGCACGTCCTGCAGATCGATGAACTTCGAGACTTTGCCGTCCGAATCGCAGGTAATATCGACGATCATGCCGTTGCGGTCGGGCGGAGTCGTTAAGCGATGGATCGGCATGATCGGAAACAGTTGGCCCAGTGCCCAATGATCAAGGAGCGATTGGAAAACCGAAAAGTTGCAAATGTATTGATCGCCTAACGAGATTTCGAGCTGCTTCACTTCATCGGGCACATAGCGCAGCCCGCGGTGCATGTTCACGATTTGCTGCGCGAGCTGCCAGTAAATCGTCTCGATCTTGGCTTTTGATTCGAGATCGAGGAGGCCGAGATCGAACGTTTGCTGCGCTTCTTCCTTGATCTGCTGGATGTCATGCAGACTCTCGCGGCGATTGCCGCGCTTGAGCCGATGTTTCACGTCGAGAATATCGCGTACCAGCTTGTGATCCTTCTCGCCCGCTTCCACTTTTAATTTTGGCGCAGTTTTCTCGATTGAGCTGAACGCTTCGACCACCAATACGGAATGGTGCGCCACGATCGCACGTCCGCCTTCGCTCACGATCGCGGGATGCGCGACGCCTTCGGAATCGCACACGTCCGCGATGTTCCAGACGACGTCGTTGGCGTACTCCTGCAGTGAATAGTTCGTGGAGCTATCGAAATCGCTGCGCGAGCCATCGTAATCGACACCAAGTCCGCCCCCGACATCGAGATAACCGAGATCGTGACCAAGTTTGGCGAGTTTCGCATAATGCCGCGCCGCCTCGCGCACCGCGCGTTTGATCGTGGAAATATCGGGCACCTGCGACCCGACATGGAAATGAATGAGCTTGAGGCAATGCGCCAGACCTTCAGCTTTTAACAGCTCGCTCGCGGCAACGAGACTTGTCGTGTCGAGTCCGAATTTCGCGTTCTCGCCGCCGCTCGGTGACCACTTTCCGGAACCTTTGCTGTGCAGCCGCACGCGAATGCCGATGTGAGGCTCGACGCCAACTTCCCTGGATGCGCGAATTGTTTGTTCGAGCTCCTCCAGTTTTTCGACGACGATGATGACCAGCTTCCCAAGTTTGCATCCGAGCAGCGCGCTGCGGATGAAGGCGCGATCTTTGTAGCCGTTGCAAATGATCAAGCTGTCGGCGTCCTTATGCATCGCGAGCGCCGCGATCAATTCCGGTTTGCTGCCGGCTTCGAGTCCGAAGTGAAATTGCTGGCCGGCGTCGACGATCTCTTCGATGACCTCGCGCAACTGATTGACTTTGATGGGAAAAACACCGCGGTAAACGTTGCGATAATTGAATTCGGTCATCGCGTTTTGGAACGCGCAGTTCACCGATTCGACGCGATGGCGCAGCAAGTCTTGGAAGCGAATGACAAGGGGAAAACCGAGTCCGCGTTGCCGCGCTTCGTTTACGACTTCGAGGATATCGATCGAACCGCCGTTCTCCTGCAATGGATGAACATCGACGTTGCCCCTGGCATTGATCGTAAAGTAACCGCGCCCCCAGCCATCGACGTTATAAATGGAGATGGCAGCATCAACGTCCCACTCGGTCTTCATTTTTTTCGCGCGCAGCGGCGCAGTGCAAGCGCACCATCAATTACAGCAACGAACATGCAAGCGGATGCGCAAAAATTCTGCGCGCAGTTGCAGCTGCCGCTGTCTCGGCGCAGGAGGGTAAAAATCTTGGCGTTTCTGCAACCAGAGACGGGAGCAGCTACAACGTTGCATTGCTCTTCGTCGAGACCTCCGTTCTCGCGCTGCTTGTGTTTCGCATCGCCTCGCATAAAGTTTCGCTGGCATGGACAAAACGGTGATCGAGGTGCAGGTGCGCGCGGTACTACCGACGAGCGGGGGTTGCGCCGTGTTTCTCGGGAATACCGACAAAGTGTTCATCATTTACGTTGATCAGACCGTCGGCAGTGCGATCACCATGTTCATGCGGGATGTGGCCAAGGAACGTCCGCTGACGCACGATCTCATGGGCCACTTGATGACGGCTCTCGGCGCGCGTGTGGAACGGATCATCATTAACGATCTGAAAAACGCGACCTACTATGCGCGCGTCATCATTCGCGCCGAAAACGAACTGCACCAGAAGAAGATCATCGAATTGGATGCGCGGCCGAGCGATTGCATCGCCATGGCGACGCAGCAGAAAGCGCCGATCTATGTGAGCCAGGAAGTGTGGGATGAAGTGGATGACATGGGTGACGTCCTGCGCAAAATGGAAGAGGAAGGGCTCAAGCCCGACCCCGAGACCGGGTCCGAATCGGAGTCAGGCGAAGAGGAATAGTTGTAGCGGCCGCTGTCCACAGCGGCAGATCGGACATCACCCAAGCAAATCGCCGTAGTGTCGCTGCGCCATTTGCTGGCAACGCGCGAGGATTTCCGCCGGCGTATCCAGATGCAACGCTTCTTCCGCAAGTGTCTGACACTCCGCGACGCTGAGACTTTGCACCGCGCGTTTAACCCGCGGCACGAGGCTCGCACTCGCGCTCAATTCATCCATGCCGAGGCCGAGCAGAAGCGGAATGAGGGTAATGTCGCCGGCCATTTCGCCACACACGCCCACCCAGATATCGTGTGTATGCGCAGCATCGGCGATCATTTTTAAAAGCTGTACCACGGCCGGATGCGTCGGCTCGTAAAGATGGGCGATGCTTTCGTTCACGCGATCCACCGCGAGCGCATATTGTATGAGGTCGTTCGTTCCGATGCTGAAAAAATCGACCTCGGGCGCGAGAACGTGGGCGCAAATTGCAGCACTCGGGATTTCAATCATCGCGCCAGTTTGCAGCTCTTCGTTAAATTCCGTTCCGCCCTGGCGCAGTTCGTCTTTGCACTCGCTTAATACCGCGAGCGCGCGGCGCAGTTCCGCCAGGCCCGAGATCA
>WNFF01006593.1_pt1 | contig 12998 bp, 7 predicted proteins | sample 5400441 | NCBI WGS metagenome assembly WNFF01 (sample SAMN13153345, study PRJNA577476) | soil metagenome | isolation source: 120 cm saprolite under Douglas fir tree site 2 hole 3 replicate 1 | place: USA:California | collected 2015-04-18
TCCCGGTCAGCACCGTGACGGAAGTTGTCCCCGGCATTTACCTGCTTCCCACCGTTTCCAACGTTCCCGGGACGCTCGAGTTGCGCGAGTTGTCGATGGCTGTGCGGAGCCCGCAGGGGCTGATTCTCTTGGACGGCTGCTCGCATGCCGGTGTCGAGCGCATCTTGGAGGTGGCCGGCACGGTCGACAAACACATCCACCTGCTCTTCGGCGGGCTTCATCTGGTCAGGGCGCCCGACGCTGAGGTTCAGCGCATGGCGGGTGTCCTGCGCGACCAGTGGAAGCTGGATGAGATTGCGCCTGGCCACTGCACGGGCGAGCCTGAGTTTGCCGCGCTCAAGAAAGCCTTCGGTGAGCGCTATCTGTACGCCGGTGTTGGTACGGTGATCGCTCTCCCCTAGTGTACCGAGTCGCAACTCCCCGATCGAAACGGGCCGACAGCGATCCCTCCGAGCAGGGATGGAAACGATCGTCGGGAAGCGCTGGATAGCGATCATTGCGAGCGCGGGGTAACGCGGGTTTCGATCAGGCTGCGGCGCCGTGCTCGTTCGACCGAAAACTGGCGAGGCAGCGGCACCACACCGAGGCTCGTGACGGCGAGAGGATGAGACGGCGACCTGGCTTGCAACCCAGGCCGCCCAGCGGGTGGAGGCCGCTTTGTCTCGGGACGGGATGATTTCCCGAGTTCGGCGCGCTGTCCAGGTTCCGTCCGCTCGCGTCGCGGGTGGAGGAGCTTCGAGAGCGCAGGTGTCGGCGATGCTCGAGCACGTTCTGGCTCTGCCGGCGGTGTGACCGCGGCCATCGCTACTGCTCGCGCGCCTGCGCAGCGTCGGCGCGGCAAGAGCAGTTGCGAGCGGCGGGGCGGCGGCATCAGCAGAGCCCCGAGGGACGCCGGGACCACGCGGACGATCCGGATCGCGTTCGCGATGCGGACGTGGCGACTTCGGTCTCGCTCTGCCGGACGTGACCAGGTGCTCCCTCGGCGCATCGCGCCGATGCGTCTTCACCCTGCGGCTGCGCTCCCATTTACACGCAGCCCGATGCAGCGGTAGCATGCACATTCGGCGCGAGACTAGGAGCGCCAATGGGATTCACACTGCGATATCGATATGGCGCGACCTCCTTTCGAGTCGCCTCACATCGAGGTATCACGTGGACGTGCGTCGCTGTCGCCGTCTTCGTCCATCGTGCCGCGATGCCGAGCCCGGAGCCGGCCGGCGCGAGGGCAGCCGGAGTACGCGAGAGGAGCCGTGAGTGTACCGCAGAGCCGGGGTACTCGACCTCGGGTACTTAGTCTTTCTTAGCCGCGAACCTCGCAGCGTGCCGAGTCCCAGGGCCACCCGGGGCGGCACGTAGGCACGATCAGCACGCTCTCGGAGTTGCTTAGTCTTTCTTAACGGAGCAGGCTCTTCGCGGGAACCCTGTCTTGTGACACCCTTGAACATTGGTGGAACCGCGCGGCCATACCGAGGAACTGCTGCCTGAGGGCGAGGAGCTACCGCCACCCGGCACCCGCAACATCGCCATCGCGCGCTGGGCCTTGGTCGGTCTGATGACCGTCGTCGCCGCCGCAGCGTGGGTGCACTACTTCGAGGCGGCCCCGCGCACCACCCAAGCCGTGGTCCAGTACCGCTGCCCGATGCATCCGTCCGTCATCACAGACATCCCAGGCGCCTGCCCAATATGCGGAATGGATCTGGCGCCGATCCAGCTCGGCGGCGCCACGACAGGGAAGCCGACCGCCCCGACCTCGAACGTCACCCCGACAGCGACTTCGACCGCCACCGATTCGGGCTCCTTCTGGTGCCCGATGCACCCGGAGGTCATCTCTGATGCTCCCAACGCCACCTGCGCGAAATGCGGGATGAAGCTCGTGCCGCGGCCGAAGGGCGCAGGTGCGAAGGCCCGCGCGGGCGTCCCCGGGCTCGTACCCATCGACCTTACCCCGGAGCGCATCCAGCTCATCGGGATGCGCACGGCACAGGTTACACGCGAGACGCTCTCGCCGGGCCTGCGCACCGTGGGGGTTATCACCGCCGCCGAGGGCGCAATCGCCGTGGTTACCGCCCGCTTCTCCGGCTGGATCGAAAAGCTGCTCGTCGCACAGAGCGGCCGGTACGTGAACAAGGGCCAGGCGCTGGCGCGCATCTACAGCCCGGACCTGCTCGGTCCCCAGCAAGCTTACCTGAACGCCTTGCGGTGGCTTCATGACAAGGAGGGCGCGGAGCCGAGCCGGGCGCTGGAGCTCGACGCGCGCGCTCGGCTCCAGCTCGCGGGCGTCTCCAACGAAGACATTGACGAGATCAATCGAACCCGCAAGCCTCTGCGAGCGCTCTCCGTGCGCGCGCCGATGAGCGGCTACGTGGGGAAGAAGACGGCGGTCACTGGCCTCTACGTCGAGCCAGGCACCGAGCTCTTCGAGATCGCCGACCTCTCGACAGTGTGGGTGGTGGCCGACGTCTACGAATCGGAGATCGAGCTGGTGAAGGCAGGCCAAAAGGCTACGGTCGCCGTGCCGGCGATCCCGGGCCAGACTTTCACCGACCGGGTCTCATTCCTCTACCCGGTGGTCTCGACCGGCAGCCGCACGCTCAAGATCCGCCTCGAGCTCAGGAACCCGGGTTTGAGGCTCCTCCCCGGGATGTTCGCGAACGTGACGCTCGACCTCGACGCGGTCGAGGGGCTCGTCGTTCCCTCGGAGGCGGTCGTGGATACCGGCGAGCTCCAGTACGTGTTCGTGGTGCACGCGGGCGGGCGCTTCGAGCCTCGCAGGGTCAAGATCGGTTCCCGCGACCTCGGCAAGGTGCAGCTCCTCGAGGGCGCCGGCGACGGCGAGACAGTCGTGACCACCGCCAACTTCCTCGTCGATTCGGAGAGTCGGCTGCGGGCCGCCATCGAGGGTATTTCGGGCGGCGGAGCGAAGGCGACGGCGGGGCCTGAGCCGGGCGAGTGGCACAGCCGCTAGAACGGGGGCGCGCATGGTCACCCGCGTCATCGAGTTCTGCGCGCGAAACCGCCTCCTCGTCCTGCTCGGCGTCGCCTTCGCCACCGCCGCCGCGCTTTGGAGCATCCGGCACGCCAAGCTTGACGCGGTACCCGATCTCTCGGACCCGCAGGTCATCATCTACACGGAGTGGATGGGCCGCAGCCCAACGCTTGTCGAGGATCAGGTCACCTATCCCATGGTGGCGGGCCTGGTGGCGACACCCAAGGTGGCCGACGTCCGCGGCTACTCCATGTTCGGGATGTCGTTCGTCTACGTCATCTTTCAGGAGGGCACGGACATCTACTGGGCCCGTAGCCGCGTCCTCGAGTACCTCTCGGGCATTCGCGGGCGGCTCCCCGAGAGCGTCGACCCGATCCTGGGCCCCGACGCCTCCGGAACCGGCTGGGCCTTCCAGTACACCCTGGTCGACAAGACCGGCCGCAACGGGATCGACGACCTGCGAACGTTCCAGGACTTCACGCTGCGCTACGCGCTCGGCACCGTCCCGGGCGTCGCAGAGGTGGCGAGCGTCGGCGGCTATCAGAAGCAGTACCAGGTCACGGTGGACCCGAACCGGCTGCGGGCCTACGACGTGACGCTCGAGGACGTGGTCCGCGCCATCCGAGACTCGAACAGCGACGTCGGCGGCCGGGTCATCGAGCTCTCCGGCCGCGAGTACTACGTCCGCGGCCGCGGCTACGTCCAGGACCTCGGCGCTCTCGAACGCACCGCAGTCAAGGTGAGCGGCCCCGGCGGCATTCCCATCTTGGTGCGCGATCTCGGCTCGGTGCGCTTCGGTCCCGACATCCGCCGCGGCCTCCTCGAATGGAACGGCGAGGGCGAAGCGGTGGGCGGGATCGTGGTCATGCGCTACGGGGAGAACGCGCTCGACGTCATCGGGCGCGTCAAGCAGAAGATCGAGGAGATCCGCCCCGGCCTTCCACCTGGCGTCGAGCTCGAGATCGCTTATGACCGCACCGGCCTCATCCACCGGTCGATCGGGACGCTCGAGCGCGCGCTCGTCGAGGAGGCCATCGTCGTCGCGCTCGTGATCATCCTCTTCCTCTTGCACGTGCGCTCGGCGCTGCTGCCCATCCTCTCGATCCCCATTTCGGTCGCCTTGAGCTTCATCCCGATGTACCTGCTCGACATCCCGGCGACGATCATGAGCCTCGGCGGCATCGCCATCGCGATCGGAGCCACGGTCGACGCCGAGATCGTGATGATCGAGGCCTCCCACAAGAAGCTTGAGCATGCCTTGCCGGGCGCCGACCGTCACCGGCTGCTCGCCGAGGCGGCCGCAGAGGTAACGCCCGCCATCTTTTTCTCGCTGCTCATCATCGCCGTCGCCTTCCTGCCGGTGTTCACGCTCACCGGGCAGGCGGGGCGGTTCGTCCGGCCGCTCGCCTACACCAAAACGTTCGTCATGCTCTCGGCGGCGGTCTTGTCGATCACGTTCGCGCCGGCGCTGCGGGACCTCCTCATCCGCGGCAGGATCCACCCGGAGTCGCGACACCTCATCTCGCGGGCCGTCATCCGGATATACAGGCCGTTCGTTTTCGTTGCGCTGCGGCGGCCGAAGTCCACGTTGGCCATCGGGGTGCTGGCCGTACTCTCGGCCGTGCCGCTCGCGCTGCGACTCGGGCATGAGTTCATGCCGCCGCTTGACGAGGGCGATTTGCTCTACATGCCCACGACGCTCCCGAGCGTCTCCATTGAGGAGGTGAAGCGGGTCCTCCAGTACCAGGACCGCCTCCTGCGCTCGTTCCCGGAGGTGGCCTCGGTGTTTGGAAAGGCTGGGCGGGCGGACACACCCACCGACCCGGCGCCGATCACGATGATCGAGACCACCGCCCGGCTGCGGCCGGTCGAGGCCTGGCGCCGGCTGGAGCGAGCACGCTGGTACACGACGTGGGCGCCGGGCTGGATGAAGGCGATGCTGCGACCGATCTGGCCCGACCGCTCCCGCATCAGCTGGGAGGAGCTGACGGCGGAGATGAACCGCCGGATGCAGTTCCCTGGCTGGACGAACGCCTACACCATGCCCATCCGGGCGCGCGTCGACATGCTCACCACCGGCGTGCGCACGCCGGTGGGCATCAAGGTGATGGGCACCGAGCTCGGCGAGATCGAGAAGGTCGGCATTGCCCTCGAGCGCCTCATCGCCCCGATTCGAGGAACGCGCAGCGTCTACTATGAGCGGAACACCGGCGGGCTCTATCTCGACATCATTCCCAACCGAGAGGCCCTGGCCCGTTACGGGCTCACCATGGGCTCGGTGCAGCGAACCATCGAGGCGGCGATCGGCGGCGCGCCGATCGGCGTCACCGTCGAGGGACGCAACCGTTTCTCCATCAACGTGCGCTACCCGCATGACCTACGCAGCGACATGGAGAAGCTGCGACGGATCCTCGTCCCGGTGAACCAGGTAAAGGGCGAAGGTGAGAACATGGGCGAGGAGGGCGCGGTGATGCCGCGTCGCCTCCCGCGGGTTCGATTGGCCGATAGGATGGGCGGCGGCGCCTCTCCAGCGCCGCACCCCGGGGTGCCACCCCGCGAGGCGACGGGGAGCGTCTCCGACGCTCCATCGCTCGATTGGTCGCAAAGCCTGCTGCAGATCCAGGAGGCGTCCCTGGGCGGCCGCGCGCGCTCGGCCGCGACGCCCCGGCAACTCACCACATTCGTGCCGCTCGGGCAACTCGCCGACATCAAAGTGGTGGGCGGGCCATCCATGATACGCGACGAGGGGGGGATGCTGGTCGGCTACGTCTACGTGGACATCGACCCCTCGCGCGACGTGGGGGGCTACGTGAACGACGCCAAGGAGGTCGTGCGCCGAGCCCTCCAGAGGGGCGACGTCTCGGTCCCGACCGGCTACTTCCTCAAGTGGACCGGGCAGTACGAGCTGCTCGAGAAGATGGCCGAGCGAATGCGGATCGTCGTCCCGCTGACGCTCCTGATCATCGTCGTCCTGCTCTACCTGCATTTCCGGAACTTCACCGAGGTGCTCATCGTGCTGCTGTCCATCCCCTTCGCCTTGGTCGGCAGCGTGTGGCTCCTGTGGCTGCTCGATTACCGGCTCTCCACGGCGGTGTGGGTGGGGATCGTCGCGCTCGTGGGGCTCGCGGCGCAGACCGGCATCGTCATGATCGTGTACATCGACAACGCTTACGAGAGGCGGCGCCGCGCCGGGAAGATCCGCGACCTCAACGACATCATCTGGGCCCACATGGAAGGCACTGTGATGCGGGTGCGGCCGAAGCTCATGACGGTCGCGACCATGCTGGTCGGCCTCATCCCCCTGCTGTGGGCGAGCGGCTCGGGAGCCGACGTCATGAAGCGCATCGCCGCGCCCATGGTCGGCGGCCTCGTCACCTCTGCGTTCCTGACGCTCGAGATCATCCCGGTGGTTTACACCTACTGGCGCCAGGAGCAGGTGCTCTGGGATCGGCTGGCTGACCTGGACCCCCGGCGGCTCGGCCGACTCAAGGCCTTCGCGGCCGTTCAGCTGGCAGGGTGGGCCGCGATCGTCGCGGTGCTGCTCTCGGCCATCTACGTGGAGTGGCCGAGGGGCGGGCTCGTCGCCGCAGCGGGGACTTGTGCTCTTGCCATCGCCATCGCGTCGGCCGCGTACCTTCAGGAGCGGCCAGCTGCCCGGCTGATCGTCTGGCCGCGCAGAGCCGGCTAGCTCCCGAGGGCACGGCCGCGTGATGTGAGGGGGTATGGGCCTCTAGCCGGATGTACCTCCGCAATGCGTCCTTCTAGAGTGCCGCACACCGTTCGGGGGGGTCATGATCGGGTCGACGGTCGAGAGGATCGCTCGCCGGTCCCGTGCGGACGGCGAGCGGCCAAAGACCGCGCCATCGCCATCAAGCAAACCTCGCGCGGCGTTCGGGGGGCGACTGAGGTCCCATTGAAAAGCGAATGCGGCGTCCAGGCCGCACAGGAGTCTGCTGTTGAAGTGAGAAAGGCGGATACGCCATGAGAACCGATTACGCAATGAAACGTCTGGGTGCGCTCAGGCTGCTCGTCGCGGTGAGCGCGTTGATCTCCAGCTGCATGGCTCACGAAGAAGTCGCGAAGAGCGCAGCGGCTGCGCCGGGTGCGCCCGGTCCCAACGCTTCCGCGACTCCGAGCGTCGCGGCCGAGGCGCCGCAGTACGGGACGGTGAACTTCCCCGTGAGCTGCAGCGCGCCGGCCCAGGAGCAGTTCAATCGCGCGGTGGGCGCGCTCCACTCGTTCTTCTACCCGGAGACGGTCAAGGCCTTCAACCGCGTGCTCGAGCTCGACCCAGGGTGCGTCATGGCGTACTGGGGCATCGCTCGCAGCCTGCCGCCGAACCCGCTCGTCCTGCCATTCCCTCCCGGGACCTTCGAGCGAGGGCTCGAGGCCATCTCAAAGGGCAAGGCGCTCGGGGCCAAGACGGAACGCGAACGCAACTGGCTAGATGCTGCAGAAGCTTACGTCAGCGAACCCAACGCGGTCCCTTACGAGGCGCGCGTCAAGCGCTACGAAAAGGCAATGGAGCGGCTCTCGCAGCGCTACCCCGACGACATCGAGGCGTCGGTCTTCTACGCGCTCGCGCTCCTCGAGAGCGCCGACCCGCACGACAAGAGCTATGACAACCAGTTCAAAGCCGCGAAGATCCTGGAGAGACTGGCTCCCAGTTACCCGAACCACCCCGGCATCACGCATTACATCATCCACGCCTACGACTACAGCCCCATCGCCGGCCAGGGCCTCGCGGCCGCCAACGAGTACGCGAAGATCGCTCCGTCAGCGCCGCATGCCCTACACATGCCCTCGCACATCTATTCGATGCTGGGCATGTGGCAGCCGTCGGTAGAGTCGAACCAGGTGACGCTGGTGAGAGCACGGGCTTACGGCGCGAAGAACTTGCCACCGGGCGTAGTCCTCACCGCCGAGCCCCATTCCCTCGACTTCATGGAGTACGCCTACCTCCAGATGGGGAAGGACCTGGAGGCCAAGGCGGTGCTCGCCGAAGCAGCAGCGATCACCAAGGCCAACGCTCCCACCATCACCGTGGACGCGGCCTTGGCCGCCATCCCGACCCGTTATGCGCTGGAGCGCGGGGCGTGGGCCGAGGCCGCGGCCTTGGAGCCCCGGTCGAGCGCTTTTCCATACGCCGAGGCGGTGCGCCTTTTCGGCCGTGCAATGGGCTCGGCGAGGCTCGGTGACCCCCCTCACGTCGCGCAGGCGCGCGCCGACATCGCCAAAATGGGCGAGCTTCATGCGAAGTCCGTCGCCAAGCCCGACCCGTACTGGGCCGAGCAGACTGAGGTCCTGATCGACTCAGCCTCCGCGTGGCTCGCGCGCGCGCAGAAGGACGACAGCGAAGCGCTGCGCCTCCTGCGGAGGGCCGCCGCCCTCGAGGATGCGAGCGAGAAGCACGTCTCGATGGAGAACCGCCTCTTCCCGATGCGCGAACAACTCGGCTACCTGCTACTCGAGCTCCAACAGCCGGAGAAGGCGCTCGCCGAGTTCGAGGCGTCCCTGAAGTCAACCCCGAACCGGCTGCGAGGCCTCTATGGCGCCGCCAAGGCGGCGGAGCGCGGCGGCCGTCCCGAGGTCGCGAGAGACTACTACGAGAAGCTGCGCACGCTCACCGCTGGGGCGAACGGCCAGCGGCCCGAGATCGCCGAGGCGAAGGGATTCCTCGCCCGCGCGAAATGAGCTACTCGCGGGCCGGCAGCCCGTGGGCGCTGCATAGGTCGAAATATGTTGGTCCACCGCGCACGTAGCGAATAAAGGGAGATCACGTGAACGCGAGAAGACTGGGAAGAAATGTAATTTGGCTTGGGGCGGTTGCGTTAGCCTTTGGAACCGGAACAGTAGTAGGTGAACAGGCGCCGCCAACCGGCAATACGGGCGCAAAAATCAGCGACCCTGTAGCCATCGATCTCGCCCCTTGGGCCGACGACATGAAAGGACGGCAACTCCGAATCCGGCGGTTGGACGTGGCTCCCGGAGGGATTCTTGGCATTCATAGCCATGACGACCGACCGGATGTTTCATACCTTGTTCAGGGCACGCTTACCGAATATCGCGAGGGTGGCTATGTCAAAGTGCGCTCTAACGAAACGCTTAATTCGTCAGGAAAAGGTGTTACTCATTGGGTCGTAAATAACGGAAGCACCCCAGCAGTCTTGATCGTCGCAGACGTATTCAAGAATCCCGCAAAGTAGCTAAAACGGGCGTCAGCACGATCACGGCTGGCCAGTCTCGTACGCCTTTCGAGGAGCCATGACCGTAGGACCGATAATGGGCGTTCTGCCAACTCGACGCTTCCTTCCTGCACTGGACCGAGCGTAGCAGACTAGCCCGCGGCCGTGCCACGCACCGGCCGCGCCCACGGTCGTGCCGCCCTCGGCCCTGGCGCCGCGGCAGGCCGCCTCCATCACGCCGCCGAGCCCGCCGCAGACGAGCACCGCCCCGGCCCGGGCCACGAGCCGCCCCACCTCCTCCGCGACGCGCGCCACCTCGGGGCGCGCGCGTTGGGCGCGGACAAAGACCGCACGGTCGTCGGCGTGCACCTTGTCGATGGGCACGAAGCTCACCGCGGCGCGCCGGGCGGATTCGCCAAGGACGGCAGCATGATCTGCGGCCCATTCCCGTGGCACGCTGTGCCCCGTGGACGTCCACGTCGACTGCTACGCCGGCCACCGCGGCGAGGAGACCCCACGCCGGTTCGAACTGGGCGGGCCGCCGCGTCGAGGTGCTCGAGGTCGTCGATCGGTGGTACCGTTCGCGGCTGGCAGCTTCTGCAGGGCGGCGGTAGGGACCGTCCCGTTGCCGTGGTCGGCGGGGAATGAATACTGCATCCCGCAGGGGGCTCAACCCGGTACTCGGAACGTGCCTCGCACGACGGTGCGACGGGCTGGAAACGATAGACGGTGCATGTTGATGGTCCGCTCCGTAAGGCGAGAAGGGCGATGGTAGCGACGCTGCGCGAACGGCGGGTGACTCCCGCCCTTGAGCGCTGCGATCGGTTCGACTCGATGCTGGACCAGCTCGAGGGCGAAGGCGTGCTGCCGTTGTTGAGGAAGTCTGTCTCGCGCTTGAGGCTGAGCCCATCGTAATGACCAGCGAGACCCGGCCAAGCTCTCGTGTTGCGCCGAGTAGGTGCGCAGGAATCATGGAGGCCGGTTCCGCTTCCGGGTATGGGCGTGAGCGCGTACAATCCACTGCTGGGTTCCGGAGCAGGGGGCCACGTGAACGCTGTCCTCGCAGGATTACTCGCCGCCGCGGCTGGCGGTGAACCGCGTGCGGATATCCAGCTGCTCAACGGAGCGGGTGCTACCTGGGCGCTCTATTCGAGATGGGCCGGTGAGTACCATCGGCGCTTTCCGGAAGTAGGGATCAACTTCCAGTCGATCGGTTCCGGTGGCGGGATCAAAGCGATCACCGAGCGAACCGTCGATTTCGGCACCACCGATTTCCCGCTGACCGACGAGGAGGTTCGGCAGGCGGAGGGGATTCGGCACATTCCGACGGCCGTCGCGGCAGTCGCGGTCGTGTTCAACTTGCCCGCGGTGAGTACCCTGAGACTCACGCCAGACGCTCTCGCGGCGATCATGCTGGGACGGATCACGCGTTGGAACGACCCTGCAATCGCAGCGACGAACCCGACCGCAAGACTGCCGGATGCACCGATTGCCGTCGTACACAAATCGGGTCGCTCGGGCACGTCGGCCATCTTCGCGGACTATCTCGCGAGGGTCTCCGCCGAGTGGAAGTCTGGACCCGGAACGGGCATGGCGGTTGCCTGGCCGGTCGGAATCGGCTTCAAGAGCAACGAGGGGGTGATCGCGGCGGTCAAGGAGACGCCGGGAAGGATCGGGTACGTCGAGCGCGCGTCTGCAATGAAGGCCAACGTGTCCCTCGCCGAGATCAGGAACCGCAGTGGGCAATTCATGGCGCCCACCGACCATGCGATCTCCGTTGCTGCTGAGGGGGCACTCACCGACAACTATCGCGTGTCACTCGTGGACTCGGATTCCAAGGGCGCTTATCCGATCGTGGGAATGACGTACCTGCTCCTGTATGGGGACATCCCAGATGTCGCGAGCGGGGAGACATTGCTCAACTTCCTCTGGTGGGCACTCCACGATGGCCAGCGTCTCGTCAGCGACGCCCATTACGTGCCGCTTCCTAGCGGGTTGGCTGCGCGAGTCGAGATGACGCTCCGGAGTCTCACTGTGCAGGGAAAGTCGGTGCTCGCGGCCCGACGGTGAGCGCGCATTGGATTCCGTGAGCCGCCACGGCCGGAGGTGGCATGCCGCTGCCCAGAACCTCGGCTATGTCCTGTCGCTGGACGGCACTTCGCTCGTGGCCGTGGGTGCTGACTCGTATATCCGCAGATGGGACCTTTCCGGGCAGATGCTCGGGTTCCAACTCGGCACCGTCTTCTTCTCGGACGCCGCTGGACCCCACCGCGTGGTGGCGCGGAGCAGTGTGATGGCGGGGCACGGTGGACGCAGGCCAGGAGCAGGCCGCCCGAAGGGGAGCAAGGACCGCCTGCCGCGCGGGAGTGCCGCGGCGCTGCATGCGGCCAAGGTCGCGGAGCGCAGGCTCGGTCCCAACAGCGACGCCACCCAGGTTGAGCGCGCGGTGCTGACGTACGTTTACCGGCGGATCGCCGACGTTCTCGATGGACGGGTGCCTCCCTCGCAAGCGACCGGAGTGATCACGGCGGCACGGCTGCTCGCGGACGCCCTGGCGGGTGTGCAGCCGGCCAAGGTGCAGCACAGCCTGGCCGACCAGCACGCAGCGCTGGTGTTCGCAGCGGTGGAGAAGGACCGCCCTCGGCCGCAACTCGTCGCCGCGCCCATCCCCGTTCCCCGTGCGCCGCATGGGAGCCACAGTTACGTTTCCAGTTGGCATGATCCTGAACCAGGTCACCTTGCCTTCCCGCGACGTCGCTCGCGGAGTGGTGTTCTACCGCTCTCTGGGATTCGTCCAGATCGTCGACGCGCTTCCACGCTACGCCAGGTTCGAGATCCCCGACGGCCTCGCCACGCTGTCCTTGGAGCTCGTCGCCGAGCCACTGTCCGGCCCGCGACCCGTCATCTATTTCGAATGCGAGGATCTCGACGCGAAGGTCGTGGAGCTCGAAGCACGAGGCGTAGCTTTCGAACACGGCCCGAGAGACGAGCGTTGGCTGTGGCGCGAGGCACGGCTGCGCGACCCGGATGGCAACGAGCTGTGTCTCTACCGGGCCGGGGAGAACCGTCGCTTTCCGCCATGGCGGCTCGGCGCGGCCGTCCACCCCTGAGAGCGCACGCTCGTTCGCAAACGGGCTCTGCGCGCTCTACGGAAGCGAGTGCCGTTTGGTCACTGCATCTCCCCGTCGAGTTCTGCTGCGACGACGGACATCAACGGTCCAACCACCACGCGAAGGTCGGGGCGCCATGCGCTTTGTACCGCTACGAGGAAGTACTTCATTTGTCCTTCGCTGTTCATCTTGAATCCTAGAATGGGCCCGCCGCTGAACCCTTTCATTCCATCCAGCGACGCGCCCGTGTGCTGGTTGTACAGACGGTCGGGTAGCTTGCCGTAGAAGCGGGGAAACGGCTTCGCCATCTCGGGCGGCGGGGCAACGCCTTCCAGATAGACGAGCGTGGGGCTCACTGAAAGCTGGACGAACCCACTGGAGGTCGCCCGCCGTTCAATGAACTGGTCTGGGAAACCGATAACCGCGTACCGCAGCATATCCCGCGGCGGGTTCCGCCACGCCTTCTCCTCAAACGCCTGGATGCCGTTCTCCCGGAGCATGCGCTGGTGCATGGGTTCTAGATGAACCAGCCCGAGGTCGAGTCCGTCTTCATCATCGACAACGAAGTGCTTTGCCTCCTTAGGTGCGGTTGTTCGTGATCCGGAGTGGTGCCCAGTCGCGATCACGAACTCTCTCTGTGTTAAGCGCGTGCGAGTATCACGTCTGGTTAACACAGGAGAGAATCCCAGGACCTCGAGGGAGCGCCACCACGTCCAT
>WNFF01017185.1_pt1 | contig 12997 bp, 9 predicted proteins | sample 5400441 | NCBI WGS metagenome assembly WNFF01 (sample SAMN13153345, study PRJNA577476) | soil metagenome | isolation source: 120 cm saprolite under Douglas fir tree site 2 hole 3 replicate 1 | place: USA:California | collected 2015-04-18
GGAAATTCTCTGGCGTTATCTCGGATTGGGGAATGGTGAAATCGAACTCGGCTTCCACACCCAGCATCAGGCTGACCATATCCATCGATGTCAGCCCGACATTCACAAGTCGCGATTCCGGATCAACTTCGACGGCGATCGCGTTCTGTTTCAGGATCGCCTTGACGAGATCAAGGATCCGGTCCCGAACGTCGGCACTAGAAGTTTGCATCTCCGACTTTCCATTGTGTCAATACGCCATGGCCAAATCGATGGTGCCGAAATGAGCCATTAAAATGCGTAGGTATAGTTTTTTTGGAAGACTCTCGTTTAACCAAGCCTTGATTTTAACTACCTATGCGGGAATCCCGGGATTAAAAACAACCGAGATTAACCATCGACATTGAAACAATGGTAGTTTAAATCTATTTGTATTAAATCAGTATAATTAAATATATTCAATCAAATCTTTAGCCCCGACGCTCGATCGGAAGCTGTTAGGGCGAGATGCTTGCTCAGGGGGCATATCGGCCATGAATGTGCAGGAAGCCAGGCTCCGCAACGCTGTCGCGGACAGAACCAGCGAACAATTCGCGCAGCCGCTGAGGAGGCCGAGGACGTCGATCGCGACGCGCGTTTCCCGCAGAAGGCCATCGACACCGCGCGCGAGCAAAGGCTGCTGGGGATTCAGATCCCGCAACAATTCGGCGGCGACGGCGCCTCGATCTTCGACATTGCCAACATGTGCTACACGCTCGGCCGCGCCTGTTCCTCCACGGCGATGATCTTTGCGATGCATCAGACCAAGATCGCCTGCCTGATCCGGCATGGTGCCGGCAGCGGCTATCACGAAGCCCTGATGCGTCGCGTCGCCTCCGAACAGTTGCTTCTCGCTTCCTCGACGACCGAAGGACAAAACGGCGGAAACATCCGCTTCTCTACCGCGGCCGTCGAGCACGCCGGCACCGAGATCTCACTGGTTCGCAACGCAACCGTGATTTCCTACGGCGCGCAGGCCGACGGCATCGTCACCATCGCCCGCCGCGCCAACGATGCCGCGGGCTCCGACCAGGTACTGCTGGCCATTACCAGGGACGATTACACGCTAGAACATAGTCTGGGATGGGAAACGCTCGGCATGCGCGGAACCTGTAGCGCCGGCTTTGAACTGAAATTCAAAGGTTCTGCCGAACAGATCTTCCCGGAAGCATATGACAAGATTCATGCGCAGACGATGACGCCGGTTGCGCATCTCTGCTGGTCTTCGACCTGGGCCGGAATCGCGGCCGCGGCCGTGGAGCGCGCACAGATGTTCATCCGCAAGGCGGCCCGCGGCGCGGGTGGCCAGATGCCCCCGGGCGCTGCGCACTTTACCGCGGCCAGGATGACGCTCGCCAAGCTGCGCGCCATGATCACGGCGAATCTCGACACCTATGCGGCCCATCAGCACGATGAGCGCGCGCTCTCTTCACTCGACTTCCAGTCATCGATCAACCTGCTCAAGGTAGAAGCTTCCGAGCTTGCAGTAGCGACCGTTATGAGCGCGATGCGCGCCTGCGGGCTGTCGGGATACCGCAACGACGGCGACTTCAGTGTCGGCCGGCATCTGCGCGACGTGCTTTCGGCGCCGATCATGATCAACAATGACCGCATCCTCACCAACATCGCAACTGCCAGCCTGATGAGCGGCGTCCCCGCTACCTTGCGCGATTGAGCAGCATATTTTCGACAATACTCGGGGAAGGCCGAACATGAATGTAGCCGTCCGAACCGCCTCGCCAGAGATCGCATCGCAGCCGGCCGATCCGCTGGACTATCTCGCCGACGTCCTGTTCCACAAGATGGGCGCCGACGGCGTTTACGCCCGGACCGCTCTTTATGAGGACATGGTCGAGCGGCTCGCTGCCCTGATCACGCGGCATCGCGAACCCAATACCGAAGTGATGCGCTTCCCGCCGGTAATGAACCGGGGACAGCTGGAGAAATCCGGCTATCTGAAAAGCTTCCCCAATTTGCTTGGCTGTGTCTGCGGTCTGCATGGGACGGAGCGCGAAATCAATTCCGCGGTCAGCCGCTTCGATGCCGGTGGCGACTGGACTACGTCGCTCTCCCCCGCCGATCTCGTGCTCTCGCCGGCGGCCTGCTATCCCGTTTATCCGATCGCGGCCGCCAGAGGCCCGCTACCGTCAAGCGGCTTGCGCTTCGACGTCGCGGCCGACTGCTTCCGCCGCGAGCCGTCCCGCCATCTCGATCGGCTGCAGTCCTTCCGGATGCGCGAATATGTCTGCATCGGCAGCCCCAGCGATGTGTCCGATTTCCGCGAGCGCTGGATGGAACGAGCGCAGGCCATCGCGCACGATCTCGGCCTGACCTTCAGGGTCGATTATGCGAGCGATCCGTTTTTTGGCCGCGTCGGGCAAGTGATGGCGGTCAGCCAGAAGCAGCAATCGCTGAAATTCGAGCTTCTGGTCCCGCTACGCTCGGAAGAGCAGCCCACGGCATGCATGAGCTTTAACTATCACCGCGACCATTTCGGCACGACCTGGGACATCAAGGATGTGAAAGGCGAGCCGGCCCATACCGGTTGCGTGGCGTTCGGAATGGATCGCCTTGCCGTGGCGATGTTCCATACCCACGGCACGGATCTCGCCAAGTGGCCGGTTTCCGTGCGGGAACTGGTCGGCCTGTAGTATATGGAGTGACCGATTGACGAGCGTGCTCTGGCGCGCTCCGAAAGACCATCCATGCACAAGCTCACCTCTCACCGGACCGCCGCCGCTGCATTGGTCGAGCAGCTTCAGATCAACGGCGTCGAGCACGTGTTCTGCGTTCCCGGCGAGAGCTTTCTCGCCGTGCTGGATGCGCTTCGCGACAGCAGCATTACGGTCACTGTTTGCCGCCATGAAGGCGCCGCGGCGATGATGGCGGAAGCGGTCGGCAAGACCACGGGACGACCGGGTATCTGCTTCGTCACGCGCGGCCCCGGCGCGACCAATGCGTCGGCAGGCATCCATATCGCCCAGCAGGATTCGTCGCCAATGATCATGTTCGTTGGCCAGGTGGAAACCTCGGTGCGGGAGCGCGAAGCATTTCAGGAGCTCGATTACCGCGCGGTCTTCGGCAGCATGACCAAGTGGACCGTCGAGATCGACGACCCCGACCGCATCATCGAATTTGTCTCGCGCGCGTTTTACACCGCATGCAGCGGCCGGCCGGGACCGGTGGTCGTGGCGCTGCCAAAGGACGTATTGAGCGAGTGCGTCAATATATCCAATGCACTGCCGTTCGCGCCGGTCGAGACCTCGCCGGGCGAAGAGGAGATGGCGAGGCTCGGCGAGCTTCTGCATGAAGCGAAAAATCCACTCTTCGTGCTCGGCGGCAGTCGCTGGTCCGAGGCCGCGCGCCGTCAAATTCACGAATTCGCCGATCGAACCGGATTGCCGATCGCAACCAGCTATCGACGCTCGACGCTGTTTGACCCGCTGCATCCGCTCTATGCGGGAGATCTCGGGCTCGGCCCAAATCCCAAGCTGGTGGCGCGCGCCAAGGCTGCCGATTTGCTGGTGCTCGTTGGCGGCCGTCTCGGCGAAATTCCCTCGCAGGGCTACTCACTTCTTTCAAGCCCTTCGCCCCAAACCAACCTCGTCCACATCCATCCCGGCGCCGAGGAGATCGGCCGCGTGTATCGGCCGCATCTTGCCATCCATGCCTCGCCGAACCGCTTTGTCGCCGCGCTCAAGCGCCTGGCCATCCCGGCAAACCCGGAATGGCGGGGGAGCGCTGTTGCCGCCCACGAAGATTTTCTCGCCTGGACCAGCACCGCCACGCCGCAGCCCGGCAACGTCAACCTCGGCGAGATCATGATCTGGCTGCGCGATCATGTGCCGACCGATACCATCCTGTGCAATGGCGCGGGCAATTATGCATCGTGGATCCATCGCTTCTATCGCTTCCGCGAATTCATGACGCATGTCGCGCCGACTTCGGCGTCGATGGGCTATGGCATGCCCGCGGCGATCGCGATGCAGCGGCTGCATCCTGGAAGGCTCGTCCTTTCGGTCAATGGCGACGGCGATTTTCTGATGAGCGGCCAGGAATTTGCCCTTGCGGTCCAGTATCGCCTGCCGATCATCGTCGTGGTCTGCGACAACGGCATGTACGGGACGATCCGCATGCATCAGGAGCGCGAATTCCCCGGCCGTGTCAGCGCCACGGAGCTGCTCAATCCGGATTTTGACGCCTATGCGTGCGCCTTCGGCGGTTTTGGCGCGGTGGCGAACAAGACGTCGGATTTTCCGGCGGCGTTTCAGGCCGCGCGTCAATCGGGCCTGCCCTCGATCATTCATCTGAAGATCGATCCCGACGCGATTCTGCCGGCGGCGACGCTCTCCGGGATCCGCGAACGCGCGCTGCGGAAGGAGTAGTCTTTTCGGAACGCCACTCAGGCGTGGGCAAAGTCCCAGTACAGCTTGCGGGCGCGGCTGTAAAACGGTCCGGGCTGCAGCGAGCGGTCGTCGATGCGGATGATCGGCGCGACCTTGGCGAAGTTGCCGCTTGAGAAGATTTCGTCCGCACCCTGAAAATCCCGGTATCCGAGGGTCTTCTCGACGACGGTGACGCCATCGGCACGCAGCAGATTGATTACGCGCTTCCGCGTGATGCCGTTCAGGAAGGTCCCGTTCGGGGCCGGCGTATAGACCACACCGTCTTTCGCCATGAACACGTTCGCGTTGCCGAATTCCGTGACATTGCCGAGCATGTCGAGCATCAGGCAATTGTTGAATCCCCGCGCCTGCGCCTCGATCAGCGCACGAGAGTTATTGGGATAGAGACAACCCGCCTTGCAATCCACTGGCGCGCTTTCCATCGTCGGCCGGCGGAACGGCGACAACGTGATTGCGGAGCCTGATGTCGGCGGCATCGGTGCGACGTAGATGCACAGGCACCAATTCGTCGTTTCGGGATCGAACAGCACGCCGCCGCCGCTGCCAGTCTGCGCCCAATACATCGGCCGAATGTACAGTTCCGCATTGGCCTCGAAGCGAGCAATACCTTCGCGCGCGAGCCCGAGCCAGGTTTCAGTATCCACAACTGGCTTGAGCTTGAAATTGATCGCGGACTGATTGACCCGCTCACAGTGCCGGTCGAGATCGGGCGCCACTCCTTCGAACGCGCGCGCGCCGTCAAAGACGGTCGAGGCCAGCCACGCCGCGTGCGTGCGGGGACCCATGATCGGCACATTGCCCTCGTGCCAGTCGCCTTCAAAGAAGGTCCATGTCTGCGAGAAATTGACCGGCTTGATGGTCGGGACCATTATTGCCATTTGAACTCCAGGACCGGCGGCACCGTGCATGAGGGTGCTACTATTATCTGAATTCCCTAAGGATTCCATTGCGGGTTTTCGATAGCGGCCGTTCACGATTGATAGACCACAATGGTAGGCTGCCTTTCCATAACGGAGCCGATATGCCCCTCGATCCCCTGGCAAAACGCTTTCTCGCCATGACGGCGGCGGCCTCGCCGCGCGATCGATCGCGGCCAAGCCCGGAAGCCCGCCGCCAGGCGCTCGCCAAGCTGATGCAGTTCGCACGCGCGGATGTGACGGCCGTAACCGGGATTGATGGCGTGTTGCCAGGTCCCGGGGGCGGTATCCCCTATCGTCTCTATGCGCCGGCCGATGCCGCGAACGAACCATTGCCGGGCTTCGTCTTCTTCCACGGCGGCGGCATGGTCGCGGGCAGTATAGAGACGCATGACCGCATCGCGGCGGCGCTGGCGCAAACGACTGGCTGCCGGCTTGTTTCCGTGGATTACCGCCTCGCGCCCGAGCACAAGTTTCCGGCCGCGATCGAGGATGCAATCGCGGCAACCCAATGGGTGTCCGCGGAGGCTGCCTCGCTTGGCATCGATGCGGCACGGCTCGTGGTTGGCGGCGATTCCGCCGGCGCAACACTTGCCGCCGTGGTCTGCCAGGAGAGCTTGCGAAACGCCGGGCCTGCCATCGCAGCTCAGTGCCTGATCTGTCCGGTTCTCGATTTCGAGGACACCCCCCCGTCGCGTCAGGCATTTGCCGAAGCTCATATGCTCGACCAGGTGACGCTCGATGCCGACCTCGCCGACTATCTGCACGGAGATGCGGACCTTGCCGACCCCAGAATCTCGCCGTTGCGCGCGACGAAATTTACCGGACTTCCCACGGCCATTATCCATACCGCCGAATTTGACCCGATGCGGGACGAAGGCAATGCCTACGCCCACAAGCTGCTCGCAGCAGGCGTTGCGGTCGATCACGTCTGTCACGAGGGCATGATCCATAATTTCCACGCGATCGGCGCGGATCAACGCCTGAAAACCCGGCAAAGCCGCACCGAAAGCGCAAAATACGGTCGCCCCGACCATTAAATTCATTTAAATTTAAATCAATAAAATCCGATTTCAATTATAGTTATTTGGTATATATTTTCCCTAATTATTCAAGGCCGCTTTTAACAAAAAAGGCTGCGAATTAAAACCATGGCGATACGCAAACCGTAGAGGTCGACGATGCGCAGCGAAACGATCGCCATTCACGCCGGCTACGAACCCGATCCTGCCACCAAATCCGTCGCCGTTCCGATCTACCAGACTGTGGCTTATGCGTTCGACAGTGCCGATCATGGCGCTGCTCTATTCAACCTGGAGGCGGAAGGCTATCGCTACAGCCGGATCGCCAATCCGACCACATCGGTTCTTGAACAACGCATCACCGAACTCGAAGGCGGCGTCGGCGCGCTCGCGGTCGCGACCGGTCAGGCGGCGTTGCATTTCGCCATCGTCAACCTCGCCGACACCGGCGGAAACATCGTCTCCGTTCCGCAGCTCTATGGCACCACGCACACCTTGCTCGGTCACATCCTGCCGCGCCAGGGCATCACCACCCGTTTTGCCGACAGCGACAAGGCGGGCGCTATCGAAAGGCTGATCGACGAAAATACCAAAGCCGTCTTCGCGGAGACGATCGGCAATCCCGCCGGCAATGTCTGCGACATCGAGGCGCTGGCAAAGGTCGCGCATCGTCATGGCGTGCCCCTGGTCGTCGACAATACGGTCGCCACGCCGATCCTGCTCAAGCCCTTCGATTACGGCGCCGATATCGCGATTCACTCGCTGACCAAGTTTCTCGGCGGTCATGGCACTACCCTTGGCGGAGCCATCGTGGATAGCGGACGTTTCCCCTGGACCGAGCACGCACGCCGCTTTCCCGCCTTCAACGAGCCCGACGAGTCTTACCACGGCCTCGTCTACACCAGGTACTTCGGCGCCAGCGCCTACATCCAGCGCGCGCGCAGTGTCTATCAGCGGACCATGGGCGCGGTGCTTTCGCCGTTCAACGCGTTCCTGCTGTTGCAAGGGATCGAGACCGTGGCGCTGCGCGTCGAACGGCATGTCGAGAACGCACGCAAGGTCGCCGACTTCCTGCGCAAAGATCCGCGCGTCGACTGGGTCAACTATGCGGGATTTCCCGACAATCCCTATTACGCGCTGGTCCAGAAATACCTCAAGGGCAACGCGTCGTCGCTGTTCACCTTCGGCATTAAGGGCGGCCTGGAGGCTGGCAAGACTTTCTATGACTCGCTGAGGCTGATCACGCGTCTTGTTAATATCGGCGACGCGAAATCGCTCGCCTGCCATCCCGCCTCGACCACCCATCGCCAGATGTCTCCCGAACAGCAGCGCATGGCCGGTGTTCTGCCGGAAACCATCCGGCTTTCGATCGGCATCGAACACGTCTGCGACATCATCGAGGATATCGACCAGGCCCTCGCGACAGCCTCCTCACGGCGGCTTGAAGCCGCGGAATGAATAGGCCGAGCCCGGCATGACCCTGCTGATCGACAAACAACGGCTAATCGTCAATCCGGCGCTGGCGCCGACTAAGCCGCGCGAGGCCGACGAATTCGAACGCCGTCACAAGGCCACCGATGGCGTGCTCACCATCGGGCTCATCAATAATATGCCGGACGCCGCGCTGAAAGCGACGGAACGCCAGTTCATCCGTCTTCTGACGGCTGCCGCAGGCAACAACCGCATCCATTTCCACTGCTTCTCGCTGCCTTCCGTGAAACGATCGCAATCGGCGAAATGGCGCGTCGACCAGCAATATACCGACATCGCCGATATCGACCGCTGGCACATCGACGGATTGATCGTCACCGGCGCCGAACCGAATGCCGCGACCCTTCCGGAAGAAACGTTCTGGCAAGATCTTACCGAAATCGTCGACTGGGCGAAGACCAACACCCGTTCGACCATCTGGTCGTGTCTTGCCGCACATGCCGCGGTCCTGCATCTCGACGGCATCGAGCGTCGGCGGCTCGACACAAAATGCTCGGGGATTTACGACTGCTTCAGCGTTGCCAACCACTGGCTGACGGACGATCTTCCTTCACCGTTCAGGGTTTCGCACTCCCGCCTCAACGAGCTGCGTGCGCAGGATCTGTCGACCCGGGGTTACCAGCTGCTGACGCATTCGCCGGAAGGCGGCGTCGATATCTTCGCCAAGCAACTGAGTAGCCAGTTTGTCTTCTTCCAGGGACATCCCGAATATGAGGCTGTGTCGCTGGAGCGGGAATATCTGCGCGACATCTCCCGCTTTCTTGCGGGCGAGCGCGACACCTATCCGGCCGTCCCTGCCGGCTATTTCGACATCGAGACTGAGGAGAGGCTTGCAAGCTTCGAGAGACGCGCGCGCACCGAACGAAGGCCGGCACTGAGCACTGATTTGCCTGACCGCACCCTCCGGCATGAAAACGCCACAGCCGCGGCGGCAGCGCTCTTCCGTAACTGGCTCGGCTATCTTTCCGACGACGCGCGCGCAGCGCTGCCCGCTCCAGGATCTGAACCAGCGAAGTACGATCATGCGCCCGGACTGGTCTGCATTGAAGGCGCGCCAAGTGGGCCAGCCGGGGTGCGGGAAACCCCGGAGCACGGATAGCTCGCCCCTCGCAGGGGAAATGAGACGGTCGCTCCATAACCGCTCATCACGCGATGTCCGGAATGGGTCCTACTGTTGAAAAAGTCTTTTTTGACTGACGAACGAAATTTTTCAGCGCCGCTCGAGGGTCCCGCGTGCGGGGTACCGCCACGCCCCGATGTGTTATGTTCCGAGCCGTATAGCCTGGTTCCGAGTGCTAATTGGGGGACTCCATGAGGCGGCGGGATTTCATTGCGCCGCTCGGTGGGGGCGGTTGTCGTTTGGCCGCTTGCCGCACGCGCGCGGCCTGGACCAGCAAATACGGCGCAAGAGGAAGAAACGGTGTGCCGCGACGACATTTTCGAGATGTTCGATGGGGCCAGATCATCCCAGTAATTGCCAGCCTCCTGACTTGCGTGTCCCTCGCCGGTTTTGCAGCGCAGGCGGCAAATGCTCAATCTGATCCGGCGACCGCGTGTACGAACCTGGCAAACCTCACCAAGTTCCCGGTGACACCGACGCGGATCACGCTCGTGCAATTCAACCCGCCCGGCACCACATCGGCCACCTCCATCCTTGCGGCCACCTACCACATGCTTAAGGACGGGACGAAGTATCAGGCAAACAGCGTGTGGCTGCCTGGCCATTGCCGAGTACGGGGCATCATCAACGAGCGTATTGGCACAGACGGCTTTCGATACGGCGATATGTTCGAAGTGCGCCTGCCGATTCCTGCCGATTGGAACGGCCGCTTCATGTTACAGGGCGGTAGCGGTACTGAGGGTTCGCTGCCGCCTGCCACGGGACAGGCGGGGACGCTTTCCCCGGCGCTTGCTCACGGTTGGGCGGTTGCAAGCCAGGACGGTGGGCATGAGGACAGCCATCTGCCCCACCCTAATGCGTTCTACCTCGAACAGCAGGCGGTCATCGACCACGCCTACCGTTCGATAGACGTGACCACGCAGACGGCAAAGTTTCTCATCGATGCTTACTATGGTCAGAAGCCCAATCGCTCCTACTTCGTCGGATGCTCCACGGGCGGTCGGCAAGGCATGGTACTTTCGCAGAACTTCCCCGACTACTACGACGGGATCGTAGCGGGTGATCCGGTCCATGATTTGGAAGCAATCTCTCTCAGTGAGGCCTGGAGCGTCCAGCACATCAAGGCTATCACTCCGAAACCTATACGGAAGCTTCCAAACGGCAATCCGATTTTTTACCCGGCGTTTCCCGTGCCGGATCAGATGCTCTTTCAGAGCGCCATACTTGCCGCATGCGATCATCGTGATGGGGTCCTCGATGGCGTCATCGACAACTCGGCAGCGTGCCAGGCGACATTCGACCCGGACACTTTCGTCTTCCCGAGTACGAAGCAGCCGCTGCAATGCCCTGGGCCGAAGACGGCCACCTGCCTCACGCCAGCACAGATCAATGCCATCAAGAGGATCAACGAAGGACCGAAAAACTCCCTGGGGCACCCGATCAAATCACCGGCTGGCGGTGTGGTCAAAGATCATGCCGACAATACCGCGCGCGGTTATGCCTATGATGGCGGTTACATGACTCCATCCGGCCTTCCTCCGCGGAAGATAGGAACGCCAACCTCGACCCCGGGGGATTTTCGTTTGGGACTTGGTCAAATCCCCTATGGATGGCTCTCGCCACCCGATCCCGGATTCGACCCGCTGAGCTTCAACTTCGACACCGACATCGCTCGTCTAAACAACCGGTCGCCCGTAGTCACCTACTCGACATCCCTGGACATAGCAGAATTTGAGCAGCGGCATGGAAAGATCATATGGTACCACGGATTGAGCGATCCGGGCCCGCCGGCAACCGGCACAATCGAGTATTACAAAGAAATGGCGGCAAGGAATGGTGGCCTCGAGAACACCATGAAGTTCGCCCGGTTGTTCCTCATTCCGAACATGGGCCATTGTGGTGGAGGGCCCGCGACCGATCAGTTCGATCCACTGACGCCCTTGGTCGATTGGGTCGAACACGGCGTTGCACCGGACGCGATCATTGCGTCGGGCACGAATTTCACCTCTGCACCAACCACGCGTAGCCGGCCGCTTTGCCCGTATCCGCAAGAAGTGCGCTATGTTGGCTTTGCAGGGGGCGACCTTGGTGTTGCGACCAACTATAAGTGTGTGATGCCGCGCGGTACAGACGATAATAAGTGACCGAATGAACAAGCGAATTCACTTCGACTCATTGGTGCTGCCCGTCCGCAATTTATCGAATTTGATGAGCTGACGCTTCGGCGCTCCTGAAGACCAGCGCGGACGCGACCGAGCGCGTCACTGCTGCAGGTGGCAACCATGCTGAGAATTTTTTTAGCGGCTACCGCAGAGGCTTTCTTATCCCTCGCGCCCCCGAAGGTCCGGCAAATGCCGCGCATCGTGGCCGATTCCGTGCTTCGCTGTTTTGACTTGGGGTCGCATGCGCGTTGCGAGCGGCGGCCTCAGCTTTTCTAACCCGCTCGCGCAGGTCCTGTAGCTCGCGATATTCTGTCGCAAGCGAGCAGAGCAATTTGGTCGGTGTGGTTGGATTCGTCCGATAATTCGTGCCACCGTAAGATGAATATCTAATCATGAAATCGATACCCGGTTTTTCAAATAAGACCATCGGGCCGGAAACTGTTTGACCGGCGACTTTTGCGACGATGGGTCCGGGAAATCTCCGGTGCGATGACGTTATCTTTTCCGTCGGTGCTCACAACGAGAGTTGCGTGTTAAGCTTGATGTCCGCGCTGCCGGTTAATTCGCATCGCAGCATAGAAGCGTTCGCGAGTGCGAGATGGTTCCAAGCGGCGGAAAGCACACAGGAAACCCGCGATCCGAAGTCTTATCCCTCCTGTGCGCTAGACTAGCGTTTTTGATTTCACGCGAGATGCAAGAAGACCCGCGCGAGAACAGACGTTTCCCTCAACCAGGCATCACGCTGGGAAGGAAGAGAACCGGATCCTACAGCGGCTGCGACGATCGCGCTGGCTCTTTCGGGATACCGTAACCCAAACTGCAGAGCGGCATATCCGCCCATGCTCAAGCCCACCACATGAGCACGTTCGATCGCAAGACCCCGCATCACAGCCGCGATGTCGTCCACCGCGAACTCCCAGCCATATAAGGCCGCATCTTCGTTCACGGAGATCCTGCAAATCGGGCGCGTCCTCGGGTGAAACGATGAAGCGGAAGTGATGGCGATCTTCCTCACACCCTCGTCGGCGACGTCGGATCGCGCATCGAAACATGCGAGCATCTTTGCCGTCACGTGTCACACCATCTCGCCTGAGATAGCTGACATGTTTGGCAAGCGGTGCCGACCGAAACCGGCCGCCATGATGACGGACCACGCGCTTTGATCACCACCCGACGCGACGGCGAGCGATGCGAAAGCCAATGCCGCCGAGCGACCTCGGCCGAAGCGAAGGGGAAATGAAGCATTCAGCCCCGCGTGCATCTAATGTGAAAGTAGCGGCATCAGTTAGCGCGACGCCGCCTCATTAAACGCAGCCCAATACAATATTAAATAGCGAGATAGGCCTATCGCGCGGGCCTGATCTGCGCTTTCCGCCTTTGTTTGCCACATTTTGGCCATTTGCGGCAGTTGAAACCTGAAAATCGAACCTGGTAGTGCCAATTTAATTACTTCGGCAATTTAAATCTTGATTTAATCCGCTCTGCTTTTCTGGCGGAGTTAATTGCGCCGCGCAGCGATTTCTTTCCCAAGACGAGGCCCTCATGTTCCGGAACATCTTAGCTGCAACGGCAGTTCTTCGCGCTTCTGCGACAACTGTGGAAGCGAGGTCGCACCATCATCACCATTATCGCTCTCACCACATCGGGCGCCCGCGTGCCTGGTGCGGGTGGTTCATGCGCGGGCAAGTGGGAAGCGATCCGGGTCCTTCGTTCAATCTCGAACGGTCGTGGGTCCATTACGGATCAAACGCGGGCGGCCCCTCGGTCGGTGTCATCGTGGTGTGGCGCCATCATGTGGGGAAAATTGTGGGCCACGAAAACGGTCAGTGGATCATTCAAAGTGGCAATGACGGGCACGCCG
>WNFF01017861.1_pt1 | contig 12997 bp, 16 predicted proteins | sample 5400441 | NCBI WGS metagenome assembly WNFF01 (sample SAMN13153345, study PRJNA577476) | soil metagenome | isolation source: 120 cm saprolite under Douglas fir tree site 2 hole 3 replicate 1 | place: USA:California | collected 2015-04-18
GAGAATTTCGTCACTTGCTCGTATCCGCGCTGGCGAAGTTTTTCTCTTAGCGATGGGTCGAGCAGCACGCGCTGCAGAGCGCGCATCATCTCAAAAACGTTTTCGGGATTGACCATCACCGCCGCGTTGCCCACCACCTCGGGGATGGAAGATGTGATCGACGTTAGCACCGGAGTGCCATGTGCCATGGCTTCAAGCGGCGGCAGTCCAAAGCCTTCGTACAGCGATGGAAAGACGAACACCTTGGCGGCATCGTAGAAAATCCGCAGCACTTCAATCGGAACAAATCCCAGGAAGCGCACATCATTGTGCACTCCGCCTCGTATCACGGTGCGGCGCAGATCGGGATGCTTCGAAAGCTCGTCGCCAATGATGATGAGCTTCAGGTCGGGATAGAGATCATGTTTCTCCAGTTCGGCCTTCAGTGCCGAGAAAGCTTCAATGATCCGCACCAGATTCTTGTGCGGGCTGATGCGTCCTGCATAGAGCAGAAACGGATAGGCGATCTGATAGCGTTCCGCAAGAAATTGCCGGTCGGCATCGGAAGCATGCCCGCTCAAGAAACGATGGTCAATCGCGTTGTAGATGACTTCAATGCGGCTGGGATCGATCCCGAACAGTTTTTCCACCTCGCTCTTGGTGAAGCGTGACACAGCAAAAATTCGCGCCGCCTTTTGCACTACTCTACGAGTGAGGTTGAAGTGCAATGAGCGTTTGATGCCAGATCCACTGCGGGCCCGGTACATGTGCTCCAGCATGTCGTGCACGGTCAGGACGTAAGGGCAGGGCAGATGTCGCGGAAGCCAAAATAGATGTGGCACGTGCACCAAGTCACAGCCCAGGCGACTGACCACTTCCTGGCACTGCACATACCCGCGCAACGTGTCCGGAGCGAGCACCGCAATGGACCTGAAATTTTCGGGAAGGTCACCAATCTCCCTGACCTTCTCCGGTGGACCAAGCAGGAAATACTGGTTCTCGCGATCAAGCCGGGCCAGCGCACGGATGATGTTGCGGGTGTAAGTGCCCACGCCGAACTCGTTCATCCGGCGAATGTCGATGGCAATCTTCACAAGGAAATTGTACCCGCGCGATGCCGTAGAAGGACACGCAAGACCTGTCGGTACGATGAGGCGCTTAGACCATCGGGCACTACATCGAAGCTCAGCTTCCTCCACACTTAAGGCAGGTTAGCATGAATGCCAAGACGTTCGGCGACTCTGCGGAGTGGCTTGTCCCTTGTCCACAGCAGCGTTGGCGCATTAATCAGGATGGAAGCTATCAAGTGAGCATCGGTTACGCCGATCCCGAGGCCACACAAGTGGCGAGACTCAATCAGCGAGCGCACTTCGTTCAGATGCGCCACTCGCACCTGGGGTAAGCGATCGAGTAGCCCGAGAATTCTGCCTCGGTCCCGCAACGATCCGAGCGCAAGTTCCGCAATAATGAGGGGGTGGATCACGATCAATCCGTGAGTCAGATGCTGACGCATCTCTTTCATTTCGGAGCGCAGATGATCAATCCAAACCGATGTATCCGCGAGAATCAACTCCGATTCACCCTGCGCCGCGGAATACGCTTAAGCTCAGGCATAGCGCCTCCCAGAGATGCCAATCTGCGGGCGCTTTCCCGCTCGATAAGCGCTTTGAGGGCTTCGCGAATCAGCGTCGTTTTCTCGGCCATTCCCGTGAATTCCTGAGCTACGCGTACCAGATCGTCGTCAAGGGAAACCGTGGTTCTCATAGTTATCGCCTCCTAGGCACACATTATAGCATCAAATGATGTCATTTGTGATGCTACAACTCGAGGCCAGCTTGTAAATAAGCACTGGTAATTGTGCATCCCCGGTTAATTCAGCTAACATTCATCCCCATCATGAACCCCGCTGATTGGGAGGTGCGCTATCGAGGTCTGACGGACGATGAGTTAGCGCAGTTGGCAATGGAGTCTCAGCAATTGAGCCCCGAAGCCAATATCTCACTTGGCCGTGAGATCTCAAGAGGAGGTATCAATCACAAGGAGCTCGATTCACGCAGGGCAGACTCGAAACCAGATCCCAAGGCCAGAACCCAATGGGACAGGGAAAAAACCTATTCGCTTTTTCCGAGCCTTCAAAGGATGGGGGAGACGCTTAGCGCTTGGCAAAAGTACCGTCGCCAGACGGGCAAGTGGCCATTTTTATCGATCACTTTTTCATTTGTGCATCTGCTCGCGGACTTGACCGCTTTAGCATTTCTTGTCTGGTATGGCGCACAACATCGCTGGTCAAAAGGAAGATTTATCCTGGTAGTTATGCCCTGCTACTCATCGATGTCTTGGTGTCAGACTGGGTAGCGCGCAAAATTCGTCTATTCGAATTCGCCCGTCACAGAGAAGCAAGCAAGTGTGATTCTCACGCTTGAAAACCCGCGTGCGCCCTTTCCCGTCGCTCGCTATACAGCGGGAACGCTTCGGCCAATTCAAGCACCTGCCGCTTAATCCTGCTGAGGACAGAGGCATCGGTGCGGGCGTTCAAAACCTCGGCAATCCAGCGCCCCACCTGCCGCATCTCCGGCTCCTTCATCCCACGCGTGGTCAGCGCCGGAGTACCAATGCGAATCCCGCTTGGCTTCATCGGCGGGTTAGCATCGAACGGGATGGCGTTCTTGTTCACCGTGATTCCTGCTTCGCCGAGCGCCTTTTCCGCTTCGCTGCCGAACATGCCTTTGGAAAACACATCTACCAGCATGAGATGGGTGTCCGTACCTCCTGAAATGATGCGGAAGCCTTCCGCGGACAGCGTTTCCGCCAGCACTTTGGCGTTGGCAACGACTTGTTTTGCGTAGTCGCGGAACTCCAGCTGCAAAGCTTCGCGGAAGCAGACGGCCTTCGCCGCAATGATGTGCACCAGCGGGCCGCCCTGCATGCCGGGGAAGACAACTTTGTCGATGGCGGCGGCGAATTCTTGTTTGGAAAGAATCATTCCCGCGCGCGGGCCACGTAGCGTTTTATGGGTTGTCGAGGTAACGATGTGTGCATGCGGCACCGGAGAGGGATGTACGCCTCCGGCAACCAGTCCGGCGAAGTGCGCCATATCCACTAGGTAAAGAGCGCCGACTTTGTCCGCAATCTGCCTCATGCGGGCGAAATCAATAATTCGGGGATAGGCGCTGCCGCCGCCGATGATCAACTTGGGACGTTCTTTCTCGGCCAGCTTTTCCAGGTCGTCGTAGTCAATCGTCTCGGTTTCTTTGGTCACGCCGTAGGGGACGATGCGGTAGGTCTTGCCGGAAAAATTCAGGTGATGGCCGTGAGTGAGGTGTCCGCCGTGCGCCAGGTTCAGCCCGAGAATCGTGTCGCCCGGCTGCAATATCGCCGCGTACGCAGCCATGTTGGCCTGCGACCCGGCATGGGGTTGAACGTTGGCATGCTCCGCACCGAAGAGCTGTTTGGCGCGATCGCGAGCTAGATTTTCCACGATGTCCGCATACTCGCAGCCGCCGTAGTAACGCTTGGCGGGATAGCCTTCGGCATATTTATTGGTGAACACCGAGCCCATGGCCTCAAGCACAGCTTCGCTCACAAAATTTTCCGAGGCAATCAGCTCCAAGCCCTCGTGCTGACGTCGGGCTTCGTCATCAATTGCCGCGGCGATTTGCGGATCGGCTTCATGCAGCGGGCGGGACATGGGGTCTGGTTTCATAGTTTGCTCTTTGATTCTCTCACTTTAAGCTTATAGACGTTCGGGTTGTGAATCTCCATCCATCGCTCCGGCGCCGCCAGCGGCGTAAAGCCGAATCTGGAGTAAAGGCCGTGGGCGTCGCGAGTGACCAGGCTCCAGCGGCGCAAACCCTGCAAGCGAGGATCGCGCAGGATACACTCCATCAGCCACTTGGCGAGGCCCAGTCCGCGAAACGCGTCGAGCACAAATACGTCGGCGAGATATGCATAAGTTCCGAAATCAGTGATAACTCGCGCGAATCCGATTTGCCCGTTCGACGCATAAAGTCCGAAACACAATGAATTCTTGATAGAGCGGACAAAAACCTCGCGCGGGATTCCCTGCGCCCAGTAACAGTCTTTCAGATATCCATGAACAACGTCCAAGTCGAGGCGGGTACGGTCAGTGCTGACGGTGAACTTCCCGTTGCGATATTCTGCTTTCTCGCTGGTCCGCATTTATTTTTCCGAAATTGCCCCACGTTCCAGTTCCGTGATCTTGTCCACGCGCCGCGGGTGACGTCCGCCGGCATTCATTTTCGGAGGACTGCGGGGTGAAGTTAGCTGTGATATGGGTTACTAGAGCAATTGCCTTCGCGGATTTACTTCTTCCCGTTACTTCCCGGGGTGGTCTCGCTCTTTTCAGCTTCAACGGTCACTTCGACCTCGGCGCCTTTTTTGAGGTGGACTTCGTCTCCGTTTTCGTCCGTCAGCGAGTTTTCGATGCGGATCTCCTGGTACAAGGTATCCGCGCCTTCGATGGATATCTCCGCCTTCTCCGGTTCGCTTGGATCCGGAGACTTGATGATTTTCTCAACTTTACCGGGCAGGGTCACATTTGGCTTCTCCATCGGCGTCTCCTTTCGAGTTGGGGAGCGGCTCAACATTCATGCTTACATGCGCTCTCGCTTCAAGGCTGCGAGAAATTCGGCAGATACTTCTCGGATGCGTTTGAGCCGCTCTTCCTGTTGAAGCAAAAGCTCATCAGTGAGCCCACCGAAGGTCTGCTGGTTCAGACTCTCAAGGTGCTCCCGCATGAGGCGGCTGAGTTCTTCACGTAACTCCTCGACCCCACGACGGTCCATAACCCATGTTCCCCAGAGGTGAACCCAAGAGCATATCTGTTGTACCGGTCACCGCAGAGTACAGGGAGCTCTGTAGGTCGAAATGAATAATCCCGTAGCCCCGTCTCGGTTGCCCCTTCAGCATCCGGAGTTTCCATCGGATTGATTTTCGCCGGTGGCGGCAGCGAATGCCCGCGCTCTGCGAGAATCCAAATTCTTGATGAGTTGATCGATAAGCTCAGACAGCCGCTGCGGGTCGGGCTCGTTGGCTACCGCCTCGAAAAGCTTGCGCCACTCTTCGTTTTCTTTCAGTTCGGTTTTTTTCTTGACTGTCATGGAGGAATTTAAGAGCAAGCAAATTGCCAAATCTGGAAGGAAAATGTAAGGCAGCTGGCCATCCCAACTCATTCATGGTGCAAGGCTTATGCATCCACCCTGAGATGACAAGAGTGCGAACTGTACGAAAATTTTGCACGAAACAATGAGGCGTCCGGCACTCAAGGCCCAACGTTGTGGCAGACAGATGACAATGCGTTCGTCTCAGGTACTGCTCCGGCATGTACTGTATCGAACAACATCGTCGACTCCGCTAAGATTTTTGGAGGTGCCCACCTCAACCGACAATCGAATTGAAGGACTTTGTGCCGAAATCAGAGCCCTTTGTGGCGAGCCATTCTCCTCCCAAACCGAAGCACAGCTCAGAAAGCTCGCGCGGGAACTTCGTACGGCGATCCGTCAGCACGTGGATATGGCGAAATCTTCACTGACTGTCAAGAAAACAGCCATAGCCGAACGCGATCCAGACGAAAAGTAGTGTCTTCTGAACCCTCGCCGGATGGTCGGTATGGTTGGATGAGGCGCCTGCGGTGTCGGATTTCGTCACTTATCAAATTGACCTGAACCTGTTGCTGAGAGTTTAAACTGGTTAATCAAATGGAAGTCAGGTGGAAAATTCGGACCATGGTCGCATTGGTGTCGCTTACGGCGCTGATCGCTCCGAGACCTCTTGGCGCGGATTCGGCAACTTCGTCCCCTGCCGCGGGGAAAGCACCTCTCTCTGCAGATCAAGTGGTTGACAATCTCGTACGCAGGAATGAAGAGCGGGCGCAAGCTCTGCTGCACAGCGAGGCGACGCGGGTTTACCACCTGGTTTACCGTGGATTGCTCTCAGAGTAGTCTCCCAGAGCGGATCGAAGCTGATTGTGAATCGCGTGTTCAAGAAGCTGCTGGATAGCGAGAAAGAGGCGGCTCAACCTGCCATGAGCGCGAAGACACAATTGAATCGTGACAATTACAATTTCGAGTTGGTGCGATACGAGCCCTCAAAAACCGGTGGGCAGTATGTGTTGCGGGTGGAGCCGAAAGCACGCAGCAAGTACGTCTATCGCGGCCAAGTGTGGGTGGACGGGACCGATTTCGCTGTAACCCGAATTGAAGCCGAACCAGCGGAGAACCCGTCGTTCTGGACCAAGAAGAGCGAGATCCATCACGAGTACCAGAAAATCCAGGCCTTCTGGCTTCCGGTCAAGAATGAGTCAGTGAGCGATATCCGGCTGGGGGGCCGCGCGAACCTTACTATCGAGTATAGGGACTATCGCGTGACCGACGCCCGCCAGACCGGTGCTTCTGTACGCGCCCTTGGTCAAAAGACACAGGCCACAAACCACTAGAATTCCTGCACTGAACTGAATCCAGAGGAACTGGGACAGATTGCGGGCCGGACATTCTGCTGCTGATTGCGCATCGGTACCGGATGCTCGCGCCGGATTCGGTTGACCTTGGACCCCATGCTCAGGTGCGGAGTCCGCGAAGCCTCCTCTTCGGTCGGCCCTGGCGCGCGGCGACGACCATATCAGACCAATGTCCGGACGTACAGGCGTTTCGAGGTCACGGAAGTAACCTGTTCAGGGCGAGATTCCGGACTAAACTCTGTTATAAGATATGCAGTTCTCGAAAACCCAGATCGCGATTGCCGCCGGGGCCGGGTTCGTGGTCCTGCTCGGGTTCTTTGTCTACCTGATGTGGCTGAACGGTCAGCCACCGGTACTAGCGAAGTCTCCTGAAATAGATCCCCTCACCAAGGTTCCGCTTTCGATCAAGCTGAACCCGTTGCGCGACCGCACCTCTGAGCACGCGGCCAATGAATTCTTGCGCGCCCTGCGCGATGGGCGTTGCGACGAGCGGTTGGCTGACTGGGAAAAGGACTACCGCAAGCGCTACGCAGCTTTCATCTGCGACTCCGAGGCCAAGCATCCCCTCGTCTTGTGGCGAATTGTGGATTGGGAAGACCGGCCACCATTACGCATCCTGCACTACAGCGCCAAGCGCGGCAATGAAGGAGAGGGTTCAGGCTACGAAGAGTTGCTTTCCGTCACCCTCGACAACCGCAGCGGCGAATGGCTAGTCACAAAATACGATTCGCTGTATTAATCGACTTTTCCTCCCCGAAACTTCTTTTGTCCACCGTCCAGCCTAAGATCCAATTTGCAATCATCCTGTTTTAGGGCGCTCTGTTGTGCAATAATCGCCGCCGCGAATTATTTCTGCCCAGCTTCGCCTCCAGCGAGTTGTTGGGCCAAGGAGGGCATCCTATGAACAGACCTTCGTGGACACGCCGTCAATTCATCCGGGTTGGAACTGGGGCCGCCGCGGTTGGAGCGACCGGAAAATTCACTTTGCTGCAGCCGAAGCCGCTTTGGGCGTCCCCGCGTCCGGTGGCGCCGAGCGACACTGTGCGCTTCGCCTCGATTGGCACCGGCGTGCGCGGCTGCGAATTGCTGCAGGCGTCAACACATGTGCCGGGAGTCGCGTGCGTGGCCGTGTGCGATTTGTATGATTCTCGGCACACGGCGGCGCAGGAGGCGGTGAAGAACCCGAGCGTTCCGGCCACCCGAAACTATCGAGAGATTCTCGATCGCAAGGATGTGGACGCGGTGATTATCGCGGTGCCTGACCATTCGCACCGCAGGTTGTTTGAAGACGCGTGCGCTGCGGGCAAAGACGTGTATTGCGAAAAACCGATGTCGCACACCGTCGAAGATGGTTTCTCCATGGTTGACGCGGCGCAAAAGGCGAATCGGATGGTGCAAATCGGAAGCCAGCGCGTGTCGTCGGTCATCTACGCCCAGGCGAAGGAGTTGCTTGATTCCGGCAAGCTCGGGGAGGTGTATTCAATCGAGGCATACTGGGACCGCAATTCGCCAAGCGGCGCGTGGGTATATCCCATTCCTCCGGATGCCAGCGAGGCGACGATTGACTGGAATGCTTTTCTTGGAAATGCACCCAAGCGGCCGTTCAACGCAGAGCGATTTTTCCGGTGGCGGTGCTTCTCCGACTACGGAGAGGGCCTGGCGGGTGATCTATTCGTTCATCTGATCTCCGGCATTAGTTTCATTACCAGTACGAACACAGTTGCCAAGCGGGCACAGTCAACCGGCGGACTTTTCCATTTCAAAGACGGCCGCGACTTTCCGGACCTGCTTGAAACTTTCTACGAGTATCCGAACTTTCGTGTGTACCTGCGCTGCAACTTAAATAACGACCAGGGCGAGTTTATTGGTTTCTACGGAACGAAGGGCACAGCGATCATTAAGGGTTCGAGTCTGACCTTTACGCCGCAGGACACGCGACCCCAGCCCGAGGGATATTCGATCTACGGATGGCCGGCCAGGTTACGCAACGAGTATCTGGCAAACTTCGCGGTAGAACATCCGTTGTCGAATGTCAGCATTAACGAGGCGACAGAAGTTTTCGGCGTGCCTGAGGGCTACAGCGATTTGGTGGACCACGAGGCAAACTTCTTCCTTGCAGTCCGGTCGCGGAAGAAAGTTGTGGAGAACGAAGAATTCGGTAACCGAGCCGCCATCGGCTGTCACCTTGCGAACTACGCGTATTTCAAAGAGACCGTCGCGGTGTGGGATGAGGGAGCGAGGAGGATTAAGGGATAAGTAGCGAGTAGCCCTCCCCACTCGAATTCGTCCTCTCTCGGATGAAAATATCCTGGTTCCGGAGTACGATTCGCCCATGACTCTTTCTCGCCGCTCATTTCTTGCGCTTTCCGCCATGCTTCCGTGGGCGCTTAAGGCTCGCGCGTCCCCATCGATTCCGATTGGCCTGGAACTGTATTCAGTTCGCGAGGCGCTTAAGCTGGACCTCGAAGGCACGGTGCGCGCCGTCGCGCAGCTTGGATACCAGTGCGTCGAATTCTATGCTCCATATTGACCTCGGTATCCGGTGTTACTCGACGCATAACGACGAGAAGTATTTCAGCGCGGACAACATCAATCGCGCCCGCGACATGAATCTAAGCCTCGGCTCGAAGTACATGGTAATGGCCTATTCCGAGCCAAAGAGCGGCCTGGATGGGTGGAGGGTCATCGCTGACGAGTTGAATGCCGCTGCGGCAAAGCTTGAAACCTCGGGCCTGAAGGCGGGATACCACAACCATCAGGCTGAGTGGAAGCCGGTGGAAGGCATGCGTCCCATGGAGATTCTGGCGAAGAACACCAAGCCATCGGTCATGCTGCAGCTCGATGTTGGCACTTGCTTGGAGGCGGGATCCGATCCAGTGGCCTGGATTCGCGCCAATCCCGGTCGGATCCACTCGCTTCACTTGAAGGATTGGTCGCCTGATCCAAGTAAGGGCTACCAGGTTTTGTTTGACGAGGGCAGCGCTGACTGGAAAAACATCTTTGTCGCGGCCGAGAGCGTAGGTGGGGTTGAGTACTACCTGCTGGAGCAGGAAGGCAGCCGGTTTGGGGAGATGGAAACGGCGAAGAGATGCTTGCAGGCTTACAAGACGGTGCACTCCTAAGAATGGGAAGACGAATCATGGACAGGGCTGCGACTTTTACCAGATGGTGTGCGCCACCTTGGCTTGGCGAATGCGCTCATCGGCGGTGACTAGCGGAATGCCGTCAACGATGGCTGTAGATGCGATCAGGCGATCGGCAGGATCTTGGGGATAGGCCTCTGGAAGACGGAATGCAAGCGCGACAATCTCGGGCGTCATCGGCATAACCACGACTCGCGAAATGCTGTCGCGAACAAAAGCCTCGACGCTGCTTGCAACCAGAACACGGCGGTGTTCTGCAAGCCAGGCTAGTTCCCAGAGGGTAATACTGGCGACAGCAATTCCTGCTGTCTTCCTCGCCTCCCGGATTGCCTCACGTGCTTTCTTGGAAAGCCGGCGGGGATCGCTCGACATCCAGATCAGGACGTGAGTGTCGAGCAGGATCACTTGCTCTCCCAGTCCTCGATAGGAGTGACTGGGCCGACGATGTCGCCGACGATTTTTACCTTCCCGGCCATGTAGCCGAAAATATCCTCGTGGTCCCGGGGCGCAGGAACCAGCTTGGCGACCGGCTTTCCATGTTTAGTGATCAAAACGGGTTCGCCGGTTTTCTGGACTTTGTCCATAACTGCCAGGCACTGAGCCTTGAATTCGCCTGCCGGCATCTGTTTCACGGGTCAACCTCACAATCATAATATCATGACTATAGACATATTAAAATGACTATAGCAACACAGTCGCAGTCCTTTCGCGCTTCTCGGTTCTTAGCGTCTGTCAAAGGTGAGCCCCGACCCCTCGCAGTTGCGAAGGGCGGGGCGAGCCAAACTAGAGCGCGGTGCTCTGTATTACGCGGCGGCAGCGATCTTGTCGAGGACCATTGCTGCCTTGCCGGCATCCTTGACTCCGAAAAACACAACCGGTGAATTGGTGGAGTCAAGGCCGCTATAGGCATATTCGATGTTGATGTTGGACCCTCCAAGTTGGGAGGCAGCGTGCGCCAACTCGCCGGGACGGTTAGGAAGTTTTGCCTGCGCTACTTCGGTCTCGGTGTAGCTGAGGTGCGCAGAGTCCAGTACTTTCTTGGCAGCGGTTGGATTGTCCACCACCATGCGAACGATGTTGTCCCTTTCTGACGGGACCGTCTGGAACGCCACTATGTTCACTTTCTGGTCAGCCAGAGCCTGGCACAGCGTTCCCAGAGTTCCGGGTTTGTTTTCCGTGTGAATGGTAAGTTCTTTGGACGTGGGCATGTAGAACCTCCTTTCCCAGTCCTGGGGAACGCGGGCGCGTTCCCTTGCTTAAGGTTTACTTGCGATGGATTTAGCTAACCTCAATGATACGTCCGCTGCGTGGCTGGATTCAAGGGAACACAAGGTCCCTCGACTCCGCAAGGTCATAGCGAATGATCTTGCTGCGCTCGGGATGACAGATTATTGAGAGCGCAAAGCCAATTATTCCGCCGCGTAATTCGGGGCTTCTCTAGTGATCATAACGTCGTGGACGTGGCTTTCGCGAAGGCCGGCGCCGCTGATGCGGACGAAGCGGGTTTTCTGCAGCAGTTCGGGCAGCGTGGCGCAGCCGCAGTACCCCATGCCGGATTTCAGGCCCCCGACCATCTGATAAAGAATCATCGAAACCGATCCGCGATAGGGGACGCGAGCTTCGATTCCTTCGGGGACAAGTTTGGCCAGGCGATTGGGATCGGCGGTCATGTTGGGGATAGCGACTGAGGCCTCTCCTTCGATGCTTTGCGAATAGCGTTCGCTGGAGCCAGCGGCCATGGCGCCGAGCGATCCCATGCCGCGATAAGACTTGAAGGTACGGCCCTGATAGAGAATCATCTCCCCCGGGCTCTCGTCGGTGCCGGCAAACATGGAGCCGATCATGACCGCGCTCGCGCCTGCGGCCAGGGCTTTGGTGATGTCGCCGGAGTACTTGATGCCGCCGTCGGCGATAACGGGGATGCCCGCGTCTTTGGTGGCGCGGTAGGATTCGGCGATGGCGGTGATCTGCGGCACTCCGGCGCCGGTGACCACCCGGGTAGTACAGATGGAGCCGGGACCGATGCCGACTTTGATGGCATCGGCTCCGGCGCGGGCCAGCTCACATGCGCCGTCGAAGGTGCCGACGTTTCCGGCGATCAGATCGATCTCGGGAAATTTTGTCTTGATCGCTGTTACCGCTTCCAAAACACGTGACGAATGGCCGTGGGCGCTGTCTATGGCCAGCACGTCCACAAGTTCTTTGACCAGTTCTTCGGCGCGCTCCAGATAATCTCCAGTCGCGCCGATGGCCGCGCCAACCCGCAGGCGGCCGTGGGAGTCTTTGGCGGCGTTGGGATACTTCAGCTTTTTTTGTATGTCTTTGACCGTGATCAGGCCTTTGAGGTTGTAGCTGTCGTCCACTACCAGAAGTTTTTCGACGCGATGCTTGTGTAGGATTTGTTCCGCATCTTCCAGCGTGGTTCCCACCGGGACCGTGATCAGGTTTTCCTTGGTCATCACTTTGCTGATGGGAATGTCGAAGCGGGTTTCGAAGCGGAGATCGCGGTTGGTCAGGATGCCGACCAGTTTCTTATTCTTGGTGATGGGAACGCCGGAAATTTTGTACTTTCGCATCACTTCGAGGGCGTCGGAAACTTTGTCGTCCGGCGACATGGTGACCGGGTCAACGATCATGCCACTCTCGGAGCGCTTCACCTTGTCCACTTCTTCGGCCTGCTGCTCGATGGTCAGGTTGCGATGAACAATCCCGAGGCCGCCCTGCTGGGCGAGCGCGATCGCCATGTGCGATTCGGTGACCGTGTCCATGGCGGCGCTGAGCACGGGAATGTTCAGGCGGATGTTGCGGGTGAGCTGAGTCTGGGTGTTGGCGTTGGCCGGAACTACATCAGAGCGGGCAGGCAGCAGCAACACGTCATCGAAAGTGAGGGCTTCGGGTACAGGAAAATGAATCATAGATTGTTGGGTAAATAAGTATTGTAGAGAGGGGCGGGGGAGGAGGCAAATGAGGGCCACCCCAGTTTCGGGTTTCGAGTTTCAGGTTTTAAAGGCCCAGATTTCGCTGGCTTCAATCCGTCGCTGCGGGTCGAGTTGATTTTGAACCTGGAAACTTGAAACTGCTAGCTCTCACCTTGAACATTGAAACTTTGGGGCCTTCCCTCTAGACTCACGCCCATGACCGCGGAGCGCGAACTCGCGCCGGGACTTTATCTTGTGGGCACTCCGATTGGGAATCTTGAGGACATTACTCTGCGGGCGATTCGGGTGCTGAAACAAGCTGACTTGATCGCTTGCGAGGACACGCGGCAGACACAGAAGCTGCTGAATCATTACGGGATCGAGACCCGCGCGGTCAGCTATCACGAGCACAACGAAGCTTCGCGCGCGGAGGAACTGGTCGAGAAACTTGCGCAGGGAGCGCGGATTGCCGTGGTCTCCGA
>WNFF01011693.1_pt1 | contig 12995 bp, 12 predicted proteins | sample 5400441 | NCBI WGS metagenome assembly WNFF01 (sample SAMN13153345, study PRJNA577476) | soil metagenome | isolation source: 120 cm saprolite under Douglas fir tree site 2 hole 3 replicate 1 | place: USA:California | collected 2015-04-18
CAGCTTTGAGGGCATCTTAAATCCGATCGACCCCCGCATCAGCCGCTCGCTCTCCAACTTTGACGCACGGCATCGCATCGTCTTCAGCTATTACTGGGAATTGCCGTTCCAACATTACAGCGGCGCCAAGGGAAAACTGTTCAACGGTTGGGCGGTCTCAGGGATCACTACTTTTCAGACCGGATTTCCGATTCGCATCCAGTCGTTGGCAGATAATGAGTTGATGTATAGCTTCGATTTCGAACTGCCAGGCGAACCAAACCAGATTGCCCCATTCCGGACAATGAGACCGCAGTCGCACGGCAACTACTTTTTCGACCCTAATAGCTTCACCGAGAACGCTAGCACTCCCAACGACCCGACCAATCCTAACTCGCCTCCGAACTGCACCGACCAGAAAGTATTCGGATGCTACGATCCGACCTTGTTTGGGAGCCTCGGCAACGCCAAGCGCACCATCTGCTGCGGGCCGCACATCAGCAATACCGATTTTGCAATTCTGAAGACTATCGCGCTGTCCGAAACCAGGCGCATTGATTTCCGCGCCGAGTTCTTCAATATCTTCAACCATACGCAGTTCTTTACCCCGGACGGCAATACCTCGGACGGCTCGCAATTCGGCCAAGTCATTCAGGCCCGCGACCCCCGGCTGGTACAATTTGCTTTGAAGTTCTTTTTCTAGTCCATGTCTTTTGCCCCATACCCGGGCGGCTTTGCGCCGCCCGGGAACCAATCTAATGGCCGATCTGGCCTGAGTCTTATTGGAGAATCACGATGTACCCCGCATTGCAAAAAGAGCTCGAAACCTTCGAGCGCCGTACTCCGAAGTCCGCCGAGGCGCATAAGAAAAACCTGAAGCGCCTGCCCCTTGGCGTAGCCAGCAATTATCGTGCTTACGATCCGTATCCGATCTTCGTGTCGGAAGCGTCGGGCAGCAAGTTTCGCGATCTCGACGGCAACGAGTACCTTGACCACAATTTATGTTTCGGCGCGCTCATGGCCGGACACTCGCATCCGGCGGTGATTAAGGCGGTGGAAGCGCGCCTCCACAAGGGCACCATGTACGGTATGCCGCACAACATGGAGTGGGAACTGGCAGAGGAAGTCTGCACGCGGTTTCCGGTGGAGATGTGCCGCTTCGGCAACAGTGGTACCGAAGCAACCATGCATGCCATTCGTCTCGCCCGCGCCGCTACCGGACGCGACAAGATCATCAAGTTCGAGGGCGGTTATCACGGCCTGCATGACGCGGCGCTGGTTAGTGTGAAGCCGCATCCTCCGGCGGACGATTTCGGCGATATCAAGAATCCGAAACCTGTGTCCGCTGGGGCAGGCGTGCCGAAGGCGAGTATTGCGAACGTGCTGATTGCGACGTTCAACGACCTCGAAACCGTGGAGCACCGGTTCAAAGAAAATCCGAATGAGGTGGCGGCCATCATCCTTGAGCCGATCATGATGAACGTTGGCCTGTGCATGCCGCAGAAGGGATTTCTGGAAGGTTTGCGCGAACTCTGCGACAAGCACGGCGCGCTGTTGATCTTCGACGAAGTTAAGACGGGCGCGAAGCTCTCCTGGGGCGGAGCTTCGGAATACTTTGGCGTGACGCCCGATATGATCTGCCTGGCGAAGTCGATTGGCGGCGGATTCCCTCTGGCGGCGTTTGGTACGCACAAGCGGGTCATGAAGTTGATTTCGGACCACAAGGTTTTCCACGGCGGCACTTACAACACGAATCCGATTTCGATGGCCGCCGGCATTGCGACTTTCCGCGAGGTACTTACTCGGGCGAACTACACGCACATCGAGAAGCTCAGTAACAAGCTGGTGGACGGATATAGAAAGACCATCGCGAAAGTTGGCATACAAGGGTACATTGCGAGCGCGGGGGCGAACGGCGCGCTGATGTTGTATCCGAAGGAGATCCGCAACTACCGCGACTGGCTGCCGCTGGACGTCGACCTGTGGCGGCATTACTGGTTCGGCATGGTGAATCGCGGGGTGATGTGCCAGCCCTACTGGTGGGACGAGCAGTGGACGATTTCCGTGCAACACACCGAGGCCGACATCGACAAACACCTGGCGGCATTCGCGGACGTCGCCGAGTCGCTGGCGACGGCGCAGCACGAGCGGATGGGAGCGGTGGTGGCACACTAAGTCAGATCGGGTCATCTTACCATCGGGTCATCGGGCCATCTGAAACCGATCACCGGATAGCACAATGATCCGATTACTTCGCAACCTAGACGATGTCCACGATAGAAGACAACCAGCCGCACTTAAAGCGCGTCCTCGGACGCTTTGACCTGGTGCTGCTCTTTGTCGTCGCGGTATTCAACCTCAATGTCGTCCCGAGCATCGCTGCCAACGGGGGCGTGACCGTCTGGCTTTGGATCATTTCGCTGCTGCTGCTTTTCTGGCCGGAGGGGATTGCGGTGATCGAACTCTCGCATCGCTACCCCGGCGAAGGCGGCGTGTACTTGTGGGCAATTCCACGGCTTCCTCTCCGGCTGGTGCTACTGGACGAACAACATGCTGTACGTGCCGACGGTGATGCTGTATTTCGTGGGCGTATCGGCGTTTGCGATGGGCCCGGGCCATGCCGCGCTCGCCGACAACAAGAATTTCGCCATGGCTGCTTCGGTGGCGCTGCTGGTGCTGCTTACGGTGTTAAACATTCTTGGACTGGGAGTGGGGAAGTGGCTTAATAATGCCGGCGCCATCGGAACGTTTGTAGCGGCGGCGGTTCTGATCGGTCTGGGATTCGGCTTGCTCGGCCTTGAACTTGCTTCGGTGATGGGCGACGAAATTCGGGAGCCGCGGAAAATATTGCCCGGGGCGGTGACCTGGGGCGGCGTGATTTCCGGGTTCCTTTATGTGGGAGCGACGCTGACCCTGCTGGTGGCGGTCGGCAAGAACGACATTAGCGTGCTGCAGGGCATCGTTCAGGCGGTCAGCCATATGGCCGGGAAAGTTGGCTTGGTGTGGATCGTTACGCCGTTTGCGTTGATGCTGAGTATTTCGATCGCGGGAATTGGCTCGGCCTGGATGGGTGGCGCGGCGCGCATTCCGTTCGTGGCCGGGCTGGATTCCTACATGCCCGCGTGGCTCGGCAAAGTTCATCCTAAATATAGGACGCCGCACGCGGCGCTGATCGTGCAGGCGGTCGTATCGCTGGTATTGATCGTCATCAATTTCTATGCCTCGGGCGGAGTGCAGGAAGCGTTTCAGACGATGTTGTCGCTGGCGGTAGTGCTGAACCTGGTGCCGTTCCTGTACGTGTTTGCGGCGCTGCTGAAGTTTGGCTTCGGCGGCGACCTGGCCGGCGGGCGCTACAGCCGCGGCACGCTGATTGTTTCCGGATTTTGCGGCTTCGTGACTACGTCGCTCGGCATCGCATTGGCGTTCTTTCCGGCCAAACAGATTACCTCGCTCTGGCGGTATGAAGCGAAGATGTTCGGCTTCACGTTGTTTTTTCTGGCACTGGCCGCGTTTTTCTTTTTCGTGTACGGCCGGCTGAAGGAACCGCAAATCCCCGGAGTGGAACCGGAGAACCTGGGAACAGCAAGGTCCACGTAGGGACGGACGCCCTCGTCCGTCCAGTCGAGCGTAGCTCGACCGACCTTGGAATAGCGAAAAACGGCGAGCTGCGCTCGCACCCCGGACGAGGGCGTCCGGGACTACGTAATTCGTGGAGGATTTATGCCTGGTGGAGTTACGACTGACGTTAAGACTTATTCGATGCTGATCAATGGTGAGTGGGTCGCAAGTAAGTCGGCCAAGACCTTCCCTGTGTACGATCCATCAACCGAAGAGGTGATCGCGCAGGTTCCCGACGCGAATGCGGACGACGTGAACCGCGCGGTCGCGGCTGCCAAGGCCGCGTTTGAAGAAGGTCCGTGGGCGACCACTACGGCGCAGGAGCGTGGCCGCGTTCTCTTCCGCCTGGCCGAAAAGGTGCGCCAGAACCTGCCTTTGCTCGCCGAACTCGAATGCCGTAACTCGGGCAAGCCGATTGTCGAGGCGGAGTACGACATCAACGACGCGGCTACGTGCTTCGAATACTACGGCGGGTTGGCCACGAAAGTCGTCGGCTACGTAAACCCCGTCCCCGACAACGCGATGAGCCTCTCGCTGAAAGAACCGATGGGCATCGCCGGGCAAATCATCCCGTGGAATTATCCGTTGATGATGGCCGCGTGGAAACTGGCTCCGGCACTGGCAGCGGGCTGCACTTGCGTGCTCAAGCCAGCGGAGCAGACGCCGCTCACCGCGCTTGAACTCGCGAAGTGGTTCGACGAAGTCGGAGAAAGCTGCGGCTCGCCCTTGGTCAAGCATCCGGACGTGAACAAGATTGCTTTCACCGGCTCGGCTGCGGTCGGCAAGATTATCGTGAAGGAAGCTGCCGATACGGTGAAACGCGTGACGCTCGAATTGGGCGGCAAGTCGCCCAACATCTTTTTTGCCGATGCCGATTTCGAGGCCGCCATCGATGGCGCGCTGTTCGGCGTCTTCATCAATCAGGGAGAAGTCTGCTCGGCGGGAAGCCGCATCCTGGTGCAGAAATCGATTTACAACAAGTTTGTTGAAGCCATGGCTGAGAAAGCGAAAAAGATCAAGATCGGTCCGCCGCTCGAGCGTGAGACTAAGATGGGAGCGCTGGTCTCGAAAGAGCAATACGACCGCGTCTGTTCGTATCTCGATATCGGCAAGAAAGAAGCGAAAGTAGCCTCTGGCGGCGGGCGGCCTGACAAGTTTGCCAAGGGTTACTATGTACAGCCGACCATCTTCTATAACGTCGATAACAACGCCCGTATCGCGCGCGAAGAAATTTTTGGCCCGGTCGCAGCCGTAATTCCGTTCGACGACGAAAAGGACGCGCTGAAGATCGCGAACGACACGCCTTACGGGCTGGCCGCCGCCGTCTGGACACGCGATATTTTCAAAGCCATGCGCGCGGTGAAGGCGCTCCGCGCTGGCATCGTGTGGGTCAACCACATGCAGCCGACTTATGTGGAAGCGCCGTGGGGCGGCTACAAGCAGTCGGGCTTTGGCCGCGAACTCGGGCCGTGGGGCATCGAGGAATATCTTGAGACCAAGCAGGTATACATCAATCTGAACGAAGCTCCGATCGGCTGGTACTAAGAACCGTGGTCAGTGGTTAGTGGTCGGTGGTCAGTAGAACCGACCTTCACGCAAGCAGATATTAAAGGCCATCTCGTCATGAACCGAAACAGTAAACCGCCGGGTCCTCAGGGGCTAAAGCCCGTGTCTCTATTGGCTCCGGGCGGCACGGCTGAAGCCGTGCCCTTCCCGAAACCGTTTATGAGATAGCTTTTAGTAACTGAGAACTGACAGCTGAGAACCTGAGAACTGACTTATGTCGTCCATTCAACTGCGCACATCCATTCCCGGACCGCGCTCGCTAGCCCTCATGAAGCGGCGCAATGCCGCCGTGGTGAAGGCGGCTTATCACGCTACGCCGGTCTTCGTTGCCAGGGCTGAAGGAGCCGTGGTCGAAGATGTTGACGGCAACCGCCTGATTGATTTTGCCGGCGGCATCGGATGCCTCAACACCGGACATCGCGCGCCGGCTGTGATCGAGGCGGTGCGCCGCCAGCTTGATCGCTTCCTGCACACCAGTTTCAACGTGCTGCCCTATGAAAGCTACATCGCCGTTTGCGAGAAACTGAACGCGCTGGTGCCGGGCAGGGGACCGAAGAAAACCATACTTGTGAATACAGGCGCGGAAGCGGTCGAGAATGCCATCAAGATCGCGCGCTGCTACACGAAGCGGCAAGCGATCATTAGCTTCGAGGACGCGTTCCACGGCCGCACTTATATGGCGATGGCCGCGACCAGCAAGACGCATCCGTACAAGGCGGGATTCGAGCCGTTTCCGAGCGAGGTGTACCGCATTCCGTACGCGTATTGCTTCCGCTGCTCGTACTCGCTGACGTATCCATCGTGCGAAGTGCACTGCGCGCGGCACATTGAAGACACATTCAAACGGGTGGTGGCAGCCGAATCGGTGGCGGCGGTGATCGTCGAACCCATCCTCGGTGAAGGCGGATTCGTTACGCCGCCGGCGGAGTTCTATCCAACGCTCGGCGCGATCTGCCGCAAACACAGCATTCTGCTGATCGCCGACGAAGTGCAGACTGGGTTCGCGCGCACTGGCGCGATGTTTGCCTGCGAGCGGCTGGGATTGGAGCCCGATCTGATCACGATGGCCAAATCACTGACGGGCGGGCTGCCCATGGCCGCGGTTACGGGACGCGCCGACATCATGGATGCGCCCGGCATCGGCCAGCTTGGCGGAACGTTCGGGGGCAATCCCGCGGCGTGCGAAGCGGCGCTGGCTGTGCTCGACATCATCGAAAAAGAAAACCTCTGCGCCCGCGCCAACGTGTTGGGCGAGCGTTTCCGCAAGCGTGCGGCGAAGTGGCAGGCGCAATGGGAACTGGTCGGCGATGTCCGGGGACTTGGCGCCATGCAGGCCCTCGAGCTCGTGCGCTCAAAGACAACCCGCGAGCCCGCTGACGAAGCGACCAAACAAGTGTCACAATATTGTTATGAGCATGGCCTGGTGTTGATCACTGCCGGATCTTACGGCAACGTGATTCGTCTGCTCATGCCGTTGGTCGTCACCGACGCGCAGATGGACGAAGCCATGGATGTGCTGGAAGCCGCGCTTGCTCATGTTGCCGAAAAGAAAGGTATGCTAACGGCACAGCTCATGTAGGGACGGGCCGCCCGCGTCTGTCCGGACGGGCAAAGCCCGGCTCACCCGTTCAGCATGGATGAAGACTACCGAGCTGCGGTGGACAGGCGGCTGTCCCTACGTACTTCTTTGTTCTTTGTCTCCGCGATCGCGAAAGGTCGTTATGAATATGACTGTAGCTGCGCCTCCCGCCCACAAGATCCCTCAATTCATTAACGGCGAGTGGATCGACTCGCGATCCTCGGAGTGGCTGGACATCGTCAATCCCGCGACGGCTGAGGTTCTTGGCCGCGTTCCGGTTTCCGGTGCCGCGGAGGTTACGCGTGCGATTGATGCGGCGCAGGCTGCCTATCCCGAGTGGCGGCGCACTCCTGCCGAAGACCGAATCCAGCCGCTGTTCAAGCTGAAAATGCTGCTCGAAGAGCACCTCGACGATTTCGGGCGCATCATCACGCAGGAAAATGGCAAGACGTTCACGGAAGCGAAAGCGGAAATGCGGCGCGCCATCGAGAACGTCGAAGTGGCCTGCGGCATTCCCATGATGATGCAGGGCTATAACCTGGAAGATGTGGCGCGCGGTATCGACGAGACCATGATTCGCCAGCCGCTGGGAGTGGTGGCCGCGATCACGCCGTTTAATTTTCCGGGCATGATTCCGTTCTGGTTTCTGCCTTACGCAATCGCCTGCGGGAACACGCTGATCGTAAAGCCCTCGGAGCGCGTCCCGCTGACCATGAAGCTCGCCTTCGAGTTGCTGGAGAAGACGGGGCTGCCGAAAGGCGTCGTGAACCTGGTCAATGGCGGCAAGGTTGCGGTCGACACGCTGATTAATCATCCGGCGGTGCGGGCCATCAGCTTCGTCGGTTCGACGCCGGTCGCGCGCTACATTTATGCGCGCGCGGGTGCGAATGGCAAACGCGCGCAATGCCAGGGCGGCGCTAAGAATTACGTCATCGTCCTGCCCGACGCCGACATGCAGATGGCGACGCAGATCATTTCCGACAGCGCCTTTGGATGCGCGGGACAGCGTTGCCTTGCCGTCTCGGTCGCGGTGACGGTGGGCGAAGCGCAAAAAACGTTTCGCGACTCGATCACCGAAGCCGCCGCGAAGTTGCGCGTGGGCAATGGACTCGATGAGGGCGTTCAGATGGGGCCGGTGATCACGCGTCAGAGCAAAGAACGGGTACAGAATTTGATTGGCGTCGGCGCGCGGGATGGGGCGAAGGTCGTGATTGACGGGCGGAATCCCAAGGTGGCGAAATATGAAGCCGGAAATTTCGTGAAGCCCACGGTGCTTGACGGCGTGCCGGCGAGCAGCGAACTGACCAACACGGAAATCTTTGGCCCCGTGCTCAGCCTGGTTCATGCCGGCGGAATGGACGAGGCCATGGACATCGTGGCCCGCAGCCCGTTTGGCAACCAGGCATCGCTGTTTACATCGAGCGGCGCGGCGGCGCGGCGTTTTCGCTATGAAGCGCCCGCGGGGAATATCGGCATTAACATTGGCGTGGCCGCGCCGATGGCATACTTTCCTTTCAGCGGATGGAAAGACAGTTTCTTCGGCATCATGCACGGGCAGGGACGCGACGCGATCGAGTTCTATACCGAGAAGAAAGTTGTGGTCGAGCGCTGGGCGAAGGAGTACTCGCGCAAGTTCTGAGCTTCATTGAGGGTTGCTATGAGGGGCTTCACCACAGAGTCACAGAGACACAGAGAAGACGAAGAACAGCGAGACCCTCGAACCAGTGCCATCATCGGAGCAGCCATTGAAGTCCACCGGCATCTCGGTCCTGGGTTGTTGGAGTCCGCTTATGAAGAGTGTTTGTGCCACGAACTGCATCTGTGTGGGCTGTCCTTTGAGCGTCAGGTTGACCTTCCAGTTTCTTACAAGGGCCTCAAGCTTGACTGCGGTTATCGGATCGACCTGATTGTGCAGAAGGAAGTGGTTTTGGAGCTAAAAGCGACCGAGAGGATTCTGCCGATCCATCAGGCACAGTTGCTTACGTACATGAAATTATCGGGAATGAGTGTTGGCCTCCTGATTAACTTCAATGTGCCGCTACTGACTCAAGGAATTGTCCGAAGAGTTTTGTAGTTGTCTCTGTGTCTCTGTGACTCTGTGGTGAATGCGAGTTTGAAAAGAGGAAGCAATGACGACGGCTGTAACGAACCCCACCATGACCGGCCAAGAAATTGTCGATCTCGCGAAGAAACACACACTGTTTGAGTGGTCGGCGCAATCCAAGGTCGATCCCATTCCGGTGGCGCGGGCGAAGGGCATTTATTTCTGGACGCCGGAAGGGAAGCGCTTCATCGACTTCAACAGCCAGCTGATGTCTGTAAACATCGGACATGGCGATGAGCGCGTCATCCGGGCTATTACCGAGCAGGCGTCGGTACTGACCTATGCCAATCCGTTTATGGCGACGGAACCGCGGGCGCGGCTGGGGGCGAAGCTGGCGGAGATCGCTCCGGGCGATATTGATACGTTCTTCTTTACAAACGGCGGCGCTGAAGCCAACGAGAACGCCATCAAAATCGCGCGCTTTTTCACCGGACGCCACAAGATCCTCGCGCGTTATCGCTCGTATCACGGTGCCACGGCCGGCGCTATCAGCCTTACCGGCGATCCTCGCCGATGGGCCGCTGAGCCTGGAATTCCGGGCGTGGTGCGCGTGCTTGATCCTTATCATGGGATCGAACGCGGATGGGAGGCGGCCGAAACTTCGCTGACCATGATCGAAGAAATTATCCAATTGGAAGGCCCACACACGATTGCCGCGTTCATTTTGGAAACGGTCGTCGGGACGAATGGCATTCTTATTCCGCCGGATGGATATCTTGAAGGGGTTCGGAAGCTATGCGATAAGTACGGAATTCTGATGATCGCCGACGAAGTAATGTCAGGCTTTGGCCGCACTGGTGAGTGGTTTGCGGTCGATCACTGGAAAGTTGTCCCTGACTTGCTGTGCATGGCGAAGGGACTTACGTCGAGTTACATTCCGCTGGGCGCTGTCGGCATGCGGCGACATATCGCAAAGCATTTCGACGACAAAGTGTTCTATGGAGGACTTACTTACAACAGTCATCCCATGGGATGCGCGACGGCGCTGGCGACCATTCGCGTTTACGAGGAAGACAATTTGATCGAGAATGCCCGGAAGATGGGCGCAATCATGAAGACTCTGGGCGCGGAGTTGCAGGCGAAACACCGGTCGGTGGGCGCGGTACGCTCGATTGGCCTCTTCGGCATCGTCGAGCTGATCCGGGACCGCAACGCGCGGCAACCCATGGCTCCGTTCAACGGCACTTCGGATGAGATGGTCGCGCTCGGGAAATTCTTCCGGGAGAACGGGCTCTATACACTCGTTCGCTGGAATACCTTCTACACCAATCCTCCGCTGTGCATTAATGAGCAGCAACTGCGGGAGGCGTTTGCGATTATTGACAAGGGGCTGGAGATTACGGATCCGGCGGTGAAGGGCTAGAAGCTATCGCAAATGTCCATGACTTGTTCGATGCGGAACGACTTCCGACCCTAATTAGCGCCAGGTGCGCTGCTGACTATCGGAGGGAGAGACTACCAAGGGCGCGTGGTGCGCTTGGGTGGCGTGAGCATTGATCACGGTTGCGGCCTGGGTGCGGAGGTTGCCGGCTTTTGCGTCGAAGTCCATCGTGCTGACACTGTGGGCACACTGCGCGCAGGTGAACTTCATGCCGCCTTTGATGCGCTGGATTCTGTAGGCTTTCACTGCCTGAATTGTAGTCCTTTGCACGCGACAGCGGGAACGCGTTGGTGGGGCAGCGAAAGTAACGATAAGGAAAGCGCCGGCACAGCCGAGAGCCCGACCGGGTCGAAGACCCGGCTCCACACGAGCATTACTTTACCAGGCGGTTGTATTTTTTTAGCACCTCGCGCAGGCGGTCGTGCGGGAGGGCTATGGCGGTGTGGCCGTCTATGCCGGTCATGGTTTCAGCGGCTACCATGGCGTTCACTACGGCTTCTTCGGTGGCTTGGACCGTCGCTAAGAACAAGGGATCGAGGCTGTCGTTGGGCATCATTTTCAGGTCGCGGACACCCTTGGGAGCCGCCGCTCCTGGATTTGCGGTGGAGAAGGCGACGAAGATGTCGCCCGAACCGTCGCCGGAGTAGCTGCCGTCGCGGCCCAGGCCGAGAGAAGCTTTGCGGGCGAGGCGCCGCAGTTGCGTGGGGATGAGCGGCGCGTTGGTGGCGACGACGATGATGATTGAGCCGACGTCGTCTTTCCAGACGGTATGCTCCGGAATTTCGCGTCCCACGGGAACGCCCGCGATGCGCAACTGGTCGCGCTGTCCGTAGTTGCACTGCACCAGCACGCCGACGGTGTATCCGCCCGCTTTCGCATCGAGCACGCGGGAAGAAGTTCCGATCCCTCCCTTGAATTCATTGCAGATCATGCCTGTTCCGCCGCCAACGTTGCCCTCTTCGACCGGGCCTCCGTGGGCGGAATCGAGCGCGCGGAAGACATGCTCGGGCTTTACGTGAAATCCGTTGATGTCGTTGAGATAGCCGTCCCAGGTTTCGGCTACCACGGGCAACGACCACCAGTAGCCTTCCATGTCAGGCTCGCCGCGCTTCACTTTCCAGGCGATAACGGCGTCGCGAACCACGCCGACGCTCACTTTCCAGGCGATGACGGCGTCGCGCACCACGCCGACGCTGTGCGTGTTGGTGATCATGATGGGGCCGTTGAGGAAACCGGAGTCTTCGAGCCAGGTGGTGCCGGTCATTTCTCCGTTGCCGTTGAGGGTGAACCACGCGCCAAAGACCGAGTCATTCGCGTCCTTCCCCCGCGGGTGGATGGCGGTGACGCCGGTGCGGACGGGGCCTTCTCCCACTTTGAGCTTGCCGCTGCCGGAGATCAGCGTGGTGTGTCCGACTTCTACGCCCTTGACGTCGGTGATGGCGTTGTTAGTGCCGCGCGTGCCGTCGAAAGGGACGCCGAGGTCGCGGGCACGGGGCTTGGTTTGGGCGAAGGCTAGAGAACTGAGAGAAAGAATCGCGGCTAGGAACGGGAGCGTTAGAGATCGCATCATGGGCGCTGTTTGATAGATGGAGTGTCGGCGGCAGTATAAAGCATGGATGCCTCGTTCGCGCGTTTCAGGGACTGTGCAGTCCGGCACCGAGGGGATCGCGGTAACCAGCGAGAGGCTGAACCACAGGGAGCACTGGGGTGGCACAGAGGACACGGGGGAAAGCGCTACTGCGAACTTGGAGGATTGACATTCCGGGGCTTTATCCGGAGGGTGGACAATCTACAATATTCGTGAAAACGGGGATAGAATCCTGCTTGGAGACAGGCATGGTTCAGACCGGCACCGGGACAATGTTCAGGCGACGACTTCAGGAGAGCACTTCGGTGACGACATCAGGAGACGACATGGAAAACTGGAAGCGGGCGGTGATTGCGGGATCGGTGGGAACGGCGACTATGTTGCTGCTGAAGGGGAAACGTCCGGCGGCGGTGCTGGTGGGAGGCGTGGGACTCGCCGTGCTGGCGTCCGAGTATCCGAATCAGTTTGTGCGGATTCGCGAAGAGCTGCCTTCATACGTGCGGCAGGGAACGAAGTTTCTCGACTTGGCGATGAAGCTCGGCAGCCGGATCGAGGAGTTGGTGGAAAAGCGCGCGGCGCAGGCATTTGAGGAACTGGGGGAGTATTGAACGCCGGCGACAGAGGCGGGGCAAAGCCCCGCCACCACACGGGCGCTTTCGGCTACTCGATTCCTAGTTGTTTGCGGGCGTCGGGGCTTAGGCGTGCGGGCGTCCAGGGAGGGCTCCAGACCACGTTGACGTTGGCGTTGCGGACGCCGGGGAGTTGCTCCACTCGCGACTTAACCTGCGCGCTGATGTTGACGTGCTCGGGGCAGCCTTGCGCAGTGAGGGTCATCTCGACCGTGACGTCCTGTTGACCTTCAGGTACGTCGTCAAAGCGGATTTCGTAGATCAGGCCGAGATCGACGATGTTGACCGGGATTTCGGGATCGTAGCACTGCTTGAGTGCGTTGAGAACGTCATCTTGGACAATGGGCATGGAGTTCCTTTGTGGCTCGTTGAATACGGGACATTGATGCCGAGTTCCCTTATTCATATTCTATAGGGAATCTAGGTTCGCTGTGACCACAGGCAGCTGCCGAGCTGCGCTCGGCTTGGACAGCCGTGGGCGGCTGTCCCTACGCTAACCTTGGACGGGCCAGAGGCCCGTCACCACACTGGCCCGTCTCCACACCAAGGAG
>WNFF01012663.1_pt1 | contig 12987 bp, 9 predicted proteins | sample 5400441 | NCBI WGS metagenome assembly WNFF01 (sample SAMN13153345, study PRJNA577476) | soil metagenome | isolation source: 120 cm saprolite under Douglas fir tree site 2 hole 3 replicate 1 | place: USA:California | collected 2015-04-18
CCCTCGTGCAATGCGATTGCAGCATCCCCTACAAGCCCTTCTCAGGGCGAGGGCAAGCCCAGCCCCTATGTATCGTCGCCAAAACATCTAAATGTAGGGGCGAGGCTTGCCCTCGCCCACCCTTGCTCCCATTTATAGAATCACCTGCTCCGCTCAAACGTAATTGGCAAATGCTTTACCCCATTAAGAATAAAGCTTGCGCTTGCTTCCAGCGGCACCTCTGTTACACGTCTCATCCCTGCTAAGCGCTTGAGCATCATCTCTAAGGCGATCTTCGCTTCGAGTCGCGCCAGTGGCGCCCCAAGGCAGAAATGAATGCCATAGCCAAAGGCGAGATGCCGGTTAGGTGACCGGCTGATATCGAAACGCTCTGCATCAGGAAACTGCCCCTCGTCGCGGTTTGCCGACGCGATCCAGGCCTCTACACCTTGACCTTGCTTTATCATATAGCCGTTGAAATCAGTGTCAGTAGTTGCAACGCGAAACATCATCTTGATGGGCGAGCGGTAGCGTAACACCTCCTCGATAGCATTGGGCAATAATGCAGGTTCAGCTCGTAATTGCTCAATCACCTCGGGATGTTCATCAAAACAGAGGACTGATGAGGTCATCTGCTGGCTCCTGTCGCCGCTGTTCGATCATCTGGAGAAAGTACTGGCCCATCTCCATCTGCGGATTGCGTCCGCCCGATGGCGCAGCGCCAACGACCACGTCAGACCAGTACTTAAAGCGCTCTCGATCTGCCGCGGGAATGCCCAGCAATTCCGCGATGACAATGACGGGAAGCGGATAGGCCAGGTCATCGATGACATCCATCCGCCCACTTGGAGCTGTCCCGTCTAGCAGTTCGTTCACAATGGCGGTGATACGTGGTGTTAACTGCGCAACCGTACGTGGGGTGAAGGCCTGGGTCACCAGGGAGCGCAGTTGCCGGTGCCGTGGTGGGTCAGTGCTAATAATGCTCGATCCAATGGGGTTGTCCGTGCCCATATATTCCGAAGAGAAGGTCGAGTAGTCGGAGAGGACCCGCTGCACATCATCGTAGTCGAAGACCGCCCACTCGTTATGCTGCTCGTTGAAAGAAATGGGCTTAGACTCGCGCATGGTGCGAAACCATGCATACATGTCGTTTGTTTCCATGAAGAATCCGTTCTAGCTGTCCTTGAAGTAGTAATGTATGCTCTATTATCTCTAACATACGGAAACACCAATGGTTTGGTTCCATTGGCGCCTCTGTTTGGTCCTCTCCTGCGGAGTTAATTCACATTCCGGCCTTTATCCGCCCAGTACTTCGTACGCAGGTCTCGTTTGAGAATCTTGCCCGCGCCGCTCTTGGGTAAGGCTTCTGGGTAGAACTCAATGCTGCGGGGAACTTTGTAGCCGGCAATTTGCGTGCGGGCATGCGCAATCAACTCCTCGGCACTGGCATTCCTACCGGGCTTGCAGACCACAACGGCGTGTATGGCTTCTCCCCATGTGTCGTGGGGAATGCCGATCACCGCCGCCTCTAAGACCGCCGGGTGTGTATACAATGCGTTCTCTACCTCGACCGAGTAAATGTTTTCACCGCCGGAGATGATCATATCCTTTGCTCTATCGACGATGTAGATGTAGTTCTCCTCGTCCACCATTGCCAGGTCGCCAGTATGCATCCACCCATCGACAATTGCAGCAGAAGTCGCTTCTTGCATACGCCAGTAGCCCAGCATAACATTGGGACCTCGTGCGATGATTTCGCCGATCTCGCCTGGCTCGACATCGTCGCCTGCTGCGTTCACGACGCGTACCTCTACCAGCACAGTAAGCAGAGGTGATGTCTCGGTCATGCCATAACCTTGTGCGAAGATCTGCCCCCATTTGCGTAGGCCCTGTTTGAGTAACTGGATTGGCATGGGAGAGGCCCCGTAGATCAGGCAGCGCAGGCTGGAAAGATCGTATTTGTCAACGTCAGGGTGGTTGAGCACAGCATTGATCATTGTCGGCACAAGCACCGTTACCGTTACCTTCTCATCCTGAATGGCCTGCAGCACATGCACCGGGTTGAACATCGGAATGAAGGCGTGGCGCGCGCCGAGCATCGTGACTCCAAAGATCGCGCCAACATCGGCCAGGTGGAACATGGGCGCCGCATGCAGCCAGGTTGCCTGGTTATTAAAGCCGAAGGCAATGATCGCGTTCATGGCGTTGGAGACGATGTTCTTGTGCGAAAGCATCACACCCTTGGCGCGTCCTGTAGTGCCTCCCGTATAGAACAGCCCGACAATGTCGTCATCCTCCATTACCTGGTCAACGCCCTCTTGCATCTGCGTGCCTTTGCTCATCACATCATCATAGTTGATCATGTCCGGCGGCGTCTCTTCTCCACAGTAGACGATGTGTTCCACCGAAGGGAAGGTGTCGCGTCCGGTGGCGTAAGGAGCGAATGGTTTGTCGACTACCAGTACCTTTGTTTCGCTATCATTGAGAATAAATACAATTTCTGCGCGTGCCAGGCGGATGTTCAGCGGCACGATGACCGCTCCCATGCGCGCGCAGGCGTAATACAATTCGAGGTAGCGATGGCAGTTGAGCATCAACACTGCCACACGATCTCCACGCACTATGCCAAGAGCGGCTAAGCCGCGAGCAAGGGCATCAGTGCGCTGCTCAAAATCGTTCCAGGTGTAGCGCGTGTTTCCACATGCGACTGCCTGGTGGGTTCCAAAGGCCTTTGTCGCGTGTGCCAGCCCCTGTGCAATGTTCACCTTGAGCCTCCTTAAAATATCAGTTAACGCCACTGGGGACCCTCAATATGGACTATCCTACCTGTACAATATGCTACTTCTCTCTGCTCCTGTCAACATCCGCAGGGCTATTCGCAGGGCTTTCCAATTCTCGCCAGCTTCCCTCTGCGAAGGCCGCCCCACCCCAGAAAAGTGGGTGAGTATGCCGTGTCGGGCGGCGCCCGACACGGCATACTCACAAAAAAAGGGGCGGGGTGAGGCCTCGCAGAGAGAATTGGAAAGCCCTGGGGCTATTCGAGAATCACCCGTGTGTAGATGTCATACATTTTATGCTTTACTCAGCAAGGCGTCTAAACATTAGGGAGTGCTGACATTAATTGGTCGTGCCATATTAATAAATGATACTCTGGATTGAGATAGTTCCCGAAATCACTACAAAGCTTAGATGTATCGATCACCCATATTTGGGAGTAGGGAAGCCAGTAGCATATCCATGTACAGGCAAAACCAGGCACAGGTTCCAGAACGCCACATTCCTCAAATGGACTGGAAGCGGTATTTCTTCCCGAAGCCAGTCCCCAGGGGCATGATCATAACCTGTTTGGTGGGCGCTTTATTCCTCGCAATTGGCATCTCCTTACAGAACGTCTTTCTTATTGCGCTGGGGTGTCTACTGCTGCTCATCAGCGCCAGTATCATCGGTGTGATAATAAGATCCAATCCTACTGATCAGCAATACGATCAATGGGTACATGCGCAGGCACAGGCAATGCTCCCTAGAGCGCTGGCAAAATTTAATATGCGTAGTTATCAGGTCACAGATCACATATTACGTACGCATAGCTTTGTGCTCCCCGGCTCGCGCATGGCGAGCCATTACCCGGAGAAAGAAGTTCAAGCAAAAAGAGGAAAAGACGACCAGTGGCGTTTCAGCATCAATGTCTACACCTATTTCCTGCCTGCCGAGCACTATCTAGCTGTCTATAGCTGTGATGTCAATGCATTTAATTCATCGTCCCATATCGAGCAGACTGAAGAATATTTTTATAATGATATTGTCGGCGTAACGACACATCCTCTCCGGGATACAACTATCATCGGGAATAGGCAGTACCACTATCGTATAGAGCTGTTTTCCCTCCGGATTTCCAATGGCGATACCATTGATCTGGGAGCTTCCCTCAAAGCGACACCACTCGATGATGGGCAGGATATCCCTGTCTTTTCGCTTCCACATACAGGCTTCGATAGAACACTGACCGCTTTACGCAGGCTGTTGCGATCCAGGAGGATGTAGCTAAAAATAATTAATGGTAACGATTAAACATGCCTGCACTCCCGTCCTTACTGCTATCTCCGGTTTCAACTCGATTCTTAGTTCCGCGCTAATTCCGCGCTCATCATTCTCAGTTCCGCAGCATAGGGATTGTGATGCCGCTATACTACCTACTGAGGTCGGTCGATGTATTGAGCAGCAAATAAGATTGTGCTAGCTAGATTACGATCGATGACGATTGGGTGCCAGACCTCACTGGGGTTAGTCCGCTGAGCGGTAAACTTGTGGCTCGGCACCAGCAACTGTTCTACAGCTATCAGCGGCTAGTCGCAGCCCCTCTCCGGGCAGAAAGTCTCAATGCAACTGTTTTTTGCTACGCCCCACCTCTAACATATTTGAGCAACAATCCCAAACACTTGACAGGATAAATAGCATTGAGTTAAGTCTTACATAACAGCTTTGTTATGGCCTCGCTAAGAGCTTCACCCGGTTGCCCCTGGAGGCAGGCATGGACGCAGTGCAATTTGGTCGATGGTTCAGTAAACGTCGACAGGCATGTGGTTGGCAAAGCCAGCGTACACTGGTAGATGCTGTACGCCGTGATCCTTTCCTGAAAGCGAGTGGTATTTCTGAAGACTTCCTGGCCCGTCTTGAAGCGGGACACCTGGCGCATCCCTTTCGCAGTAGTGTACGCAGGAGAGTGCTGGCCCTGGCCTGGCTTCTTTGTAAAACACCGCGCGACCTGCAAACCTACCTGCGCGCTGCTGAACTCAATGACCTGGGTGCGGAAGAGGCTGACCAGGTGCAGCGTCTGGGTGAACACCTGGCAGTTCAGCAATCTCCCTCCCCTCTGCTGCTCCCTCTTCGCCCCATTCGACTTATCGGCCGCTCCACCGAACTACACGAACTATTGAACGCCCTCTGCAAAAAGGATGTCAATGTCTTTGCTGTGACGGGCATGCCGGGTAGCGGTAAGAGCGCCCTCGCTTATGAAACTCTACATATGCTCGCCTCCGACGAACACGAGCGCGTGCGTCTCTTTCCCCATGGCATAGCTACCTTCACAGGTAGAGGCCGCCGGGGTATCAATGGACTCATTTCATTGCTCAGTGGTATCACCACCGTCTTTCATTCTCTCGCAGCTTCCGACTCCAATCCCAGGTCCCTCGCCCTCGTTCCCACGCTCCCACAATTTACCGATGTTGACCTGGCATGTGCCATCGATCGTGTTCGCGCTGCGTTGGCCGGCAAGCGCGTCCTGATCCTCCTGGATGACCTGGAGGCCGATTTCCCCCTGAGGCAGGCACTGGAGACCTTACTGGTGCGCAGCCAGATAGATATGGCGGGTCACGAACTTCGTAAAAACGGCGACCCTTCTCAGGAACGCCATGTGGTGCTTATCACGAGTTCCTATATCCCTGCCCCTGCCCTGGTCACTTCTCGCCTCCATCTCTCACCACTCAGGCCAGAAGCCGCGCTTGACCTGCTTGCCAACCTGGTCGGTCGCGGTATGGTGGAAATGGAGCGCCAGCATGCCGAGCGTATCTGCGCGGCAGTGGGCTACCTGCCCCTGGCGATTGAGGCGGTTGCCACAGCAGTTCTTACAAAGGCTATTCCCTTCTCATTGCTTGCCGCGCGCGTCGCTGAGCGCCCGCTCGATAGATTGCTCGATGAGGAATATGAGATTCGTTCCAGGCTGGCGCGCACGTTGGCCGCCCTGGGACCGGGGATGCAGGAGCAATTCGCTTTGCTCTCTACGCTGGGCACGCAATCCTTTGGCCTTGCGCCCGCTGCGGCTATACATGTACAAACTACTGCTCCACTGGCCATCGAGGAACATGGCCTATCCGCTGTCGAGGTAGCAAGCTTGCCAGAGCACGCCGTGGCTCTGCTGGATGACAAAGCCCAGAAAGATGTGACATTTGACAGCGTTGACCTCTCACTTACCCAGCTTGCCCATACAGCCGCGAACCTGGGACAATTCGTCCGCTCCTCCCTGCTAGAACTCGCCCCTGGTGAGGCATTGCTGGAATCTCCCTTCCCCCGCTATCGGCTGCATCCCCTGCTCTACGCCTATGCAGGAGAGCGCCTGGAAGATCTTAACCCGGCAATCGTTGATGCTGTCCAGGGCAGTGTTCAGGAGTATGCGCTTGCTTACATTGAACGCTATCAGGCAGATGTACCACGCCTGGAGTGCGAACGTGGTTTCTTACTTGCCTCCCTGAAGCAAGCGTGGCAGCAAGAACAATACGGGCAAGTAATACGCTTTGTAGCTGGCCTCTCGCCTATCATTGGCCGCTTGAACACCTACGAAGAAGGAGAGCATCTCCTGCTGTGTGGAGTGCATGCCAGCCGCTATCTTGGGGATCGCTTTCACCAGGCGCGCTTCCTCAACCACCTGGGTGTCCTGCTCTGCTATCATGGAGAACTTACGCGCGCACAGCAGGTCCTCAAAGAAAGCCTGGCCATTGCTGAAGAGCTTGGCAGCCCCGTAACGCTCTGGCATCCCCTCTGCAATTTAGCGCATATAGCCCATATCAGCGGCGAATATGATATCGCGCGGCGCTTCGCTGAAGCTTACCTGCGACACATGCAGCAGGCAGGCGACCCGGGCCGCATTGCTATCGCACTCTATAAAAGCGGATTTTATGCTCGGCTTCAGGGCGATAGGGACAGGGCATACAAGGACCTCGCTTCCAGCTTGCAACATTTCTCCCTGCGCGATTCTGCTCAGGTCCTCCCTCATGAGCGCATTGCCGAACTAGAAGCATTGACCGAGTTTGCGCGTGTCCAGGGTGACTATGCTCGCTCGCAGGAATACATGGAGGAGACCATAGCGCTTGTTGAAGAGTTGTGCGACCGCTATAGCGTTGCCGATCTGCTCTTCGACCAGGCATGCTTCGCGCAGCAGCAGGGGCTGCTCGAAGAAGCGCGCCATCTAGCATTGCGTGTCATCGATGTTGCGAAGCAGATCGGAGCCGATCACTTCTACAAGCGCAGTATGAGCTTGCTGCGAAACGTGTCCACGTAGCATAATGAGATTTAACAATCACCAGCGGTAAAGTATTGTCACCCTGAGCTAGCCGAAGCCCTGAGCGCAGCGAAGGGCTCAGCATGACATTCCCGGTGTTGGGGGGAAAGTTCATTATGGCCACTTGGGCGCGTCTACGCGCTCATTAATACCCGCCAGAGCTTGCCGCTTTGAGCGCTGGCCGCGACCTTGCGCTCGTCGGTCATCTCGAATTGTCCAAAATCGAGCAGGTACATTGCCCCGTCCAGGGGATTAAACCGTACATCTATCGGTCGCGCCAATGTGCCCGATACCATAGGATGCAGGCTCCAGTCGGATGGATCGACACGTACCACCGCACGGCCTACTCGCGGGCCACCGGAAGGCGCCGTCATCGGCGCCTCGTCACCGAAGAGCGCCACGCAGATGTGACCTCCCCAGTTCGCCGCCGAGGCAGGTACCACGTCAAATTTCACGGCGGCCGCGTGCGGCGGAAAGCGTAACAATGGACGTTCCGGCGGCGGCAGCTCGTCGTGATTGGCCAGTACAAACCTTGGCGCCGGTCCGCGCTCTGGAAGATACTGATCATCAGTGATCGGATCGTCCCCGATAAAATCAGGCCAACCGTACCATGCTCCCTGGCGCACCTCGAATAGCATATCCGGCACATTCCCCACGGGTCGGCTGCCCCGGTCGTCTGCTCCCTGGTCAACGGCCAGTAAGCGGCCATCGGGCATGAATCCCAGCGCAAAGGCATTGCGCAATCCCCAGGCTACCAGTTCCAGTTGCGATCCATCGGGGTTGCAGCGCATGATCGCTGCCGTGCAGGGTACCTGTCCGGGAATACGCTGTCCAGCTTCAGTGACTTTGCCGAAGGACGCAAAAGCGCCGGTACGAATCCGCGCCCCCTTTTCCTGGCTGAGCGGGTTGTCCGTCTCGACGCTCACACCGCTGAGCACGATGTCATATCCAGGAATATCATGTTCATGAGGCAGCCTCCGCAGCCAGCCTAATTCATAGGCATCCAGGCCGACGATAGCGCTATTGGTCATCGCTCCCTGGCTGAAATACATTTTACCATCGGGTCCGTCCGGCCCGAAAACAACCATATTCGTATGGTAATTGCCTGGTCCCGGCAAGTTGTCCAGGATAACCGTTTGCTTCCCATCGAGTTCGAGGCGGCTGATGCGCCCTGGGTGGCCTCCTTCGGAAATATACAGGCCGCCGTTATGAAATGTGAGTCCGTTGACTGGCTGCCGTAGTTTGTCGGCCAGCAGCGTGCGGCTCCCATCGGACCCGATGCGCCAGATGCGCCCGCCAGGGGCTGCTCCTCCGAATGGAAGTCCGGCCTCGGCTACATAAGGCACTCCAGCCTCGTCGAACGTCAGGCTGGTCGGAAATGCCAGGCCTTCCGCCACGAGTTCAAGACGGCTGTTAGGATCATTGGAAATCATAAAACTCCTTTATGGACACTCATCACCTTACGAGATTTCACAACATAAGCAGGAGAGCGATGAATCCTCCCGTGGCCGAGCGAAGCGAAGGCAAGTGCGTAGCTGCGAGATTTATCGCGCCCTGGGGTGGGGATAGGCATATCCCGTTGATTTTGGTAAAGTTCGTCCAGCATGGTCAACTACTAGCAATCCCTCCCATCAGAAAATACGTTTGATACGCGTGCTGGTAACTTCCCGGTACATTTCTATCATCGTTTGCTTTGCATGTCCTTGTTATCCGCTGAGAATCAGACACGCTCTGAGGATTGCGCAACCATCTCTAAAAGCGTCCCTGGCTTGACCACTTCGTAGCCGCTGCCAAGCTGCGCTGCCACCTGCTTGAGGTCCGATGGCGTCATGGACCAGGCCAGAATATAAACGTTGAGGAAGAGAGGCCGCGCACCCGAGACCGCAGTAGCATTTTGGATCAGGCGCAGCGTCCCATCTACACTATTGGCCAGTCCGAGGTTTTGATAGACTGGTACATTCGTAGTCCCCACTATCCAGCTTGGCTTGCCCAGTCCGGCGCCGCTCAACATGCCGCGTATACCGAAAGGTGACAAGCCCCGCACAAACTGCTCTTGCAGGGCTTGATCGCTGAAGGTCATGCCCGAACTGGCAAGCCACGAGAGAAGAGTCAGGCCGGTCCCCTCGAAGAAGTTGACGTCTAATACTTCCAGCAATGTCAGGTTCATCTCCTGCATTAATGCTCCCGTGCGTTGTAGAAATGCGGGGAGCTGCTCTGCTGGCCAGCGCGAAGGGAACATATATCCCGCTCCGCTTGGCCCGGCTATCAACTCATCATTGGCGGAAGCCGTGTGGGCGTAATATGCCGCCATGGCCGGGGCCGCCTGCTGGAGCACCGGCGAGATGGTCCAGCCTATCGGCAAGAAACCCCGTGCCGGGTCACGCCAGATCTTCAGCATGCGATGCTGGCTGTACTGTAGATTGTCCCCGTCGCTGATAGTAAATGATACATACACCTTAGGTTCAGCGCCAGCCGCCTGTTGCGGGGGTACTACAAGCATATCTTTGATGCGCGTGATCGCTGCCGGGGGCTGTATACTCGTCCAGACTTCCAGATTAATAAAAAGGTCGGTTGCCAGTACCGCTTTTGCCGCCTCGGTCGTCAGGCATACTCCGCTTGGCTCATCGATGAACCAGCCCAGGTGAGTTGCCCCAGGTGGCAGCGCCGCGAAAATCTGCTGCATCAAGGCGCGCTCAGACGTCCAACTGAGTGTTGAATCGGGAAGTGGGTTGCGCGAGTCAAGCCAGTAGACGAAGGTGCGGGTAGCGACCAGGAACGACCGCAGTCCCGTAGCATTCTTCGGATCGAGGCCGGCGATCAAGCGTGTTGAGGCATTGCTGAGCAGGTTTTGCTGCGCCCAGTAGTAGGCCTGCAGCCGGGTACGCCACCTATAGGTGCGCAGGTCGGCAAGTACGGGCAGCTTATGCGGCCCCTGCTGGAGCTCCTGCACTTGCGCAGGTGAGACCACAATACCGTCACGCTGACCCGCCAGCGTGGTGGCAATGTTGATACTATCAATGAAGTTGGGATCATAAATAATCATCCCCTGCACACTGCTGCGGTAGGTGATCAGGAGCGCATCGAGAACATCGTCATTAGCAACAGGCGCGGTGTCGTGCGGAATGGATGCGAACGCAGTGTTCAGCCAGAAGGTATCATCGTCGTTAGTTATAATGTAAATCTGCGGCCGGGGGCGGTTAATCAATCCCGCCATCGTCGTTACGTTGAGTTGTACTTCGCGCGAAGCAGAGCCTATATTATACACGTTCAGGTGCTCTGGCGCTTGAAACGCTGGTATCATTCTATCAGCAGACCAGTCAATGTCTGCTACCTCTGTGCTGCTATTCATAACGTCATGTTTCCCCAATCAAATGTATTTCTCAGAACTCTTCTATACAGACGCTATTTTAGCATGAAATTGGCGTACCAGTTTGCCGTATCTATATATGCCGCCACTTTTGTACTTGACAAAAAAGGGCTTTAGCCCTTGCTCTCCCTGCATTTTTAACGTCAAGTGTGCTATACTCTCGATAGTACCTTGAAAACTGAATAGTGTACGGGTTCGCTGGCGCAGGGCCAGCGGTAAAAACACTACTGTGTTATTCCAGATGTACAAGGCTATGTGCTGTTACGAAGGCACGACACCATCGGCTGTACGGCTTTTAGGAAGTGGAGCAGCACAGAAAAATAGTTCAGGAAAAGCCTCCACCTCTGTGGGTATGTTCCCAGGGGAGAGCGTCGAAAGATGCGGGTGTTCCTGGTTCCCAAGACGCCAACCGCAAGTTGTGGGCCATTCTTCCCTTTGCGCAAGGCATGGAGCCAGCAACGGGCATGGCACCGCCCAGGAAACAGATAGCATGGATGGATGTGCTGGTTCCGCGCTTTTCCCTGCCCACTACGGTATTCATCGAGTCGCAGCCACGCTGCATTTCTCAGAGTACCGACTACGCGAGAGAGGCAGAAGAAGCCGCGCTCCTTTAGTAGCGGCGGAGTGTCACCCTGTAGCTGAACTAGAGTATGCTACAGAGCACGACAAGTGCGGACAGTTTAACCTGACTCACCCGCGCTTACTGGTGCTCCGTTTGGTTTTCTGAACTGCTCATTGTTGAGACGGAAAGGACTCCTGGCCAATGTCCGAAAAAATGATTGCACCTGAACTATTTCGCCCGCCGGTGGATTTCCCGGATGTCCCCTATGACCATCTCCTGCGCGAAGCCGCCGTGCGCAATCCTGATCGACCGGCAATCATCTACCATGACCTCATGCTGACCTATCGCGAGGTCGTCTCCATGGTCAACTGCATCGCCAATGGACTCGATAACCTGGGCCTGAAAAAAGGCGATCGTATTTGCCTGCTCATGGCTAATCGCCCCGAGTACACCATCACATTCATTGCTGCTGCGACAATGGGCATCGTTGTTAGTCCCATGAACCCGGCATACAAAGAGCGCGAGATCGCCTACCAGCTCGAGAACTCCGAGGCCAGAGCCGTCGTCATCCAACGAGAACTGCTGCCGCTCCTACAGCTCGTAATGACCCAAAAGGATCTGCCCAAACTCGAATATATCATCGTGACAGGCGACCGTGTGCCTGAGAGTATGCCCGACGCTATACCCTTCGCGAAACTGCTGCGCGAATCCTCGCCCAAACATCCCCGGCATGTCGAGGTCAGCAGCGAGGACCTGGTAGCCTTACCCTACTCCTCCGGCACCACAGGCTTCCCCAAGGGAACGCTGCTCACTCATCGCAACCTGACCACCAACAACCTCCAGCTCACCACCGCTCTTCGTACCAACTTCACCGACGTGGCGCTGATCTTCTTGCCCTTTTATCACATCTACGGCGTCATGCTGACCGGCAGCTTCCTCGCCTGTGGCGCCACGCAGGTCATGATGGAGCGCTTTGACCTGCTCCAGTCCCTGGAGTTATGTGAGAAGCACGGCGTGACCTACTATTTCGCCGTCCCGCCAATTATACTCGCTCTTGCCAATGTGCCCATCGATCTCAGTAAAATGAAGACCGTCAAATATGTCTTCTCCGGTGCGGCTCCTCTTCCACTTGATCCCGCTCGCAAACTGCAAGATAAGACCAGTGCTCGCGTCGTGCAGGGGTACGGCATGACCGAAGCCTCACCGCTCACCCATGCCCAGCCGGGTGATCCCGCGCTGGTCCGCTTAGATAGCGTGGGTATGCCCGTTCACAATACCGCACAGAAGATCGTAGACATTGAAACCGGTGAGCGCGAACTGCCTCCCGGCGAAGATGGCGAGATTATCATCCGTGGTCCCCAGATCATGCAGGGCTACTGGAAAGCGCCAGAAGAGACCGCCAATGCCCTGCGCAACGGCTGGCTTTACACTGGCGATATTGGCCACGTAGATGCCGACGGCTATACCTCGAATCCTTGCTCATGGAGCATCCTGCCGTCATGGACTCCGCCGTTATCGGCGTGCCTGACGATGAAGCGGGAGAAGTACCCAAGGGTTACGTCGTCCTGCGCAAAGGCTTTGACGTCACCCCCGACGAGATCATCGCCTTTGCCAACGGCAAGCTGGCGGGCTATAAAAAGATTCACTACGTGGAATTCATCGATGCCATTCCCAAGGTCGCTTCGGGCAAAATCCTGCGCCGCGAGCTCAAGGAACGCGAGAGAGCCCTGCGCGCCGGGGGACAAAGCATGTAATTTGGTGTTAGGGACAAAAATGTAGGGGTGAGGACGTGCTGGATAAATCCGCACTCTACAGTCCTCGCCCTGGATGCGATCGCCCTATTCCCGGTCACCCTGACCGCCCCGCGATCATTTATCATGACCTCATGCTGACCTATCGCGAGCTGGTCTCGATGGTCAACTGCATCGCCAATGGTCTGCTCGACCTGGGCATTACAACCCCATCAAAAACAACCCTCGCGCCATCGCCTCTCCCGCCAAAGCGAACACCACCACCAGGTAGAGCATA
>WNFF01004823.1_pt1 | contig 12986 bp, 17 predicted proteins | sample 5400441 | NCBI WGS metagenome assembly WNFF01 (sample SAMN13153345, study PRJNA577476) | soil metagenome | isolation source: 120 cm saprolite under Douglas fir tree site 2 hole 3 replicate 1 | place: USA:California | collected 2015-04-18
GAATCCAGAACGTGTTCAATCCAGCGGACGCGGCGCCGTTGATGTCCCAGGAATTTGCGGAGATGAAGCCAAGCTCGGGGTTGGTGACCTTCAATCGCTCGGGAGCCAGATTGTAGACGCGCGGGCTGACCTTGAAGATTTTCACTTCCTCAACGCTGATCACGTCGTCAAGAAGATCCCGAATGCCAGCACTCTTCGCCGCCGCCTCCAACATCTTGGGCTCGCCGTTTGACAGGATTGCAAGCTTGACGCCTTGCTTCTTCAGCGCCTCACGGCCTGGCTTCACGTCCGGAAATGCCGCTAAACTGAGATAGGTTCCCATCAGCTGCTCGCGCTTCTCGACGGTCAAATCGAGATTCAGGTTCTTGGCAGCGAAGATCAGTCCATCCTCCGTCAAGCCCCAGAAGTCGCGATGTCGACCCATCAGGCTACGCATAAGGCTGTATTGCAGCTGTTTCGCCCGCCAGATTTGTGCGAGCTGATTGCCTTTGCCCGGGAACAGCTGCTCGCATAACGCGGTCACTGAAAAGACGTCGAACAGCGTGCCGTAGGCATCGAATGCCAACGCCTTAATGTTCCTGAACTGTCTGGCCCCCTGCGCGACGGCCGGAGTTGCCGCGAGCGTAGCGCTCGCGACTGCTACCGTGGCACCGACGACTTTCAGGAACTTTCTACGATCGCTCGCCATTTTCTCCTCCATACGGATTTGCCGTCACCAATAGTTCAGGCGACCATTAAGCAGCATGCGGCAATATTTCAAACGACCATTGAGCGGCATGCGGCCATCGCCACGCTACCAAGAAGCGTGATGACCGCGGCGCCCCATCCGATCACCATCGTCGGTGCGGCCAGCTCGGCGCGGACACCTTGGCAGCGATCGAGACGCAGTTTTGCCCCGGCGTGTCCATCGGACTGCTCTCTGTCCTCGATACTACACCAGATTGGCAGGATCGTAGCGCCGGAGTTGGTCGCTGCCCAGTTCAGGCGCTGACGCGCCATTACCCCGCATTGCGGAATCGAATTAGGCAGACAGGTTTCATGGAAGGGAGTAGGATGCCCTCGATAGAGCCGCCACCGTAACGGCGACTTGGCCTCAACCTTTTCAACCGGATTTCTTTTTGCGTCCTTTGCACTCGCGCCGAGGCACGTCGGCGAGGGGGAATGTCATGCTTGCGTTCGAGCAGGAGCCCGCGCGGGCATTGTGGGGAAACTGCTTCGTCTCCGCCGGCGAGATGAGGATCATGCTCATCGAACCGCATCCAACCTCGGACCACCTGGAGAAACGTACCTTCGAATGCGCCCGGTACCGCCGCACCCGAATCTATACCGTCGACCTCACTTGAGCGGACGGGTCGCACACCGAACCGGCGCCGCAAACGCCAACGGGGAATGCCATGATCTCCCTGGACGATTGCATCGCCATGAGCGGCCTCGATGCAAAAGAGATCGAGGCGATCGCCGAGCACGAACATATTCCGGAGATTTCGGCAGCGGCATTGGCCGATCATCTGCTGCATCAGTCCGGCGGAGCGGAACGCATCCGCGAAATGATCCTGGACGACATCCGTATCGCAGTGGAGAGTGGGCGCACCGATCACGCTGCCGAGCTGTCGATGGCCCTAAGTCATTTTATGGAGCACCACCCGGAGGCCCAGGCTGCCTGCCGTCAATCGCTATGAAGCCTTGAAAAATTGGCGAGGCATTTCTGTCCGTTAACGTCATCCGCACATCGCTTTGATGGGGTGTTCTCCCTGAATGGCCGCGTGTGAAATGGCGAGGGAAGTCTAGCCTAATCCGCCCATGGAGTGTTAACCGAGGAAATGAGGCTCGCAGTGCCATCTGAAATTTTGGAAAGAGCCCACTAGGCGTATTGAAGGACACCTGAAAGGCAAGCTAGTGCGACTTGTCCCGGCTGCCCCCTGAGCTCGGCGAGGCTCGCACCGTTCACCCGGCCGATGTACTCATTCGCCATCTCACAAGCTGCTCGCAAACGTTCGCGGCGTGCAGGACGCTCACTGCACGGTCGCGTGCCATCTGACCCAAAAAATACCCCGCCGAAGCGAGGCCAAGTCTAGGGAGGAAACGCCTAAGAAGGCCGGGAGATCAATCTCCCCCGACGCCGTGCACCCTAGACCGGGTTTGTGGCACATCGGGGGCTTTTTCATGAAAAAAGCCGGCCTCTGGCCTGGGCTTCGTGTCGTCCAGGCGGCTGGTCTTCCGGGGAGACCGATTGGAATGAGCCTGGGTGAGCATCTGGGGGATTGAAACTGGCGGTAGGTACTTTCTTTGAGCGATCTCACTGATTTGGCGACGATACGACGGTCGCGAGGCGGTTCTGTATCTGCTCGAAGGCGAGCTTGCTTCCCACAACTGTAAGGGTCAGCGCGAGAATGATCCGGAGCGCAAGTTCGGCGACGCGGCCCGACAGGTAGCTGCCGAGGAAGATACCCGGCAACGAGCCCACCAGCAGCGAGCCGAATATGTGCCAATCGACCGAGCCCAGCATCCAGTGTCCGAGCCCGGCGACTAACGTCAAGGGCACCGCATGGGCGATGTCGGAGCCGACGATTCTCGCCATGGGAAGGTGGGGATAAAGCAAGATTAGAAATGTGACGCCAATGGCGCCGGCGCCAACCGAGGAGATCGACACCAACACGCCCAGCACCGCCCCCGACAGAAACGTCAGCCGGTTGGTCTGGCGCGCGGAAAGTTCGCCGACACGCGCCGCAAAGAATGTCAAAAGCCTCCTGCGGTAGATGAGCAGCCCAGCGGTTACGAAAAGTGCAACGCTCAGCACCGTGGTGATCAGGTCGCGCATTGCAGCCCCATTGAGGTCGAAGTGGGACAGCACGAGGAGCGTGATTGCTGTGCTCGGCACGCTGCCGCTCGCAAGTCGTCGGACCACGGTCCACTCTATCGTGCGAGCCAAGCCGTGGACCAGGCTGCCGCCGGTCTTGGTCGCTGCTGCAAAGAGCAAATCGGTGCCCACCGCGGTCGCCGGATGGACCCCGAACAACAGGATGAGCAGCGGTGTCATGAGCGACCCGCCGCCGACCCCCGTCATCCCCACCAACAGGCCACCGACAAACCCGCAGACGGAGTACAGCGGATCTATCGCATGCATGGCAGGCTTCCGCCCCTTAGCAGTGTCGCGACGGAAAAGCCGATGTAGCAATATCGGCGCTTTGACGATGAGACTCGGTCCATCTCAACCCAAGTGCGTCTCTCCCAGCGCGTGATTGCGCCTGACCCAACCGCCGTGCTGCTGCGCCCCGAACAGGCGCTCGAACTTGCGCGCAAAGGAACGACCATCAGGCAAGGTCGTCTCCAATCGAAAAGAAAAACCCCAGCTTTGCACGCGGCGAGGCTGGGGTCTTACAGGCCCAGCCGATTTGGGGACAGGGGGGCTGGGGGAAACCGGCTGGATATGCTTTTGCTAGCAAGTAGGGGGTGAACGCTTTTGATTCGATGCGACTTGCCGCCGCATTCATTGCAACTACGGTTCAGGCCAACCGGTTCATGCTATCCTCCACGGGCTCCGGGCGCGCTGGCTCTGGGATGATCGCGAGACTACCGCGTAACGCCAGCAGCATCCCGTGAAGCCAAAGGCGGCCGAGCCGGTGTTACAAGCCGACCCGGCCGCCCTAGTATTTATGGCGCGTCGGTGCTGAGTGCCTGGGGACGGGTATCCCTGGGACGCGATCGGGACGTGCCTTTGGTTGCGCCCCATCCTGGCACCAGCGTGCGCCTCGTGCCCGCAGTTGGCAACAACAGCATCAGGGCAGCAAGGTTGTCCGAGTCTCGGAAACTCGGCACCGCCCGATCTCGACCGCTGTCCGGTGCTCAACGAGCTTTTTCGCCCACGATGGAACGAAAGGACCCCTTTGGTGTTTCCGTCACACTTAAAGTTTCCGTCACATTTAAAATCAAAGAAGAGCGCCGGAGGCGAGTATGCCGCTTTCCCGGTGCTAACCTGGCACGCATCCGGAACCGCTTAACGCAGGAGGTAGTAATGCTGACCCGAGAGGCTATGACCGCGCACGCGGAGTGGATCGCCCCCGACTTGTCGTTGACCGAAACTGCTGTGCGCATGCGCGACAACAACATCGGATGCTTGCCCGTTGGCGAGAACGATCGCCTAATCGGCATGATCACCGATCGGGATATCGTTTGCCGGGGGGTCGCCCAGGGGCTGGACCCGAAGACCACTACAGCCCGCGACGTAATGACGCAAGGCATCACCTGGTGCTTCGACGACGAGAGTATCTCTGACGTCGTCGAGCGCATGGCGCAGAAGCAGATCCACCATATCCCGGTACTCAACCGGGACAAACGGATGGTCGGCATCGTGTCGCTATCGGACTTGGCGCTGAGAGGACCCCAGGAACTGTTCTCGAAGGTCTCGACGCTCACGTCGCGTGATGCTCTGCGCCATGCGTCGCAGCCGACCCACTAGCCTTTGATCGGTGGGGCTTCACGTCGCCTTCGGAAAGCGAATGCGACGATCGGACCACGAGCGACGACGCGGATGACGTGGCAGGAAACCCCTTCCGCGGACTTGACATCTTCGACTGAGGACTGCGGCAAGCGGATTTCGGCGCAGCGTCGCGTTGTAGTCGCCGCTGATGAGCGTCCCCGCGATGCGGGCGCGCTTTCACAGAGGGCCCGGTCGCCTGAGTCGTGGTTATTTTTTTGCCCGGGCTGCGAAAACTTCCAATCCCGATTGGGACCAGAGGCGGCCCTGGCTTATCATTGAGGCGGTTGAGGGCAACGCCTCAGACCGAGCGAACAGCCGCGTGGGCGCCGTCAACAGTCGCTTGAGAGATGCCGTCTGCGAGGGTTGGGGCATTTCGTGCCCGTTCCGCCGGAGAGAAGTCGGTAGACATTAGCGCGAGCGATCTTCAGGCGCGGACAATCTCGGAAGCCCAAGTACGTCCTGCTATAAGGAATTGGTGACCGACCCGCCTCAATCACCAATGCCAGGATTCGGCGATAACAAGTCGGCCTTGTCAGGCTTGCCCTCCCAGTCCTTTGCATCCGGCGGCGGCTCACGCTTTACGGTGATGTTCGGCCAGACCACAGCATATTTGGCATTGATGGTCAGCCATTTTTCGAGTCCGGGCTCGGTGTCTGCCTTGATCGCGTCGACCGGGCATTCCGGCTCGCAAACACCGCAATCGATGCATCCGTCCGGGTGGATGACGAGCATGTTCTCGCCCTCTTAGAAGAAGTCTACAGGGCACACCTCGACACAGTCCATGTACTTGCAGCGAATGCAGCTATCGTTGACGACGTAGGTCAATTAAGCGTCCTTCCAGCGGTCGCCGTCGTCAACTCATTCACGGTGTTCGCCACTGCGGTGTTCACTCGTTGGCTGAAAATGGACGCAGAGAAGGCCCGCGTCCTCGGGCTGGATCGGAACGCCGAGCAGTAGGCATTGAGGGGCCGAAGGGCTCGCACTTGTTAGGTTGCAGCAGTCTTGGCAAACACCGAAGCGCCGATGCGTCCGAATCGCAGCTAGAGTGGTCAGCACTTGGTGCAGGGCGTGGTGCATCGCGGTTCGTTCTTTCGCGTCGAGCGAATCCACGGCGCGCACCAGAACTTCGAACGGATCGCGCGCAAGCGCTTTCCTACCCTTGTCCGTAAGTCGCAGACTGACGCTTCGCCCATCCGCCTTGGATCGCTGTCGGACCAAGTACCCACCTGCTTCGAGCGCTTTGATGGCTTGCGATGCGGTGCCCGAGGATATCCTTCCGACCATGATGCTTGTCCTTCCCAAAAATCATATCCGCGCGTAGGCAATGATGCAGTCCAGACAGAATGGGCGTAGCGACAATGGTCCCATCTCGCTGGACCGCTCGACCTTAGCGGAGCATCCTTGTCCAACGATAAATGCGTGCGCGTCTCATTGTAGTAGCAGGAATACGAGGTCTGGATCCGCCGCAGATGCCGCGCGCCGAAGATGAGAACGTGATCCAAGCAGTCGCGCCGAAGCGTTCCGATCAGGCGTTCAGCATATGGATTCTGCCACGGCGATCTCGGTGATATTGGTCGGTCACGGATACCCATCGCCCGAACCCGGCGTCTAAAGGCCTGCCCGTAAGCACCATCATTGTCGCGCACCAGATAGGCCGGTGCCGTATCCCACGGAAATGCTTCTATAATCTGTTGCGCTAGCCACTCGGCGGCCGGATGCCGGGTGACCGCAAACCACAGCCGCCGCCGCCGCCACAACAACAAATGCAAACAGGCGCTCGAAGCTCACGGTCGGAACCACGCACAGATCAATCGCAGCAATCGCCTCCGCATGGTTGCGCAGGAATGTCCTCCAGCTCTGGGATGGCGGACATCGGCGTCGCATCATGTACTTGGACACCGTCGACTCGGCAACCTCGAACCGAAGCTTCAGCAATTCACCATGGATGCGCGGGGCGCCCCATAACGGGTTTTCCCCGTTCATTCGTCGGATGAGATCGCGAAGGTCGCGCTCGATCCTGGATCTTCCGGCCCGGCCGCGGGATTTCCAGCGCCAATAGGTCCTGAACCCCGCCCGATGCACCGCAGGATCGTGGCCGGCTCAACGACCCGGGCCAGACCGAGCAGGCTCGGCCACAGCCGGGTCATCCACACCAGCAGCGCGCGATCACTGCCCAGCAGCCGAAGACGTGGCGGTCGTCGCCTCGATGCGATGTTGAGCTGATGACGGAGAAACAGGTTCTCGGCTTCAAGCCGGCGCCGCGACCTGAACAGATCGGCGACATACGTTCCCAGTAAGTGGACTATCGCGAGCATCGTATCGGATGATGCGCTGATTCTCCCTCACCGCGCGAATCCGCCCGGCCCGAATTTTCGGGAACCACAAGTCCTCTCGTAAAGGTACCCCTCGTGTTCTCATTTCCACCGGCGCTTCATATCCCATGCTTTGAGGACTATACGGTCGTATTTTGCCTGCTCTACATCGGGATGCGAACATAGACGCTCGCGCGCCTTAGCCAGCCGGGCGCGACGGGGCAGTACCACTGCGGGATCATCGTCCACGGCCAAGGAAGCCGCCACAAAATCCGTTAGGGCTTCTTCAAATTCCCGGTAAAGCCTGGCGATGTCGATCTTGTTGGTCATGTCAGTCTAGCTCTTTTGGACACGCGCCTCTCATTCCAAAAAGGTTAATACCCCTGCCGTCGTCATGGCCGTGCCGAGGTTACCCATTGTCGCGCCCGGACCATTAGACGTCGTAATAGAGAATGAACTCGTACGGATGCGGGCGCAGGCGCAGGCGAATCTCATCGATCTCGCGCGATCGTTTGTAGGTGATATAGGTCTCCACCACGTCCCTCGTGAACACCTCGTCTTTGAGCAGGAATTGTTGGTCAGCTTTGAGCGCATCGAGCGCCTCATCGAGCGATCCGGGGGTCGAGGGGACCTTGGCACGCTCTGCCGGCGGCAGGTCCGGGGGCGTCTCAATCTGTTTCACGACCTCGCAGGCATTTGCCTCACAGGCTCGAGACTCTCAACGAGATCGCCTTGCCCTTCGTCCCCAACGATCCGCTCACCCTCTCGGGAGAATCAGCTTGATCAAATCGCTCATCAGGCCGCGAGCTTACCCCGTTTGTTCGCTGCGTCCATGCCGAATCGAATTGTCGGTACACACAGACTGAAAACACGCGATCAGTACGCGACACCACGAGCTTGTTCCCGCGTGCTGGCAGGGCCCCGAATAGCGCATTGTATACGAATGACCTAAGCGGGTCGACTGTGGATCACCGCCGCATCCGCCAACAGCGTGGCAAAGAGCACGAACAAGTAAAGGATCGAAAATGCGAACAGGCGGCGAGCGGGGCGCTTTTCGGCGCCACTGCTCCTGCGCAACTGCAATGCAAGCAGGATGATCGTCGCTCCGGACATCCCGGCGGTCGCGCCATAGATCGCTCCCGCAAATCCGAGTGCCCAGGGCAGGATCGAAATCGGCACCAGCAGGACGCTGTAAATGAGAATCTGCCGCTTTGTTTCGGCCGTGCCAGCCACGACCGGCAGCATTGGGAGGCCGGCACGGGCGTATTCGCCAGCACGATTGAGCGACAGCGCCCAGAAGTGGGGGGGCGTCCACAAGAAGATGATCAGGAACAGAATGAGCGGCTCCACCCCAATGCGGCCGGTGGCCGCAACCCAACCGATCACCGGCGGAAAAGCGCCGGCGGCGCCGCCGATGACGATGTTTTGCGGCGTTCGGCGCTTTAGCCACATCGTATAGACGACGACATAGAAGAAGATCGTGAAGGCGAGCAGTGCTGCCGCGGCAATGTTGACCGCAAAACCCAGGACGGCGATGGAGCCCGCTGCAAGCATGAGCCCGAACGCGAGCGCTTCCGCGCGCGATACACGGCCGCGCGGGATCGGGCGCATGGCGGTGCGGGTCATCACTGCGTCGATATCGGCGTCGTACCACATGTTGAGCACGCCGGCGGCGCCGGCGCCCGCCGTAATGCAGAGAAGGGCGACGAAGCCGATGAGTGGATCGAGGTGACCAGGCGCAACCAATAGCCCGACCAATGCGGTGAACACGACAAGCGACATGACTCGCGGCTTCATCAGCGCGACGAAGTCACCAAAGCTCGCGTGACTCCTTTGCAGAGGAACAGTGCGACCGATTTGACTCAAATCGGCACCTTGACTTGCGGGCGACATGAATGGACGTCCTGTGGTCAAGCGTTGATCAAAACCCCCACCTTAGCAGGCGCTGCATGACAACAGCGGAGCAGAATTATTCGTCCCCATCGTCATGGGCATCATGTTGTGATTGAGCCGACATTCCCCAGATGACTCCCGAACTGGCGTGAATATTAGCGCTTTTCCGCCTTCCCTGTAGGCCAGACGCGAGGTGCGGACGGCTCCCAGCACAACGGGCGGCCCGAACGGTGGCCGAGGGGCTGATCTGGCCATTTTCCCAAGCGTGAGACGTTCGATGGTCATGCATTCAATAGCAGCCGACAGGGGGAGTGCGTCCCAATGCTCTGGGCGGACGACGGCGGTGGACTCGGTCGATCCAATACCCCGGGAGATCGGCGAGCGCGGTGAAGTTCCCATCACTCGCAAGCCACTCCGTCTCGAACCGGCCCATCTGGCTCGGCGAAGCCGCGCTCCGCCATGCGGTGAAATCGCGGTGTGCCCACGAGTGGGGCGGATGGGGCCGATTAAGTGATGACGGACCGGGACACTATAACCCGGACCTTGAGCGAGGGCCCCTGGGGCGGAGGAGTAATAACCCTCCAAGGTGGTGCGCAATCGAGTCTGCGGCCCGACACAGTGCGGGACAACCGTTGTGACTACGAGGTGCATGAAGGGCGGATGCGAACCGGATGTCGGACGGCGTATGCCGGGAGCAGGCTTAAACCGCTGACGATCCGGGAAGGCGCCGCTTGAAGTCACATGTGGCCGCGATGATGAGATTGAATCGAGAGCTAAATTGCTCATTTCTTCTTGCCGTCCGGTTCGAACTGCTCGAGGAAGCTCCACAAATCGTCGGCTTCCTTCTCGTTCTTAATCCCCGGAAACACCATTTTGGTGCCCGGAATCTTCGCCTTGGGATCTTTGATGTATTCCTTGAAGGTCCCTTCGTCCCAGACGATCCCGGAATTTTTATTCGCATCCGAGTAATTGTAGCCTGACACCGAGCCTGACTTGCGTCCTTTCAGGCCGTTGAGGACTGGGCCGATCATGTTTTTGGCGGTTTCGCCTAATTTGCTATGGCAGGCCATACATTTCTTGAACGATGTTTCTCCCGCGGCGATATCTCCAGCAACCGCCGCTCCCGCCGAGGCCGCGAGCGCGACAATCGCAATCGAAACCCTCTTCATCATTCTGCTTGACCCTTTCTCTTGGCTATAATTCTAAGACGAAGTGCCGCGAGCCGATGACGCCGAAGCGCAACGTGAAGGGGGGCGAACCATATTGCTGGTGGCGGCAGCTCAAATAGCTTTCAGCGACAAAATACACGATTTCCGGCGACTTTCATAGCTGATCTAGCGGCGGAGGCAGGGGTAGTGCCTCAGTTTGAATTTCGCCGCGACATTGCGCGGGTTGCGCCCTGTCGGCCCGGCCGGGCATACTCTAAGGATGGCCACCCGTCGCGCCCCAAGAGACCGCGTGACCCCAGCCAGCTCGGAAAGCTGATCGTGGACATTTCGACCGGGGATGTTGAGGACTCGCTCCCGCCAACCGAGGATGGTACAAAGACCCCAGAAGCTGTTTTTCTCGGTACTATGGGGGGACGCAAGGGCGGGAAGGCTCGCGCGGCGGCGCTGTCGCCAGAGCGACGTAAGGAAATTGCCCGCGTTGCCGCACGTAAGCGATGGGACAAGCGCCGCTAGAATCCGGTGAATTATTTTCGATCATGGCGACGCGGGCCGATCCGGCCAATCTGGGAACCGCGGACTGCACCTAGATCATCTTGAAGCAATCGAAGGTGCATTCGGCGGCGATGTCGATTACGCGATGCTGGTGAAGCTCTACGGCGAAAGCCCGGAAGCTGAGAAGCGCTACAGCCCGGCAGAGTGCATCGGCATCCGCATGGCTCGGATCGAAGGCAACCCCGATCCGAAGCACGTCTCGACCAGCTACGCCGAGCGCCAAAACCTCACGATGCGGATGAGCATTCGGCGCTTCACCCGACTAACGAATGCCTTCTCGAAAAAGCTCGAAAATCATGTCCTGTCGGTCGCACTGCACTACATGCACTACAACTTCTGCCGCATTCACAAGACGCTGAGGGTTACGCCCGCAATGGCCGCTGGCGTGACCGATCGCCTTTGGGGGATTCGTGATATTGTAAGGGTACTAGAGGATTGGGAGAATACAATCTAGCGGAGGCGAGGATGCTAGTCATCTGGCTCGGTGCGCTATTCGTTCTATGCGGGCTGGTATTCATGGTGGCTCAGCCTATCTGGCGAGGGCGGCTCAGTGAAGCGAGACGAAGACGAACATCTTCGGCAGTACCACCTCTTGCTAGCGTCGGCTGGCCTCTGGCCGCAATAGCCGTATTTCAAACTGAGGCACTACCAGGTAGGGCAATCGGGTGAAGAATTGCGTGACAAAGGGCTGAAGTGCTGAATGTGTCGCGATCCTCTGATTCGGTTTACGGAGGACGCGATGGAAAGGGCTGCGGGGGAATTCAGGGCGATACACGAAGCCGTTGTTGTTCTGGACTATTTCAAGGATTTGCCAGACCCGCGTCGGCTTGGCAAAGTCACTTATCCGCTCGGCGAGTGGCAGTACCGGGCGGAGCGGAGACGTTCGTCGATATCGCGCGGTTCGGCGAGAAGAAGATCGGTCTTTTCCGCCGGTTCCGGCCGTTTCGCGATGGAACGCCTTCACACGATCACCCCCGAAATTGTGAAGACAATCCCCGGCCGCCGCGCTACACTCCGCTCAGCAGGTCGCGGCGCCCGCGTGACCAGCGCCGGAAGTGGAAACATTGGGTCACCTCGAGCCTCGCGACCGTTCGAAGAACGGCTGAGGGAGGTTGGCTATGCTCCATGTGATTACCGGTGCGGGCGAGAGCCCGGCTTACCCAATCGTCCGCAAGATCGGGTTTGCGGATCTGAAGGACGCGGTAGCGAAAGGCATCGACGACTTCTCGGCGATGCCGACCCACGTCATTTTCCTCGCCATCATCTATCCCCTCGTCGGCCTGTTTCTGGCCCGCATGACATTCGGCTACGACGTGGTGCCGCTCCTCTTCCCGCTCGCGGCGGGCTATGCGCTGATCGGCCCCTTCGCGGCCATCGGCCTCTACGAACTGAGCCGGCAGCGCGAACGAGGTGTCGAGGTCTCGTGGAAGCACGCTTTCGGACTGCTGCGATGCCCTTCCCTTGACGCCATCGCCGCCCTCGGAGTGGTCTTGATGATCGTGTTCCTGATCTGGCTCGCTACCGCACGGTCGCTCTATCAGTCGCTGTTAGGCTACGGGTCGCCGGAATCGATCGGGCAGTTCCTCAGCGACATCTTAACCACCTCCGCGGGTTGGGCCCTCATCATCGCCGGAAACGGCATCGGCTTCCTGTTCGCCGCTTTCGTGCTGACTATCAGCGTCGTTTCCTTCCCGCTGCTCCTGGATCGGGATGTCGGCGCGATGGTCGCGATGCACACGTCGGTCAGGGCGGTTCTTCGCAATCCGCTGATGATGGCGGCCTGGGGTCTCTTCGTCGCCGTCGCCCTGGTGATCGGCGCGTTGCCGTTCTTTGTTGGGCTCGCGGTGGTGATGCCGGTGCTCGCCCATTCGACCTGGCATCTCTACCGCAAGGTCGTGGAACCGGACCTGAGCCCGTGACAGGACCGTCACCGCCGACCGAAAGGACGGCGCTATTGCTACAGATTTCCCAGCCGCTCTCTTCCCCTGGACCCACGAGATGGGCCATAGAAAGCATAACCTGAGTGGACTTGCGGCGCCGGTCAGAAAGCCGGCAGCAGAGTTGGATCGACACCGACTCTGGATTGAGCCTGATCTTCTGAGGCCGCGGCATCGGCTTTGTGTTCGGCGTGACCGCGCTCGCCAATCCTTTGCCGACCCGCCGAGTTTGGACGTTCCGGCCTGGTCCTGAGCTGAGCAAAGCTCATCGGCGAGCTTTTGACGGCTCGCGAGCCGTTCATGGTGTCGCCGACGCTAGAGCATTTTCCGGCGAATTGGGCACCGGTTCGCCGAAGAAAATGCGACAAAACAATGGCCTCTAGACCATGATCCGATTCAACCTGATCGGATCATGATCTAGAGGTCGCCCCATCACCACTAGGTCCCGGCCCCAAAAAATATAATCCGAGTGAAAAGCGTGTAGTTCGATTCGAACACCATGATGCCCACAAACACCAACACCAACACTGGCGGGACCAGAATGGCATACATCAGGGCCAGCCGCTCCCAGGCCATGTGCATGAAGATCGCGACAATCAAGCCTGCCTTCAAAATCATGAACAGGAGGATGAGAGACCATCTGAGG
>WNFF01006543.1_pt1 | contig 12983 bp, 9 predicted proteins | sample 5400441 | NCBI WGS metagenome assembly WNFF01 (sample SAMN13153345, study PRJNA577476) | soil metagenome | isolation source: 120 cm saprolite under Douglas fir tree site 2 hole 3 replicate 1 | place: USA:California | collected 2015-04-18
ACCGGCGCCACGGCTTCGTCCGCATCGAGACGCCCGCGGTGGAGAGCCTCCGCCTGCTGCTCCGGAGCGACGGCGGCGAGAACGAGAAGCTGATCTACAAGATCCTGAAGCGCGGGGAGAAGCTCGCGGCGGCGGGCGGTGCGGAGGACCTGGCGGACCTAGGCCTGCGATTCGACCTCACGGTGCCGCTCGTCCGCTACTACGTGCACAATCACGCGCGCCTGCCCCAGCCGCTCAAGGCCATCCAGATCGGCCCGGTGTGGCGGGCGGAGCGGCCGCAGCAGGGCCGCTACCGGCAGTTCACCCAGTGCGACATCGACATCCTGGGGGTGGCGTCCGAGGTCGCGGAGATCGAGCTGATCCTCGCCACCACCGAGGCGCTCGCCGCGCTAGGGCTCAAGGACCTGACGGTGCGGATCAACGACCGGCGACTCCTCGGTGGCCTGGTCGCCCACTGCGGGTTCGATCCGGCGCGGGCGGGCTCGGTGTTCATCGGCCTCGACAAGCTCGACAAGATCGGCCGGGACGGCGTCGCGGCCGATCTGCGGGAGGCCGGGCACGCCGCCGGCGCGGTCGATCGCATGCTGGATCTCCTGGCCTCGAGCGCCACGCCGGCCGCGCTGCGCTCACTCCTGGGGGAGCGGGTGGACGAGAGCGTGTGGCGTGCCCTGCAGCGCATCCTCGACACGGTCGAGACGCACGCGGCCGGCCGCTTCCGGCTCGTGTTCGACGCGGCGCTGGTGCGCGGGATGGGCTACTACACCGGGCCCATCTTCGAGGTGCAGCACGGTGGCGACACCTCGTCGATCGCGGGGGGCGGCCGCTACGATCGGATGGTCGGCAAGTTCATCGGGCGGGACGTTCCTGCCACCGGCTTCTCGATCGGGTTCGAGCGCGTGATCTCGATCCTGCTGGAGCGCGGGCCGGCGACCGAAGCGGACGGCGAGCGGGTGGTGCTGGTCTTCGACGAGACCGAGGAGGCCCTGGGGCCCGTGCTTGCCCTTGCCCGCGACCTGCGGGAGCAGGGCAAGCAGGTGCTGCTGGAGGCCCGGGCCAAGCGGCTCGGCAAGCAGCTCCAGGACCTCGAGGCCCGCGGGTACCGGAAGATCGGCGTGCTGGGTGCCGGTGGCGCGGTGGAGTGGCGCGAGCCGCGCGCGGGCGGGGCGGGGGAGACGAGCGCGTGATGGAGAGCATGGGCGGCTGGCGGCGGACCCATAGCTGCGGCGCGCTGCGGAGCGAGCAGGTCGGGCAGCCGGTCACCCTGATGGGGTGGGCGTATCGCCGCCGGGACCACGGCGGCCTCCTCTTCATCGACCTGCGCGACCGGGAAGGCCTGACCCAATGCGTCTTCAACCCCGGCGCCGGCGGCGGGACGCACGCCAAGGCGGAGGCGGTCCGGACCGAGTTCGTGCTGGCGGTGCGCGGGACGGTGGGCGCGCGCCCGCCCGGAACCGAGAACCCGAAGCTGGCCACCGGCGGCGTCGAAGTCCACGTCTCCGAGGTGCGCATCCTCAACGAATCGCGGCCGCTGCCCTTCCAGCTCGACGACGACGCGGAGATCGACGAGACGCTTCGACTCAAGTACCGCTACCTCGACATGCGGCGGCCGCACGTCCTGCGGGCCTTCCAGATCCGTGACCAGATCTGCCGGGCCGCGCGGGACTACCTCCACGGCGAGGCGTTCCTCGAGGTGGAGACGCCGTTCCTGACGCGCTCGACCCCGGAGGGCGCGCGCGACTTCCTGGTGCCGAGCCGCCTGCAGCCCGGCAGCTTCTACGCGCTGCCCCAGTCCCCGCAGCTCTTCAAGCAGCTCCTGATGGTGGCGGGCTTCGAGCGCTACTTCCAGATCGTGCGCTGCTTCCGCGACGAGGATCTCCGAAAGGACCGCCAGCCCGAGTTCACCCAGATCGACATCGAGACGTCGTTCCTCGAACGCGACGACTTCCTGCCCATCATCGAAGGCCTGGTGGCCCAGATGTGGCGCACCGTGAAGGGGGTGGAGCTCGAGCGGCCCTTCGCGCGCATCCCCTACGACGAGGCGATGGCCCGCTACGGCTCGGACAAGCCCGATCTGCGCTTCGGGCTCACGCTCCAGGACTGCTCGGCCCTGTTTGCGGGCAGCGAGTTCCAGGCCTTCGCCCAGACGGTGGCCGTGGGGGGCGCGGTGAAGGGGCTCCGCGTGCCCGGCGCGGGAGGCATGAGCCGCAAGGAGCTCGACGATCTCACCGCCGAGGCCAAGCAGGCCGGTGCGAAGGGGCTGGTCTGGATCAAGGTGACCCCGGAGGGGCTCCAGTCCCCGGTGGCCAAGTTCATCCAGGACCTGAAGCCGCGGCTCCTCGAGACGCTGGGCGGCGCCGCGGGCGACCTGCTGCTGCTGGTGGCCGACACGCCCGCCGTCGCGGCCACCGTGCTCGGGCGCCTGCGCGTGGACCTGGCGCGCCGGTTCAACCTGATTCCGGCCGATCGCGACGTCTTCGCGTGGGTGATCGACTTCCCGCTCGTGGAGTGGAACGCCGACGAGAAGCGGTGGGACGCGGTCCACCATCCGTTCACCGCGCCCCGCGACGAGGACCTCCCGCTGCTTGAATCCGATCCGGGTCGCGCCCGCGCCAAGGCCTACGATCTCGTGCTGAATGGCCAGGAAGCGGCGGGCGGCTCCATCCGCATCCACCAGCCCGGCGTCCAGGAGCGCGTGTTCGGCCTGATCGGCATCTCCAAGGAGGAGGCTCGGGCACGCTTCGGCTTCCTCCTGGAGGCGCTCGAGTTCGGCGCGCCGCCCATGGGCGGGATCGCCTTCGGCCTGGACCGACTCGCCGCCAACATGGCCGGGCAGGAGTCCATCCGGGAGGTCATCGCCTTCCCCAAGACCCAGAAGGGGACCTGCCCGCTCACCGACGCGCCCGCTCCGGTGGACCCCAAGCAGCTCCGCGAGCTCGGGATCCGCCTCGTGGAAGGGCTCGGGCCCGCGTGATATGCTCCCGGGCAGAGGAATGAGCCTTCGTTGACTGAAGCCACCGGCGTCACCCGGCGGATCGTCCTGCCTTCGGACCTCAATCACCTCGCCCTTCTCGGCCGTCACGACGAGCACCTGCGCCAGCTCGAGGCCCAGTACGACGTCCGCATCACCGCGCGCGGCCACGACCTGACTCTCCGTGGAGAAGAGCGGCAAGTGGGGGACGCCGAGCGGGTGGTGCAGGAGCTGGTGGCCATGCTGCGGGAGCGGCCCTCGCTCGGCGCCGCCGACATCCGCTCCGCCTTGCGCATCGCGGGGCACGAGCCGGGCGCGGACGTCAAGTCGGTGCTGGCCGAAGCCATCGCGGTGCCCTCGCGCCGCCGCTTCATCACCCCGAAGACCGCGAACCAGAAGCGCTACCTGGAGGCGGTGCGGGGGCACGACCTGGTCATCGCGATCGGCCCCGCCGGCACCGGGAAGTCGTACCTGGCGGTGGCGATGGCGATTTCCGCCTTGCTGCAGCGCGAGGTCGCGCGCATCGAGCGCCTGGGCTTTCTCCCCGGCGACCTCGTGGAGAAGGTGCATCCGTATCTCCGCCCCCTCTACGACGCGCTCTACGACATGCTCGAGCCCGAGAAGGTGAGCGCGCTCTCCGAGAAGGGCGCCATCGAGATCGCGCCGCTCGCCTACATGCGCGGGCGCACCCTCAACGACGCCTTCATCATCCTGGACGAGGCCCAGAACACCACGTCCGAGCAGATGAAGATGTTCCTGACCCGGTTGGGCTTCAACTCCAAGATGGTGATCACCGGGGACATCACCCAGGTCGACCTGCCCGCCAGCCGTCCCTCCGGCCTGATCGAGGTGCAGACGGTGCTGCAGGGGATCGACGGCATCCGCTTCATCTACTTCGACGACCGGGACGTCGTGCGCCACGACCTCGTCTCCTCCATCGTGCGCGCCTACGATCGGGTCCGGAAGCCGTCGTCGCGCGGAACGGGCTGAGGTCCGGCCCGCCCTTGCCGGTCGCGGTCTCCAATCTCCAGCGGAGGTCCCGCGTCTCGCCGGAGCGCCTGCGGGCGGTGGCCCGCCGCACCCTCGCCGCCCTCGGCCGGGCCGACCGGGAGGTGCACGTCACGGTGGTGGACGACCGGCGCATCCGGGCCCTCAACACGCGCTACCTCGGCATCCGCCGTGCCACCGACGTGCTCGCCTTCGACCTGGCCGGCCCGGGGCCGGCCCGGCTCTGGGGCGAGGTGATCGTGTCCGCGGAGACGGCGGCGCGCCAGGCGCGGCGGCTCGGGGTGCCGCTGGCCGCCGAGATGGACCTGCTGGTCGTGCACGGGCTCCTGCACCTGGCCGGCTACGACGATCACGAGCCGCGCCGCGCCCGCCGGATGCACGAGCGCGCGCGCGAGATCCTGTCCGGGCGGTCGCCGCGCTCGATCCCCGCGCGGCTCTGGGCCGGCCTCCTCGAGGGCTGATGCCGCCGGCGCATCGGGCGGGCTTCGTGGCCCTCGTCGGGCGGCCCAACGTGGGCAAGTCCACGCTCCTCAATCGCCTGGTCGGCGAGAAGATGGCCATCGTCTCGCCGCGCCCCCAGACGACCCGCACCCGCATCACCGGGATCCGCCACCTGCCCGGCGCCCAGATCGTCTTCGTGGACACGCCGGGACTCCACGCGGGGGCCGGGCGCCTCGGCCAGCTCATGTCGAAGACGGCCGAGCGCGCGGTGGAGGACGTCGACCTCGCCTGCTTCGTGGCGGAGGCGACCGAGGACCCGGCGCGCCTCGACCGCGACGCGCTCGACCGGCTCAAGGCCTGCCGCGCGCCGGTCTACTGCTGCCTCAACAAGACCGACCTGGTGACCCCGAAGGCGCGCCTGCTCCCGCTGATCGCGGCCTACCGGGTGGCCTATCCGTTCGCGGAGATCGTCCCTCTGTCGGCCGAGCGCGGCGAGCACTGTGACCGCCTGCTCGACCTGATCGTGGCGGTCCTGCCCGAGCGCCCGGCCTACTTCCCGCCGGACGCGCTCACGGATCAGCCGGAGACGTTCTGGGTGGCGGAGGCCATCCGGGAGAAGATCTTCCGGCTCACCCACCAGGAGGTGCCCTACGCCTGCGCGGTCCGGGTGGAGGAGCTGACCGAGCGCCACCGTCCCGAGTGCCTGTACATCCGCGCCATCATCTTCGTGGAGCGCGAGTCCCAGCGCGGGATCGTGATCGGCAAGGGCGCGACGATGCTCAAGCGCATCGGGGCATCGGCCCGGACCGATCTCGAGCGCTTTTTCGGCATCAAGGTCTACCTGGATCTGACCGTGCGCGTGCGCTCGGACTGGCGCAAGGACGAGAAGGCGCTCAGAGAGTTCGGCTTCCTCCTGACGTCCTGACATGGCGCTCCACAAGACCCGCGCGGTGGTGATCGGGCGGCGCGCTTTCGGGGAGAGCGACCGTCTCGTGGACTTCTACACCCGCGAGTACGGCAAGGTGCGGGGCATCGCGCGCGCGGCCCGCCGGCCCCGGTCGCGCTTCGGGAGCGCGCTCGAGCTGTTCACGCTCGGCGAGATGGTGTTCTTCGACAGCGGCCGGAGCGAGCTGGTCCAGGTGGACCACTTCGACATCGTGCGCCCCTTCGTGAAGGTGCGGGAGCATCTGGAGCGCCTCGGCCAGGGCGCGTGGGCGGTGGAGATGGTCGCGCGCCTCTCCGCCGACCGCGATCCCCACCCCGCCCTCTTCGCCCTCCTGGTCCGGGCGCTCGCCGCCCTGGAGCTGACCCGCCGCCCCGCACGGGTCTCGGTGTGCTTCGGCCTGCGGGCGGTGGATCTGCTCGGCCATCGCCCGCGGCTCGACCGCTGCGTGGCCTGCGGGCGGGCCGCCCCGTTCCCGGACGCGGCCCTCGACGTCACCGCGGGCGGGCTCGTCTGTGCGGGCTGCCGGCCGGGGGCCGACGCGATTCCGCTCTCGGGCGGGCTCCTGGGCACCCTGACGCGGCTCCGCGCGCTCTCCTGGGAGGAATCGCTCCGGCTCAACCTGGCCGCGGAGCTCGACGCGGAGCTGGCCGCGGTGCTGGAGGGCTTGGTGGCGCGCCTCATGGGCCGCTATCCGCTGTCCTCGCGCTTCCTCGCCCAGACGCGCCGCTCGCTCTCGATGGTTGCGGAGCCTGGCCCACCGTCGGCGACTTGAGTCGAAACGATAGCGCCGTGTCGTCGACTGTGTTGCGGGCGGCTATTCCAGGACCAGGGCCGAGCCCCAAGGAGACTTCCCGGGTCCGTAGGAGTTATCATGCTAGCTGCCTTGAGACCCAGCGCGCCCGCAAGACTCCTGCCAAGGCCGTTTGCCAAGGCTCCCGGCGGCGCGGGCGGCCCGTCATGACGACTCCTTCCCGGATGAGCCGGCTGACGATCGCGGTCGGCGCAGGCACGGGCGCCGACTCACGGCGCTCGCTGGGCCTCGCCGTCGTCTTCTTCCTCCACCGAGGGCCCTTCCGGGATCGACTCGCGTGCGGGCGCACGACCGTGCCCGGTATCGCGCCGTGCGCCGCCGCCTGATGGCCGTGGCCGACGAGACCTCGGGTCCTCTCGCGCGCCTCGGCGCCGACCCGAAGGATCCCGAAGCGGTCGTGCAGGCGGTGCGTTTTGAGCTTTACCGCGAGAACATCTACGGTGCGCTCGAGATGGTCGAGGCCGCCCATGCCGTGCACCCGCATGCCCTTTACGCGGAGCAGAGTGCGCGCATCCGTTCGTGGCTCACCCACCTTGCCAGCCGCGAGGCCTACATCAGCGCCCAGGACGAGCAGTACCGGCGCCTGCGCTGGCGTATGGGGCTCAAGCTGATCGAGAAACGTATTCGCATGCTTCTCGGCCGCAAGACGCGCAAGATGATGGAGCGACGGGGGCGGGATCCAGAGTTCCAGGCTCTGGAGCGCGAGGTGACCACGGTGCGGCCGCGCCGCGTGTTGGACGCGGGCAGCGGAGAGGGTGGCGTCGCCATGACGCTCGCGGCGCGCTATCCCGATATGGAGGTGGACGGGGTCGAAGTCTCCGCCACCAACGTCAAGATAGCCGGGCGGCTCAACCGCTTCCGCAACGCACGCTTCCGCCAGGGCCTGGCCGAGGAAGTGCACCTGGCCTTTGCGCCCGGGTCCATCGATCTGGCCTACTCCTTTGCCGTGCTCGAACACGTCCGCGACGTGGACGAGACCATCCGCTCGATCATGACCGTGCTGCGCCCAGGTGGTCGGTTCTGCTTCGTGGTGCCCATGCACGAGTTCCGCGCTCTCGGCCCGATCCCGGACTACGCCCCCGTGCATGGATACGCGGACCACTGCCGCGTCTTCAGCGAGGGCGAGCTCTATCAGCGCTTCGGACACGAGAAGGACTTCCGGCTCCAGAAGATCCCCGGGGCCTGGAAACACGGCGAGTTGCCCGACTGCTTCGAGCCAATCGAGTTCGGGTCGTTCTTCGTCTCCTACTCGAAGTAGCGTAGCCTCCGTGGCGCCTCTCTCCTTTGGCCGGGGCATCGTCAAGCGAGAGCCTCCGGCCGCTGTGCTATCCTGACCGCCATGGTCTCGATGGACACTCTCGTCTCGCTCTGCAAGCGCCGCGGGTTCGTCTTCCAGTCGAGCGAGATCTACGGCGGTATCGGCTCGTGCTGGGACTACGGTCCGCTGGGGGTCGAGCTCAAGAACAACATCAAGCGGGTCTGGTGGCGGGATTTCGTGCAGCGCCGACCGGACATGGTCGGTATCGACGCCTCGATCCTGATGCACCCCATGGTCTGGAGAGCGAGCGGCCACCTGGACCACTTCACCGACCCGATGGTGGACTGCCGCGAGTGCAAGCTGCGCTTCCGGGCCGATCAGGTGGACGCGTTGCCGTGGACTCACTACTGCCCGGCCACCAAGGGGAACAAGTTCACGATTCCCGCGGGTGAGCCGTGCGGTCATTGCGGCGCCCGGCGTACGTTATGCCCGGATTGCGGCAAGGGCGAGCTCACGCCTCCGCGCCAGTTCAACCTCATGTTCAAGACCTTCATGGGCCCCGTCGAAGACGACGCCGCGGTCACCTATCTTCGTCCCGAGACGGCCCAAGCCATGTTCGTCAATTTCGAGAACGTGCTGCAGTCCATGCGGCTCAAGCTGCCCTTCGGCATCGCCCAGGCCGGCCGGTCCTTCCGCAACGAGATCACGCCGGGCAACTTCATCTTCCGCACGCGCGAGTTCGAGCAGATGGAGATCGAGTACTTCGTCAACCCCCACGACCGCGTCGAGGGGAGACCGGCGGACGAGTACTGGCACGACCGCTGGATCGAGGACTGCCTGGCGTGGTTCCGGCGCTACGGGCTGCGTGACGAGAACCTCCGGCGGCGTGAGCACGATCGGGACGAGCTGTCCCACTACTCGAAACGTACCGTCGACATCGACTATCGCTTTCCGATCGGCTGGAGCGAGCTGATGGGAATCGCGAACCGCACCGACTTCGATCTCAAGCAACACGCGAAGGCGAGCGGCAAGTCGCTCACCTACTTCGACGAGGAGCGGAAGGAGCACGTGGTCCCGTACGTGGTCGAGCCCGCCGCCGGGGTGGATCGGGCTCTGCTCGCCTTCCTGGCCGACGCCTACCTCGAGGAGGAGGTGCGCGGCGAGAAGCGCGTGGTGCTGCGCTTCCACCCCGAGCTCGCGCCGGTCAAGGTGGCGGTGCTGCCGCTCCTGAAGAAACGCGAGGACATCGTGCGCACCGCGCAGGCCATCCGGGACGAGCTGTCCCGGTACTGGAGAGTGGTCTACGACGACACCGCGGCGATCGGACGCCTCTACCGCCGGCAGGACGAGGTGGGCACGCCCTACTGCGTGACGGTGGATGTGCAGACGGTGGGCGACACCGACAAGGGCGAGCGGGCCGACGACAAGGTGACGATCCGCGACCGCGACTCGATGGAGCAGATCCGGGTCGCCGCGTCCCGGCTGACGACGGTGTTCGGGGACCTGCTCGCGGGCAAGCGCTGGGCCGACGTGGCGGCCGGAGTCGCCGCCGGCTAGGACTGCGGAAGTGGGGCCGCGCTTGGCGGCGGCAGGGTGGGCGCCGGCGGGGCCGCGCCGGGGGGCGGCAGCGGGGGCGGCTCCACGCGCGGCGGGGAGACCCCCGGCGCGTAGCGCGCGGGCCCGCACGTCTCCTTCGGCTCCGTCCCCGCGATGAAGGCCATGGTCACCGGCCGCACGCAGCCCCCGCCGGTGTTGAGGTCCACCGGAACGAGCACCACCCGCTCGGGAATCGGGAAGTCCTCCGCGGTCGTCCCCGCCAGCGCCTCATGCATGAAGGAGGTCCAGATCGGCACCGCGACGCGCGAGCCCGTCTCGTCCTTGCCCAGGCTGCGCGGGCGGTCGTAGCCGACCCATACCCCGGTGACGAGCTGCGGGGTGTAGCCGATGAACCACGCGTTGGAGTAGTCGTTGGTGGTGCCGGTCTTGGCCGCGGCGGGACGGCCGAGCGCCCGCGCCGCCGCGCCGGTGCCGCGCTCGATCGTGCCCCGCAGCATGTGGGTCATGACGTAGGCCAGCTCGGGCGAGACCACCTGCTTGCTCAGCGGAGTGTTCTCCTCGAGCAGCTTCCGCTGGGAGTCGAGCACGTAGCGAATGGCGGTGGGCCGTATCCAGTTGCCCTGGTTGGCGAGCGCGCCGTACGCGGACGTGATCTCGAGCAGTGTGAGGTCGGACGTCCCGAGCGCGACCGAGAGGTTCTCCCCCATGGGGCTCTCGACCCCGAGCCGCCGGGCGATGTCCACCGTGCGGCGGATGCCGTTCTTCTCCAGCACCTTGACCGCGGCCACGTTGACCGACTCCTCCAGGGCCTGCTGGTAGGTGATGAGCCCGCGGAACTTGCGGTCGTAGTTCTCGGGCTTCCACGGCTTGCCGTTGCGGCCGGCCGGGAACTCGATCGGCGAGTCGTCCACCACGCTCGCCGGGGTCTGGCCGGACTCGAGCGCGGCCAGGTAGACGAAGGCCTTGAAGGCCGATCCGGGCTGCCGGCGCGCCTGCACCGCGCGGTTGAACTCGCTCTTGAAGAAGTCGTAGCCGCCCACCATCGCCTTGATGTAGCCGGTCTGCGGATCGATGGTGAGCAGCGCCCCCTCCGGGCGCTCGGGGGGCGCGACGCTCTTGTCCTTGATCGCGGCGACCCGGCGCGACTCGAGCGCCTTGAGGCCCTCGCGCAGTGAGCGCTCGGCCTTGACCTGCATCACCGGCGACAGGGTGGTGTAGACCTGCATGCCGCCCTTGAAGACGAGGTCCGCGCCGTACTGGGCCTCGAGCTGCTGCTGGACGTACTCGAGGTAGTGCTGGCCGGTGGTGCGCCGGCGCTCGGGCGGGATGAGGCCGAGGGCGCTGTCGGACGCCTTCTTGGCCTGCGGGGCGGGGAGCGAGCCGACGTCCACCATGCGGGCGAGCACGGTGGCGCGCCGTCGCTTCGCCGCCTCGGGATGCTCGAAGGGCGAGTAGGTGGACGGCGCCTTGGGCAGGCCGGCGAGCAGCGTGGACTCGGCGAGGCTGAGCTCGGTCACCGACTTGCCGAAGAACGTGCGGGCGGCCGCCTCGACCCCGAAGGCCCCGTGGCCGAAGTAGATCTGGTTGAGGTACATCTCGATGATGCGGTCCTTCGGGTAGCGCCGCTCCAGCTCCAGCGCGAGCACCGCCTCCTTGAGCTTGCGCTCGAGGCTCTTGTCGGGGGTGAGGAAGAGCACCTTGGCGAGCTGCTGGGTGATGGTGCTGCCGCCTTCCACGATGCGCCCGCGCCGGAAGTTCTGGTAGACCGCGCGCGCGATGCCCATGGGATCCACCCCGTAGTGGGAGTAGAAGCGCGCGTCCTCGGTGGCGATGATCGCCTCGCGGAGCGCCTTGGGGATCTGGGCGAGGGGCACGAAGATGCGTCGCTCGACGTGGAACTCGGTGATGAGCTCGTCGTTGTCGTCGTAGACCTTGGTGCCCTCGCTCGCGTCGAACCGCTCGAGCTGCGAGACCGAGGGCAGGGAGCCCGGCAGGATGGTGAGAACCCAGACCGCGGAGGCGGCGACACCCAGGCCGGTCACGACGACCACCACCAGCACCGCCATGATCGCCCAGCGGATCCAGCGCCGGCGTCTGAGCGTGGCGCGTTTGGAGCGTCGGTCTTCCGCCATGGATTGCTATTATACAGGCGTGAATATTGCCCAGCCCACCGTGGATGAGCAGCTCGCCCGCATCCGCCGGGGCGCCGCCGAGATCGTCGTGGACGCCGAGCTGCGGGCCAAGCTCGAGCGCTCCCGCCGGACCGCCGAGCCGCTCAAGGTCAAGCTGGGCCTTGACCCGACCGCGCCCGACCTGCACCTGGGACACACGGTGGTGCTCCAGAAGCTGCGCGATTTCCAGGACCTGGGGCACCAGGTCATCATCATCATCGGCGACTTCACCGGGATGATCGGCGACCCCACCGGCCGCTCGGAGGCGCGCCGCCCGCTCACCTGGGACGAGATCCGCAGCAACGCGGAGACGTACAAGGCCCAGCTCGGGAAGGTGCTCGACATGAGCCGCACCCAGGTGCGGTTCAACTCGGAGTGGCTCGGCCCGCTCACCTTCGAGCACATCATCCGAGAGACCGCGCACCTGACGGTCGCGCGCATCCTGCAGCGGGAGGATTTTGCCACCCGCTACGCCGCGGGGCGGCCGATCAGCCTCCACGAGTTCCTCTATCCGCTCGCGCAAGGCTACGACTCGGTCGCGCTCGGGGCGGACGTCGAGCTGGGCGGCACCGATCAGACGTTCAACCTGCTGGTGGGCCGTGATCTCCAGCGCGCGCACGGCCAGGAGGCGCAGGTCGCGCTCACCGTGCCGATCCTCGAAGGCCTCGACGGCGTGCAGAAGATGTCGAAGAGCCTCGGCAACTACGTGGGGATCACCGAGCCGCCGGCCGACATGTACGGCAAGCTGATGTCGGTCTCGGACGCGTTGATGTTCCGCTACTTCGAGCTCGTCACTCGCGTGCCGGAGGACGAGATCGCCCGGCTGCGGAGCCTGCACCCCATGGAGGCCAAGAAGCGCCTGGCCCACACCGTGACCGCGATGTACCACGGCGAGGCCGGCGCCGCAGCGGGGGAGGCGGCGTTTGCCCGGGTCGTCCAGGGGAGGGAAGCCCCTGAGAACATTGAATTAATTCCCATGGCCACCCCTTCGGACGGTGAGCCGGCGTGGAAGGTGGTCGTGTGGGCCGGGCTGGCCCCGTCGAACTCCGAGGCGCGGCGCCTGATCCAGCAGGGAGCCGTGGAGGTCGACGGGAGTCGGGTGACCGAGCCGAATCAGAAGGTCCTGGTGTCGGGGGAGAGCCGGCTCCTGCAGGTCGGTAAGCGGAAGTTCAAGCGCTTCGTGCTTGAAAAGGAATGACTTGACAGTCTAAACGGCCATCCGTATTATCACTCCTTGTCCATCCTTCCGGCCGCATTGGAAGAGTGGGTGTTGAGAGAAGTCAGCCGGTCGTAAGCATTCCCGCTGGCCTCGATTCAACCTGAAGGGGTTCTCAACCCCGCCGCTCTTTGAAAATCGCATATGTTACTGGCTCACCGAGAAGTGTGAGCACCATCCGTAACTACTGAGTACCTTGCGCTCGACCGAAGCAACATCTTGGTTGGGCTTTTAGGGACCAGGGTTCAAGTTTGTCGATTCATTCATGGCGAGTTTGATCCTGGCTCAGAGCGAACGCTGGCGGCGTACTTAACACATGCAAGTCGAACGAGGATCATCGGGTTAGCAATAATTCGGTGGTCCTAGTGGCGCACGGGTGAGTAACACGTGGGTGACCTGCCCTTGAGCTCGGGATACCCCCTCGAAAGGGGGGCTAATACCGGATACGTTCCTCGGTCGAAAGACTGAGGAGGAAAGGTGGCGCAAGCTGCCGCTCTTGGAGGGGCTCGCGGCCTATCAGCTAGTTGGCGGGGTAACGGCCCACCAAGGCTATGACGGGTAGCTGGTCTGAGAGGACGACCAGCCACACGGGGACTGAGACACGGCC